>Ga0182738_1001357_pt1 | contig 30855 bp, 35 predicted proteins | sample eDN5th30CBELigMG_FD_128876 | JGI IMG/M metagenome (GOLD analysis project Ga0182738, IMG submission 128876) | Enriched Miracle-Growth compost microbial communities from Emeryville, California, USA - eDNA 5th pass 30_C BE-Lig MG (version 2)... ...
TTAAAGACCTGGGACATCAGAGACATGATGCCTATCCAGACAACTCGCCTCCAACTCAAGGGGAGAATCACTCAGTTTGTCGACCTGTTGAGCGTCAACAAGCTTGGATTCGCTGGGAAAAGAGTCAGCTACCTTGAATTTGATGATATTCAACAAGCAAAAGTTGAAGGAGAGCAAAGCGAGCTTTACCCTCTTGCGGTTGAGTACAATGCAGACCTTAGAGAATTTGTCATTTGTACAAAAAAAGACATAAGATTCCTGGATCTGGAAACTGGAAGGGTAACCAAGATATACACAAGCTTATTACAAAACGAAAATAATGATATCACAGTTTTTAAATTGGTTGATAAAAGCAAAAGGTTTATTTTAGGTGATAGCAAGGGAAATCTGACTGCTCATCAATACTCGACAGGAGATTGCCTCCGAAAACTCGTGTCTCATTCAAACGAAATTACGGCTCTCAAAATTGACCACACAAACCACCTCATAATCTCTGGTGGATGGGACTCAGTTCTCAATATTCAAAAAGAAGTCAAAGGGTCGTACGAACTCAAGAGAAGTGTGAAAAACCTCCACCATAACAAGGTTGTCAGTCTGGTCGAAATTTCAGTTTATCATAATATGCTCGTTACTGCGACCCAAAACAACCTGCTTTACATCTGGGACTATGAATTTGCTCGACTGATTGCAATAATCCAAACGACAGAAGCTTCTGAATTTAGCTGCGTCCATTTTGTCAACGGGTATTCTGTTTTAATCATTGCTGAAGCAAACGGTAAAATTCACTTTTTGAACTTTACTCGTAGAGAGGTCTCATACATTTCGTTCTACCGGCTGGCTTCAATGACTTTCGAGGAGGAGGGAATCTTTGTGACAAAGGCCTTGTCACATTTTCCAGGTGATCAAGAAGACTCTTCGAAATTTTATTTCGCTACCAATCAAGGTGATGTCAAATCATTCAAGACAAGTTCATTTTTCCAACTCGAAAACCTGAAAAAAATTCAACATGCAAACCAAAAATCAAACTACAATGCTGATAGAATGGCAAATGAGGACTTTTTCAATGCTCTCAAAACCTCTGAGCCTGCAATCATTCAGGTAAACGAAATCCAATCAGGAACTATTCAACCGGTCTGTTATGACACATCTGAACAAGTTTTGGCCATAACTTGCCAAACTTTTCATGCTCATAAATTCCCTCTAACAACTCTGAGCTTTTTCACTTTGGCGAATAAAAGAATTCTGACAAGTTCCATGGACCAATTCCTCAAGATCTGGACGCTTGAAGGAAATCTCATAGCTTCTGTTAAAATAAGCCAACCATTACCAATCCTCTGGAACTTGGAGGCAGAAAAATCAAATAATCGCCAATACAAAAGAAAGATACTTTATGCCATTAAGCTTATTGAAAACATCAGAAAGCAATACTTAAAGGAAATGACTCCAAAAGAACAAGAAAGCGCCTCAATCAAAGAATTCTTTACAAAAATCACAGCCTCTGAGAAAATATTTCACCCAAAAGAGACCGATTTGGCCTCGTCTTCCCTTATCAAGAAAATTCCTGAGTTTGGAGAGGTGGCAAAAGTCATTACGATGAATGATGAGTATTCTGCACGTGACCTCAATTTTCACAAATTCAAAGACTTGTACAAAAAAGAACTCCAAGGGCCTTCATTGAAGGAGCTGGATTTGATAAAGCGTATTGCCGCCATCCAAGCCCAGGGACTTATGAACGCCAAACAGAGAGATCAAGTTCGCAGAAATAAAAACGCCTTGGAGAATGCAGCACTTCTTGAAAAGAAGAGGGAAAAGGATAAATTTTTGAGCTTTTTGCTTCATGAAAATCAAAGTGCACTCAAGCTCCAAACAGACCTGAATTTGAGGACCTTGGAATTAAACAAGAAACTCAGTCAAATCAAACAAAACGAAATGTATTTATTAAATTTGAATGATTCAGAGTTCCCGACCTCCCTAAACGGGTCATTTGCTCGGAAAAGCCATCAAACAACTGCCTCAAGAGATGCTTCACCCACCTCTTCCATCAAAATGAAAAGAAACACATCTTTGTTGAGTCCACAAAACTCTATCATCCTAACTGACAATAAATTTGTTGAAAAGCCAAGATTCAGCAACTATAGCCAGGACTCGATTAAATTGGAAGGCGAAACTGCAAGCAATCTAGAATTCCTCTTGGCAACTTCCCCAAGTTCCAAGGATAACATCTCTCAGATCAACTCGTCTTCAACACTCAACCTGAACCATAGAACCAAGCCTCCCAAATCTCATGCAAAAATTGAATTTGTTGATTATTATCGTCAAAAGCAAAACTACTCGACCGACAAGAGTCTGGGCTCCTCAATCTTGCAAACAATCGGGAAATCCTCATCTGAACAGCGTCATTCCCAAAAGTTTGAGAAAAATCCTCTGCATTTCATTTTGGGCAAGTTGAATCAAGATGTGAAAAAAGCTCAAGTCAAAGGATATGTCAAGCAAAATGTGTCTGTCTTTGAAATGAAAAAGCCTTCCAAGTCTTGTGAAAAAATTCCGACGAGCTTATCATTTGCAAAGCAAGAAGAATTTTCACGTGCAAGTCTCCCAACCAAAAAGGAGGGTGAAAAGAGCGAAGATTTTCTCCGTGAATTACGCCACATCAGGCAAGAAACTCATGACACATGGAAGAAAATCCTCTCAAAACCAGACTCTAATAATAATAGAAAATTCACTGTCAAAGAAAGTGTGAATCTGAATATAAATAATGTCCATGTAAAAGGTGTTCTTTCATAATCTTTTTTTTTTAATTATTTTTTTGGCCTTGCTTTGTTTGTACCATCAGTTTAACTTATTTTTTTATATTGAGTCATTTTATTTACCTATTTTTACCAAAATGAAATATTTCCTAAATATTTTGAAAAAGAAAATGAGAACATTTCTGAATTTCGTTAAAAAAAAATTCTTTTTGTTTTTTGGAGATTCAGAAAATTTATTTTTTGGATCCAAGGTGAACTTTGGTGATTTCTAGAGAATTTCGCATCCAAGCATTTTTCCAAAAAAAAACTTCTGCCTTGATTTTTTGAGATATCAAAATTTGAAAATTATGAATAAGACAATTTTCTTTTCTCTTTCTCTGAGCTGGTCTCAATAAAAAAACAACCAAGTTTCAATCGGATCAATAAAGATTTGAAAGAACTTGGTAAATTGATAAATTTTGGTGAAGATTTTGAGTTTTATTTCCTGAACACTTCAAATCCATTCACCAAAGACGACCAGAGCTTTGAATATTCAGGTTTGAAAAATAAAGTAGGTGTGTTTTATTTTTTTCAGGTAAAGGAATTTCTTTACTTCCTCAAAAATATTTTTTCAAGCAACTTGACAAGTGTTTTAAGGCAAAGATCTCGGGAAAAATTTGCAAAAAGAAACTTTTTTGAAATCCCATAATTTTCCTCAAATTAAGTTATTTTTTTTTTTCTCACTTCTTTTTCATCAATCTTTGAAAAATAAACTTCAAATTTTCTCGTTTGCAAAATACATGAAAATTCAAGGGAATCCGACAAAGAAACAAACGAAAAGTTTCTTTCTCCTTAAAAGAGATTTCCAAATTTTTCTGCATCTTCTGAGTTTGAAAAATGCTCGGAGAATAACTTCTTAAAAGATACTCATTCTCATATCCAACATAAAAAAAAGGTTCCCTCCCAGAACGAGATAAATATACTAAGAGATGCGAATTTCAAAAGATCAAGCATTTTCACAATGAGTTGTTTGAAAAATAAATAAAGAAATGAATAATTGAACAAATAAACAATCAAGCAAATAATGAAATATAAAATTGGGAAAGAAAAAAATTAATGGCCAATTTTAGTTTTGAACTGGGACAGGTTTGTGAAGAGTTGTCTCCATTCATCTTCCATATGATCAGAAATGCCGTCCATTTCTTGCTTGAGATTTCTGATGGCTTTGTCAGAGGCAGACTCGTGTTCATTCTGTGTTTCTCGCAAGGTATTTTTGGTTTGATATTCTAAATAATAACTTCTTGCAGCTTTTTCTCTTGCCTCTTGCTTGAGATCAGCAGAGATTTTAGTCAAAGTGCCATGATTGAAACGGGTTAGATTGTTAAATTCGTAATCCAAATCATGCATCTTTAAGAAATTCTGATATTGGAAGATCAGTTTCTGATTCTGTTCATGCTCAATCTAGATTTTTTAGAATTTAGCAATGAAAAAGAGGTACCTTGAGGCTTTCAAGCTCTTCACGATAACGGAGCATTTTCCGTAAATTAATGTTGTCTTCAAGTTCGCTTTTCTCAAAGTGACTGGTATACTTTGATTTCAAGTGGCTGGAATTCTTAAGATGAAAATAACATTTTCAAAGGAATACTTGAATCTGATCATGTTTTCTTTTTCGACTGATTCAAAATTGGCAATGGTTTCTTCGTAAGTTTTGTTGATATGCCTGAGATTCGTATTTTCTTCTCTGAGAGCGTTTAAAGATTTTGTTGCTTGTTCGAGTTGCAGTCTCAATTCCAAACTGGTTCTTTTTTCGCTTTCATACAGGGATTGAATTTCGGCTTTTTCATCTCTGATTTTTTGCGTGAGAGTCTCGACTTTGGAAGTATGTGTTTTCTCAAACTCTCTTGCTTCAGCTTTTGTAGAAAGCTCCATTTCTCTCAATAAAGAGGTCACTCGATTGATTTCATTATCCTTAACTGTCAAATGCTTCTCACTCTGCAGGAAAATTATTATTTTGGTGAAAGGAGCGATAGAATTACTTCGAACTTTTTGCTCATGTGTTCTTCAAGGAGGACTTTGGTTCTTTCAAGTTCTTTAATAGTTGCATAATATTTATCATTGGCTCTGATTAATTCGAGTTGAGTTTCCTTGAGTTGATTTTGAATCAGACTCTTCTCAGTATCTCTTATTCCATGTTGTTTTGCAGTTTCATTTTTGGCCTCAACAAAGTCAAGTCTGAGAGTTTGATTTTCAGTGCTGAGTTCGCTGATTCTTTGTTTTAGATTATTGTTGACTCCTTCAAGCTTTTCATATTCAGCTTTAATGTCAGATAAATGTTTCAAATATTTCTCTTCATTCTCTTTGATTGTTTCTTTGATAACCAGGACATATTCTTCCTTTGATTTGATAAGAAGATTTTGCTCTTCTATTTTACTCTGATTGAAAAGAAGGTTTAATAAATGATCTTGCCCACAATGTGCTTACTTGGTGTCTTTCGGTTTCTTGTTCGAGCGAGATAATGTATGATGACAACTGTTCAAGATTTAAATTTGCATTGGATTGAGCATTTGAATATTCAATCTGAAGTTGTTGAATTTCTTCCCTTAGATTGGTGCTATTTCTCTTTTCTTCAAGATACTTCTTCTCCATATCATTTAGTCTACTAATCCATCCTCCTCTTGGCCTAGGGAAATATTATTTAAAGGTTGTTTCTCCAGAGATAGATGATTTACGTTAAATCCTCGGCCTTAGCTTCTGGAAGCTCAACATAGGCAGGGTTAAAAGGAAGATAGAAATTTGAGAAGTTTGGAATCACATTTGGAACATAGTGTTGACCTGATTGATTATTCGTATTCATTTTTCTTCAGAGTTGAAGTTGGAGATTAAAAAAAAAAAATTAACGTCTATATTATGTTTATTCGAAATTATCAATCAAATCTTTGCTTGGCAGAGAGATGGAGGAGGAGGAAAAGTCAGTTTTTTTCATAAAAAGTTCATTTTTCAAGGATTTATTAAATTATTACAACAGAATCAGAATCGAGACATCATTTCCTTTATATAAAAGGCTTAAAATTTGTACTTGGGACGATACATTTCAAAAACTCTAAGAAGCAATTTGCCTTCTACGATACGGATTTCTTCGATCTTGGTGAGCAAGCTCTTCATTTCCTTGATTTTATTCTTTTCTTTTCTACTCAAACTTTCGCCTTTTTCGAGGGCATCCAATTCTCTCTTGTAGACGGCAGCCATGGCACTGGAGTTGAGCTTATCAGGGTTCTCTTCATCGGGAATTTGTTGTTCTTGTTCAATTTCCTTGTTTTATGGTGAGAAAAAAAAATGAAAATTTTCGCATTACTGCAATTTGTTCAGAGATTAAAGCGCTTTGGTCTCTGGTGTTTCTGATATCTTGTTGAGGAATGAAAGATTCGATTTCATTTTCTCTCAAAAAGTCAGCAGCGTTGATGGCGTCTTTAGCTCTGCTTCCACTATACAGGAATCTTTCTTTATCTTGGGCTTGAGCGAATTTCTCTTCGAATTCTCTTTCCAAGTTTTCATTGTCCTTTTCTAGAGAAGAGTTTAGGTAAACGAAATCATAAATCCCTTATTATTACTCATCATCAAATCAAAGAGGGTGCTGGCATCAGTGTCGTTGGCAGTTGGAGTTTCGGTGGCTTGAGTAGCAGCAGTTTCCTCGGGAGCTTGTTGTTCCTTCTTGACTTCTTTCTTGACGTTAGCAAAGAATTCTCTAAGCTTGCTGGCATCCTTCATCATATTTTCGAAAGATTGATCATCCATTTCACTTTCAGCAGCAGAGTCAGAGGTAACCTTTTCGTTGGCAGAAGTGACAGCGTCATCAAAGCCTTGAGCCTTCAAATTATCTCTTTGGACTTCTCTAGTTTCTTCCAAATTGATGAGAGGAGTTTCATCATCCTCTTCTTCTTCTCTGAGCAACATATCAAAACTGAATTTGTCCATCTTGACCAAAGAGATATAACTAGATTGAAAAGGTTAATTTCAGCTCTCAAGTCTTATTTCATTACGTGCTCCAAGTTTTGAGGAGACTGAAAAGGAACACAAGTTGGTCGTGTAATGTATTGATTCTTTGTGAAGGGCTGTTTGATTCGGCCTTCCATTGGCTGATGAGTTGTTTGTAGGAATTTTTGAGCTTGTTAATCTTTTCTTCTTTATATTGGTTTGTCAATTCCTGGAAATAATAAGAACAAATTTCATTGAGAAATCATCAATACCTTGTCATTTTCAATCACATCCTTCAAGTAGGAGTAGTCTTCCAAGTATTGGGCTTCTTGGTCGTAGGTGATTTGTTTAATGAGGGAAACAAGTTCGCTGTACAAGGGGAGGATCTTGGTGTTTTTTTGGCGAATAAACTCAGCTTCGTTCATAGCTCCTTCCATACCTTGGAAATCGGCTCTTTCGGACAAAATGGCGAGTTCTTGTAAGTGCAAATAATAAGCAGTTTGGTCGTAAACAAAATCGGGGATCAAGACTTCAGAAACCATCTTTTGTTCAATGTTTTCTGGGGTGTACCAGGTTTTGCTGTCAAAGTTCAACATTTGCAAAATTTTCATCCTATTCGCTTTTCTTGCTTGTTGGTCGAGCTCGTATTTTTGAAGATTTGCAATCTTCTTGGCTTCATTTTCAGTTCTTTCTTTCTAACAAACTAATTAAACCTTTTTCCGAGAGAGGGGAGTTACAATGTGATGAGCGGTTCCGGCAGCAACTCTGACAACAGAAGCTCTCAAGTGCATTTGATCTCTGTGATGCTTTTCTTGTTGTAATTTGTTCCACTTTTCTATTACTTTGAGACATTTGGCAAAACAAAAGCTCACCGATATATTCATTTTCGACTTTGGTTTGGCGTTCCCAATATTCACTGATGTTCTTTAATCTGTAGCTCTTTAAGAGTTTTTTGTATTCTTGTCTTTCTTTTTCAAACTCATTATTGAGACGACGGGGAGCGGTGCAACGAACAGAGTATTTGGTTTGGTGGATCAAAGAGTTGAGCTTGGGGACTGAGGTCAAAACTTTCTCGAATGCTAAGGCCTGTCTAATCATCTTGAATGACTTATCAAATCAAGCAAAAATGTATATTGGATTTGATATTTTAAAGTGCTTGAGCGAAATATTTATATGTGGTCATTTCGGCAATTAAAAGATATTTAATTAAACTGTACAAGTCTTTTTACTTTGATTTTTCATGAACAATGTGGAAAGTGAGGAGAGAAACGGATGTTTTCGTTTCAGTAAAATTTGTAGCATTTTTTTTCAAAATTGAGGAGTGGAGTGAATGATATCAAAAGGCAATTTTTAGAAAAAAAATCTACTTGAAACGTTCAAAAAATGTTAAATAGAGACTGCAATTTATTGGGACTGAACGAACAACTTCGAGAAAAAAATCAAGGGAGAAGGAAGGAATTTGAGAAGGAAAATGGACATGATTTTTAAATTTGGTTTTTTTTTTTTAACGTTTGGCAGATTCTGCCTAGAGACTTTTTTTGTTTAATCCAGAAAAAGGCATTCAAACGAAATTTTCAAAAAAAACTTTGCAAGATTGTTTCAGAAATGCAAGAAAGCTCCAAAAGTGAAAAAAACTGCCAAAAGCTTTTTTTTGTAAATTCAATCTTTATAAAAAGTTCATCCAAGGTTTTTATAAAGCAAAACATAAGTTTCTTAGAATTTTTTTGTTTTTTGAAGTCCGATTGATTTTTTATCTTTATTTTGTGCCAAGTTCTTAATGAAAATTTAACTGAGTCTTTCACAAAAAAAAGCTGGCAAAATTCTTCACATATTTGTCAAGATCTCTGGAAGCATGAAAAATAAAACGCAGAGGATTTGTCAATGTCAAATCTTTGAGATTTTACCGTTAAAAAAATTGCAGAAAAGAACAAATTCCCTCGTTTTTTTATTACTTTCTTCAAGTCACGTCACTTTGTGATTTTTTTTTTAAAAGAAAATCAGCAAATGGCAGTTTTGAATAAATCCAGTTCAATAAAGATAAATTGACAATTCTCCCTCAAATGTTTTGTTCAAGTTTTTTTCTCACAAGAAGATGATTTGATTTGTGATAATTTCAAGTAAAAATGTACGAAATTACTTTTCAATTGAGAAAAAGTTTTTTGACAAGAGATTAATCTCACAAGCCAGTTAAAAATCAGAGAGAATAAAGAACTTTCATTGGTTTGAGCCTTGCAAATTAACACCGATAACTTTGAAATTGATCAAAAATAAAATTTATTTTTAGGTAATAAGTGGATTTGCTTCAAGACAAATCTTTTCAAGTTTCTATGAAGAAGAAAGTCGATTCAAGAATCAGAACACTCCTTGAAAACGGAATCAAGATGCGTCACAGAAGCATCTTTGTTATAGTTGGTGATCGCGGCAGAGATCAAGTATTCGATTGATCGCTTCCTCATACTCACCCAATTTAGGTTGTTAACTTCCATTACTTGCTTTCCAAGATGGTCCTCAAGGGAAGACCCAATGTCTTGTGGTGCTACAAGAAGGAGCTCGGTTTCTCCAGCCACAAGAAAAAGAGAATGAAGGAAATCCAAAAGCTCCAAAAGAAAGGGTTATATGACAACGACCAAGACGAACCTTTTGAACTCTTTATTGGTTCAACTGATATTCGTTTCTGCTACTATAAGGAAACCCAAAATGTCCTCGGTAACACTTACGGCATGCTCGTTTTGCAAGACTTTGAATCCTTGACTCCCAACATTCTCTGTAGAACCATCGAAACAGTCGAAGGAGGTAAAGTTTTTGTTTGTTAAATCTCCTAACATTCATCCAAGGCGGTCTTGTTATTCTTCTCTTGAAGACAATGACTTCTCTCAAGCAACTCTTTTCAATGACCATGGATATCCACACCCGTTTCAGAACTGAAGCCCACGAAGAAATTCGCCCACTCTTTAACGAAAGATTGATCCTTTCCTTGGCTGGCTGCAGAAACTGCTTGTTTATGGATGATGAATTGAATATCCTTAATATCTCCTCTTTGGCAAAAGAAATCGCCCCTATCACTGCTGAAGACTCTTTGAACGCCAAAATTAACAAGCAATTGGCTGATTTGAAAGAATCACTCAAGCAAAACCAAATCCTCGGTCCCTTGGTTTCCTTGGCCAGAACCTATGATCAAGCCAACGCTTTGATGCAACTTTTCGATGGTTTGGTTGAAAAGAATGTGCGTTATACCATTTCTATGACTGCTGGCAGAGGTAGAGGTAAATCTGCTGCTATGGGTATTATTATTGCCGGAGCCATCGCCTCTGGCTTCTCAAGCATCTTTGTCACCGCCCCAAGCCCGGAAAATCTCAAGACCTTATTCGAATTCATCTTCAAGGGTCTCGAAGCCCTCGGATACCAGGAACACGCTCATTACGAAGCCATCCAAAGTACCAACCCCGATTTCAACAAAGCTATTGTCAGAGTCAACATCAACAAAAACCATAAGCAAATGATCCAATACATCCAACCCCAAGATTACGCTAAGTGCGGAAACGTAACACTGAGATTTTAGAAAAATACAAATAACTTTTTTAGGCTGATCTTATGGTTATCGATGAGGCTTCTGCTATTCCCTTGACTCATGTTAAGAAGCTCTTGGGCCCTTACATGGTCTTCTTGTCATCAACTGTCAATGGTTACGAAGGTACTGGCAGATCTCTCTCTGTTAAGCTCATCCAAAAGCTTCGTGAACAAAGCAAAATTACCGGTGAAAGTAAGTTTTATATTGGGTGATCATAACTTACCAAAAATTCTAGACAAGTCATCAACTGGTGGAAGACTTTTGAGAGAAACAACTTTGAATGACCCCATCAGATACTCCCTTGACGATCCCATTGAAAAATGGCTCTATGATCTCCTCTGCTTGGATGCAACTGAACCTGAAAGTTTGAGAAATGGACTCCCCCATCCCAACGACTGTGAGCTCTTCCTCGTCAATCGTGAGACCTTGTTTGCTTACCACAAAGCAACTGAAAAGTTCTTGTTCCGCTTAATGAGTTTGTTTGTCTCTTCTCATTATAAAAACTCTCCAAATGATCTCCAACTCCTTTCTGACGCTCCTGCTCATGCAGTCTTTGTTCTTCTTGGACCCTTGAAGCAAGATGCTCAAGGCAAGAACGAAACCCCCGATATTCTCTGCGCTGTTCAAGTTTGTCTTGAAGGTAAAATCAGCAAAAAGTCTGTGATGGATCACACTCTCCGTGGCCTCAAGCCTTCAGGAGACCTTATTCCCTGGACTGTCAGTGAACAATATCAAGATAACGACTTCCCTCAATTGAATGGTGTTAGAGTCGTCAGAATCGCCACCCACGCCAATGGACAAAAGATGGGCTATGGCTCCAAGGCTCTCGAATTGCTCGACAAATTCTTTGAATCCAAATTGATCAGTTTGGACGAAGACGTTGAAATTGTCGACTTTGAGCGCTTCGATTTCAGCAAGGACAACATCGTCAAAGAAGGCGAAACTTCAATCGCTGAAGAGTCTTTGAAACCCAAGAGACAATTGAAGCCCTTGCTCAAGAGATTGGGAGAAGTCAGACCTCCTCACATCGACTACCTCGGTGTTTCTTTTGGCTTAACTCACGAGCTCTTTAATTTCTGGGGCAAAAATAAATACGTCCCAGTCTATCTTAGACAAACAATCAACGAAACAACTGCTGAACACACTTGTGTTATGATCAAGGCTCTCCAAACTTCAAGCAATTTGAAAGCCAACGATACCCTCGGAGCTAACGAACAAGAAGCTGGTAAGTTTGCTTTGAAAAACCGTTGCCTAACCCCTTATCTAGATTGGACCAGAGCATATGCTGACGATTTCCAGAAAAGATTTGTCTATTTGTTGGGTTATGATTTCAACGTTTTCGAGGTCCCCATGTGTTTGAGCATCTTGAACCCCAACTTGACTTCCAAGGACGAGGAAGCTGAAGAAGCCTCCAAGGAAGCCCTCTCCAAGGAAGATATTCAAAGATATATTAACCTCTTTGATTTAAAGAGACTTGAAGCTTATTCAAAGAACTTGGTTGATTACAGATTGATCACTGACTTGCTTCCAGCGCTCAGTCAAATGTTCTTTTTGAATAAATTGCCCAAATCATTGAAGCTCTCCTATGCTCAAGCCGCTATTTTGATCGGACTTGGTCTTCAATACAAGCATATTGACAACGTCAGTGCTGAGCTTAAATTGCCTGCTTCTCAAGCCCTTGCTTTGTTTAACAAGGCAATCAGAAAAATCACCAACCAATTCAAGAGAACCTTTGAAAAGGATGTTGAGAAGACCCTCAAAAATAGGAAGCTTATCGTAAAATTTCTCTATTTGATCATTCTAATTTCCCATAGGATGTTGAATTAAACCCCATCAAGAACAAAAACTCTCAAGCTGATGAAATGGAAGTTGTTTCTGGACTCATGAACAAAGGAGGTAATAAGCAAAAGAATGTCCAATCCAAAGGAAGAACTTTGGAAAACACCGAAGATCAATTTGACGAAGAAATCGTCTCATCCAAAGAAAAGGGAGGCAATTTGGACACAATCGTTATCGCAAGAAAAGAAGAAGAAGATGGTCGTCAATATGTCAACCCCAAGCATCTTCCCAAAAAGGGAGGAAACAAATTCCAAGGCAACAATTCCAACCAAAATAACAAGAAATTCAAGAAACATTAAATTTAGCCTCTCCTCTGTTAGTTTTGCAAAAGAAAAATTTATATCCTTTAAACGATTTATTTAGAAAATTTATTTTTATTGTAAAACAATTATTTATGTTATGTGTATGTAAGTAAAAACCTCTCTGAAATAGGAAATCATATGAACAATCCAAATAAACTTATAAAAATGCCATCTTTGTGATCTCCGAGAGAGTTCTCAAAAATGGGAGAAGGGAAAATTTTTTTTCCAAACAAGCATTCGGGAGAAATTTGTGTGTCTCTTTGAAAATTTTTTCTGTATATTTTGAGGAAAAATTTTTACTTTTTTCAAATCAATCGATCTGACTGGAGGACTCTCAGAGGCTTCAAAGAAAATTTCAATTCAAATTATTTTCATCAAAATTTTCCCAAAAATCCTGAAACCAAGTTCAAGGATTTTTTTTTCAAACTGAAGAAATGCACTTTATTTTTTTTTAACAAGAAAATTTATCGCTGAAATTGATTCCGGAAAATTTTTTTTCTTGCTTAAATTGAAAATCGGAGAGAGCACGTAAAAAATAGCTCCAAAGAGGTTTTTTTTTGAAAAGTCTGATTTTGAGGGTTTTTCTTTCTCAGTTTGGAGACAAAAAAAAATTCTGTAAATTCAAAACAAATTTTTTCCAGATATTTTGGAAAGTTTTCAATCAAATCTAGGAAATCTCCAACCTAGCAAAATAAAAAACTTTCCTTTGATATTTTCGCCAGACTTTCTCACTTCTCAGCTGAAAAGAGAACAGAATAAGTTTCTCTGCAAACGTTTCGTGAATTTAATCGGACCAGATTTGAGAAACAGGAAAAAATAAAAACCAAGGTATCTTCATCAATGAATTAGAATTGATATTTATTTTCGCTCAAAAATCTCAGAAACTCAAAATTTCTGGCATTTTTCATTCAAGATGCTAATTCTTTCTGATTTGATGAAAGCTGCAAAATTGAAAACCTCATGCCAATCAGAAATTAAGAATTTCGATAAATGACTGAAAAACAAAAACAAATCTCAAATTTTGAAAAGTTTCTTCAGTTTAAAACGAGAAACAATTGGAGGAATGAATTCTTTTTAAAAATTAGTAGGGGAAATAAATTTAATTTTTTGTTAATTATTTATTATATTTTGGATTTTTTGGGGAGAAGACTGGATGAGATTCAGGTGGTTGATGAGATGGTTATTTAATTTTTATCAGACACTTTGGAAATTTATGGTGAAATGATTTGAAGAAAAGAACGACAGAGTCACTTTTGATCGTCTTGGGAGGGAAAAAATTTTGTATCAAAGTGAGGATTTTGTTGACAAAGAATTATTTGATTTCTCAATTGGTAGGCAAGAGCCTTAAAAATAGTTTTTAGAATTTTTGTTGACAAAGAATTCTTTACCTTCTAAGCAAAAAACCTTGTTTTCTTCAAATATTCAGGAGGATCAGATTCACTGTCATCAAACTCTCCTTTCTTACCCCACAGAGATACTTACTTTTTTTTCTTGATGACTAAAAACCAATGCTTAATTAAAATTTATTTCACCAAGTTAGTTTACAGTATAATTGTCTGCTTCTGTAAACAAAAAAGAGAACTTAACTTTTTAATAAGCTTAAATAATTCAGGATGGAAAGTAACAACATCAATAACAACAACTTTCAGATGAGAGGCTTGCCAATCCAGCAGGCTAGAAGAGACCCAGGCAGGATCCAGAACCTCCAAATGGTTTCCAATGGAAATGCGTTTGAGATGGGCCAGGGCCTTCCCAATAGTTCCCAAGTTGCTCTGAATCAACCATATTATGGTCCAGGGATGATTGAACCACAAAATATGCCTGGGCCTGGAAATCAGAAACGTATAAAGAAGGAGGGCGAAGAGGAGCCGAGACCCTACAACATGAACAGAAGAAACCTGAATATCAGCCAAAACCCAGATACCTCGATGAATGCAAACTTGGACAGCTCAATGCTTTATAATACTCAGCCCAACGTCCCAATGTACACGAATGGAATGCAGGGAGGATTTAACGAAAGTTCAAGAGGGTATAATAACCTTCAGAATGAAAGCTCGCTGGAAATGAGCCAAGCTGGCCTCTTTATGAAAGGCAGAAGAGCCAATGTCCCCATAGGAAAACCCCTTCCGGTTCAAAGCAATGTTCCTCTCAATTTCACGCCAAACATGACCGGCCTTCAAAAGCTTGCCATGCTTCCAAGCATTTTTGTGAAGCAAAAGTTTGAAATGCTGGAGATGCTCACAGGTTGTGAAACAGAAAATAGGTATAAGGTCTATGCTACCGATCAAGGGCTTGATAAAGTTGGTCGCCCAATCTTTAAATGCAAAGAAAAATCTGGTTTCTTTGCAAGAAACTTATTGAGGTGAGCGATTGTCTCAATTTTTATTAAACTTCTTCAAGTGGTGACTGTCGTCCTTTCGGCATGAGAATATTGCATGAAGACAGAGAAGAGGATGATGAAGTCGATGATATGTTTCTCTTCTTGGACAGACCTTGTAGATTCACCGTTGGTTGCATGAATAGGTAAATGGGGGAGATAACAATTGACTAACAACGAAAATAGGCCTGAAATTACCGTCACTATCAGGGAAAACAACCTGAATAAATACATTGGAAAGGTCGTGAGTGAGTGGGCTTGTTGCGATATGATCTTCACCGTTTACGGAGCGAATAACGAGCTTGTCTACAGGATAGACGGAAATTGCTGTCAATGGGGGCTTTATTGCAATTGCCCTTGTCAATCATGCGCTAAAATTATCTTCAACATTCAAAATGCAAGAGGAGAAAATATTGGAGAAATTAACAAGGTAATTTTTTCTGTTGAGACGCGATTTTAAACTATAAAATTAGTTGTACTCTGGAGTCGTGAAAGAATTATTAACTGATACAGATAACTTTTGTTGTATCTTCCCGCAAACTGCTACACCTGAAGATAAAGCTCTCTTGCTAGCTTTGGTATTATTTATCGATTTCAGATACTTTGAACAATCTCCAGCTCAGAACAATGGACTTGTTTAATTAATTCATTCATTCAAGGATAAGTTTTTTGTTTGATTTATTTTTTTCCTTTCTTGGTCTTGCTCCTACATTTGAATATTGGTTAGAATAATTTTTTTTGTCATTTCCTAAATGTAATTCTATACTGATCGTATTATTTGGATCATAATAATAAAGTATAATTCTAATTGAGTTAGTTTTACACGCATTTGTGAGACTCTCATCAGGATTTTTACTCATACCACAAGAATTAAATTTTTCAACAAAAAATGTTTTAGTACCTTGAATTCTTTCAATTTCATCAAATCTACACCAGAAAATAAAATTACAAAAATTAACAAAATTTATGCTGGGGAAATTGAGTTTTTCTCCTCTTTCAATTTGGGTTGTTCTGTGCTGTACTCGGAAAAAGAGATACTCGAATTCAATTTTTTTATTAGAAACCTTCTGAGTCATGCATGAGTCATAAAAAAATGAGTTGAGCAGCTGGTCTCAATCAAGTGGGTATTTTTATGAGCAGATTGAATATTGCTCTGACGTGGAAAGCAAATGCCATTTTTATCTCTCCAGAGAATCATTTTCGACTTTTCTTTTTAAAATCATCAAATTCAAATACTTATTTTTCGATAAAAAAAAGTCTGAAGTTTCGAAACAATCTGAACTGAATCAAATTTTTTGAAAGATTTTTGAGGATTTTTTTTTTGCCCTTGACTTTTTTTTTCTCCACTTTTGTGGGTCATAATACTGAACAAATTTTTTGCCAAGAGTTGAAGGATTTGTTTATCTGAGAAATATTGCTGTATCATAGATATTCAGAATTTTTTGTTTAAGAAGATAGAAATTTTGGAATTTGTTCACGAATTTACTTGAGAGCATGCGTCTTTGTTAGTAATTTGGTAAGATCAACGTATTTTTCGAATGGAAGAGATAGATTTTAGGAGCCAATTTTATTTGATATGACAAACTATGCAGAATTAATTAGGTTAAAATAACGAGTTGGATATTGAAAAGTCAAATCATGGAGATGTTTAGTTCAAGTGACCAAATTCATCAAGGATTTAGTGCAGTGAGATTCCTCGATTCTGAGCACATAATTGCTGGACGTAATGATCAGTCTATCAATTTTCATTGAAATAATTTAGATTACGATGGATATATTTCAATCTTTAACCTGAATGAAGGGGAGGGAAGTTGCGAACAAAAGCAGATTCATCATGCTGCTTTGATTAACATCGATATGTATGTAAAATTCAAACCACTCAAAATATTGACAATTTCAAAAGAAACATTGATCGTGGACATCTTTACACTTCTGATCAACTTGAAATTTTGATGACAGATTTAAACAAGGTTGATTGACAAAGATTTCAAACCATAACTCTTTGTTAGAATAAAGTGATAAGAAATTTCCATAGTCATGCTGAGTGTATTTTTTCATTAAGGATCAATCCTCTCGGAAATCTCTTGGTACTTATTGAAGATGTTATTGAGGTTTGAATGTTTTCGTTTGATAGGTGAGTGGAGGAGCAGATAAAACAATTTTAGTGTGGGACGTGAGAACCGCAAAGCCAATAAACGCAATACTTGCACACTCATCTGAGATTGTTGCTCTCGATTGGAGTTATGATAGCTCAACTATTGTGTCAGGGTCAACGGATGGCTACTGGTATTTTAATAACAAAATAACTGCTAACTGAGAAAGCCGTCTTTGGGATATTTACGATGGAAAATGCAGAACCACTTTGCTCCTTGAGAATAGTCCTCCTTTGTATTTTATATTAAAATGACACATTTTTTGCTAATCAAAGCTTTTTAGATCAAGTGCTCGTCTTTCTGATAACTCTCAATACATCCTCTTATCAGCCCTCGAAAATAATTTATCGTTATGGAGCATAAAGACTGGAAAAAATGTTATCGATTATAAAGGTAATCATTCTCTGATCGAAGAACTTGTTTCAATTTACTGAACACCAGGTCATGTGAATGAGAACATTTTACTTCCTTGTTTCTTTACTCAGAGTTGTTCAATGACTACCGAAGAAAAATTTGTTGTTGCTCTTGGAGAGGATAATAAAATCAACGTTTGGGATGTTGCGGAATCGCAAATTAAACACACCTATGAACTTGGGCTTGCTCCGAACGAAAAAGGTTTTTCTGGATTGATTGAATAATCATAATGTGACTTAGTAAAAACATGGGATCTTTCTGAAGAAAATAAAGCTGTTGTACTCTATGGAAAGAATTCATTAAAAGCTATGGATTTGAAATTGTAATATCGAAAATAATAATTTACTTGATCGATGATGTAGCGCTTGAGGATCTCCTACTGTCCTAAAGAAAATTTGTATTTTATTTTATTGAATCACAAAAAACCATTCTAATAAATATTTTCCCTGAAAATGAAACAAATGAGAGAATCCTTCTCTAAATTTCTCATCATATTATTGATATTGCAAAGCAAATTTTGGACTCTTCATTTAGAGCAGTATGCTATGCTATGCTAAATAATAATCTTACTAAGAAAGAATTTCGAGTTTTTTAAAGTATTTTTTGTCGAAACCTTAGTAAAAAAAAATAAATTTGATTTGAATTGAATTTTCTTTTAATTTTTCTAATTCAAGAATATTTAATTTTTTTTTTTTTGAAATAAATAATTTTAACTGATTCTTTTTAATCTTAAATTCTTCTTTTGAATTTAATTTAATTTAACTACCTACCAAACAAAACACTTTGAATTCTTTGTACGAGTGAAACTTTTTAAAAAAAAAAAACCTTGTTAAACAAATTTACTCCTATGAATGCAATATTTCAGAGAGTGACTTGACTGTAATACATTTATTTCTTCTCCCCGCTATTTTCGCAATTCAAATGAAAATGGATGGGGTTTTGAAAACAAACATCAAGCCAAATCACTTGCTGGTCATTACCAAATTTTTCGAGTCTCAATTGAAGGCATGAGATCGAGATTAATTTATTTTTTGAAATCAAGGATTGATTAAATTAATATTTTGATTATAAAAATCGCAGAGATATAGAGCATGATTGATCATACTAAATTCAAATATATCAACTCAATTGTTATAAAGACAAACAAATAAAAACATAAAACACGATAAGTTATTATTTTCAGAAAAAATGTAGCAGGAATTGACAGAATTATTACTTTCCTTTCTTGGATTTTTTGCTTGATTTTGGTGCTGCAGTAGGCTTGGCGGGCTCAATTTCAATCTTATCTTCGTCATCCTAAAAAATTTAAAGCTACTACATTTGAATAGATAGGCTTGTTACCTCAACAGAGTCATCATTATTATCTTCTCCATCGCTCATTTCTGCATCATCTGCTTCCTCGTTGAAGCGTTTGAGTCCTCCTTGGGAGTCTCCGCCTCCAACGTTCTTTTTGGGTTTGGCAGCTTTGACAGAAGATTTATGCTTGGCATTATACGTTTTTGTAAGAAGTGTTTTTGTTTGAGTGGAGACCCCAGCGAAAGGATCGCGACTCGATGAGATCTGAATATCAACGAGATGTTCTTTCATGATTTCAGGAGTCAAATTATAGGAATCCAAAATATCAACAACCGTCTCAACGCCAGCCTTATCATTGGTTTGGAGATTGAAATTAATGAGATCGAGGTAGCTTTGAGCACAATCAAACAAGATGTCGGAGAAATTGGCAAGGGACTCAGGAGCTGTCAAGGCTCTGATTTCTCTGACTTCTCTGGTCTTCTTTCTTTGTGAAGAGTTCTTTCCAAGCCACTCGGGGAACTTTGGCCATTGAACTTGGGTGCACATGATATCACAAGGGTAAACTGCACCGAGGAAGGCATAGTTTGGCAATAATCCCCATTCACCATTCTTTTTAACACTTTGGCACAAAATGTCACCGTCTGCCAAATAGCTTGATGATCTTGCGATCCACTCAAGATCTCCGTATGAAGCCGAAGCACTATTTGGTAAATAATTTTCGTGCACCAAAAGTGGAATCATATCATAATCAATAAAGAACAAATCGATCTTTTCTCTGAGCTGCAGTTCATTTGTGCCCTAATTGGTTATAAAATGAAGTCATCATAGTTTACTGATAATAATAATTTGGCAGCTTCGAAGTTGCCCATCATGACATTTCTATCTTTAGAAGATTTGGTGAGAGATGCTTTGGCATCATTGAAGGTGAGGGTATTTGATCTCTTGGCATGCAACTGGAGATAATTGACAGTTTGTCTAATATCATTTCCAAAACTTTCACAGAGATATTCCAAGGCAGTCAAATCAATATTAAGTTTTTCTCTTCTGGCGATTTCGGCGAGTCTTTGGGCGACATTTCTTTTGGGTGGTTTTTGGAACCTCAAGTCGTAGCAATGGTTGGCAAGAGAGCGAACTTTTTGGTGCTGTCTATCATTACAAACACAGATAATTGGAGCCTTGGTGTTTTTGATGGCATTAATCAAAACCTGATTTCCGCCTCTATCTCCTGAGGACATACCATCAACTTCGTCCATCAAAATGAGGAATTTCTAGAGTAGGAGATTAGATAATTTTGCAAAGTGTTGTTGAGTTACTTTATTTGTGGAGGCTTTTTGTTTTGAAAAACTGACAAGGGTATTGTCAGTCAAATGGTTCAAAAGACCTTCAACAGCGACTTTATTTCTCACATCAGAAGCATTTTGTTCAATAACTTCATACCCCATGTGTTTGGCAATAAGTCTCACTGAAGTGGTTTTTCCAATACCAGGGGGTCCAGATACTAAACATCCCTTTGCATTAACATTTGACTGTGCCCACGCATCTATTGATGGAGATTATTAGTTTTGAAAATACCATTCATTCATACCTTTTCCTTTTCTGTTGTCAAACTTTCCAGAAGCCTTTTTATTACCTTGAATATGAACATCATCCCAGTCTTTGAGCCACATCATCAAGTTTCTAACAATATCTTGGTTGCCAATGATGTCAGCAATACTGGTTGGAGCATGCTTATCAGTCCACAATTTCTCGCCTGAAGAGTCATTCTTCTTAACTGATTGTGGTTGGCTCTTTTGAGGAGTGGAAGCGGGTTGGAGAGGTCTGTACTTGGAAGCTGATTCATTCATGTTTTTATTTTCAATAATCATTCGATCTGCTTGTGGCTTACTGGCACTTGCCATATTCATTGGTAAACTAATAGTTTGCTGTTGAACGGGAGCTGGAGAGAAAAGTTGGGTTTTGGGGGCTGGCTTAGCAGGAGTTTTTTCAGGCTGTTTCTTTTCAGTAAAATCTTGAATTCGTTTTCCAGTTTCTAAAAAGGGTAAAAGACTTGAAAATGTGGTGGAAAGGAACCTTGAAGTAAATATTCATCAAATTCAATTTCAGTGTAAATTTTGACTTCATTTTTAATAGCCATGTCGTATTGAACGCTTTTCTCGACATCTCTTCCATCTTCAAGGCAACTTCCAACAACTAAACCCCAAACATACTCATCAATATCATCTGTGATTTCTCTATAGAAGTTTAATTAGTGATAATGGCAAATATTGATACGCTCCAAGACTTTCAAGGATGTTGATGATTTCTTTTTGGGTCACAGAGTTCATTTCACCAACCACACCAAAGGAAAGTCCCGCAAATGGTTTTAGGTTTTGAGACAATGTTTCCTGTTTAGTAGAAGCCTCTTGGGTTGTTGGAACATAGTTTTGAGTTTCTTGAGTTGTAGCATGACCTTGTGTTGTTTCTGTGGTCTCGTTTTGACTGATGAAAGTCGTTTCCTTCTCCTAAAATGGTTGAGACATTGAGGGTTTCATATATTATTACATTATTCTTTTGGATCTCCTCAGGGTTGTCATCATCACCTTGATGAAGAGGAGGGTCAACTTTGTGAGTAGGTTCTTCTTCTTGTTCAATTTCTATAGCATCTTTCTCCACTTGAGGTTGTGGAACGGGAACGGCTTCTGGAGTTGAGGTCTTTTTGGGTTTTTGAGCGGAACTAAACATTGCAAAATATGCTTTAGGATCAATAACTGTTTGTTTTTCTTTTGGTTCTAAAAATATGAGTGAGCTCAGGAGACCCAATTTACCTGGAGCTTTGGGTTGAACATCATTTTTAGTCACGGCTGTAGTTTTGGCATCAGCTTTTTGTTTCCAATCATCCAAAGTCTTGTTCTTTTTGGGGCCATCAGTGTCATCAACAAACTACGAAATTTGTTTGAGAAAGATAGATTTTGAGACTCGTTGTACCTTGAATTTATTTGCATCTGCTTTTTTCGAACCATTGTCAGTATACTATGCATTCAGGTTAGTTTTATTCATTTATTCAGTTCCTCACCTTGAAAGCATCAAGCTTATCTGCTCCAGAGTTGGCATAGTTGGCAGCTTGCTCCTCATAAGAAATTGTTTTCTTTTGGGGAGAAGCTTTTGCTCCCTTGGATAATTTAACAGTGATTTTTTCCTCATTTTGGTCTTCATTTGATATGTCCTTGAGTCTCTTGAGTCTTTTGGTGCCAGCTGTCTCGGTTTGTTCGGGAACCATTGACCTAATTTTACTTTTAGGAGTTGAAAGAAAGATGGATTTACTTTCTCTTCTTGGTGGCACTCTTTTCAACTTCTTTTACATCATCGTTTTCCTCGATTGTTTTATCGAATGGGTGTTTTTTCAAGATGTTTGATAATTTCTTTTCAGAAATGACGTTCTTGGCTCCTCCAAAGACGTTTTTGTAGTTCATATTTTAATGTCAATAATAAGTTTATTGATTAGAGTTGACCAATTAATATAAGAGAATTGAATTTCTGCTCAAATTTTTAAAATATTGCGCCCAAAAATATTGTTATTTAATTGGGAAATTTTAAAGAAAGAAACGATTTTCTTTGCAAATTAAATTAAACCACCACTTCTTGAAACCAAAAATTTTTTGTCAAGTGGTTGAAATTAGCAGTTGAGTGTGAAAACTTTTATTTTGACTCAATTTTACATGATAACAGACAGAGGATGACAAAATTCATGCTCAAAAATTGTTTCCAATTTGTTAAGTCAAAATTGGAATGTGTTCAGAGCTAATTTCGAAAAATCTGATATTGTTACTGCGAGATCAGAATAGAAGCTGCTTCAGAAAAAGACTTTTCACTTCTGGACTTATTTTAGAAATGGAAAAACGTCGAATATTTTCGAGTTTTGCTGTGGACAGTAGTTTATTTTTCTACCGGAATGGCCGTAGGCCTACCGAAAATTCATTTTACCCCTACCGGAATTCCGGTAGCCATCAAATTCCCTTTTTATCCAATTTCCATTTCTTCAAAAATTTTTTTCAACAAAAAAATTTCAAAATTGAAAAGGAAAAGAAAAAGAAAAAATATTATTTTCGAGAATTAAGGGTTTTGAACATGTTATGAATCCCAATTTCATATTTCTTAATGGTCTTATTCAAAACTCAAACATTTCGATAGAAAAACTTCGATTTCAAGAAAATTTAAAAGAATTAAAACAAAGCTTAAGAGAGTCAAACAAAGTCTCATACTATATGATGAACAAAACAAAGAGAAGAGAGCGATCAAAATAAACTTTAAGAAAATTGCTAAATAGCTCAATTTCATCTTTTATGCTGCATTCAACTGTTTCTCTTGAATTTAGATTTCTCTAGAAGCAATATACATAGATATTAAGCATTTATTTGTGATGAATAGTACATTTTTAATTTTCTGAATGTTTGATTATTCTATCTACTAGATGATCCATAATTGACTTTTGAATGAATAAAGAACGATTTTTTTTTCTCTACGGCCATTTACCGGAATTTGCTCGAGCTTGCAGACACCACTGACTGTGGAGAATGCTGAAGAAAAAAAAATTATCGGATGAAAACTAATGTCAGAGATCTCCTAATAGAAGAAAAACTTTGAAGCAAAATTTTTTTGTCTTTTTCTTTCCAAATTTGGTTGGATTTTCCACAAAAAATTGAGATATTTTACTCAAGGACAAAAAAAAAGGGGGAAGAATTGCGAGGATTGAGATTGTCCTTCATTTAGAACACTTTGAAAAAGACAAGAAAATCAATTCTGCCGTCAATTAGAGGCATCTAATTTGATACCTTACTTGTAAAAAGGTCTATCATGGAATAAAATCTCGAATGATGAAACAATATTCCAAAAAATCTTTTTGGGAAAAAAGTATGAGTTTTGAAAAAAAATTTTATAAAAATCTCAAAATCCAGAAAAAGTACGAAAATCACAAAGACCAACAGAAATTGAGAAAAACACAATTCGAGAGATCTGGGTCAAGAAGTTTTGCGATTTTTCTCAATCTGTTGCTAAAAAGTTCAACGAACGAATATTTTTTGCAGTTGATTGAATTCAAATAAATCATTAAAGAAGAAGGGAGAACAAGAAAAGTCAATATTTGCTCACAAAAGACAAAGAATCAAAAACTCATTGAGACGGCCAATTTTGAAAAGAAAATTTGTTACTTGATTTGAAAAAGTATAAATTATACAAAGTCTGAGTAAATTTGTATACACTGATTTCATTTATATGTTGATAAGATAGATGTATGTATGTATGTCACAAAAACTATTTTTTACACTTATAAACTGACAAAAATAACTTTTACAAAGAAACCCTTTGATCAGGCTGGGCTATTCACAAGATTTTGGTTGAAAGAAAATACTTGTGACAAATAAAAAGTTCAATGCAAAGGTTAGATTCCCTCTACTTCATTGAAACTTCCTTGATGTTCACGAGTCTTTTCTCTTCCTTCAACTTCATATCGCAGAAGGAGACCTTTCATTATTTCTGCCTTGACATCCATTTGTTTGAGCTCAACCTAAAAATAATCAGTTTCTTGATCCTTTACTTATTTTACCTTGAGATTTTGGATTCCTTTTTGAATTTCGATTTTCCTGTCAGCACCAAACATTAATTTTTCCTTTTCTGCAATGACCTCACGAATATTTTTGAGTTTCTGAGTTGTCTGTTCTAAAGTTTCGACTTTATCCTTCATTAGTTTTGTCTGAGACTGTAATTGCTGATAGACGTTTCCTTTTTCACTGACGAGATTTTTAAAATCATCTGTAAGTTGAGCAGTTGTATCGTTCAAAACTTTCTCTCCTTTTCTAAGTGTCTGAATGGTGTCATTCCAATCTTGTATTTTCTTTTGCCAAGGATGCTTTCCAATATTATGAAGATAGGATTTGATATTCTATTTTAGGAATAAGGGTGGGTTATCAAAAAAATATAATTACAGCGTTATATTTTTTGAGTCCTTCAAGATGATATATTCTTTCATCAGAAGCTGTAAAGATGGATTAGGGTTGAAAATATTTCGAACTTCTTACTTTGAATGACAGAAATGGCATCGCCTCCATCAAGTTTTTGAGTGAGATCATCCAGTTCTTTTGTGACTCTATCAACTTCTTTATTCCATTCGACAGAATCTAATTCCATCATGCCGTCCTCATTGATGATCATATCATCTTCAAGGCCTCCCCCTGGCGTGGGTCTTTTTGTAAATTTATACATTTGGTCTGTGTAAGTGCTTGTTGCACTTGTGGAGTTGGAGTGATAGGTGGTATTTATGGTTTGGAGATACTCTTTATTTCCCTTATCCTCATCGTCATCTGATTCTGTGGGCAAACCCTTTTGATCGCTAGTAAAAACCTTGGAAGGGTCCAACTCCCTGATGCCATAATCTTCAGCTAACTCTTCATCATCAGCATCGGCATTGTTGAATTTTGGCTGTAAAAACTGGAAATTTGTCAGAATTAGACGTTTATTGATCAATTCATTCAACACATAGCACACAGCCTCGTCAGTTCCCTATGAAAATAAAATTCATAAAATGATAATGATAGATTTCTCCTGACTTGTGATAAATTCTCGGGAGTAATTTGTTTATTGAAAGGAGTGTCGATGCTTGTAAGATCATCCAAAAGCTTTTTGGCAACAACTTTCGGGTCCTCATCAAGTTTAGGTTTGCCAATTACAGGTGCTTTATTGCCTTGCTTTCTCACTTCCTTTATTCAATAAAGCCACAGAGAGATCGAAAGAGAGATACTTGAATCAGACCGATTAGCCAGTAAGAAAGTTGAATAAAGTATTTAAATTTCTCTTGCTTGTCGACTGCACTTTCACTGATTGCAAAATAGGTTTTGGAGATTGGTTTGAGATTTCTGGGAATACAGAAATTTTTTCGGTATTCCAAAAGGTTCAGTTTTTCAAGAACATCCTCCATCACAATTAAGCAGTCAATTTTCAGAGAGTGTTTTTGCTTTTCACGCCAGTTCTGACAAGCTTCAATGACTCTATTGGTGTCGCATCTTTTTTGAGGGTCAACAACAATCATGTCATGAATTGTGGTTCTCAGTTCCTCACTGAATCTATGACTCACTGGCTTATATTCACCTTTGGTGATATTATTAAAGAGATCCATGAGACTCATTTTCTCATTATCATTTCGAAAAGGAGACTTTTGCTCGCACATCTCATATACAATACATCCAAGACTCCAAACGTCAGATTTCATATCGTATCCTTGTCCAACCAGAAGCTAGGAAAGAGGATGGTAAGGTAGACAAATAGTAGAGGAGATACTTCTGGACTCATATATAAGGGAGTTCCGACTTTAGAATAAGCTTCGACTGTTTCTTCACTAAAGACTCTACCCAGACCAAAGTCTCCAACTTTGAGAATATCCTCATTCGATAGGAAAATATTTGCTGGTTTGAGATCACGATGCATGATTCTCTTATCGTGCATATGCTTTAGAGCAAGAGCAATTTGATTCATATATTCCCAGATCTTTGGCTCCTCGATAGGAACTTCGGCCTAGCAAGCTTTATAGGAGGGGTTTCGAAACCGTTTTACTGTGATTGCAGTTTTGAGAACTTTCTTCAAATCCCCTTTTTCAGCCCACTCAGTAATGATGATCAATTCGTTGTTTACGATAAAACTATCAAGATATTTGATGATGTTTGGATGCTCAAGTTGCTAGAATCGGTTATCGAACCTGGACTTTGTGTTGAAACTTACTTGCATCAGTCTAACTTCTTTCAAACACTTATCTCTCAACCTTGGATCATTCATTTCAAAAATCTAGGATTTAAAAGAAAGTCTTGAGGAAAGAGTACTCTAATCTTTTTCAAAGCGACGATCCTCTTGTCTTCTGTTTCTGCTTTGTAAACTGTAGCGAATTTTCCTTGTCCTAGTTGATGATGAGTAATGAATTCTAGCTAAAGCTAAACCTATGGGTTTTTGGACAAAATATCCTTGGATTGTCTTTCCTGTGAGATCTTCTTCATTCATTGTACAGTTTTAGCCGATCAAAAGAAGTGAATTTCAAAAGGCAAATGAATACTCTTTTGAGATATTTAAAATAATTATTTTATTAAACAACTATCAACAGAAGAATTGAAGGTTTTTACTAAGACTTTGAATCGAAAAAATAAACAGCTCTTTCTTTGGGAGTAGCAAGCGTTAATATATTTCTTGGCAAGGAAATGAAAACTTTATTTATGTCAAGGGGAAAAAACCAGGTTTCAGCTTTGAGAACATGAAAAAAGCTGATGAAATTCAAATGAATCTACAACACTTTGAAATCAATCCACTTTAAAGTATTTGCTTTTCATGATTCAAAATTGATAAGGCAATGGATTTCTAGAGATGATATGATTAAACACTCCAGATTTGGACATTAAAATCAAAAATGAAACAGACAATTTCGTTTGTTCTATAAATTCTCTCTATTAATTTAAATTAATCAAATGTTCAAAATAGTCTGGTTGAATTCATGATAAAAAATTGGGACAATGTGGTCTTCAACCTTGAAAGGAAATCGAGAAAATTTTGAGAGAAAAAAAGGCGGAAAGTGGAGAAAGAATGAGGGAAATCGTTTTAATTGAGGTCGATCATTAAAATTCTGAAAATTTCTTTTCTTTCTGAAGATGAATCCAATGGAGAATTTTGTTTCGAATTTTTATCTGAGATCACAAAAAAAGGGGAAAAATGTTTCAATCGTGCTCTTTCTATTTCGAAAAAAATTGTTTTTGAACTCAATTAATTTCTAATTTTCTGACGAATATTTTTAAAGAGTGAATTTGTGAATTTCAGCAGGTCTTAATTGATGCAAAAAATAAATCCCAATAAAACCCATTTTTTCTTTATTTTTGTCAAGATTTGGGAGTGGCGTTAAACGAAACTTTGGTTACAGGAAAAGAAATAACTGACTGAAAGGTCCAAGAAATCCTTATCTTTAAGATTTCAGAGAGATAATGACTTTGCTTCCTTTCATTTCAGTTTGGACTTTCATTTTCTTAATCAATAGGTCTTGATGAGGAAAACCCAGATAGCTCAGATGATTATATTCTTTCATAGACTTACAAATATTAAATCTGTTTTGTAGTTAAATATTTATCCTGAGATCAAAGATAGATTAAAACTTTTGGAATGGAATGGAATGGAATGGAATGATATGATATGATAGCTATTTGCTTTTTTTAATTGAATTATGACTTCAAAATAAACGAATTTTTTCTTTAAAAAATAATTTCAATTTGTTGGCAACCTTTTTCCTCATGATGAATTGGCCAAGATCCCGGGGCCCCGAAATGATGAAATGAAGGGATTTAAAGCTTTGCGATTTAGCCTCCTCTGAATAATGGAGTTCATCATAACAATATTAAATCTATAAAAGAAGAAGAGATTTTATTAATTATGATTGAATAGGGAATTTAGGATGAAAGGCTTTAATAAATTGGATTTAAACAAAGGAGAGATATTAGATTGAGAGGCACTGATGTTTTAAAGGGATTGTTTATCAGTATAAAACCTGCTTCTCAAAGGGCTCGCTTCGCGATAATAAAAATTTAAGTAAGATCTGGACAAGCAGAGAAATTTAGATTGCGTGTATTTTTTGATGTTTAATAAAATTATTGACTCACTTTATCAATGCAAATAAATTTTATTTTCCAAGTGTGTACATTTATTTCAAGCTATTCAGGAATAAAATAAAAACCAAAATATTTTAAAATGCTGAAGTATATCTTCATCGCTCTCTTTGTGCTCTTCGCCTCCTCCCGTCTTATCGTCCCTGGTCAGCTTCAAGCTCTTGAGGCTATCCAATCTCAACTCAAGAATCCCCACTTGACCACCGCAAAGGCCCCCAGAGATTCTAGCTCATCTGCCAACCCTGTCCAAGGTATTGCTAACGCCACTTCTGGATACCTCAGCGTTAACGACACCAACAGCAACTCTAAGCTTTTCTACATTTTCTACCAATGCAGAGGCCTCCAAAAGGGTCAATCCGCTACTGACGTCCCCATCATCATCTGGCTTCAAGGTGGCCCCGGTGGCAGCTCCCAAACTGGTAGTTTCTTCGAAATGGGACCTTATACCCTCACTTATGACCAATCTACTGGCAAATACAAGGAAACCCGCAGAGATCTCAGTTGGAACGACTATTACAATTTGTTGATTGTCGACAACCCCAGAGGTACCGGATACTCCATTGCCGATAAGGACAGCTACGTGACCACTGAAGACCAAGTCGCTGAAGATTTCAAGAACGCCCTCCTCAACTTCTATGCTTTGGACGCCTTCTCCGCTTACAGCAAGACTCCCTTATTTATTTTCGGTGAAAGTTATGCCGGCCACTACATCCCCTCCATTTCCAAGAGAATCCTCGAGTTCAACCAAGAAGGAAAGCAACAAATCCCTCTTGCTGGTGCTGGTATCGGTGACGGTTTTACCGACCCTGAACACCAATTGGCTGAAAACGCCCTTTTCGGGTACTCCCTCGGTTTGCTCGATGATGTCCAAAGAGCCAAGATTGAATACTACCAACTTCAAGGAGTCAGCAACATCCACCTCGGTAACTACTTGGCTGCCCAACAAAACTTTGATCAAGTTATGGACGGCATATGCTCTTATGGTGGTGACCTCAACGTCTACAACTTCAGAGATTTCGGAGACTACGACTTCTCTTCCATGGTTACCTTCTTCAACGATGCTGACACTGTTAGGCGTTACAATGTTGACCCCAGTGTTGCTGGTCAATTCCAAGACATCAACATGAACGTCTACAACGCTCTTTCAACTGACTTTATGCAAAGTGTTGCTGACAGAGTTGCCTACGTCGCGGCTGCTGGTCTCCCCATCATGTTCTACAACGGTCAAGACGATATCATTTGCAACACCCCCGCCGTCGAAAACTGGATCGCCAACCTCCAATGGTCCGGACAAACTGGTCTCTACCAAACTCCTTTCAACGTCTGGAACTACCAAAACGGAACTGTTGCTGGTTTACAAAAGAACTACCACAACTTCTATTTCGTCATTGTCAACAAGGCCGGCCACCTCGCCCCCATGGACCAAATTGAAACCACCACTGAAATGGTCAGAAGATTCGTCGCCAAGCAAACCAACTGGACCCAACCCTTGTCTGCTGCAACCAAATCCCAGAGAACTTACATTGAACTCTAAAAGTTATTGTTGCATATTATAATACTTATTAAATAATAAATATGATAATATTATGATTCATAAATTTATATCATCTATCCATCTTTTGGTGTTTAGCACTTAAATGAATTTAAAAAGAGAGAGTATTATTTAAAATATAAAAAATCTTGAGCAAATGGGGATTTTGTTTATTTATAACGAATTTAATTTTGATCATATATATATTTTATAGAAATAAAATGCTAATAATGACGATGAAATCTTTCCTCATTGCCTATCTTTTTCTGGCACTCGCAGCATGTAAGACACTCTCAACAAATCATTCTTCAACAGCAAATCCTGTTGGGGGGATTGCAAATGCGACATCTGGATATTTGAGTGTGAATGATCCAAATAATGACTCCAAGTTGTTTTATATATTTTATCAATGTAGAGGACTTACACCAGGACAAGCTGCTTCCTCTGTTCCTTTGGTTATTTGGATACAAGGCGGACGAGGCGAAGGATCTGAAATCGGGAATTTTTTGGAAATGGGCCCTTATTCCTTAGGATCGAATTCAGCAACCAATGGTGGTTCTAAAGAAGTTCCAAGGAAAGTCAGCTGGAATGACAATTATAATTTGCTCTTTATTGACGGACCAAGAGGGGCAGGATACTCAATAGCTGATGGAGGTAGCTTTGTTACAAGCGGTGATGAGGCTGCAACAGACTTTCTCAATGCCCTAGTCAATTTTTACTCATTAGAGAATTTCGAGGCATTCCAAAAGACTCCAATGTACATTTTCGGCCAAGATTTTGCTGGATATTATATCCCTGCTATTGTTGACAAAATTTTGGATTATAACATGCAGACACCAAGTTTCTCTATTCCATTCTCAGGGCTTGGCATCGGCAATGGGTTTGTTGATCTTCTTCATCAGCTTACTGAAAATGGATTATTTGGGTTTTCCATGAGTCTGATTGACGACCTGCAAAAACAAGACATTGAGACATTGCAGCTTCAAGGAATTGAAGAGATTCTTCGTCAAAACTACATTAA
>Ga0182738_1001358_pt1 | contig 30851 bp, 30 predicted proteins | sample eDN5th30CBELigMG_FD_128876 | JGI IMG/M metagenome (GOLD analysis project Ga0182738, IMG submission 128876) | Enriched Miracle-Growth compost microbial communities from Emeryville, California, USA - eDNA 5th pass 30_C BE-Lig MG (version 2)... ...
AATTATTCAACTGAGCGGAGATAGCTTTCGACTCAAACACCGTGAAACCATATTTGGAAACAACTAGGTGCTCAAAGTTATTTAACGGAAAATGCTCAAAAGTACTTGACGGTTACAAATGGTACTCTCCAGACTTCAAAAGAAGTAATTTCAGGACTTTATGACGTTAAACCAATAAAATATTTCATCAAAAAAAACGAAGCACAAGGCTTCGACACTCAAAATGGTATTTCATCTTCACCTGGGTATGGCTCATTTATTTCATCATCTTGAGTATTATACGCTTCTCCCTTAATCTTGAAATTGGGTATATAGATTTCATTAAGCTTGCCTTCACCAAAATATTCTAAAACATTTGCTTTGCTAACACCACGACTATCATGAATTCCAAGCTTCTCAAGAGACTTCGCCATTGCTTCTGCATTCCTCATGACTTCAGAATTTTTATATGATGGAACCTTGTAAAACGATACAAGTTTATATTTCGAATTATTACCTTTCTGTTTTATTGCGTTATAGAGTACATCTTTTGGTAATTCGGGGTGAGGTATCTTCTTTATTAAACCGAGTAGAGCCAATAGATTAATTGCCCTACTTACTTTCGGTTGCTCACGTTTTATATTAGAGGGATTGATCTTCTCTGCTAAAAACGTTGTTGACACAAAAAAGAAATCCTGTTCCTGATGCACAAATAGACGATTGACGTGATCTTGCCCGTAATGATTAAGATTTTTTAGCAAATCAAGATGCCCTTGAATGTAACGATACAATGTAGGATACCTCTTCCTAATCCTCGCTTCATGTTCAAGAAAGTCAAGGTTTCCTTCGTACTTTACTTTCTGTGTCTCTACCCATTCATCCTTTAGGTCATCAAGATCCAGCAAGCGTGCTAATTCCTCGGTGGCATATTGGAAACCACGCACTCCATCTACGATTTCAATCAGATCAAAGATGCTAAGTCCAAATACTTGGCCGCCTGCTTCCATTGTGTAATAACGATACTTTTTCGTTTTCTGACTTTGAGATATCCACGCTTTATTTCCTTCAATCAACTCGCAAGGGAATCTCTGATTGATTTCAAACTTTTTGAGATTCTCGAAGATCATTTCAAACATATTAACCCGATTTGCAATTCGGACAAGCTGTTGCTTAGTCTCAATAAGCATATACAACTGCGACCGCCGTTGGATCTTTTCGAACCGATTAATCGCTCCCGACTTTTGTGCCGTATCCCTGATCAACTCTTTGCTTTTTCGGTTTGCCTTAGTATAGTTCTGCTCACTTCGTACTCGTTTCTCTTCTTCCGTCTTGATTTGATAAGACTTATCCCTGAGAGTCATGCCTACAATTCCTTGGTCCTTTAGTTCATTAACTCTTTTATTGATACGGTTTCTTAACTTAATCTTAGTTTCTATTTTCATTCAATAATTTCCCCTTTGTAGTGTTGTCTACACCATCATACGGGGAAATCAATTGTCTGTGGGGCAATAAAACGTCGAACCAGGTCGGAGCATTTTGGGGTTGACGAGAAATGAAATTGAACTTTGAAGACAGAGAAAGTTTGAAACAACGCTATAGATCATTGACGCATATGAGCAAAATCAATTACTTGCGGCACCATATTCTTACTCTTGCTATTCTCTCATTTACTTTGATAATTTTCGCATTAACCTGTAAAGATGATATATGAACTTCAAAACCTATTGAATATCGCATGCGATCCAAATCTTTACGCAAATGCATTTTCATTGCAACCTGGAACGCTGGTTTTGGCGTTCCTCATGTGCGTTATTGCATGAAACCTACAAGATGCTTGCTTTTCGGAAAAATACCGATAGTTGATTGCAATGTTCCAAAAAGCGAAGGCGAAAATTGAAACTCGTAACGTAAGAAGAATGCTTATGTACCGTGGGAAGGTTGCAGAAGGACGGGTGTTACATACTTTCAGAAGACTGCATCCAATAGTGTAGAAGCATTATTACATACAGGAGATTGCTTGAAAAAAACTATTCGAAGAGTTTTTGCCCTTAATATAGGTTTATTGTATTCCGAAAGTTGATTTGCCTTTTAGATTCTTCAGCTTATCCCCTCCTGCCACCTTTTTTTATCCCTCCCCGTCCGACATCATCGCCCTTTGTCCGACAGCATTAGAGTAAAATATGCGATCTCATCCGACTATGTCTGACTAAAAATGCATATAATCTATAAATCTACTAAAGAGGGGGCTACGAAAATGCACAACAAATTCTTAATCGCCGTGGACAGCGGCAAAAGCACAACCAAGGGGATCATGAGGGAAGGTACTTTACACAAGATCAAATTCCAAACCAAGGTCGAGGAAGTCGTCGATAATGGAGCTGAACTAACGCCTGGGTCATTTTCAGTCGCATTCGGGGGCAAAAACTACCTTCTGGGCGATATGCTTGGCGAAAGTAAGATGGATTTCACCCTAAGCAAGAAGTCAGATACGCATCGAATCTGTATTTATCTTGCAATCGCCCAACTGCTCCAGAGGTCAAAGCAGAACATCGTATTAAGTAAGATATCACTCGCAGTCAATATTCCTATCAGTTTGTATAAGAATCAACAACAAAAACACGACTTTAGTGAATTTATCAGAAACAACGGTGAAACCATCAACATCATTGTCAATAATAAGCCGTTCCTTTTCCAAATCGAAAGCATTCACCTCTTCCCCGAAGGGATCGGTCCGATCTACAGTAACCTAAATATATATCGGGAGAAACGGGTATTGATCTTCGATATCGGATCGCTTAACGTTAACATCCAGGAGTTCAACAAACTGATTCCGATTTACGAAAAAATGCTGACCGCTGATTTGGGGGTAAACATTCTCCGTTCTAAAATCGCCGATAAACTTTCCTCTCGATATGGACTTTCTGTTTCTGATGAGGACGTGGAAGCAATATATCGAGATAAATACCTTATCATCAATGGGGAAAAGATGGAGGAGAGTAAACAAATCGTTGATCAATTAATGGTCAATCACGTCAAAGAGATATTTAATTACGCTCGTAGTCGAAAAGTAAGTTTCTCGAATACCGAGATCTTATTTGTAGGTGGGGGTTCGCTGTTGCTGAAAGATTATATAAGTGCAGAGTATTCCGCCGCTGTGATTCCGCAAGACCCTCAACTGGCAAATGTACTGTCCTTCCTTACGATCCTGGAGGCGAAGCATCATGGGCAATCGTAACCGTTTATCTATATCTTTCAAGAAAGAACATCAGTATATTTACGACCATTTACAGGGTGTTTCGAATAAAAGCGACTATATAGCAAGAGCATTAGATGTATATATCAGTGGCGGCGGACAATCACCCGTGTCGATCGAAGAGATCAGGAAGGTAGTATTGCAAATTTTAAAGGAACAAGGAAATTTGCCCCAGACGTTTACTCAGTCACCTTCTGCCCCTCCTGAACACCTGATTTCTGAGGAAGATGTCGATCTTTTATCGCAACTATTCTGACTTCACTCGTTTCAAACGAAAACCCTGCTTTTTTGCACAATTTGAGCATTATCGGCAGGGTTTTTAGCAATTTGCATGTTTTTCGGACACACTCAGTATTCGATGGGAGGTTCTTTTAATAATGGTGATGGGAATTTCGTAGGCAGTAATTCCGAAAATAGCCCGAAAACCACCCTTCTATCGGCCTGACAACTTTCATTTCAGTCGATTTCACGGACATGAAACTGATCATTGGCTGACATCTCAAGCAATTTCCTTGTTAGTTCAGTCTTGCTGTACCCAACGGTTTCCCCAACCTCATCTGCTTTTCCATCAAGCAAATATATGTTCTGTAAACAGTATATAGTGTTCACTTTATCTAACCAGAGATCATAACAGTTTTCTTGTCCATCGTGATCCGTGTAAGTAATGGTATAAGCAGACCCATAATCAAGCTCAGAAATGATTTTAAGTATCTTATCATCCATAAGATTACCCTACTCCTAAAGCCTTAAATACCGCATCTATAGGATCCGAGTAAAACACAGGTTGAACCTTAATGAGCAAATCTGGTGGTACAGTCTGAAAATCTACTACTGATGAGGCGGGAATTAACACTTTCTTCGCTCCTGCATCTACAGAAACTTGAAGAGTATTTGCAAAATTTTCGACTTTAGCTATTGTACCGCCCACTGTCATATTACCAAGCACGACCATACTTTCTTGAACTGGTCGTTCCAATGCACCTGAGCATAATCCAATCAATTCAGCTATAGCGAGTTCATCCGTCAACCCGATACCTTGCAGATCGCTTATATGCATCAAATAATCCTTCGTTTTTGTGCTTATTGAGCCACTGATACTTTTGCTGTTTGAAGTAAAATAACGGAATGCGGTATCCAAACTCTCTTTCGCACCCCTATGGGAGCCGACACCTGACTTTTCGAATTTACCTGTCCCAGAAACGACCTGATTCTCCAGTTTGTAAACCCCAATCATGCCCGAATCACCATGACCAACAGTATATACATGCCCTGGCCTACCAAGGCCTTCTGGAATAAGTTTTCCGCCACCCTGTTCAGGAACGGACACATACTCCTCACTCAGCGATTCTTTATCAATATAGGAGAAGTGGACATCGTAAAACTCCATCCCACCGATCTTCTTGAGTTGCTCTTTGACCCGCCTTCTTCCTTCAAGTGCATACTTCAAGATCTCCTCAATGTCATCTCTCGTAAACTCCCCGTTTGGATACAGGAGCTTCACTAAACCTGATACCGTTTTGCGGACTGCAATTACATCACGTTGGTTCAAATTATTACCGAGCCTAAAGTAGCGATCAAGGGAATCAGCAAACGAACGCTTCCGCATCTCCCTAAAGAATTCCGCCATGTAGTCTACGATGAAGCCGTACTTATCGGTGAAGAAATCAGGACGCATTTTGGGTACTTCCCAACCTGGTAAGTAGTAATGCATCCGATCAAAAAACGCAGAATCGTTTGCCATCGCTTCAGGGAATGGTGCAAATAGGTGAGATGTCTTAATTAACGAATCAAGGCTTTGATTGATGTTCCCTACGAATACCATGGAAGCAGAAGCCGCCTTCTCTTCTCTCCCCCGTGCAAAAGATCCTGAAGCCATGTAATCCTTCATAATCTGCACGCCATCTTTATCTTTGAAGGTTATGCCAGCTACTTCATCGAATGCCACTGTATCCCATAAGCCTACAAGCCCAACCTTCTTTGTAGACATATTGTAAAAGAGATTAGCTACGGTCGATTGGCCGCCAGACACAAGTATCGAGTTTGGAGAAATCTCCTTATAAACATGTGACTTCCCCGTTCCCCGTGGACCAAGTTCACACATGTTATAGTTATTCTCAACAAGTGGCACAAGCCGAAGTAAGAGATGCCATTTTACTCTATCCTCAAGCTGTGTCGGTTCCATGCCTGTCGAACGAACGAGTACGTCAATCCATTCCTCTTTCGTAAAGCTCTTCCTACCCTCGAATACTTCGTTCAGATCCATATTGGGCATTTGAATCGGCTTCAGATTACTTATACTAAACGGATTGCTATTCTTAGCCTCTTCGTCGAAGAAGTAATCCATTTTCAACATACACCAGATTCCACCTGCCAAGAGTTTGTCGTACTCCTTGACATAGTTCGGGGATATTGGGACCCCTTTAAGCCCAAGATTCGAGAACTCTGCCACATAGGAATCAATCTTCTCATTAAGAGTGACAGTGATCTTATCGATAACCGAATATTGACCTAATTCTCGAATTCTTGATTTAACTTTTTCCGCTTCATCTGGTCTCACGAAGTTATCTGAGAGTATCTTCTTTACTCGCTCGATTCCTTCACGAATGTTGTCTTCATCGTCGGTTGCCGCATACATACCAAGTAGATACTCCAATACATAAACGGGAACGTTCGCTCCTTCTTTCATGAGCTTCGTTAAATCTTTCCGCACAACCCTTCCTGGAAACACTTCGTTGAGCTTACGATCTAAGTCAAATGTTTGCTCCCCTGTTATCGGTTCCATCCGACAGCCTCCTCTCCCTAAAAGTCAAAATCACTGACTATTCCTAAATTAATCGTGAATGGGGTTTTTTCCACAATCACATCAGTTTCATCATCTTTTGTAATGAGGTAATACGTACTATTCTTGTCATAAGGAATCGACTTTAACGCAAAGCGAAGTTTAAATGTCCGTTCTTCTGGATTGTCCGATGTTCGGTCACAAATCAGCATTTCCTCATTGCTAATGACAGTATCATTCTGATCCACCATATAGATCTTCACTGTCCGAGGAACCCGCTTGTCCTCCACCTTCTCCGTTTGGAAGAAAGTCAAACTGAATAAGCTGTTCGTAATCTTCCTTGTGGTGTTGGTGAGTTTTACATCGACCTTCTCAATTTCACGACTGTTCCTCTGTCCACTTCGGATATTCTTGAATTGTATGAGTGGAACAACGATTTCTTGGAGGCTGGCTCCACCATGTACAAAATTTGCTCCAGCTCCTTGAATTTTAAAACGGATCGTCGCTTTGGGAACATATGTCGTAATCTTGTGTTCATTTTTTATTATGCTATCCATGTTAATATCAAGAAGACCACTGCGTAATTCATTTTCCTTGGACAGCAAATGTCTTCTTTTTATTTCAAAGGCAGGAATACCTTCCTTTTCGATCTTATCACTCTCTTCTAATGCATCCCGTTGATAAACAAACCCATGGTCAGCCGTAATGAAAATGTTCGTACCACTCAAGTCATCTCGAATAATCTTGACGATATCGTATAATTCATCAATAGCCCTTTCCGCCGCTGTGAATGTATAAACCTCCGTGGAAGCCTTATCTCCAGTTGCATCAATACTGTCGTGGTAAATATAAACCAGTTTTTTTCCCTTGAATGTTTCCCTGCGTCCAGCCTTGTTCATGTTCTTCAATTCTTGAAAATGTACCGCTGTACTGTCGGGTACAACCGTTTGAAGAATGTCGATTCGATTATCCATTCCACTTGAAGACCTGCCGTTCACCAATACATTACCACTAAGATCAATATCCAAGCTCTTGTACGGCAATAGTGAAGCCATCCCTAATTTCGTAACCGAAGGGACTACCCCTAAAAGCGACTGAATGTCACATGCCCCTGTTGTTTCTGAATTGAGCTTGTCCGACAGTTCTACAGCGATTTCATAACGAAGAGCATCAGAAATGATAACAAAAACCCGCTCACCATTATTAACTCTGGAGGAAACGAAGCTTCTATAGAAATCCTTCTGATTCTGAACTCCAGGCAGGATCCAGGCTTGTTTCATGTCGTCTTGAATAGCGGCGGACCAGTTGGAGCTTAATTCACTCATGAACCAGTTGGTATATAAGTTCTCAACCATGGTTTTGAGCTTTTTCAAAATTTCACTGTTTGTGTCATTATCGTAAGCAACATAGAATTTTCGGTAATACATATCCATCTGGTGATAGTCATTTACATAGGATCGGTACATTTCCACTGCCTGTGTTTTTGGGATTCCAGTGCTGTATTTCTTGTGAAATTCAAACATCTTAACCGTATAGTACAGAGCCTCATAGATGTACTGATACTGTTCGTAATAGTGCTTCACTCGACGTAGATTAATCAGTTCTGTATACGCCTCGTAATCCTCAAGCCGTTCCTCCAGGCTATTAGCGATGAAGATAATGATGGCTTTATCGATATACGGAAAAGTATCCGCAGTCTTAAATTCATCTATAGGAAGCTGGTTTATGATATCTGATAGCTTGATTTCTTTTTCGGCGACTTTAGAGTATTCGTTATACACTTGATAATCTGTTTTATGATGCATCCAATGATCAATAAAAACCAAAGCATTGGACTTGTTGCGGCTGGCAATATAGTTCTTGATAAGCGAAAGATGTCCCTCGTTAATTGCGTGACTGAGTGTAGTTACGGTTAAATGTATAAATAGATTCTTGAGGGATTTTTGCACTTGTTCATAGCCGTAACGTTCGGACACCATGTTCCAAAACGTCTCTAACCCAACATATTTCGCAATGGAATCCAAATATTTGTTCTGGCTATCATCGAGTGTGTCCATAAGTACAACCTTCAGGACATCTTCAAAATCAGGTGTCTTGAGGTTACATAATGCACTCATCATGACTAATTGAATCGTTTCTTCAGTAAAAGTCTGAACCTCGTAACCTTTGAACTTCCGAAGCCGCTCCTTACTCCCGAAGAACTTCTCGTAGTTTTTCACTACACTTCGCAAGGAAGGATCAATATTTAACTCATTCATGATTAAGGAGAGCTTATCCGCAAAGAAGGTTCTTGAATACAGAATGGTATCCAACAGCCAACTATCTTCCATGTCCGTTTCTTGATTGGAATAAATTAAGTAATGAGAGGTCGGATCCTCTTCCTCAAGTAAAACCTTTGTAGAGAAGCTGTTGCCCCCTGATAAGACATGCACTTTAACATTACTTATGGAAATCTCATTGATGTATTCGGTAAACTCCTGATCTTTATCGAACCAAAAGACAATTTTCCGTCGCTCTCCCTCATCAAGAGGTTGGAGGAAAGCTTCTTGCAGTGCCTTTATGACTTCAACCATATTCATTAATAATCAACACCTTTTTTATCGGGCTTAAAACAGGGATATACCAAGATAAACTGGTATATCCCCATTGTATCCAATTTATTTAATTGGAGCGACTAAGCCTTCGAATTTTGCATAGTTTATAGCTACACCATCATCCAGATCAATTTCAATTTGCATGTCTGCCATGTGATGGAGCTTTTCATCATATGCTCGTAGTTCTTCAATCTTCAAGTCCAGTGCTTTCAGGTCTTTCTTGGCATTGCTGATTTCTTTTGTTGTTCCATCACCTTCAATAATGCTTACAAGTGATTTTCGTTCTGCATCCAATCGCATTTGTAGTTCATGCAGATAATCTGTTCTGATTCTCGATAGGGTTGATTTATCATAGCGATGCATGTAAATCAAACAATTAAACGCCTTCTGCCTACCAGAAGTAAAAAGCCAATAAATTGGTTTCTTTTTATAAGTTTGGGTGTGATCTTTAAAGAATTCATTCAAGAAGTACCTTCTAATAGTCTCATTAGAAGTCTCCCCGCTTTTCTTACCGAGAGCATCAGCTATAAATTCAAGATTGTCCAATAAAAACTCTTCTCCAAATGTTACTCTAACAAATTCGACAAATCTTGAAACAATATCATCATCAAAATAAGAAGTCGACAATATAGGAAGGACGTTATCCTTATCAGCCATAAAAGTTTGATAGCGTCCTGGTATGAATGTACCGCCCGCATAGATGAGCCCTTGCTCATCAAGTGAATAGCGTCCAAACATACAGCCTACGGCGTAAGAAATAAAGGATTTAACATCCCGTTCCCTATCTGCTCTTCTAATTGTTACTTCTGTTTCAGAAATGTTCGGCGATAATATGTTTTCAAGTTGGAATTTATCGATAAAAATTTTATTCAAGCTTTCTTCATTTTCTTTTAACGAAGTGAATTTTTGCTCAGCATAGCTCTCCCATATATTATAGGCTTCTTCTAATAGGCTTGTATTTTGTGAGTAATTAAGAAATGGATGCTTCTTAAACTCCCACGATGCCTCGTATAAATCCCATTCTTCTTTTGCTATTTGAACACAATCAAAGGATAAATTCCTGATTATATCTTCAAGCCCCTGGTAAATAATAGGCAAATTACTTATCTGACCAACTTCATAATTCATTGTAGGACTCATAAATTTTAACATATCGTTGATTAAACTTGAATTAAGAGTACCTAATAAAACGTATAAGTCTTCATCTGTGAAAATAGAACATCCTGCTACATCGAATAAAAATCCTTGTGGAATATATCTAAACGAAATAGCAATATTAGTGACCTTACACCACGATATACATTCCTTAAAATAAAATTGCGGGCTCCTAATTACAGAATTTTCAAATTCCCTCAATTCTTTACCATCGTTTTCCCAATTTATTACATACTCGTTATTTCCAAACCACTTTTTGTATCCTCCACCTTTATTATAAGGGAACCATTTCAAATGACTCCTCTCAGCTTCAGCCCTGTTCCCATAATTTAGCCCAATATTATTAAAGTCGACTTCATGCCAAAGTCTTAAAAATCTATTGTTGTCAGCAGTAGCTAACCCTTGCTTCGCGTCACTAACATTTGAGATCTTTTCTGAGTGAATAAATATGTCTAAAATTGCTTTATCTGTCCAATAGGCTATTGGCATTCCTGGTATAGCTGTGTAATTATTAGTTAAAGATGTAAAGCGATAATCTACTTCCACATTTCTGATTGCTTCAAGAGTTTTAATAGGTTGTAAATCAATGCCTTTAAAATCTGATAGTCTGATATACTCACCAGGTACATTTGAATTATTATTCCTGAGAGTAAATGTACAAACGGGAACAACTGCCACTTCAAAGGAGTTGTATTCCAATTGTATTAACGAACTGATTGTACAATTTTTTACGATATATTTCCTCAACTCCTCATATGAAGAAATAAACATCCATACGTATGGAGTTAGGAACCCTAAATGTCCTTTATTACTAACCTTTTTTATACAAAACTCCATGAAAGCTGAAAATAGGTCAGTTTTAGTATCAGGATAATTATTACTAATAAAATCTGACAATTCCGAGTTCATGTAGCGATTTCCCATGTAGGGCGGATTTGTTACTATAACATCATAAATTCCCATCATGATTTCTGCTTGTTTTAGTAACTTTGGAAATAGTATTTCTAATTTCTTTCTCGAGACTTCTTCAAAAATATCACTCGCAGGATTTAGTTGAATATAATTTAAACGTCCTACAAAAAATTCCTTTTCAAAATTACTCACTTTTAATAAGGAACCGTAATTTTTTGCGTTAATAAATTGTTCAACAAATTCTTTGGTTGCTTCAAATTTTGCTCCAAAACTTTCCCCAGCAAAGTATGCAATATCCTCATTTCTCAACTCATTTGTCTCGTGAATTGAAGCCAAGTTAAGTTGTAACCCTTCCCTCTCAATGCCTCTAAAGAAACGAGGATTATATTGCATTGCCTTCATCACAACAGAAAAACACGCTAATTGATATGCTCGATCATCAATATCCAAACCGTAAAGGTTATTTTCTATGATCAGTCTCGGGATCTCTCTTTCCATATATCCACATTTGCTATATATTTCAAATAATACATCAAACAAATAAACTAATATATGTCCGCTACCCATCGCAGGGTCAAAACATTTAATGTCTTCAACTTTCAACTCTTTATTAATGTAAGGAGCCAAATTTTCTTCAAAATTAGTTTCTGGAATTGGTGAGTCCAAATAAAACTCCCATTTCTCAGTGAGATCGCGGTCTTCAGGATGCGACTCAATCCAATATCTTCCCAGGGAGTTTTGTACCATATAATGAACAATCCAATCAGGAGTAAACAACTGGGTAGCGAATGGGATTTCCTCAGTTTTATACTTTTTCTTTGCTTGTATAACTCGATCTTTTTCTTCCGCAATATAGTATTGATACAGCCATCCAATAATTTCGACGTCTTGCCAATCGGACTCCGCAATCCTTTCAGTATCAGTCATCTCCTGAAGAAATGATTCTTTCGAAAGCAAACCCTCTGGAAACAGAATCTCTTTATAATCATCGATAAGCTCAAACATAAAAGGAAGGTACCTATGCAGACTGTTACATTGTTTAATCACCAAATATTTATATAGCTCTTCAGTTTTATTGTTTATTTTTAGTTCATAAACAAGCTCCTTATCAATATCTAAATCAATTGATATCGCCTCATTAATGATATCAGGTTCCGAACTGCCTGGATTGCTGGATGAAAGGACCCTAACCTTAGTTGGAAGATAGTTGTTCACCTCCATGAACCGTAAAGCAGTGAAACGGTTAAACCAGGTATATGCTACCTCCTCAACAACCTGCTTATAACCAATTTCCTTTATTCGTGAAATAAGTTTCTCCCGTTGTTTCATCTCCGTTGCTGAGAGTTGTTTCCCGTCAATATAGACGGCATCCGAACTTTCAAATTGAGCCTTTTTGATACTTTCTTCAGTTATCCCGATCTTAAATGCTCTTGCCTTAACTTTCACAATCAGCTCTTTGCGAGCATTTATCGCAAAGTTTTTCAACGCAGTTTTATTCATTCGCTTGTTCACCAGCCTATATAAAATGTGTCGTGGACGATTGGAAGAGTGCCGTGGCCTTGGCCAGGCACGCATGCTTAATCAATAAACTCGATTTGTTTATTGCTCTTAATAATTTTCTTCAACTCGGCGGATAGTGTATTTATTAAACGATCCACATCTTCTTCTGTCCGCAAGGTCTTCGTTGCCAGCAAGCTATTTACTTTTACACGTTCTCTCTGAGGAGCAGTTTTTACTACTTCATAAGTTCCGTCCCCTTCACCCACACCTTCAGGTGGCGTTTCCTGGTTCCGTTTCGCAAACTCATGAATTTCTCGATTAATAATGATTTCTTGTTTTTCCCTAAACGCAGAACTTTGCGTTATGGTCGCATCAACCTTGAATATATCAGTAAGGTCGTTCATGGAACTAAACAAATTACCGTAATGAGTTCTAATACGCTGTCTTGTCTCGTCAGACACTCCGTCTTCATTAGTTCGTAGTGTCAGATGATCAATATCCAGTTGAATAACACTTTTCGCCGCCGTTTTCTTCTCGATAAGAACCCTTTGAATATGCTCATCAATTTTATTGACCAGCTCAGGGATATCCTTAATTTTACGATAAGGTTGTACATCTGATAAGATCTGTTGAAGTTTATCAGCATAACCTTTGATTTCATCTCCCGATAAATACACATCGTTTTCCTTGTATTTCTCGATTGCACGAAGACCTTTATCAAAAATGTCCTTTTGGGAGGCGAAAAAGCTTTTCACATACGTTACATCTTCTTCCCAATCCAATAAATTGTCTTCCAAATCACGCAGTTTTGTAAAGAACGAAACATTGTCCAAGCCTTTTGTAAACTCACCAAAATACTCAAGACCTTTGTTCAGAAGACTACCGCCAGGATACTTCCTACCCTCATAGCGACTTTTCAGTGAGTTGATCTCGCTAACCTGCTGATCAATAAGATTTCGAATATCCTTGATTAGACCATCCTCATCATCAGCAACATCTGTTTTATTGAACACTTGCTTACAGATGTTCTTGGCAACCCTAAGAAGTGATTCGTCGACCTTGACCCGTTTCAAGACAATGACCTTGTCAACTTCACTTGCCTTGGTTAATGCGTTTACTGTGTTACCGTCTTCTGGCTCTAAGTATTCCGAGTTTAGTCTTAGTCGAATGCGTTGTTCTTTCATGAGTTCCGCAATCAAACCCGCTATATCGAGATCTTTCCAGCCGTAAGGCTTATCCTTGAATCGATCCAACAAGAGCTTCACTCGTACTTGTTTCTGCGTGCTATCCTGTAAGCTGATAAAGTCCATGACCTCTTTGATGGCTAATTCATTAGCATTCGTCGTTGTTCCATCAATGGTTAACTGTTCCGTGTTTCTCCTAAGAATCGAAAGTAACTCCTTTTCAGATTCCAGGAACGTCTTAATATATCCCAATTTGGTGTACACGTTCTCTACAAGAGACTGAAAACCAGCATTGATTCGCTCTTTTATAGTCGAACCTTTAATATCAGCCTTATTTCCGTTGATGTAAAATACGCCACCCTTGATTGCTTCTTCCAGCATATCACGTACTCTGCGTCTGCGATCCCTTGCCTCCGCTTGTTTATTATTTAAAATGTTCTGAATTCCTTCAGGGAGCTGAGTCGGATTCTTCTTCTTCCGATACTCCTCGATCTTGAGGACTTCTTCCATCTCCTCGATGTAAGCTTCATTCCCGCCGAGCTTTAGGATCATTTCACCTGAACCAGAAGACATAAGCATGAGTTCTTGCTCTGATTTAGCGTAATGGTCAGACAGCGGCGAGAGAATATTGATCCCAATACTCGATGTTTGATTTCCAATATTCTTCTCATCCATCTTTTGATTATAAGAAAACTGATATTGAGTCGAATAACGGTATCTCTTATCATCGTATAGGTCCTGGAAGATGTAGTTAGCAAGTTCCCGTTTTACTAAATCTTCTTCAATTTTCATTGCCTTAATTTCACGATTGATATCCTGCTCATCATCCGTAAGGAATAAGTAAAAGTCGCCGTTCTTCTGAATGAGCGTCTGGGAAGTCAATTTACGAAGTGCCACCATGATTTTTTCTTTTAATGCCAGCTTATCTTCGTCAATTCGAGTGACCACGAGCGTAGCTAAATTTTCGATATTCGCAGGTAGCTCTTTAATATATTTGATCATGAACAGGACCTTTAGTAGATCAACGTTAAACTCGTCATCCCGTAACGCAGGGTTCTCGTATGCTCCTTCAATAACCCTTGCTACAGAAGGGGTTAGAAATTCTTTAATTGTGTCGTAGAAAGCATAAAAAGGAATGAGTGCTCCTTCTTCAGCATTCTTATACCGTAAGCCAGCCTCCTTGAACGCTGAGAGCATGGAACGCTCCCCTTCAGAAAGGTGTTTACCTGAACTTCCATGTTTACGCACTTGCTCAAAGACGTTCTGAAGGAGCTTGAATTGATAAGGAATAAAGGGATATACATCCGCAAACTCTCTATCATCCTCGTATCCTCTCAAATCCGCTGTACTATCCTTAAAGCTAATTAAATTCTTCAGGGTCGCACTTTTTTCATGATGAAGAAGCTTCAATTTATCAAAAGCATGCTCTTTTTTATCAAGAATCCGTTTCTTGATAACCTCGTCAACCGATATGGAGGATAAGGATAATCGTGTATCAAAACGACCTTGAATACGGGAGAAGTCATCGCCTTTCACCTTCACAATGCTATCTATGCTTTCTTGTGAAGTAACCATAATCCACACTTTTCCTTGACAATGAGTTCCCAGATCTTCCGCCAGTGTTTGCAGATTGAGCATTAACTGACGGCTATCACCTATGTACTGACCAATTTCGTCTACCAGGAAGATAAGGTGAAAATTGTTACCCTTCTGAGAGATGTATTCCTTTACGTCCTTCGAGAATTTCTCGATACTGATTTCAAAGTTATTAACACCATTTTCGAACCAGTTACGAGCTGTTTCTTCGGACATCGAAGTAACCTTGGTTAATGCACCAATAACATAATCCGCATCAAAGTAGAAGGTATTGCGGCGTTCTACCCATTCTTCGCCCGCCGCCGCTTTAAACTCCCGCTTAAAGTCTTCGTAAACACCTTCCTTAGTCAGATACTTTTCCATCTCCGCAACGCCAGGAATGTCCCCGTAGAAGCCTTGATGCTCATAAAACACTTTGGAGAAGACCCGAAGGATGGCATCCTCTTTCGATTTATTATCCAGAGAACTTTTCGAGTCAATATTGAACAAGATGACTTCGGTATCCACATTAGCCGTTCTCTTCATATTAGCAAGAACAATCGGATCTTGAATTTTATCGACGAAGAAATCAACAGCTCGCTTATCTTTTACCTTTTTGTTCTCCAGCAAATAGGCAAGGATTTTCAAAAAGTGCGATTTACCCGAACCAAAGAAGCCCGAAATCCAAACGCCCATTTTGTCGGTCGTACCATCAATCCCTTGCTGATAATTTTCATAAAATTTCGATAGGTGCTTGTTTAGTTCACGTGTTACGACATACTCATCAAGTTCCTGATAGATGTTATTCTCATCGGTCTGGGCAACCTTGATTACGCCTTTTATGTTACGCTCAATATCTTTCACAAACATATCTTTGATCAGCATTCTTCTTCCCCCTTTAATCCACTAAACGGAATGCTCTATAATAATTATCGTCCTTGAAACGGTCGAATAAGCGAAGAGATAATCCGTCATACTTACCTGGAAAGAACATAATCACTGGAATTTTATCCAGAACTTCTTGAAGATTATTCAAAATATTATGGGAACGTACAAAAGGATACACTTTACCTACACCCGTGATGAGTACAACATTATTATCGGCCAGTTGATCCTTGATCTTTTGAAGGAAAATATCGGGCTTAGCAAAATTCGCCATAGCTTTAAAAAGAGCATCCTTACCCTGCTTCTCTTCCATTTGGGGAATACGCTCAAATATACGTTTTTCCTTTGCAATCTCTATCAGCATCTTAAATAGATCGAATTCAATGAGCCTACGGTTAGAACCTTCGTAACTAAACTCCTTCATAATATGAGAGACATAATCCCGAACGAGTAGTTCCTTCTCAGGCTCATAATCAAACACATAAAAACTTATTTCATTCCCAAGTCCTCTACCCTCGATAAATTTGTCTTCCTTGATCTTGGGAATGATTTTATCCAATCTGCTATTCAAATTCGCCATACATCTGCCCTCACTCGCCCATCGCTCTTACATATGCGATGTCTCCTATATGAATCAAATGTTGCTTTAACTGGTTATCCATAAGTATCCGACTTAACTCGCCTGTCTTCTTGTCCTTCAATATGCCTGACTCAAGTAAGATCCGCTGGATGACATTTTTTAATTTCGTTACGGTTTGTTCCGTCCAACCTGCTACCCCTTCATCTTGCTCTGCCTTTGAAACAAAATAAAGATTCAAATCCTTCTTCTCCAATAAAAGATGGTTCGATTCAAGCTTTTCACGGATAACCTCATTCATAAATTCAAAGAATAGCCTGTCCGTTTTCATAATGGCATACAGGTTAATGAGTTTACCCGCATCCATCGATTGCTCTAAAACCATCTGACATAACATTTCATCAAGGATATTTACCCTTCGTAATACCGATGGCAAACTACGTTTTAAGCTGGAACTAACCTGATACTGAAACAGGTTTTCCGAAAGAACCTTGAGTCTTATTTCCTGCTCGTTAACCCCCTTAAACCTAAGACTAACGACCTGTTTGAATTCATAAAACATGAATGAAGCCCCAGTTAAGGTGGCACTATATTCTAATTCGTTAGTCATAACTCAACTCCCTGCCTTTACAGAATTGGTATTTTGATCGATTAACAATCCAGTAAGCAATAGTACCCGTTCGACAACCTCCAGTCGTCGTTTACCGCACTGTTGCTTTAGAATTGTTGTGAATTGATCTTGTTTCAAAATCTTGTTCGGATTGTTTATGTACATATTCGATATGTTCTTCTTCAGCGAATCTTCGCTTACATCATTATTCCAATATGCATCGATGATCTCATTTAACGCCGTGGCGAGTTCCCTTTGGGTTTTATAGAAAAGTTTCAGTTCCAAATTTACCACCTCGTACAAACTTCGTTTATACTCTATTTTTATTTTACTCTTACTTTTTCATTATACATTATCGCCTCAAAAAGAAAAACCGCCTGTTTAGCGGTTAGTTCTGCCTCTATGCTTTTCAACGACCATTAGGTAGATTTAGCTTTTCTATTCAAATCTATTAATTGCTCATTTCCTAAAAGATACGGACTAAAGCAATGGACAAACCGTTTCAAGATAGTGGCAAGCGATAATATAGTTGTATCTAAATCGACATCAGGTTTAAAAAAGACACAGACCCTTCTACTGGCGAATTGAATATTTTGATCAATTAACAATTCCATTTCTTTTTTATAATGTTTTATCAGTTGATAAAACGGTTCCTGATTTGCATCGAAAAATAGCTCTACAAATGCAATCCCCCTCCGATCCTGAGCTCACACTCGATAAGAAAAGCCGCTTCTACCTGCACCAATCGTAATAATCCTATCGTTTTGGTTGCACTTCTTCTCACGGTGTACTTTTAGCAATTCAGGTACGAGTCTACGTAGTTCCTGCATGACGTATCCCTTAACCATCCACTGGATTGTTCAGGTCAAATGGAGTGTGTATAACAGCGGCTTTACCGAGATGTGTTGAGTGAATCTGCTCATGCTTAAATATGAGGCGTATCGGCGGTGAAAGCTTACATACGTCCTTGATATGGTGCAGACTTCCCCACACTCTTAATTTATTCATGACATTGAGGGCATTAATCGTTGATAGTGCCTCGGGGTGGATCTCGAAAGCATAAAAGTTAATATACTTTCGCTTATTCCCCCCGCTACCCAGAAATGACTTAATCTCATCTAAAAAGTCGCTTCGGAACGAGCTGGCAATCCAAACGACAATCCATTCTTGCATGGAGTTCAATATATTCATCAGATTTACATCAAAATGCTTCGGGTCAGAAGGATTCACCTGGCATTCTACATATAGTTCCAAACGGCGGGATGGACACACCCCGTTTTCTCAAGCTGAATCAATGTCTAATCCTAATACCTCTTCCAGCACTCCCTTATACTTCATCAAGAATGGATTGTCAACAGTAAATCAGACAACTTTTTTAAGGGCTTCTTGGCGATACTGAACAGGCGTCATATAGTCTAAGGTTCCATGAATACGATGCTTGTTGAACCAGTTAACGTAATCGTATAATTCCAATTCCAAATGACGAAGGCTCTGGAAGTTCATCTGGTTCACAAACTCTGTTTTCATGATCTTGTAGGTAGCCTCAGCCACTGCGTTGTCGTATGGACAGCCTTTCATACTTAGTGATCGACCAATTTCAAACGTCTCTAAAAGTTCGTCCATCTTTTGATTTTTGAACTCGCTGCCACGGTCGGTATGAAACCATTGAATCTGACGCAGATCACCCTTAACGGTCGCAAAGGCGCGTGTAATCAGGGCCGCGTCCTTGTTCGGGCCTGCACTCTGACCAATAATTTCTCGATTAAATAGATCCACCAGCACACAAATGTAATGCCATCGGCTCTGGACTTTTACATACGTCAAATCACTGACCACGAAGCGTTTCGATTCCGTTTGTTCAAACTCGCGCTTCAGGACATTCGCCGTTGCAGCTTCGTTACAGTCCGTTTTAAGGGGCTTATATTGTGCCACCGTGTAGGTGGAAACGAGCCCTTGCTCTTTCATGATGCGACCAATGCGGCGCCTGGAGACGATAAACCCTCGCTCGCGGAGCTTCACTTTGATCTTGCGTGTGCCGTAGGCTTTTCGATTCTTGAGAAAGATATCTACAATAGCTCCAGTGATATCGTCCTCAGTATTCCGTTCTTGGGCGTCGTAATAGAATGTACTTCTTGCGATTTGCAGGACGTCGCACATTGCTGATACCGAGTATTTATCACGGTTATTCTGGATGATAGCTACTTTCGTCCCATGATCAGCGCGGCTTGCTTTAAAATGTCGTTCTCCATCTTGAGTCGTTGAATCTCTTTACGCATGGCAATGAGCTCATTTTCTTCCGAAGAGCGATTGTCCTTCTCCTTGAAGGAGCCCGTTGTCTGAGCTTGGTTGATCCAGCGGTCCAAAGCAGAAGCTGTAAGGTCATATTCTTCCACAATCGCTGCTCTGGTTTTCCCATTTTCGTAGAGCTGCACCATTTGCTTTTTGAATTCAGTCGTAAACGTACGTCGTTGTTTTTTAGGCATTGTAGAGATCCGCTCCTTAATATAATAGTTTTATTCTACAAGCCCTTATTTTTTCTGTCCAACTTAGTGTAGCCGATCCAGAAGAGCGATAAAATATATTCAGGTTGTGAACACTTATTCCTGGACATTAGCCTCATCTCCTAAAAAATATTTAAAGAGGCAGGATATTCTCCGCCCCTCTGCACCTCAAAACTCAACCTCTGCTATAACTACATCGTTTCCTTCAACTGATCAATAAGCTCAGATATTTCGTACAGCTCACGAACCTTACTTCTCTGACTCCATTCTGCTTCAGCTATTGATTCAACGATCCTAATCAAAATTTCCTTGGCATAATTCGTCAACGGACCTTCATTAATCAGATAATCATTTTTAATTAATACATCTGTAATCGATTCTTTCCTTCTCTCCTCATCATCGTTTTTTATGATTGTCGCAACTAACACATCATTAGGGATGTTAAGTGCACCAGCAATTTGAAGGATTTTAGTGATTGACGGATTTCGACGTTGGTTTTCCAAGCGACTTATATAACCAGACGACACACCCGATCTATCTTCCAGTTCTTTAAGCGAGTAGCCCATAGCTCTTCGATAATGTTTAATTAAAAGTCCAAAGTTTGGGCTAACCATAAACCCTGAACCTTTCTCGTCTTCGTCCTCTTCAACGATATTTATTACTTCCTTGTTTTCGTCGTCAACCATTCTGAATTTTCCCCTTTCGATTTTCCTCATAGTGAGAATCCTTTTGCATAACGAACTCTATATTATAGGCGTTGACACATCTGACAATTCGTCTTTGATTTCTTTTAGTTGTTCTTGGACGTTCGGTGAAATGAAATACCTAAAGAAGAATAGTAATCTCATTCTGGTCTAAATAAACAATTAATATTGAGACACGGTTTTTAATAAATAATCCAAGGAATTTTGCAGTAACATCGTATGTGTTATCTTATGACAACAAATTTCAATCTTCTTTAATATGTCTGATAACATTTGAATTACTGGTTTCACCAACATCCAGCAAATATAATTCATGATATTTGGGATCTACGAACTGAAAAAATTATGATTCTTAGGTTTAAGGCTTGTTGTTTACAATGTAACAATGCATGATCCGTCAATATGATTTTCATGACACCCTAACTCCATAACTCACTCAGAATTCATCTCAATACTGTTTTCTTCGCAACACAAATAAAAAAAAGCATGCTCCGAATTTGCATAAGGAGACATGTTTTTAATTCAATACTTATGATGTTTCGTTTTAAGAATCTCCCGCATCGATCAGGATAGCTATGTTAGCTTGATCTTACATTTGGAACGCAAAAATCAATGGGATAAGGATATCGATACCATTGATAAACTTTTCTCCAGTACACACGAGGCTTATATCCCTCAAAATGTGATAGGCATTCAAAATGTTTCATCGGCTTCAAAGATTACCAACCTCAACAACTTGGTAGTGAATAAAAACGAAGGACAGCAATCGAACGTCCTAATGGTATATTGCTTCTACGATCATGATAATAGTTTTGATCGTGTGTGGGCATATTTTATTCCTTCGTCTGGACCAATTGAAGTGAGAAGACCGATTCGTACTTGTGATAATTTCGGCTCCTGGAACATGTGTTTTGATGAGGAGTATGAGGACATCAACAACAACTCTGTATAAACAGATTAACAAGAATAATTCAGATATTACTAACATTCCAGCTTGTTAGTATTGTGGATAAATCAATCAAGTATGTTGCTCATTCACAATATATAAGATATCCTCATACCTTTTTCATAACATAGGCATATCAAGCATTACATCCTCCGATACAATCATCCTAATTGTTCATAACTCTTATGATAATTTATGAACAAATGCCTATATATTCATAATGTAGGACGAAAGCATGCACTCTAATAGTTATTCGGAAAGGGGACAATACCTCTCCCCTTATTCGCCTAAAAACTGCTTATAATACCACCCATGTAACTCCTCGTCCGTCCTAAAGTCTGGCACACTACCTTCAATTTGCCGCCGCCATATCAAATTGAATTCTTCCATCGTAGCAACTCGAAAGGTCATAACTTGTCGTTTATCAGTCAAAAAGACAAAACCACCCTCTTCTCGAACTATAACTTCTCCAAAAAATCCCCTGTCCCTGTTAGTATCGTAGAAGCTAACTCTTACCTTCCCGTCATTCTTCTCCACTTGAACATCTAATGCAAGCAAGTTGTTATTTCTGGTGTTAACATCAACGAAGTAGAGCTGTCTTTCATCAGAGTACATTGGTAAATACAATCGATATAGTCCTCTCTCGATACGTTCATAATCATCGTATGTAGTAGCATGGTTTGCATTCGCATTAACGCAACACCTCGATGTAATATGCGTTCGAATGGTCGATTCATTTAATGTTGGATACTTATTAAGCATATGATTGACGACTTCTTTAACCTCAAACTCATTTCGTCCTTTCCTTTTCACAATCACATGAACAGCCGCTAATATTTCATCTCGATAATTTACCTGTTGACGGTTCGACACCCTGACGCCCTCCTCAATTTACTTGTTGCTTTGAGCTTAACAATATGTAGTCCCTGTTACAATACTTTTACATCCCCTTGAACTCATCTCCTCTTAGATGGGCTAAATCGCCTTTCATTTTCCTCCAGTATAATCCGAAAGCCAAAATATCTTTATTAAATTCTTTCAGCCCATACCCTTCTACTCTGCTTTCAATCATGCATTCTTCGATTCCAAGCAATTCAACAATCTCTTGCTTAATAGGACTTCTCTCCACCTCATGAAATAAAGCTGAAATGACCTGATCAAAAATAGATTGAATACCAAGCTCCTTACGCTTCTTATAAAAATCTTGGAATACTACTCTACTCCGCAAGATATACAGATTTAATAACCGCCTCGCTCTATGATGATCTCCTTTAGCCAGCTCAATAATTTCTGATAAGTTCATCTCCTCAAATAAATGCTTTTGAAGATCATCTAAATACTGATTAAAGAATTCCTGATCCCACTTCATCTTTGCAACCCCCAAACATTTTTCTCCTAATCCGATCTCAACTTTTCCCTATCATTCTCGTAGTCCAATTTTCCAATTCGAGATTTATATGCCCATTTCAACAATTCAATGATGTTCTCCTTACTGTCATATGACCTCGTCCCACAATAGCCACATAAGAAATGTGGAACACGATGAATAACGATTTTGAAATCCTGAATGAAGTATTCAACTGTCCCAATCTGTTTCTTCTTCTCTTTGCCACAAATGCAATATCTCATTAAAACATTTACCTCCTTCTATCGGATTGATACTATTTTCATTCCATCCTCAACAAAAAACTGGTTAGATAAGTTAATAGAAAATTCACAATATTTAATATTAATCTGATAAAATATAGAAAATAGATAAAGTGAGGTGTTAGTATGTACCATGCTATTTATGAAGGTAGGCTCTTTAACATAGAAGACCAAATAAATAATTCTTCAGATCGGAAACAAGAAATTGCATGGCTAAAGAAACGAGCAGATAAAGGTGCTTATACATGCCCTCACTGCGGAGCCTCACTTATCGTTAAGGCTGGAGATATTCGAGGTATCTTCTTTTCACACACATCGGGTGATGCCTGTGAACTCAACGAGAGTTATAACACCTATAAAAATCAAACAGCAAGAGAATCAAAGCAACATTCCGTAATGCGGGAAATTGTCCACGAAGTCCTTAAGAATCAAGAAAAAGTAAAGACTGATCTTCATGTTGACTTTGGTTATATTGCAAAGGCATCTGAAAAATGGATCCATTACCCTGACATTATTCTAAAAAATCGTGAGGACGAACTTGCCATATCTATTTTAACAAATGTTGATCGTTCCAGAGATAGCAAACTAACCAAACAAATTAAAAAGAGAAATCAGTATTATAAGGATAAGGGACTACAGACTATATGGTTTATCGAAGAACAAGAACTATCTCTGGATTGGGACAATCACGTTATTCACCTTTGGGAATCTGAAATTGATCTATCAATAAAAACAGCAGAAGATACTCAGTGGGACGAATTCGTTAACGGATTAAACAATAATCTCCCTGAACTATTCGATATATTTGGCTACTGGCGAAAAAACAGTGATACCTCACTGGATACTCGAAGCCTGTATTACATCCATTCTACTCAAGAGGGAATTGATTTTTCCGTTCATCGTTTTATTATAGATGAAATGCATTTCCCTTACCGTGCTTTTGCGTTAACAAAAGGCTATCGAATGAGTATCTCAACCGCACTCTCATTCAATGAAAAACTGGCATTAAGTGATGAACTACATGAATCGAATGACCAAGAGACCTTCCGTAAGAAATACAATTTGATGAAAAGGAGTTGGGATGAAAAGAACGAAACCCGACACCAATCACAAGAAATATTTCATACGGCACCTTCCAGTTTTAATTTTGTAGATGAAGAAATTCACAGATTCAGCAATGAATACATCGAGTCAGCGAAACAACAGACGGCTTCATCTTACAGCCAATCTACCAGCATACCAGTTAAGAAAATGGATTATTCCGAATTGAAAGAACGTCTCATAGCGAAGCTTGGGATGACCCAGAAACAACAATTGCGTCTTTGGCATCAATATGTTCTAAGAGGAAGGTTAAAAGATTTTGATCAAATGTGGCTCGTTGCTGAGCATCTTGAAACCTTTGAGCAATTTGAAGAAGCTCTTAATGAATATCTAAAGAGATAACTTTAAATCCTACGAACCGCCCAAATCACTCGTAAAAAGGGGCGGTTCCTTTTATAATAAAACTTCAACCTCTGATCTTAGCAATTACTTCAAACCTTATTCATCACTTCCTTTACAATGACCTTATCCTTCTTTTTATCTCCATAGATTGCTTGAGCAGTTTGGAGCAGAATAACAAACTCATCATCGTCTAAATCAGTTACTGCATTTCTAACAGCTAACTTCTGCTCGTCTGTTAATTCGACCTTGAATACGATAAGCATCCAATCTTCTCCCTCTTACAGCCAGCGTTCTCACAGGTTTTTCATCTCCTTGAGTTGTTATGCCCTCTTATCTCCCGCATTTAAAACATCATCGTCTTGAAAAAATAACCTACTGTAATACCCATACTTAACATGGTAAGATCCGCAACTACCTCAATTACGAAATTCTGAGCAAACCTCCACTCCTTCATTTTCCCCATTTTTCATATTCTGTGCTTCCTTTCTTTGAGAATCCTCAATATATTCTCATTCATAACTCTTAACTCAGCAGTAGCTTTTGTAGTCGATTTATCTGAAAGTCGAGTAATTTTCTTTCTTTTAATTACAGCTTCACACTTTTCTTTCCTGTTAGTTTCAATCCTTTTCAACTCCAAAATCATGCTTTGCCATTCCAGTAAATCAGATTCATCAATCTCATTTTGATTAAAACGATCAAATGCTTCCTCATAATTAAACCCAAAATCTTCCTCATACTCAGCAAGCATATACTTAAGATCCTCTAAAAGCTCTTCTTCTGATTGTTTTTTTTGTTTCTTTACCTGATACTCCCATTGCATCAAAAAAATGAAGACTGGATCATTTTTCAACATATTCACTACGTAAAGAGGTATTTTCCCATCATGAATAGTTAGCCCTCTATGAATCAATTTTTCAAGGTTTTTGTGGGACATTCCAAGATTCTTTATAATATCTTCAACTGTCAGATATGTGTTCCGAAGTTCCTCTATTAGTGTTATAGGGGATGATGTAACTTGTGCTATAAATTCATCGTCCATACCCTTATAGATTAATCGGCATGTCATCTGCTCAGTTACCCTTTTTTTTAAGCTTTCGAGATATTCAACTGCTGAAGCCTGATCATTAATTTTGATTAATTGCTGAACGTCTTCAATCATTTCAAACTCCTCCTTGATTCCTGATAAAATAATCAAAAAGTTTCATCCGACTCATAACCAAATAATTCCTTTTTATTAACCATGTTAGCCATAAACCTTAGAGCCTTCTTCAGATCCTCATAAATCAGTGGATCGTATTCAGTATAATTCTGCTGTTCGAGCCGCTCCAATACTACTGGTTGGAGTTGGAGTGTTATGGTTGTTGATACATTCTTTATGAGATAATAAATAACTTTTAGCAACACACAGGCATAAGTAGGTTCCAAATTAGATTCAAGGTTATCGATGAACCTATAAAAGCACTCAAGTTCTTCGCGAGTAATTTCCATTATTAATCACTCCAATCTTGAATAGAATGATACACCTAAAACTTCAATAAGGGATAAAACACTTACAAAGTCATTTCCACTTAAAAGTTAACCCACGCTCGACATTTTATATTGATTAATTTCAACATTCATCTTCTTGCTTACATCTTTTCCGTCGTTTACAACTAAAAATATAGTTATCATTCTGTCGTAATAACCGTAGGGCTTTTTTTGACATTTCAATTTCATGTTGAAACAACATTTCAGGGATCTTCGTTTCACGATAGACCTTATTTTCCTTTACAGAGTTTCTCTTGACCTTGGCCATAACAATCACCTTTCCTAAAATGTATTTTTAATTTAGCTTGAAATACTATTCAATTTTTCATTTTGTAAAAAATAATTTACAGATAAAAAAATAATAGCACCTTTATCATCTCGTTAAAGAGTGAAAGGTGCTTTGGGTGCATCTATTACTTTTTTATTTATATACTGACGTTTCCTCATCAAATATCCCACCTTAACTATAATTATCTAAAGAATCCAGACTCTACTTTCATAAAATTTTGAGCGATGTTAACTTGGTGTTCGTAATCACTCCTATGAAAATATATGTATTAATCTAAATCATTGTTATCTTTTTTCAACCAACCTACATACTCAGGATATTCTTGATGAATAAGAACTTTTATTGCTTCATTCACAAAGCGATACTTAAAACCTGTATCATCTCCCGCTAAATCATCAATGATCTTAACTATTTCCTTTTCAAAATAATATGACTTCTGTTCATGTGTATCAGTAAGCTTCACTTTTATATATTTCTTATGTTTGTATTCATTTCTATATTCTTGTTTAGTCTCTTGTGTCATCACATCGATAATATTCAGGTTTTCTCGAAGAGATTTGATTTCCTCCATAGTGCATCCTGTTATTTCAGAGATATACACATCCTCACTTTTACCTTTAATCATCTTGCACGCTTGAATTCGAAAAATTTCATTTTCCATTAAGTACGCCTCCTTTATATCCAGAAGTTTACATAATGAAAACCTCATTTGTCAATACAAAATAAAAAATAAAAATTATATCACAAAGGTTATTTTTACACAAGAAATTATCATATATTTATCATACATTCTCATATATTCTTCTTACATTCTCATATATTGTTCTTATAAGATTCTATGAAATTGATAAGGCTCCTTTTCAAATGCTCATATATTGATCATACATTCTCATATATTCTTCTTACATTCTCATATATTGTTCTTACCCGAAGAAGTAGATTTTGCTCGAATCTTGAAGAATTGTATGGTCATTTGACTGATTAAGAGATAGATCTTTTAAATGAGCATTTGACGTTAGTTTACGGAAAGAGTAAGTAGAAGAATTGCAAGGGCTTAAAAAAAAGGAATGTGACTAAATGACCCACAAAAGTCCTCTTCAAATTCTCTAATCTGCCATCTTAAATCATAAATGTATTCCTCTTCTGTTTAATTATTTTTCTTGTTTTCTGGTAACTCCACTGCATTATAAACCAAAACTTTGGATTGTTTTTCATTATACTGATGGCATAGTGAGAGATTTTATGCTGACTTTTTTTAACAGAGGCCATATTATTCAACTCCTCATAGTAAATGTAATACATTAATTATTCAATTAATTCCCTCAAAGAGAATATAAAACTACAACCTATTCTGAAGTTTGTAAAAAATAATTTACATAAAAAAAGTAAAAGCACCTTTATCATCTCACTTTTAAGTGAAGGTGCTTTTACTTTTATCATTTTTTTTATTATATTTGCGTTTCCTCATAAAAAGTCCCTCCTTAGTATTTAAGGATATCGTCTCTTTCCAGACTTGATATTTTGAGATTGTTGGATCATTTCACAATGACTCTAATAGACTATAATCCTTATTCTTCAATAAACATTGAATAAATTTCCAACATATGATTCAATCCAAAAAGAAGTTCTTCTGCAATTTCACTTCTTTCAGTCGGTGTTATCGATGGAGTTGTTGTAGCTAATTCAGAACTTTGATCCAAAATAGGTCTGATAAAATAATCTTCTTCCAAACTAAATACATCATTTATCATCATTACATATCCATTATATAACTGCTTATCTAAATTCTTTCTTTTCTTCAATAACAATTGATCAACCGCTGTTACACCAGTTAGTTTTGATAAAGACGATCTTGTGTAGCCTTTCTGATTCATAAACAATTTTAAATTTTGGGCGACTACAACCAGATGCTCATAATAATTTATCCCCATAGATAACACTCCTTTCCTAATTACTATTTTATCATATGGATAAACTTCGTAAATTTCAATATCGTTTATATAATAACAGTATTAAATATACTCATGACATTTAACTATTATTAATCTTTCATAAAAATAACTTTTATCTCATTTACATTAGTAAATGAAATGTGTAAACTTCTTTATCTCACCTTTTGGTGCGTGAAATATGTAAACTTCTAATGAAAATCGCTTTATTATTGCTAATCAATAAAATCTTATACAGAAACTATAACCTAATATTTCTTTTAAGTTGAATTCATTAATCAACTAAGCATTTATTAATATACTCTTGCCAATAACCCTCGTCATCTCCTACTATCTCATGAAGCCAAAAATACATCATGATTATTTCGAGATACTGTTTTTTCCCTTTATGAAAGGCCTATCCGAAATCCGTTTATAAAGTAAATTAATGTTGAACAGATTACTCTTCTGCTTAAAATCGTATTCATACTTACTGAAATTGTTATTACTCTTCTTTCTATGTCTAACTTCCCATTGGTCTTTTCGTTCATAGAAACTATTTACCCAATCACTACAGAAACCAATAATATCGACCTTATACTTCTTACGAGTCTTTTCTACCCATTGATCAATGTCTTCTGAAAATGATAATTGATAACTCTCAATTGTTGAATGAACTTTTGTTTGGTGATAATCCTTAATAAACAAATAAAGCATCTCAGTTTGATTTTTCATAAACGGGTTCTTCTTAACGATATGAGCATAGCAATCATAGGACAAGCTCCTAAATTCACTATCTGAGTAGTATAGGTAGAACAGATCATCCTTTTTGATATAGCTAATTATTGTCTTGTTCAATTGCTTGTCATATTCATCGTATATTCCAATTAACCAATCTTGGATATCCGAATCAAATTGCGATATGTTCTTCCTATACTTTTCGAGTCTCTCATCATTTAATATTGTCTTTTCATCCACTTTTGAAATATCAAGATACTGATTGTAATATTCAAACACATAATTAACACAAACTCTCATGTTTTCCATTCGATCATTTAGGCTGAATTCATTCAAATGGTCTTCCTTTTTACGCCGTGCAATGTATTCTTCAATGGTTAACAACATACTCCCCCTATTCTTAGCTTCAACTTTTCCGATTTATCGTCATACCCTCTTAAAAATATATCTCTTTTACTCCCTGAGTTACCGCCTCTTTAACCAGTTTTGCAAAACGAATACAATCTGGCCCATTTGAAATTTGCTCTCCACAGTCTGAGCAAATATAAACAGGGCAATTTAGCACATTTACAATTTGATTTTTTATTCTGCCAGGACTATTTTCGAAATAAAGGTAGGCATTCTCGCCACAAACACATTTAGTGACTGCTGTTCTCATCATCATTTAGTCATCTCACACCCCATTCCCTATTTTATTTTTATATATCGTTTTCCATCCGATCATTTAACCTAAATTCGTTCAATGAGTTTTTTTCCTTCGAGCAATGTAATCTTCTATGATAAACACATAATTCACCAATCTTCTTAGATATTGATATAGAAAAACTGAGATGCCTTGTGGTGCATGTGGTGAGGGAAGCGGAGAGAGTGGCAAACTTACTTGCTTTGATATTCCTTTGAAATTGCCATCAACCCTCACCCTTCTTATCATTACCTTTTCTTTTGTTATCCAGTATTCGCTCCAATTCCATAACAGCCTTATCATCAATCAATAGTTATTTCCAAAGCTTTCATTGTTATCAGGAGCTATTAATAGAATCTTAATAGAATATGATTAATAGCCTATGACAGCAGAATTAACTTCATTGATAATTTCATTGGATATATTACTTACAGGTAACAAATAGACTTTATTTAACCGAGGATTAAACATGCCTAAATTCTTAATTTGTTGGAATTCGGAATGAATAGAATGAAGGCCCATTAAATAATAAATGAGTAATTGTAACGTATGCTTATTAGTCGGTTCTGATTTTGAAACTTTGTAATCCCACAATGTATTTGCTGTCAAAAAGTCACCATCGCCAGATTTAATAGAAGACGTATATCCACCCTCAAAAGTAAAACCAGACTTTACAATAGGACCATAGAGCGTAATAAAATTTAATCCTCTATTAACCATAATTTTTACATTCAAAATGGTTGCTTCATCGGGATTGATATCTTCTACTGCTCTATACCCTTGTACTCCTGAACGATATGCTACATCAAATCCCACGAGTTTACATGCATTAACAACTGAATTCTCATCTACCCCATGTATTTTTTGCATTAAATCCAATGCTAATTCAAACTCATTAACTTTTGATGCTCCTAATAATGAAATTTTAAATACTTCTTCAATTGGTTCTCCAATTAATAACCTTGTTAAATAATCAACTGCTAATCCAACTAAAGAAGCGTGTATATTTTCATTCTCATTTAATATATCAATGTCTAATAATTTTGTAATAACAAAATCTGTTGGTTTAATAAAACCTCCTCTCGGTTGCTTGACTGTAGAAATTCTCTTAGTTACAGATACCATAAAATCACCTCTGTTTTAGATAACTATAATCTGAAGAGGTGTACATCCGCAACATTTTTACAAATTTGTATTTTTTCAATATAACACTAAGATAATTAATCGATATAATCTCAATCTCAATAATCTCTCCCATCCCTTATACCATTCTTATTCGACAATTTATAATTAAGAAGATTTACATTGAAATCCCTACTATGTCCCCATGCAAATAAGTTTGCCACTCCCCTCCCACTACCCCAAATCCCTCTCCCCCCACGTCCCACAAGGCTTCACAGCGATCCCCACTCTCTCTCCCCTCATCCCAAAAGCAATTAAAGT
>Ga0182738_1001359_pt1 | contig 30851 bp, 24 predicted proteins | sample eDN5th30CBELigMG_FD_128876 | JGI IMG/M metagenome (GOLD analysis project Ga0182738, IMG submission 128876) | Enriched Miracle-Growth compost microbial communities from Emeryville, California, USA - eDNA 5th pass 30_C BE-Lig MG (version 2)... ...
AGATTTCGCGATAGGTGTTCTGGCCCGGCAGCCAGACCTCGATGTCGTAGGTCTTGCGCGCCCCGAAGCCCATGTCGCCGGTGCACAGCACGACCGTGCGGAACGGCAGGCCGAGACGCTTCAGCACCTCTTCGGCGCATTGTGTCATGCGCTCGTGCTCGGCAATCGAGCTTTCGGCATCGGTGATGGAAACCAGCTCGACCTTGTAGAACTGGTGCTGGCGCAGCATGCCGCGCGTGTCGCGCCCGGCCGATCCAGCCTCGGAGCGAAAGCAGGGCGTCAGCGCCGTCATGCGCAGCGGAAGCTGCTCCTGATTGAGGATTTCCTCACGCACCAGATTGGTCAGCGGCACTTCCGCCGTGGGGATGAGGCCGAGACGGCTTTCTCCGTGCGGCACGAAGAACAGGTCCTCCTCGAACTTCGGAAGCTGGCCCGTGCCGAACAGCGCATCGTCACGCACCAGAAGCGGCACCTGAACCTCGGTGTAGCCATGTTCGGTCGTATGCAGGTCCAGCATGAACTGACCGAGTGCACGCTCGAGCCGCGCGAGCTGGCTGCGCAGCACCGTGAAGCGTGAGCCTGAAAGCTTTGCCGCACGCTCGAAATCCATGAAGCCAAGCGCTTCGCCGATCTCGAAATGCTCCTTCACCCAGTTCGGGCGCGGTTTGACCTCGCCCACCTTGCGCAGCTCGACATTGTCCTTCTCGTCGGTCCCGACGGGAACGTCTTCCAGCGGCAGGTTTGGCATCACGGCCAGAGCGTCATCCAGCGCCTTGTCGAGTTCGCGTTCGCGCGCCTCGCCATTCTGGATGAAGCTCTTGATGTCGGCGACTTCGAGTTTGAGCTGTTCGGCCAGCGCCGAATCGCCATTGCGCATGGCGTTGCCGATCTCGCGGGAGGCGGCATTGCGGCGTTCCTGCTTGACCTGCAGTTCGCCCAGATGCGCGCGGCGCTCCTCGTCCTTCAGCAGCAGGTCGTCGACGGTCGCCTGGGCCGATTGCGCCGACTGACCTCGCTTCATCAATGCATCAACGAGGGCCTTGGGGTTCTCGCGAATCCATCTGATATCGAGCATGGCAAAAAATCCGGTCGCAACATGATTTCAAACATGGCCGCGACAGCGGATCGAAACGGTCAGCTTGCTGTGGTGCCGTCGCCAGCCTCCGACAACGAAGCCTTCTTGTTCGCTTCTTCGTCGGCAGCTTCCTTCGCCACGCGTTCCTGCTCGCGATTCCGTTCGATCATCCGGGCGGCCCAGATGGAGACCTCGTAAAGAAGGATAGTGGGAAGGGCAAGACCGATCTGGCTGACCGGATCGGGCGGCGTCAGAACGGCAGCCACGACGAAGGCCAGCACGATCGCCCATTTGCGCTTGTCAGCCAGTGCCTGAGAGGACAAAAGTCCTACGCGCGCCATAAGCGTCGTCACCACCGGCAACTGGAAGACCAGGCCGAAAGAGATGATCAGCGTCATGATGAGGCTGAGATATTCCGACACCTTGGGCAACAGCGAAATCTGCACCTGGTCGTCCGTCCCCGCCTGCTGCATGGCCAGGAAGAACCACATGACCATGGGCGTGAAAAAGAAATAGACCAGCGACGCTCCCATCAGGAACAGGATGGGCGAAGCGATAAGGAACGGCAGGAAGGCGCGGCGCTCGTTCTTGTAGAGACCAGGCGCAACGAATTTGTAGATCTGCGCGGCAATCAGCGGAAAGGCAATCACGATACCGCCGAACATCGCCAGCTTGATCTGCGTGAAGAAGAACTCCTGCGGGGCCGTGTAGATCAGCTCCACCTTGTGCGGGTCGAGCCCAGCCCACGCGGTGGCCCATTTGAACGGGACGACCAGCAGGTTGAACAGATGCTTGGCAAAGAAGAAGCAGATGAGGAACGCCACAAAGAATCCGCCAAGCGACCAGATCAGTCGCTGGCGCAATTCGACAAGATGCTCGATCAGCGGCGCTGACGACTTCTCGATTTCGTCTTGCTCATCAGTCACTTGGCGTTTCCAGCAGATGTCTTTTCAGCGGCAGCTTTCTTCGCCTTGGGGGCGGCGGCTGCCTTGGGTTTTGCGGGCTTGTCGGCGGCTGCCTTGGCCGGGGCCTTCGAAGCGCTGGCTGCCGTTCTGGCGGCGGCCGGCTTGGTCTTGACGCCCGCCTTTGCGGGCGCGGAAGCGTCAACGGCCTTCGATGCAGCCTTGGTGCTTTCGCTCCTGGCCGCTGCCTTTTTCTTCGGCTTGGCAGCGGTTCCCGCCGGTTCGGACGAAGCCGCCGGGAAGGCCGGTGCGGCAGGAATGGCATCAGGCCCGGCGACACCGGGCATTGCGGCGGCGCCGGCCTTTACGGGTTCGGCGGGCTGCGCCACCTCCGACGCCGGCTGCGGCGCCGGCGACGACTTCAAGGCATTGTCGAGCCCGGAGCGGATATCGGACGCGGCCTTCTCGAAGGGATTAAGCTGCTTCCTGATCTCCGAGGCAGGATTGAGGCCGCGCAACTCATCGACGGATTTCTTGACGTCATCAAGCTCCGCTTCCTTAAGCGCCTCGTTGAACTGCCTTTGGAAATCACCGGCCATGCCTCGCAGCTTCGCCGTCGTCTTACCGAACGTGCGCAGCATACGCGGCAAATCCTTCGGCCCGACGACCACGATCAAAACGATCGCGATGACGAGCATCTCGCTCCAGCCGATATCAAACATGGCTATCGAACCCGACTAGCGAAAGGCATCTCAGCTCTTGCTGGTCTTTTCTTTAGCCTGGATGGCTTCGTCGGCGCGATGCTCCACCGTGCGGGCATCGGCGGCCTTTTCGTCATTGTCTTCGTCGGACATGCCCTTCTTGAAGCTCTTGATGCCCTTGGCCATGTCGCCCATCAGTTCCGGTATCTTGCCGCGGCCGAACAGCAGCAGAACCACAACCAGCACGATGAGCCAGTGCCAAATTGAAAAGGAACCCATGGTAACTCTCTCTCGAACGATTTCCTGAGACTGATCTATGCGCTTTCGCGACGCGTTTCAAACAGAACTACGTCAGAGTGCGCGCCGAAAGCCAGATGTCACGTGTATTTGCGGACAATGCGCCGCAGCATGAGCCAAGCGGCGCGACCGCCTCGCCCATCGAAGCGGCACCTTTCGGCAATTCTACGACAAAAGGCGAAATTCGCAGCATGTTTTGCGCGCCATATACGCGCGGGCCGGCCTTTGTCTGCTCGCAATCACGAAATTTCACGCAGGAACCAGCCCCCGATACACCCGCCACTGGTCAATCATCCAGCGCGCGCGGTGTCAACAGCCCAAGCTCCTCGAGATCCACATCGGTCAGCGGATCCTCCTCGTCGGACAGTTCGTCCGGATCGGTCGGCGGCATCGGAATTGAGAAGTTCGCCGGCATGCGCGCCGAAAGCAGCCCCGCCCCCTTCAGTTCCTCGATGCCCGGCAGGTCGCGGATTTCCTCCAGCGCGAAATGATCGAGAAAGCTGTCGGTCGTTCCATAGGTGACCGGGCGGCCCGGCGTGCGGCGACGCCCGCGCATGCGCACCCATTCGGTTTCAAGCAAGGTATCGAGCGTGCCCTTGGAGGTTTCGACGCCGCGAATTTCCTCGATTTCGGCGCGCGTCACCGGCTGGTGATAGGCGATGATGGCCAGAACCTCCAGCGCCGCGCGCGACAGCTTCTTCTGCTGCACCGCATCCCGGCTCATCAGGAAAGCTAGGTCGCCAGCCGTACGGAACGCCCAGGCGCCCGCCACGCGCACGAGATTGACACCCCGGCTGGAATAGATTCGCTGCAGTTCCGCCATTGCGGCGGGAATGTCGGCCCCTTCCGGCAGACGCGCGGCCAACGCCCGTTCGCTGACCGGCTCGGCGCTGGCGAAAACGATGGCCTCTGCCATGCGAACGATTTCAGCGAAGTCGCGGTTTTCGACCGTCCTTTCCTCATCAGTCGTATCGACCTTTTCACCGGATACGAAGGAAATGACGGTTGCATTGGTGCCGTTGCCGCTCATGACGCACCTTCGGTTGCATTGGCGGCAGGGCTGCGGCTGCGCAGGTAAAGCGGCGCGAACGCATCCTGCTGCCTGACTTCGACATGCCCTTCGCGCACCAGTTCGAGCGTCGCGGCAAAGGAACTGGCAATCGCCGTCGCCCGCTCTTGCGGCGTGGTCATGTAGGAGATCAGGAACTGGTCGAGAGCCGTCCACTCCCTGACCTCGCCGATCAGGCGGCTCAGCACGTCACGCGCCTGTTTCAGCGACCACACGCCGCGCTTGGCGATCTGTACATTGGTGATGGCCTGACGCTGACGCTGGACGGCATAGGCCGTAAGCAGATCGTAGAGCGAAGCGGAATATTCGTTGCGCTTTTCCACCACCACGATTTCGGGCATGCCGCGCGCAAACACGTCGCGGCCCAGGCGGTTGCGGTTGACAAGACGCGCGGCCGCATCGCGCATGGCCTCCAGTCGCTTGAGCCGGAACTGCAGAACGGCGGCCATTTCCTCGCCGCTCTCGCCCTCGTCATCGGGCTGCTTCGGGATCAGCAGCTTGGATTTCAGGAAGGCCAGCCACGCCGCCATCACCAGATAGTCGGCGGCAAGCTCCAGTCGCACGGCACGGGCGGTATCGATGAAGGTGAGATACTGTTCGGTCAGCGCCAACACCGAAATGCGCGACAGATCCACCTTCTGGTTGCGGGCGAGATGCAGAAGCAGATCGAGCGGGCCTTCGAAGCCTGCGATGTCGATCAGCAGCGACGGCTCGCTGACGCCACGCGCTTCCTCGTTCTCCGTCCACAGACGGTCCATCGGCGCGGCCTTCGTGGCCTTGTTTTCCGCGGCTTCCGCCAAGTTGGTGCCTTCTCCTTCCGGCGCTGTTCCTATGCCACCGCCTCGAACCAGGTTGCGAATTCCGCACGCAACGTGGCCTCGTCGGCTGTGTCGCGCGTCTTCATAAAGGTCAGGGCATGCTCGGCCCGCTCCAGCGACTTGCCTGAAAGCACGGTTGTGCGCGACGCGATGCCCGCCATTTCCTCCATGACCCCATTGCAGTGAAGGACCAGATCGCAGCCCGCCGCAAGGATCGAAGCCGCTTTCGTCGGGAAATCCCCAGAAAGTGCCTTCATGGAGGTGTCGTCGCTGATCAGCAGCCCATCAAACCCGATCTCGCCGCGAACGATCTCGCCGATCACCCTGCCTGATGTGGTTGCGGGATTGTCCGCGTCCACAGCGGAATAGATCACATGCGCCGTCATTGCGGCGGGCAGATGACTGAGCGCCTTGAAGGGCGCGAAATCGTGCCGCCGCAACTCATCCAGCGATGCGTCGACGCTCGGCAGAGCGAGATGGGTGTCGAGCGTCGCACGGCCGTGACCGGGAATGTGCTTCATGACCGGCAGCATGCCACCCGCCATCAGTCCTTCGGCGGCGGCGCGGCCGAGGGCCGCAACAGTTTCGGGGTCCTTGCCATAAGCGCGCGAGCCGATCACGTCGCTTGCGCCCTCGACCGGCACGTCCAGTACCGGCAGGCAATCGGCCGTGATGCCGAAGCGCGTGAGATCGAAAGCGTGGAGCCGCGACAGCAGCCAGGCCGCGCGCAGTCCCGCCTCGCGGTCACGCCTGTAAAGCGCGCCGATCTCCGTACCGGCCGGATAGTTCGGCACAAGCGGCGGCCGCAGCCGTTGCACGCGCCCGCCTTCCTGGTCGATGAACACCGGCGCATCGACGCGACCGACGCTGTCGCGCAATGCGGCGACAAGATCGCCGATCTGTTCCGGTTCGCCGATGTTGCGGGCAAACAGGATAAAGCCCCACGGCCGCTCGTCGCGATAGAAGCTTATCTCGTCCGGCGTCAGCGTTTTCCCGGCACAGCCCAGGATCATCGATTTTGATTCGGTCATGGCATCCAGATTAGAGCAATGGTGGAATTCAGGGAATCCTTATGGATTCGGCGGTCGATCCATCAAAAAAGACCGGCGCGAAGGATCGCGCCGGTCTCGGTTGTTTCAGATTGTGCCGCGACGATTACTTCGAGACGAAGCAATTGCCGCCGGCTGCCTTGTAGCTCTCGCAAAGCGAGATGGCGTCGTTGCGGGTCTGCGCCGGAACGCGGACACGGTAGAACGTTCCCTTGCCGGCGATCTCGGCCTTGACGATGTTGGCTTGATGGCCGTTCAGCACATTGCCATAGCGACGCAGCAGGTCCTGATAGGAGGCCTGCGCGGCCGCTTCGGTCGGCTGCGAGGCGATCTGCATCGCCCACTCGCCAGCCGCACCTGCATTGGTGTTGAGGGCGGCAACCTGATCAGGCTTGACCTCGCCGACCACGTTCACCGGCTGGTCGGACGGACGGCTTGGGGCAATCGCCACGGATGCCGGCGTCGAAGACGGCTGGGCGGCCACCTTGGGAGCCATCGTTGCTTCAGCCGGAACCGGTTCATTCGCGACCGGCGCGCCTTCAGAGGATGTCGTGGCCGGATCGACGGCAGGAGCCGGGTCCTCGCGCGGAACCAGCGTGCCGTCAGACCTCACGATCATGGTACGGACCTTGCGCGGCGCAACGGCAGCGACTTCCGCATGCTGCGCAGAGCCGCTGTCTTCCTGGATCGCCTGCTGGATGCGATCTTCGGACTTACCGGCGGCGGGCGCGATGCCCTCGTCGCTTCCGACAATCGTGTCTTCCTCGTCCAGCGGCGTCTCTTCCTGCGCAGCCATGTCGATCGGCTGCTCGGCGGTGGTCACGAGACGCTGCTGGGCCGGCTCGTTCGAGGACGTGCGGGCGACGGTGTCATAGACCTTGTTGTCCTGGTTGGGTACCGCGGCCCCGCCCGGATTCTCCGGCCGCACCTTGATCGGACTCTGATCGGCCGTGATGACGGCTGGCGCACCCGAACCGCCGCCACCCGACAGGGCAAAGGCACCGACGCCACCAAGCACCACCACGCCGCCGATGATCGCGGCAATCAGCATGCCGCGCCGCGGACGCTGCTCCTGCGCGGCATAGGCCGGAGGCATCATGTCGTCCTGGGCGTCCGGGTCGTATTCGAAATCGTCCATAGGCGGATACTGATATTGCCCGCCAGCAGGCGTTCCGTCGGTCGCGGCAAAAGCCTGCGCCGGCGCGCCGGCAGTTCCGGTTCGCGACGCGGCTGCAGCCGCGCCGAAGGCACCGGCAGCAGCGGCCAGACCGGCGGCGGCCGGGGCGTAGCCGCCCTGATTGTAGGTGTTGTTATCGAGTTGGAACTCCCGCTCGAACTCGGCAACGAAATCATCGACGTCGCTGGCCATGGCCGGCTTGGCCGCCTGCGGGGCGGGAGCGGGTTCCGGCGTGCTCATATCGTTGAGAATCCCGGCAAACTCGGCATCGAGATCGTCAAAGGCCGCCGCGACCGGCTCATCTTCCTCGAAAGGAAGCTCAGGAATGTCGAGATCGTCCGCCAGCGCGACCGCCTGTTCGGGAACGTCGATCGTCTCGATTTCCGGATAATCGTCATAGCCGGCAGGATTATGGGCCTCGTTCGAAGCGGCATAGGCGCTTTGCTGGATATTCATGTCTTCAAACGATGCTTGCTGCTCTGCTGCGGCCGGTGCGGGTTCAGCCACCGGCTGGTTCCATGATGCGGTTGACTGGGATTTGAACGACGCGGTCAGCGCCGCAAGTTCCGCATAGGGGTCGGGTTCCGTAGCAACCGCCTGAGGCTCCTCAACCTGACGAGTTGCGGCCGCGTCCTCATCCCCGATCGAGCTGGCGAAAGCCTCTTCGAACGCATCGTCGTCGAAGTTGAAATCCATATCCGGCTCCGCGCTCGCAACAGGTTCCGGTTCCGCTTCGACCGCAAAGGCAGGCTCGGCATAGACCGCTTCCGGTTCGGCCGGATGGAATGCTTCGGCCTGCGCAGGCACGGCATCATCCTCGGTAGGAATGCGGAAATTGCCGCGCGCATAGCCATAGTCGCTGCGTGCCTGCGTGAACGCCGGTTCCTCTACCGGTGTCTCGGCAACGAGTTCCGGCTGAACCTCGACGGCATCCGCCGCGAAAGCAGCGCTTTCGAAGGAAAGCTCTGGTTCGTTCGCAGCAACGACGGGCTCCGGGGAGACCGACAGCGGCGCGGCCATGTTGCCCAAAAGCGCGTTCAGTTCGTCTTCCAGACTGGATCCGGCAGTGGAAGGCTCATCCGCCGCTACTGGATCGGCTGCAAAGGATGGCTCCTGCGCGTGGAGAACCGACGCATCGAAGGAGGAGCCACCAGCGGAAGCCAGCGGCACCGCGGTGAAATCCATATCGACTTCGGCCAGAGCGGCATCGAAATCCTCGGCAAAATCCTGCTCGGCCGCGAGTTCGGCATCGTACGCCGGTGCCTGCACTTCCGGCTCCGGCTGAATCTGCGGCGCATAGGCGGATACGTTCCAGCCTTCCTCGGAGGCATGGGCTGGCGCTGCGTCTACGGCAGGCTGCCAGTCGCCGCCGGATGCGGCTTCCTCAGCAACCGGCTCGTCGAAGGTCGCGTCGGCGCGATCATAGGCTGCCACGGGTTCATAAGCAGGTTCGAAAGACGGTTCGTAGGCGTCTATCCGAGGCTCTTCGGCCGGGCTGTTGTCCTCCGTCAGCGCAGGCTCATCGACAACCCAGTCCCCTGCCAACCCCAGTTCGTCTTCCATCGAGGCGGCAACGGCCGCGTCGAAGGAAGGCTCGACCGCGTAGTCATCGGCCGTCTCCACAACCGGTGCGGTTTCGAAATGCCCGGCTGCTTCCGACGCATAGCCTTCCACAACAGGATCGACCGGCTCGAACTGGACCTGACCGGCGTCATAGCCCTGCTCCTGAAAGGCATCGACCCCATGGCTGGCAGCGGGCTCGACACTTTCCGCTTCGGGCGCATAGGCTGCCGGCTGGTAGGCCTGCGCCGGCTCGACGGCTTCATAAGCCGGCTCAGGAGCCGCATAGGACTGGCCGGGCTGTGGATAGTGGGGAGCGTCGGCCTGCCTGCCTTCATCCAGCCCGAATTCGCCCATCAATTCCTTTTCGAGATCGATGCCGAAATCATCACCGACAATATCTGCAGACTGCGCCTCCACGCTTGCTGCAGGCGCGGGCGTCTGTTCAGGCTGCCGCACAGGCTCCCGCGGGTCAAATCCCATGATCCGGGTCAGTTCTGCGAACGGATCGTTGTCCGCAAAACCGTCCCGATCGGCGACTCTCAGCTGGGTTGTGTCTGCCATACTCTTTCCCGAAACTCGCACTATCCGCGCGTCCTGGACGTCGCGTAAGGTTGGGCCTTACCAGCGCAATGTGGGCAAAAGGTGACAGGTTTTCCGCGGGTTTCCCGCGAAATCCTAGCGCATTTCCGTGGGCGCTTCGGCCCCGATCAACGCCAGGCCGGACGTCAAAACATCCGATACGGCCTGCACCAGCCCAAGTCTGGCATGCGTCAATTCTCGGTCGTTAACCTTAACAAAACGTAAGTCCTGGTTATCCGTGCCGCGATTCCAGTGTCCGTGGAAGGTCGAGGCCAGATCAAACAGGTAAAACGCCAGCCGGTGCGGCTCCTGTGCCAGTGCCGCGGATTCGATCAAACGCGGATATTCGGCAAGCTTGCGGATCAGCCCGATTTCGCTTTCGTCGCTCAGCAGCGCGGCGTGGGACGCCAGCACAACGCGATCGAAGGCCGCCTCCCCCAGTTGCTCGCCGGCCTGCCTGAACACCGAATGGCAGCGCGCCGAAGCGTACTGCACATAAAACACCGGATTGTCCTTCGACTGCTCCGTCACCTTGGCAAAGTCGAAATCCAGCGGCGCATCGTTCTTGCGATAGAGCATCATGAAGCGGATCGGATCGCGACCGACCTCCTCCACCGCCTCGCGCAGCGTGATGAAATCGCCCGAGCGCTTGGACATGCGCACCGGCTCGCCATTGCGATAGAGCTTCACGAGCTGGCACAGCAGCACCGTCAGCTTGAGCTTCCCGCCCGACAGAGCCCGCCCGAGCGCCTCCATGCGCTTGACGTAACCGCCATGGTCAGCGCCCAGCACAAAGATCGTTTCGTCGAAGCCGCGCTCCAGCTTGTCTTTCAGATAGGCGACGTCGGCGGCGAAATAGGTGAAGCTTCCATCCGACTTGACCAGGGGCCGGTCGATGTCGTCACCAACCTCGGTCGAGCGAAACAGGGTCTGCTCGCGGTCTTCCCAGTCCTCGGGCTTCTGCCCCTTGGGCGGCGGCAGCTTGCCCTTGTAGACGTGGCCCTTCAGCGTCAGGTCGGTAATGGCCGAACGGATCGCGGCCGCATCATTGGCATGCAGCCTGCGCTCGGAGAAGAACACCTCGTGATGCACGTTGAGCATCGCCAGATCCTCGCGGATCATGGCCATCATCGCCTCGATGGTGCGTTCCTTGACGATGGCGACCGCTTCGGCTTCCGGCTTGCGCAGCAGGCTGTCGCCAAACTCCCTGGCAAGCGCCTGCCCGACCGGCACCAGATAATCGCCCGGGTAGAGGCCAGCCGGTATTTCACCGATGTCCTCGCCCAGCACCTCGCGGTAGCGCAGCATGACCGAGCGGGCCAGCACGTCGATCTGCGCGCCGGCGTCGTTGATGTAATATTCCTTGGTCACCTCGAAACCGGCAAAGCCGAGCAGGTTGGCCAGCGTGTCACCCACCACCGCGCCGCGGCAATGGCCGACATGCATCGGTCCGGTCGGATTGGCCGAGACATACTCGACATTGACCCTGGTGCCCTTACCGACCGTCGAGCGGCCGAAATCGGTGCCGAGCTTGAGCACACCCTGCAGGTGCAACTGCCAGAAGCCGTCGGTGAGCCGCATATTCACGAAACCCGGACCGGCGACATCGACCGCCGCCACATCCTTGTCCTGACGCAGCGCCTCGGCGATCTTCTCGGCCAGCGCGCGCGGATTTTGTCCAGTGGGCTTGGCCAACACCATGGCAGCGTTGGTCGCCAGATCGCCATGGGAGGCATCTCGCGGCGGCTCGACGGCGATGCGCGTCAGGTCGACCGCATTGCCATCCTTGTCGTTGAGGTCGAGTCCTTCCACGACCTTTATGACCCGCTCGTTGAAATCGGCGAAGATATTCATGATGCCTGCTCTGGAAATTCGGCTGCAAGAGCCGGGAAAAACGATTTCGCCTAACCCAAATCGGGCGTTCGGTCAAACAAACGTCGGTGTTCCTTGATCGCGTAGGTGTCGGTCATGCCCGCGAGGAAATCGGCGACATGGCGTGCCTTGACCCGTTTTTCGGCGCGATCCAGCCCCTCGCGCCAGCCTTCCGGCATCTGCCGCGGATCATCGAAATAGGCGTCGAAAAGCTCCCGCACGATCTGGTCCGCGCCCTGGCGAACCCGCATCACCTCGTCGTGTCGGTAGATGTTCTTGTAGAGGAAGGCCTTCAATTCCTTCTCCACCGGGATCATCTCGTCCGAGAACGTGACCATGGCTGCCTTGGCGGCATGGATCTCCTCCACGCTCGTCGGACAAAGTGCGGCCAGCCGCGCAGTCGCGGTGCGGATGACATCTTCAACGAAGATGGTGATCTGGCGGCGCATGAGTTCATGACCGATACGCGGCTCGTCCAGCGCCGGATAGCGGTCGCGCACGACCTTCAGGATCGATGCCGGCAGCGCTACATCCTCCAGCATGTCGAATGTAAGCAGGCCTGCACGCAAGCCATCGTCGATGTCGTGGGTGTTGTAGGCGATGTCGTCGGCAATTGCCGCACATTGCGCTTCGAGGCTGGCGAATTTGTCGAGCTCCAGATCGAACAACTCGCTGAAATCGAGAACGGCCTGAGGCACCTCGCCATGCAAGCCGTTGCCGTTGGCGTCCACCAGCGGGCCGTTGTGCTTGACCAGCCCCTCCAGCGTCTCCCAACTCAGGTTGAGACCGTCGAACTCGGCATAGCGACGCTCCAGCCGCGTCACCACGCGCAGCGACTGGGCGTTGTGATCGAACCCACCCCACTCCGCCATCTTCTCGTTGAGCGCATCCTCGCCGGTATGGCCGAAGGGCGTGTGGCCGAAATCGTGTACCAGCGCCACCGCCTCTGCCAGATCCTCGTCGCAACGCAGCGCACGCGCGAGTGCCCGGGCGATCTGTGCCACCTCGATCGTGTGGGTCAGCCGCGTGCGGTAATGGTCGCCCTCATGGGCGATGAAGACCTGCGTCTTGTGCTTCAGCCGCCGAAAGGCCGTCGAATGGATGATGCGATCGCGGTCACGCTGGAAGGGCGTACGCGTCGGGCTCTCGATCTCAGGCACCAGGCGGCCGCGCGAACGCGAGGGATCGCATGCATAGGGCGCACGCGGCCGGTATCCGAAACCGATATTGCCAAGCTCGTTCGCCATGTCCCGTGCCGTCGCGGTTGACTTGCCTCGTGTCGCTTCATACCTATGGTAACAACGCGAAAGCAAGGTGACGCCGATGGGCGCTGACGCCAAGACCACCATGAAGAATGTAGAAATCTCCGACGCCGCGGCAAAGCGGATCGCCAAAATCGTTTCCGCCGACCCCGGCAAGATCGCCCTTCGGGTCGCGGTAGAAGGCGGCGGCTGCTCCGGCTTTTCCTACAAATTCGACCTCGTCGATGCCCGCAACGACGATGATGTCGCCATCGAGAAAGACGGCGCCGTCGTGCTGATCGACGACCTGTCGCTGGTCTATATGGGCGGCTCGGTCATCGACTTCGTCGATGACCTGATGGGCCAGTCCTTCCAGATTCGCAATCCGAATGCCGTAGCCTCTTGCGGTTGCGGCACCAGCTTCTCGATCTGACCGGTCGAAATCCACTTGCGTGAAAAGGCCGTCTTCGGACGGCTTTTTTGCTGCCCCCAGCAAACATTCGGATGACGCGCCCATCTGCCGAAATGTCAACAAGCGGGCGCAGCGTGTGGGCTGCGGGTTCCCTTCCGCCGTCGGATATTGCAGACTCGGCCACCTATCGGCCCCGATTCAAGATTCAGCTCCAACAATCGTTCGGTTTTCATGAAAATTGCCACCTGGAACATCAATGGCGTGAAGGCGCGTCTGGCGAATCTGCTTGTGTGGCTGAGGGACAGCGCGCCCGACATCGTGTGCCTCCAGGAAATCAAATCGGTGGACGAGCAGTTCCCGCGCGCCGAGATCGAGGCGCTCGGCTACCATGTCGAAACGCATGGCCAGAAGGGTTTCAACGGCGTCGCGATCCTGTCGAAACTCCGCTTCGATGAGGTTATTCGCGGCCTGCCGGGAGACGATAGCGACGAGCAGGCGCGCTTCATCGAAGGCGTGTTCTCGACCGACAAGGGCGTGCTGCGCGTGGTCTCGCTCTACCTGCCCAACGGCAATCCGATCGACACCGAGAAATTCCCCTACAAGCTCGCCTGGATGGCACGGCTGGAGAAGTGGGCGACCGAAAGGCTGCTGCTGGAAGAACCGCTTGTGCTGGGCGGCGACTATAACGTGATCCCCGAACCCATCGACGCCCGCAACCCCGATGCCTGGCTGGGGGATGCGCTGTTCCAGCCGGAGAGCCGGCAAGGCCTGCGACGGCTCGTCAATCTCGGTTTCACAGATGCCACGCGCGCGGTGACCGACGCAGCCGACACCTATACCTTCTGGGACTATCAGGCCGGTGCCTGGCAGAAGAATAACGGCATCCGCATCGATTTCCTGATGATGTCGCCGGAGGCCGCAAACCGCCTTTCATCCTCGACCATCGAAAAGCATGTGCGCGCGTGGGAAAAACCATCAGATCACGTTCCGGTCGTGGCGGAACTGGCGCTTGCCCCGGCGGAAACAGACAAGGCCGCTTAGGCATGTTGCATGCCAAATGGAAGCGCTTGGCGTCACATACATGCAGAAAAATCAATTAGATAGACCATGATGTCGCCCGAAAACCCTTCGGACTTTTCGGCATCACGGTCTGGAGCAGCGGACATTCTGACGAGCGCGGTTTCCGCTGTCCAGCTTGGTTTTCTTAGCTACGTTTACGCGACGCCAGACGATGCCGTCTGGCTGCAAAATCCGCTACCAGATTGAATCCGAAAACTGTTCTATCTGATTGATTTTACGATAGATTAAAAAACCGGCATCCCGAATACTTGCCGAGCTTACTGAGTGCTGCCTTTAGTCAAAATATCTTCCGCAAGGGCGATCGCGGTGCGCCGGTCGGCTTCGCCGGCAAGGGCAAAAGCTTCTTCCTGCATGTTCCGGATCCAGATCTGATCGTCCGGCGTTGCGCGCTCCAGGGCGGCCGTCATCATGGCAAGCCCGCGAACGACCTTGCCCGACTGGAACAGCAGGTTGCCGAGCGTTGCCTGCGCGCCGGCATGTCCCTTCTCCGCCGCCAGTTGCAGCCAGCGCCCAGCCTGGCGAACGCTGGCCTTCACGCCGCCCTCGCCTTTCAGGAACATCTTGCCCATTTCGTACTGGGCGTCCGGGTTGCGATAGTTGGCGGCGGCGCGCATGAAATATTCCTGCGCGGCAATCTTGTTCGCCCTGACCGGGCTATCGGGGATGCCCTTCTTCAGATAGCTGCCAAGCGCCACCAGCGCGTCGGACACATAGCTTTCCTCCGGGCTGCCCGGCTCGACGTCCTGATCCACGATTTCGCTGAAGAACTTGAAGGCTTCGTAGTCGTTGCGATCAACGCCATCGCCTTCCGCATACATGCGGGCAAGCTTCCATGTCGCGCCAATCTGACCGTTCTCTGCCGCGTAACGATAGGCCTCCACGGCCTGGTCCTTGTGACCATTCTTGTAGGCCGAGAAACCGAACTGGAACACCGCCCACGGGCTCGACTTGGGCTTCACCGCGCCGCTATCGTCAAACACCTGGTCGTCGAATGCCATCGCACCGCTGGCGAAGACAAAGCTCGCCGCAGCAACGACGACCGCCGACAAAACGGCGTTTCTCACGACATCACTTATCTGCATGGCAGTGCGTTTCTTTCGTACCACCGTCATGCCTGTCCGCATGACGGCCCACGGTCGGGCAAACCCGATGGCGGGCAAAAATTCCCACTTCGCGCCGGGCAGGCATCCCGCCCGTTGCCGCGACAATCCCGCATTGGCGACCGGTCGCGGTGGCAACAGCCACTTCCCGCGTTTCGCGCAGACGCAGCGAAGAAGTGTAGAGCGCGCGAATGCCGCGGCAACTCTCGCCACGGCTATGAAAGCAAAACTTCGGCGCCGGCACGGATTCGAAAGCATATGCTGCCGCTCCATATGCAGAGCGGTTCGGCGATGTCGCTATCGAATGCAGCAGCCTGGCGTCCATCTTTTCCCATGCCGCGAAAACGCGGTCGCTTCGTCCCGGTCTCATTCCTCGCCGAAGACCCTTTGGAGGTGCTCCGGGTTTGTGGCGGCAACGGGGCAAATTGGCCCGCGCCCCTTGTAGCGGATTGCTTCCATAAGGACTGTTGCGCAAAAACCACAAGCCACAGGGTCCACTCCGCCTTCCGCTCGCCCATCGGGAAAGCGCGGAGGCATTCTCATCTCCGGTCCCTTAACAAAATGCCGTGTTCCAAATATGGAAAAGCCGGGCTGAACCCGGCTTTTTCATGCAGCATTTCCAAATGGTTACCATTTTATCTTTAGACCGGCCTGGAAAGCCGTGACAACATCGTTACCGAAATCGTAGGAGATTTCCTTGCCGTATTCGATTCCGTCACGCACGACCTTCCGGGAGGAGCCGCTGGTGAGAACACCCAGCGCACCGGCCAGCCGCAGCTCGACATTGGGAAAAGGCGTGTAAGCGGCCGCGGTAGCTAGCGTCCAGCTGTCGGTCTGATAGCCAAACCCGGTGGTGGTGCCTCTATCCCAGGAAAGGCTGACAGCCCCTGCCAACTGGTCGCTGAACTTGTGGCCGACGCCGCCGATAACGGTCCAGCCGTCACGGTAAAGGAGGTCGAGCGACGTATCTCTATGGTGAGGGGTGCAAGGCCCCGCAGCTAATGTCGCCTCCGAGCAGAAGAGGATGCTTTGCAGCTTACTCCACTGCACCCATTTGACGGAACCGAAAGCGAGCCAGTCAGGCGCGATGCCGGATTGAACTCGTAGCTCGAGCGACTGCGGCATGGCAGCCGAACTGGTCACCTCCGTGCTTTTGCCGAGAAACGGGTTGTCCGGTCTGATGAACCCCGGAATCTGCCTCAGATCCAGCGTTCCGTAAACCTTGTCCAGCTTGACCTCGGAATTGTAGACGAGGCTCGCGCGCAGTGCGATTTCGGGAATTTCGTAAGCCGTCCCGATGCGCCAGCCCGTCCCGTTGGCGGCCATGTCCAGCCGACCGATACCATTTCCGAAAAGATTGCTGCCGGTCATCGTCGGAACCGGCGCTACAAGGCGCTCCTGGAAGCCGTCCAGTTCCTGATAAGAAAGCCCGCCAAGGAAGCGAAGCTGGCCAGGTCCAACCTGGAACTTGTAGGAGCAGGTCGCCGCGTAGCTGTGGCTGTTGACCTTGGTTTCGACATTGTCATTGGCGCCCATCCAGTTCGGGCCGGGATCGCTATGGACGCCCCACGGCTGGGAATAGTTCGCGAGACAATCGATGTTTTCACCGAAGCCAGCCTTGAAGCCAATGCGCGGTATCAAGTAATCGGACGCCGGCTTGACGCCATTCGCGGGGCCGCCACCGATCCCGTTCGAGCCGATGCCGTTGTCCGGATTGGTGTCGCGGACGTTGTTCAATTTTCGCTGAGGGTTGACATAAGTTGCCGTCGCTTCCGTCGCGAAGCCCGGTTCGAACAGCAGATCGATGTTGTAACCGTCCCGCTCAAGACCTCCTGCGCCGGCTGTCCCCGACCATAAAACAAAGGCAAGGCCCGCACCGAGAAATGCGCACGGACGCAACAGTGTCATTCATGTTTCTCCCCGAATTGATGACCGAGCTAGAACCATTTCCGCATCGGGCTGCAACCGGGTTTTTCGACGTCCCGGGCCAAAGTGAAAATGCGAGGCCGGACGCAGCTTTTTGCTAGGGTTCGGAAAGGAAAGAAACTGCAGGTTTCCTATTAAAACATGCCTAATAAATGGGCATTCGCGGCCGAGAAAAGGCGCCAAATCAGCATTATCAGTTCAGAATCATGCGCTTGTTGCATAGCAGCAACATCGGGCAGAAAGTTCCTGGCCGGCCATGACGCCGTGTGCCAACGCCGCCCTGCCGAGGCTGCTTGCCGCCCCCGGGTGGCAAGCAGAATCATCCATCCCGCCGTCAGCCCGCTTCGCGAACCCGCGCCAGGGCGAGATTGAGCCGCTCCTGCGTCTCCTGGAATTCGGCAAGCTTCTCGCGTTCACCCGCCACCACTTCGGGCGCGGCGTTGGCAACGAATTTTTCGTTCGACAGCTTCTTGTGAATGCGGGCGACCTCGTCGGTCACCTTGGCCAGTTCTTTTTGCAGGCGTGCGGCTTCCACCTTCAGGTCGATCAGGCTGCCCAGCGGCAGACACGCCGTCGCCTCGCCGATCACGATCTGCGCCGAGCCCTTTGGCGCGGCCTCCGCAAAGGTGATTTCCTCGACGCGAGCCAGCCGCTTGATCGCCTGATCCTGACGTGCAAGCCGCTCGCGGGTCGCCTCGTTGGCGCCCACCATCGCCAACGGCGCCATGGCGGCCGGGGGCACGTTCATTTCGGAACGCACCGAGCGGATGCCTGTGACCAAATCGACCAGCCAGTTGATTTCGGCAGCCGCCTCGGCGTCTTCGAAGGAAGGCTCGGGCCACGTGGCGTGGCAGATCAGCGAGGAACGCTCCTGCCCCTCACCCGCGGTAAGCGCCCACAGTTCCTCGGTCATGAACGGCATGAAGGGGTGCAGCAGCTTGTAGATTTCGTCGAGCACGAAAGCCGCGACCGCGCGGCTTTCCACCTTGGCCTGCTCGTCATCGCCCATGAAGACCGGCTTGAGCAGTTCCAGATACCAGTCGCAGAACAGGTTCCAGACGAATTTGTAAGCCGCCCCAGCCGCCTCGTTGAAACGGTAGCTGGTGAGGCCTTCCGTCACCTCGCGCGTGGCGCGCGACAGTTCGGTCAGGATCCAGCGGTTGACGGTCAGCCTGGCGTCCTGCAGCCAGAATTCGTCGTTGCGCTCCACGCCATTCATCTGGGCAAAGCGCGTGGCGTTCCACAGCTTGGTGCCGAAGTTGCGATAGCCGGCGATACGGGCCGGGTCGAGCTTCACGTCGCGGCCCTGTGCGGCCATGATAGACAAGGTGAAGCGCAGCGCGTCCGCACCATATTCATCGACCAGTTCCAGCGGGTCGATGACGTTGCCCTTCGACTTCGACATCTTGGCGCCGTTCTTGTCGCGAACCAGCGCATGCACATAAACCGTGTGGAATGGCTCCTCCTGCATGAAATGCAGGCCCATCATCATCATGCGGGCGACCCAGAAAAAGATGATGTCGAAACCAGTGACCAGCACGTCGGTCTGGTAGTAGGTTTCCAGTTCGGGCGTCTTGTCGGGCCAGCCCAGCGTCGAGAACGGCCACAGCGCCGACGAGAACCAGGTGTCCAGAACATCCTCGTCGCGCGTCAGGATATCGCCTGGCTGGAAGTTCTCCAGCTTATCCTCGACCCAGGCCTTCCACGGGCCTTCCAGCGCCAGATAGTATTCGACCGCCGCGTCAAGGGCTTCCTCCTCGCTCTTTTCCACGAAGATGTGGCCATCGGGACCGTACCAGGCGGGAATCTGATGACCCCACCAGAGCTGGCGCGAAATCGTCCAGGGCTGGATGTTCTCCATCCAGTCGAAATAGGTCTTTTCCCAGTTCTTCGGAACGAAGTTGGTGCGGCCCTCGCGCACGGAGGCGATGGCCGGCTTGGCCAGCTCGGCCGCGTTCACATACCACTGGTCGGTCAGGAAAGGCTCGATCGGCACGCCGCCGCGATCGCCGTGTGGAACCGTGTGGCGGTGCGGCTCGATCTTGTCGAGGAACCCGCCCTCTTCCATGATCTGCACGATCAGCTTGCGCGCCTCGAAGCGATCCATGCCCTGAAGCTGGTCCCACACGCCTTCGCGCATCGGCGTGACTTCAAGGCCCTCAAGAAAGTCCTCATTATCCTTGATGTTTATCGTCGCTTCGGTCGCCAGTACGCTGACGGCGCGCAGCTTGTGCCGCTTGCCCACCTCGAAGTCGTTGAAGTCGTGGGCCGGCGTGATCTTGACCGCGCCGCTGCCCTTTTCGGGGTCGGAATACTCGTCCGCCACGATCGGGATGCTGCGGCCGACCAGCGGCAACACCACATTCTTGCCGATGAGATGCTTGTAGCGCTCATCGTCGGGGTGGACGGCAACGCCGGTGTCGCCCAGCATGGTTTCAGGCCGCGTGGTGGCGACGGTGATATAGGTGTTCGGATTCTCCGGATCATAGGTTTCACCCTCGATCGGATAGCGAAAGTGCCAGAGGTTGCCATTGACCTCGATCTGCTCCACTTCCAGATCGGAGATGGCCGTCAGCAGCTTGGGATCCCAGTTCACAAGGCGCTTGTCCTTGTAGATCAAGCCCTGCTTGTAGAGCGTGACGAAGACTTCCAGAACCGCCTTCGACAGCCCTTCGTCCATGGTGAAGCGCTCGCGCGACCAGTCGCAGGATGCGCCGAGCCGTCGCAACTGGTTGAAGATCGCGCCGCCGGATTCGGCCTTCCATTCCCAGACCTTTTCGACGAATTCCGCGCGCGTCAGGTCGCGGCGATGGATCTGCTGTTCCATCAGCTTGCGCTCGACCACCATCTGGGTGGCGATGCCGGCATGGTCCATGCCCGGCTGCCACAGCACGTTCTTGCCGCGCATGCGCTCGAAACGCACCAGCACGTCCTGAAGCGTGTTGTTGAGCGCATGGCCCATATGCAGCGAACCGGTGACATTGGGCGGCGGAATTACGATCGAGAAGGCTTCCGCACCCGGCTTGGAACCGGCTCCGGCCTTGAAGGCATCGGCCTCCTCCCAGAGTCTGGCAATCTTCGGTTCGACGGTCTTGGCGTCGTAAGTCTTCTCAAGCATGGGAAATCGATCCGTTTGTGCGGAATTTTGTACTCCGGTGTAAATCGGAAGGGCTCTGGCAAGTCAACAGCAGCAGACTGCCTGCCTGCGCTCACTTCACGCCTACCGTACCGCCTGAGTGCCGAAAGACACCGGCCAGCTACCTTATGTTGGCGATTGGAGCATGCGCGTAAAGGGTCGGGCGGCGTCAAACCGCTCCGCCAGGCAGCAGCCAAAGACGGCCGCCATCGATTGCCTCCTTGAAAAGAGGCTATTCCAGGTGCGAAAAATCCAGGTTGGGACTCAGCCGCCGCGCGCGACGCGCTCAATCTCCTCGCGCACAAGGCGCTCGACCAGCGTAGGCAGGTTGTTGTCCAGCCATTCCTGCAGCATGGGCCGCAGCATTTCGGCGGCCATATCGTCGAGACTCTTGCGGCTGCGCGCGGCAAAGGCTTCCGACAATTCACCGAAGGCGGCAGCTACCTGCCGTCCGGTATGCTCCGAAATGATCGCAGGCCTGCCGGGTTCAGGCGTTGCGGCCTGTTCGGATGCAGGCGCGGAAACGGGTTGGTCAACGCGCGGCTCTTCCGGCTCAAGCGGCATTTCCCGCAGCGCGGCCGTCAGCTCGTCGTCATAAGCGGCTTCGGGCTCCGGTCGCGAGGGTTGCATCTCGGCGGAGGCTTGCACCTGCGCGGCGCTGCTGCTCCATTCCGGCTCAACCTGGGTCGGATTCATCGGCTCCTGTCGGTCTGCTGCCACCGCTTCGGACGCCAGCGCCGCTTCAGCCGCAAGTTCGTTTTCCGCGTCGGAAAGGCTCGCCTGCACCTCGGACAGCGAGGATGATTTGTAAGGATCGGTTGCGCGCGCCGCGCGCAACTCGGCGCGGAAGGCATCAACCTCGATCACGGCATTGTCGAGACGGGTATCCGCCGCTTCGCCGGTCGCCTCGTCGGGCCCCTTGCGGACGCTGTCGCTGTCTTCGATGATCCTGCGGATGGAGGCCAGTATCTCCTCCATCGAAGGTTCGCGCTGTACGCTGCTCGTCTGTGCCATCGTCACGTCCGCCGCCCCACATTCCAGGATCGTTCGCGGTCCAGCCGCGAACGAATCAACCTGCTCTAACGTAGCGCGCTGACGGGAGTCCGAGAATCCCCAAAGTCGGGGCACTTTCGATTTCAACAGATTAGAAAGGAATCGTGAACATGAAAAAGGGCGCCCGAAAGCGCCCCGATTCGAAACACGATCCCGTCGAACTCAGCGACCGTCCGGCGTGCGCAGGCCAAACCACTTGTCCTTGACGGCCTTGTAGTGCTCTTCCGGCTTGTATTCGGCCACCTGCAATCCCAGCCGCGACGCATAGAGCTGACCCGTCGCCTGCAGAATGCCGTAGCTCGCCACGACAAGCTGGTTCTGCGAATTGGCAAGGTTGATCTGCGCGGTGATGACATCCTGCTGCGAGGTCAGCACGTCCAGCGTGGTGCGCTGGCCGACATTGCGCTCCTCGATGACGCCATTCAGGGCGAGCTGCGCGGCCGAAATGGCCGTGCGGTTGGCGACCACGCCTTCGCGCGCGGAATTGTAGGCCGACCACGCCGAAGCGACGGCAGCGCGAACCTGATCGCGTGCCACATCGACCTGGATGCGCGCCTGGCCAAGCGATTCCTTGTTCTGTCGCACCTGCGCCGATACACGGCCACCCTGGTAGATCGGCACCGTCAAGGTCGCTCCGATCTGCGCGGCGTTGTAGCTCTGGTTGCTCACCCCCGGCAGGCCGGTATTCGGATTGATGCCGTGGCTTTCCTGAAAATTGCGCGACATGGAGGCCGAGCCGGAAAGCTGCGGGAGCAACTGGCCTTCGGCCGACTTGACCGCAAAACCAGCAGAATCGACCAGATGCTGGTTGGCCAGAATCGCCGGGTGGCGCGCGGAGGCTACCGCATAGGCCTGATCTAGGCTCTTCGGCAGCATTTTTGCCAGCGGCGAGGCGGCATTGAGCTTGCCCGGCTGGTCGCCAACGATCTGGCGATAGGTCGCCTCGCTGACCGCGACCTGCGCCCGCGCGGCCGCAAGCTGAGCCTGACCGTTGGAAAGCGCGGCTTCCACCTGCGCAACGTCGGTACGCGTTCCCTCACCCACTTCGAGACGCGAACGCGCCGCGCGGACCTGTTCGTCGAGGAATTTGAGATTCTGCTCGCGCAGGACGGCTATCTGTCGGTCACGAATGACGTCCATGTAAGCCTGCGCGGCACCAAACAGCGTGTTCATTTCGCTGTTGCGCAGATTTTCGTTCGCGGCGAACACCTGCGATTCGGCGCCCTGCACGTTGTTGTAGGTCTGGAAACCGTCGAAAAGCGTCTGGTTCAACTGCACGGCAAAGCTGCTGGCAGTGATGCGCGTGCCATTGTTCGATGTATAGCTGAAATTGCCGACACCGGTCACCGTCGGGCGATATCCGGACTTGGCGATGGCGACGCTTTCGTCGGTCACGCGCACGCCGGCACGGCCGGAATTCAGTGTGGAATTGTTCTGATACGCCTTGGACAGCGCGCCCAGAATGGTTTCAGCCGAACCCGAATATGTGGAGAGCGCGGTGGCAGACAAAAAGACGGCGGCAAAAATGCCTTTGCGTACAAATGACACGACTTATCCCTCATCCGTTTCAGTAGGAGCCGCATCGATTCGGCGAGCCGGGCGCCCGCTTCGTTGATCCGTCAATGCTCCCTGCTGACCCCTCTTCCCCCACTCAAAGGCACGAGTACTCAGCAATGATGATTCGACATTAAGCCACCACGGCAGCGAGGCAGTCGCAAGACATTCCCATCAAAATTCGAAAGTATGAACACGTTCGAATCCGGGCAGTGGCCGAATTGCCGCATTAAATGCCCTGCGGCCGGTGACAACGCCAGTAGTCTTTAAAAACAGACGAGCAACACCGGCGTTACCCAGGCCCTCGATCGCCACCAGGCGACCACCATCCTTGAGCTGGTCGAGCAGTGCCTGCGGCAGTTCCTCGATCGCGCCGTTGATGAAAATGGCATCGTAAGGCGCCTCGGCGGCGTAACCGTCCTGCAACGGGCCCTGCACCACCGCGACATTGTCGTAGGCGAGATGCGAAAGCGTCGAGGACGCCTGCTCGGCAAGCACCGGGTCGCTTTCCAGCGCAACCACCGAACTTGCCAGACGCGACAGCACCGCAGACGAATACCCGGTGCCGCAGCCGATATCGAGAACGAAGTCGGTGGAGCGAATTCCCGCCAGCTGCGCCAGCTTGGCGAAGGGCGACGGCTCCATCAGATAACGCGCCGGCTTGCCGGGTTCCGCCGGCGAAATCTCGATATCCTCATCGATATAGGCAAGTTCGCGCCGCCGGGCGCTCACAAAAGCCTCGCGCGGCACGGTAAGCATGGCCTCCAATATGGCGGTGTCCGTCACGTCGGTCGTGCGGATCTGGCCGTCGACCATTTTCACGCGCTGTTCGGTAAAATCAGTATCCATGCCCAAAACAACCCGTCTCGGCGCCAGAGATGCGCATTTCATTGCGGGTAGAACGGCAGATCCCGAATCGGATCACGGCAGCAGATTGGAGGCCTCGCCCGGAATCGAACCGGGGTGCAAGGATTTGCAGTCCTCTGCGTAACCACTCCGCCACGAGGCCTCGCCGCTGCCGGCGCTCTACGCGGGTTCAATATGTTAGCCCCTATCGCGCGTCAAGCCGCTCGCATCCATTCTGAACAAAATCCCCCGCCTCGTTCCGAATGGCCACTTTTCCGTCGTATCGGCTCGGCCATGCCCGGCATACCGTCACCGGCAAGAGCGACGTATGCACAAAATCGGGGCGACCCATAGGATCGCCCCGATTGCAGGTTTCGGTCGCTTAACGGCCAGCCACGATGCCCGCGATGATGCCCGAAGCCAGGTTGACCAGCATGTAATTGTTGTCGACGCGCACCCACTGCTGCCCGTGACCGGGGCGCTTCAGTCCATGGCGATGATAGTCGCGCACCGCGGGGCGACGCTTCCAGTCCGACAGTCGCTTGCCCTTGCTCCAATGGGACCGATAGTGCTTCTTCTGGACCTTGTGCGGAGCAACCGGCTTGTGCGCCGACGGCCGATGCGCGGAAGGCTTGTGGCTCTGGGCGTTCTTGTGGCGATATTCCACCTGATGCCCATAGCCCTGCGCCTGCGCCGCGACCGGCGCCACAAGGATGGAGAGTGCGGTAAAAGCAAGGGCGATGCGCTTCATTGGGAGGTTCCTTTCCTGATTGGATAAGGGGACCCTAGCGTCCGCCCGATGAACGCAAACTGAATGGAAGAATTACATTTCCGTAATGAAATCCGTATCTTGACGCATGCGTTTCACAAGCAGGCGCCGACTGGCCTCGCGTCCGTTCAATCGCGCTTCCCGTTCCGTTGCCACCAGCGCCCCAGCTTGACCGCGCCCTTGCGACGGTAGCGGCGTACCAGCGCGAACTCGTAGGAAAGCACGAGCAGACCGACGGGAATCATCCAGAAACCGAGAATCGGCAAAAAACCGAGAAATCCAAGAAATGTGAGACCGATGCCCAGCGCGATGCGCTTGCCGCGCGATTCCGGCAGCGGAATCTCGCGCCCGAGAATCGTGATTCTGCGGCGCGGCGTATTTTCGTCGGTGGTTTCGGGGTCCGCCATCAGCGTCCTGTCTGCTTTTTCACGTTGAAACAGATACCAAGCCGGTGCCAGCCACCGGCGATGCAGCCCTCATATGAGATATTTACGCCTGTTTTCGAGAGCGACGCAGAAATTTCGGGGAAAATGCATTTTCGCGCTTTGCAAAGCTGAAAGGGGTTTGCTATAGGCTGCCTCGTTCACATGAGCGCTGTTCCCCGGTAGCTCAGCGGTAGAGCAACCGGCTGTTAACCGGTTGGTCGCTGGTTCGAATCCGGCCCGGGGAGCCATTTTCTAGCAAGTGCTCAATTGAATCTCACTTTCATCTGGAATCGACTGACCACCCTCAAGATGCCTTGCGGGAAGAGGCGAGGAATAACCTCAGTCGGGCGCTACGCCATAGCTGGGCCTTTGGCTGCGGTCACAATCGCCCCCCTCCGCGTTCCCTTCTCCCACCCTCACCGTCGGCTTTTGGTGTTTAACCTGACTCCCCGTGTGGCCCGTGAAGGGATAATGCGGGTTCAGTAAGGGTCCCTCGTTTTCGCGGGGCTTCGGGCAGTTCAACCTTGAGATGCGGGCGATTTACCGTGTCGATGAAAGGAACCTGACGTGAAAAAGCTTTTCCTCGTCACGACAGCGCTTTTCGCCATCACGACCGTCGCGGTTGCCGGCAGCAACAATGGGAACGGAAACGGAAACGGAAACATCGGCTCCTTCAACGGCAACAACAGCGGTAACGGCAACACGGGCTCCAACAACGGCAACTTCAACGGCAACAACAATTGGGGCTCTTTTTTTGGCAACAACTGTGGCAATTACGGCTCGTCGTTCGGAGGTAATTTCTGCGGCAACGACAACAGACCAACGCCAAAAACCAACAAGCGCCGCAACGACAATGACAAAGGCTAGCTGGGAAGCCTGATAGTGCGCGCCGAACACCGCTGAAGAACACCGAACGGACTGACCTCCATTTGCAACTCCACGTTGGCCAGGCCGTCGGATGGTGACAATGTGGCAGGGCTTCCACTTCGGCACATCTCCCAGGCATAAGGTCTGCGTGCCCGTATGCAGGCCGTTTTCCTGCAATCGAAACTTAAAATCCTAGCTATTCCATTGAGCCTTTTGAAAACGCTCTCGAGCAATCTTGCGACTCGGGAGGGCGAATGGAGGCTCAACGTGAACTCGGATTTCGCCGTAGCAAGGCAATTCCTGGAAAAAGCAGAGCAGAGCTTGTGCGGACGCGACACCGCAAGCCGTCAGTTGCGAGAAGCCATCGAATTGTTGGTGGAAGCGGTGCTGACGGCAGAGCATACCGCGCCGCGAGGCGAAGTGGTGATGTTTCCGGCTCAAAAGCGCTCCAACATACGATAAGGACGATCCGCGCCGGGCGGCCGGTATTCCATGACGGGACCCGGCCCCTGTCCCGGCGTGCCTGGCACGTCCTTCCATAATATCCATGCGCGCCTCCCGCACGCGAAACCTGCATCCACATCTGGGGCGGCTTCCCTCACGCAGAAGTGACGCCGCCAGGCTGCTGGCCTAATGGCGCTCGGCTTGTTTCAGCCAGGAAGCGGCGACATATCGGCGCCGCTCATGTAAGTATCACTGGTCGGCGCGGCCGTGCCGGCCAGCCCAGAATGCCTCGGATAGTTTCGTGAATCGCACCATTCCGCTCATTCTCGCGGTCGCCCTTTTCATGGAGAACATGGATTCGACCGTCATCGCGACCTCGCTGCCGGCAATCGCGGCCGACATCGGTACAAGCGCGATCGCATTGAAGCTGGCGCTCACTTCCTATCTGGTATCGCTGGCGATCTTCATTCCGGTGAGCGGCTGGATGGCCGATCGATTCGGCGCGAAAAATGTGTTTCGCGCCGCCATCGCCGTCTTCGTGCTGGGCTCGATCGCCTGCGCCGTTTCAAACTCGCTGGCCGCCTTCGTGCTTTCGCGCTTCCTGCAGGGCATGGGCGGGGCGATGATGACACCGGTGGGCAGGCTGGTGCTGATACGCTCGACGCCCAAGCACGATCTGGTCGCCGCAATGACGTGGCTCACCATCCCGGCGCTGGTTGGGCCGCTGGTCGGCCCGCCCGTCGGCGGCTTCATCACCACCTATTTCAGCTGGCACTGGATTTTCCTGATCAATGTGCCGATCGGTATCATCGGCATGTGGCTTGCCACGCGATTCCTGCCGCAAACCGAGACGGCCGGCGCACCGCCGCTGGATGCTCCCGGTTTCATCCTGAGCGGCATTGCGGCTTCCGGCATCGTCTTCGGCCTTTCCGTCGTCAGTCTGCCCGCCTTGCCGCCCATCATCGGCATCACCACCGTGGCGATCGGCCTGATCGCCAGCGTGATCTATCTGCGGCATGCCAGGGTTGCGCCGCATCCCCTGCTGGCGCTTTCGCTGTTCTGGAATCAGGTGTTCCGCTCGGCTGTCGTCGGCGGCAGCCTGTTTCGCGTCGGCATCGGCGCAGTCCCCTTCCTGCTGCCGCTGATGCTCCAGATCGGATTCGGGCTGACGCCATTCCAATCGGGCATGATCACCTTCGTTTCGGCACTCGGCGCCATCGGCATGAAGCTCGTAACGGCCTGGGTGTTCCGCAGGTCGGGCTTCCGGCAGGTGCTCATCTTCGGCTCGCTGATCTCGGCGGCGACCATCGGCGTCTACGGCTTCTTCACGCCGGAGACCTCCTATCCGCTGATGCTGTCCATCCTGCTCGTAGGCGGCTTCATCCGCTCGATGTTCTTCACCGGCGTCAACGCGCTCGCCTATGCCGAAGTCAGCGAAGCCGACACCAGCAAGGCAACGCCCATCACCGCCGTTTTCCAGCAGATCAGCATTGCGCTGGGCGTGGCGATAGCGGGCGGCATATTGGAAGTCTGCACGCAGTTCCACGGCGGCCCACTGGTCTTGAGCGACTTCCACATCGCCTTCTATCTGGTCGCGGCGATTTCGGCTACGGCCTCGCTGTTCTTCATCGGGCTTCCCGCAGATGCTGGCAGCGCTGTTTCGGGGCACGGCGGGCGCACCGGCCGGCCGTCGGAAACGCAGCCGCCGGCAACCTCGTCGCGACCGCTTGCACGTAACCGTTCCAAGTGACCCGGAAGGCTTGCCGGCGGGAAGCTATCGCTTGAAATCCTTGGCCAGCAGGTAAAGCTCGGCCGATTCGTCGCGTGAGGCCGGCGGCTTGACGTGATGGACGCTACGGAAGCTGCGTTTCAGCCGGTTGAGCAATTCCGCCTCGGTGCCGCCCTGGAAGGTCTTGGCGAGGAAATGCCCGCCCGGCTTCAGCACCGACATGGCGAAATCGGCCGCCACTTCGCACAGATGCATGGTGCGCAGATGGTCGGTGCGCCGATGGCCGGTGGTCGGCGCCGCCATATCCGACAGCACGATATCCGGTTCGCCGCCCAGCACCTCGATCAGCTTTGCCGGCGCTTCGTCGTCCAGGAAATCCATCTCCAGCACCAGCGCACCCGGCACGCCATCCATGCCCAGATAGTCGATGCCCACCACATGCGGCGTTTCCGGCGCCGATTTCGTGCGTGCCGCCGCCACCTGGCACCAGCCGCCGGGCGCCGCGCCCAGGTCGATCACCTTCAGGCCGGGTTTCAGCAGGTTGTAGCGGTCATCTATCTCGATCAGCTTGTAGGCTGCGCGCGAGCGATAGCCCTCGGCCTTGGAGCGCTGCACATAGGGATCATTCATGTGCCGCTCGAGCCAGCGCCGCGAGGATTCCTTCAGGCCGCTCTTCTTCTTGATCTTGGTTCTGAGAACGCGGCTCGCGCCCGTCTTGTCCGGTTTCTTGTTCATGGGCGTGATCCGTTTCGCCATTGGCGGCGCCAAACGCCGTCATCGGCCATCAATTCGCTCAATATGCCTTCCCGCAGGCCGCGATCGGCTACGCGCAGGCGCTCCGAAGGCCAGACCCGCCGAATTGCCTCCAGGATCGCACATCCCGCCAGCACCAGATCGGCGCGATCCGCCCCGATGCAGGCATTGGCGACACGAGCCTGGAAATCCCAGCCGAGCAGCTTCTCGATCATGCTGTCAACACTGGCATTGTCCATCCAAAGGCCATCCACGCGGCGGCGGTCATAGCGCTCCAGCCCCAGATGGACGCCGGCCAGCGTCGTCACCGTGCCGGACGTGCCGAGCAGATGGAAGCGCGATCCCTTCATCAGATGGCGTATGCGGTCGCGTTCCTTGAAGGCGGCAAGCAGCGCGGCGACATCGTCCACCATGGCCGCGAAAGTCTCGCGGGTAACGTTACGCCCGCCGAATCGCTCGGCTAGCGACACGACACCGACGGGCAGCGAGGTCCATGACACGATGTGATTGGCAAGCCGTGGAGAACGCCGGCCGGACAGGTCGATCAGCGCAATCTCCGACGAGCCACCGCCGATGTCGAACAACACCACCCCGCTGGTATCGCGCTCGACCAGCGAGCCGCAGCCGGAAACTGCAAGCCGCGCTTCGGTCTGCCGGTCGATGATTTCCAGCTTCAGTCCGGCCTCGCTCTCCACGCGTGCCAGAAATTCGGCGCCGTTTTCGGCGGATCGGCAAGCCTCTGTCGCCACCAGCCGTGCGCCGCGGATGGGACGGCTGCCCAGCTTGTCGGCGCAAACCTTGAGCGCCTCGACCGCCCGGTCCATCGCGGCCTGCGAAAGCCGGCCGCTGCCGCTCAGTCCCTCGCCAAGGCGCACGATCCGCGAGAATGCGTCGATGACACGGAACTGGCCCGGCCGCCCCGGCACCGCGACCAGCAGGCGGCAATTGTTCGTGCCGAGGTCCAGCGCGGCGAATATCGGCAGGTCGCCGACATCGTGGCGACGCACCGGCTCGGCCCGATGTTGCGTCGATGCGGCCCTGTGTTCGCGCACCGGCATCGGTGCAGCGCGACGCGCACCGGCGGGTTCCGGTTGTTTTGGCATCGCGCCCTGCCCGCTTGCCGAAGGCTGGCCGGGCTGCTGGCCGTCGCGCGCAAAAACCTTGCGGCCGCGCTTGCGCTTGCGGCGCTTCTTGCCCTTGTGAACGATATGCTGCGGTGCATCGGCCTTCGATTGCCCGGCGGCGTTTCGATGACCCGGCGCCCTTCTCTTCGGGCTACCCGCCTGGTGCGCTCGACCGCCACGCGACGGCCTGCCCACTCTGGACGCACCCGCTTCCGGCGACCTGGCGCCAGCTTCGGGGTCTTCCACCTGCAATGTCCCTCTTGCGCCGCGCGTACTGGAACAGACGCCGCATGCGCATCGAATTTTTCAGTTGCACCAAAGATAACAGCGCTGCGTTCGATCACCAAGCCCGCCGTCGAAAAATCGCATCCGGACGCTCCCGGATCGTCCTTCACGGTTGAACAGCCGGCTTTGATCAGGCATTCCTGAAATAGCAATATTTCTGCGGTGCCGGTCCCGGCTCCGTTCCCCGCACGCCACGAGAGAGGAGAACCCCGCAGGTATGGCCGCAACGCAATGACTTTGAAAAAAATCATCTGGCCCGTGATCGGGCTCTCCGCCGTCGCCTTCTCCGTATGGCTGCTCTACCATGAACTGCGCGGCATCTCGATCGAGGATGTCGGCGATGGACTGGCGGCGATACCGCTGCTCCGATGGGTGCTGGCGGGAGTGAGTTCGATCGTCGCCTATATCGCACTGGCCGGCTATGACCGCATTGCGCTCAGTCATCTCGGCAAGCGGATCTCCTTCCTTTTCATCACCATCTGCTCCTTCACCACCTATGCGCTGTCGCACAATATCGGCGGCTCGGTGCTGTCAGGCGCGGTCATCCGGTATCGCGCCTATGCAACAAAGGGGCTGACCGGACAGGAAATCGGGGTGCTGGTCGCGCTCTGCTCCTTCACCTTCGCGCTGGGGGCGCTGCTTCTTGGCTCCTTGCTCCTGATCGGGGAACCGGAAGTGCTGGAGCGATTCGTCGACATCCTGCCGATCTCGGCTTCACGCACCACGGGTTTCGTGCTCCTGGCGCTGATAGGCCTCTATGTCTTCGGAAGCTGGCTGCAGTTGCGCCCTTTGCGACTCGGCAGCCTGCAGATTCACTACCCCCGCCTGTCCATCGTGGCGCAGCAACTCATCATCGGGCCGATGGAATTGATGGCCGCTGCCGCGATCATCTATTTTGCGCTGCCTGCCGAGGGAAATCCCGGCTACTTCATCGTGCTTGGCGTATTCGTGGTCTCGTTTTCGGTGGCGCTGCTGTCGCATGCGCCGGGAGGGCTCGGCGTTCTG
>Ga0182738_1001361_pt1 | contig 30827 bp, 22 predicted proteins | sample eDN5th30CBELigMG_FD_128876 | JGI IMG/M metagenome (GOLD analysis project Ga0182738, IMG submission 128876) | Enriched Miracle-Growth compost microbial communities from Emeryville, California, USA - eDNA 5th pass 30_C BE-Lig MG (version 2)... ...
CGCGGCCGAAGCCGTCTTGGCGCACAGAAATAGCCAACCGGCGGTGAATCCCAAGGCAGGCGTCAGGCAGCGGTAGCCGTATTCGTAGGTGCCGCCAGAAACCGGATAGGCCGCGGCTAACTGCGCGCTGCTCAGACCGTTGCAGGTTGCCAGGGCCGCAGCCACGACAATGGCCAGCAGCACGGCCGGCCCGGTGGCTGCCGCGGCGATGCTGGTGCTGACAAAGAGGCCGGTGCCGACCATCGCCCCCAGCCCCAGAAACACGGCCCCTACCAGCCCCACTTGGCGCTTCAGATGCGGCGTGGCATTGGATGGCCCGGACGATGCCTCGGCGGCTGGTACAGGCGCGTTCTGCTCAGAGGGCAGGCCAGAACGCTCATTGTCAGAAGTCATAAGCGCCACGTGTCTGAAAGAGACCGATGCATAGGCCGGGTTGTATCACGCCTACGTCCTTCTCGCCGATGCAGTACTACTTATCATCGCACCAAACCGGTTCTTTGCTAGCAGTGCTAGCAATCAACTAACGCCTTCTTCATCAAAACCGCTCTTGGCTAAATCCAAGTAAGTCCTAGACTTAATCGTGGCTACCCTTGACCGGATAGGAACAATTTCATGGTTGGCCGGCTCATCGGCCGCAGAGGCTGGGTGAGCGGGCCGATCGCATTGAACGATTTCCCTCATAAACCAGCTGGCTTCTCGCGAGGCCACGGTTGTCTCCCATGGCGGATACGCTGCTGCAAAACCTCGGCAACTTGAGCGTGCAAGAGCGCGAAGCGCTGATCCTTGCACCCTATGCCGTTCACAGCGCTGACTCGCGCGGCCGCGTGTATCCCGAGCCCGAGCATCCTTACCGCGGCCCTTTCCAGCGCGACCGCGACCGCATCGTCCATTGCAGCGCGTACCGCCGGCTGAGCGGCAAGACGCAGGTCTTCATGGGCGACTTGGGCGATTACCACCGCACGCGGCTTACGCACACCCAAGAGGTGGCGTCCATCGCCCGCACGCTGGCCCGGGCCTTGCGGCTTAACGAGGACCTGACCGAGGCGCTGGCCTTGGCGCACGACCTGGGCCATCCGCCGTTTGGGCACGCGGGCGAAGAAACCCTGCACGCCTGCCTGGCGAACCTGGGCGGGTTCAATCACAACCAGCATGGGCTCACGCTACTGACCGAGCTAGAGCAGCGGTACCCGGAGTTTCCCGGTCTCAATGTCACGTACGAAGTGCTCGATGGGCAGCGGCGCCGCGTGACCAAGGATCGCGGCAGCCCTGGCACGCTGGAAGCCCAGGTGGTCGACGCGGCCGACAGCATCGCCTACGACACGCACGACGTGGACGACGCCCTGGAACTGGGCCTGCTGCACCTGGAAGAATTGCTGGAAATCCCGCTGTGGAAGGAAGCCGCCTTCCGCGTGAAGGAACGCTGGACCGGCCTGGAACAGCGGCAACTGGAACGGGCCGTGGTCCACGAACTGGTCAACTGGCTCGTTACGGATCTGGTCACCAGTTCGGCAGCCGCGCTTCAGGCTGCCGAACTGCAGCACGCCAGCGAGGTAGCCGACCATGGCCTGTTAATCCGCCCCAGCCGCGAAATCGCCGAACAAAAGCGGCAGCTTGAACAGTTTCTCTACGCCCGCGTGTATCGCCACGGCGAGGTGCTGCGGATGCGGCACCGGGCCACGGCGCAGCTGGAAGCCATGTTTGAAGCCTGCTGCCGCAGCCCGGAATACCTGCCGGAGTTTTACGCCAGGCGGGCGGCACAGGTGGGCTTGCAGCGAGCGACCGGCGACTGGATCGCGTCGCTCACCGATCACGGCGCACTGCGGGCGTGGCGCAAGCTGTGCGACGACTAGCTGGCGGGGCTACGTCACCGCGGCCGATAAGCTCCTTTCGCATCAACCTTCGCCAATTCTCGGCTACAGGGCAGGGCGGTTTCTTTGCGCCATTTTGCTGATTGCCCAGAGCGTTACAATGACCGCAGGCGGGGGCGAACGCAGCGAGGCCACCCGCGCGCTTTCCATCCGAAACACTTCAACCGAACAAAGTGAACCATGGATTTTGAAGAACGGCTCCAACGAGCGATCGCGCGCGGGAAGACGCGGGCGGACGAAAAGCTCCAAGAGCAATTGGCCAAGAAGCTCAGCGAAGAAGAATGCCAGAAGCTCCACACGCAGTACCGGCTGGAACTGTCGGAGCATATTGAGCAGTGTGTCCAGCGGCTGGCCAACCACTTTCCCGGCTTCCGGTTTGAAACCATCTTTGGCGACCGGGGCTGGGGCGCCGCCTGCTACCGCGATGATCTGCGCGTGGTCGGTGGCCGCCGCGAGAACGACTACAGCCGGCTGGAAATGACGATCCGCCCGTTCTCCAAGTATCACGTGCTCGACCTGGCCGCCAAAGGTACCATCGGCAACAAGGAAGTGTTCAGCCGCAACCACTTCACGCCGCTGGACCAGGTGGATCTGCAACAGTACGTCGAGATGATCGACCTCTGGATCCTCGAATACGCCGAACTGTACGCAGCCCGAGCATGAGCCCCGCCGCAATCCAGGTGGAAGCCATCCGCTGCGGTTACGCCGCGGGCGAGGTGCTGAGCGACTTTTCGCTGAGCGTACAGCCGGGCGAGTTGCTGGTGCTGGGCGGCCCCAATGGCTCGGGCAAGACCACGCTGCTGCGCGTGCTGGCCCGGCTGCTGAAACCGCGCGGCGGCAGCGTCTGCTACGCGGGCAGCGACCTGTGGAAGTACACGGCCGCCGCGGCTGCGCGGCACATCGCCTTGGCGCCTCAGAGCGAGCGCCGCGACTGGCCGCTGTCGGTGGTCCAGGCTGTACGGCTGGGCCGCTCGCCACACCGGGGCTGGTTCTTGCCCTTTACGCCCGAAGACGAGGCCGCCGTGTCGCAGGCCCTGGTCAAGGCAGGCCTGGACCACGTGCGCGACCGGCCGATCACTGAGCTATCCGGCGGAGAATGGCGGCGGATGATCCTGGCGCGAGCGCTGGCCCAATCCGCCCAGGTGCTGCTGCTGGACGAGCCGACGACCGGGCTGGACCTCAAGTACCAGGTGGAGATGCTGCACCTGGTGCGGCAGTTGGCTCACGAGGAACGGCTGGCGGTGGTGGTCTCGCTGCACGACTTGAACCAGGCGGCCCTGTTTGCCGATCGGCTGGCGCTGATCTGCCAGCGGCGTCTATTGGCGGTGGGCAAGCCGCAGGAAGTGCTGACACCGTCCAATATCGAAACGGCCTACGGCGTGGCGGTCACGGTAGCCAGGCACCCGGTATATGGCACGCCGCTGATCGCGCCGCACATGCCAGGATAGGGGGGAGCGGCTTGTGCTCGGCGAGGCAAATCAACCGCCTCCAAGCGCGAACGGCGGGCATCGCTCCAGTGTCTCAAGATTGAAAGCGCCCCCTCCAAAAGCGGGATCCTACACGCTCGGACCGCAGGAGATATGATTTATCAGCAGCGGCCGGAAGCCTGGCGCGAGGCTGCCCCAGGTGGCCGGGTTGACTGCCCAAAGCCCCAATAGTAGACTTCTTTTCTTAACTGGCGGAGTAGCTCAGTCGGTTAGAGCAGCGGAATCATAATCCGCGTGTCGGGGGTTCGAATCCCTCCTCCGCTACTAGCACAACCCCTGGCTCCAGAAGGAGTTAGGGGTTTTTTGTGCGCACCCCGTGCGGCACAGCAAGCGAGAGCTTCGTTTCCCACCGCTCCGCCCTTGGCCGCGATCCCTTGGGCCACTCGATGCCCCGGGCTAGGGCATCTTCCCGGCCTTAACAGCCTGCCAAAACTGTTCCGTGGGCATCCGGTTAATGTACTGCAGATGCTTCATCTCTCGCAGGATGCCCGCATCACGCTCCAGCACGAGATCAAAAAACAATGAGTTCAGCTGACCTTCTTTGACAGGTGAAAGGTCCGTAACCGCAGTGCCTTTGATAGCGAGCAGTCGCAACGGCAAACCTTTGAGCGGCGAAAGATCGGAAACCGGCGTGTCGTCGCAGCGAAAGTAGTTCAATGGCATACCCTGCAGCGGCGAAAGGTCGGAAACGGACGTACCGCTAATGACTAAATAATTCAGCGGCATATCCGCCAACGATGAAATGTCTTTGATGTTCGCGCAGCTGTACAGATCCAATCGATTCAGCTTCAGACCGCGTAGGGGAGACAGGTCAGAAACAGGCGCCCTCATGAGTACCAGGTCTGTAAGCGGCATCCCTTGCAAGGGCCGCAAGTCGCTTACCTTGGTGTAACCACATCCAAGCTTGGTCAGAGGCATACCAGCAAGCGGGGACAAATCCTCAATTCCTGTACTGTACGTTAACAATTCCTGAAGCTGCATGCCTTTGAACTGGTTCAAATCGACAATTGCTGTTTGAGAAACGTTCAGTTTGGTAAGTGGCATGCCGTCCAATGGCGCAAAATCGCGCAGCCGCGGATTGTTGGAACACGAAAACGACTCTAGCTTCAGCCCCGCCAGTGGGTCCAGACTTTGAACCCTTCCAGGCTGGTTTATTGAGAAAGAGCCCTTGATAGCCAACGACTTCAAATCGACAAGGGCCTTCAGCGGCCAAAGTTCGGTAATGTTCACCGTTGACACGCCATACTCTACCACCTTACCGTCGGCGACCTTGTAGGTCCGAGCACCATCAAAGCCTGGGTTCAATTCCTTCAGCTTTTCGGCCACGGCCACAACCTGCTGCTCGGCCGGCAGCCTGGCCACCTGGTTGATGAACGCCTGTTGTTGCTCAGGCGAGCTTAACAGCTTCGGATCGGTTTGCTGGGGCTGAGACGGCTGCTGCGCCGGTTCGGATGCCCCTCGCGGCGTGATCGTCGCGGCGACGCGAAATCCAAACGTGCTCGGGCCCGAGCTCCAACCCTGGGGTTGGCCTTGGCGAGATGCGCACAGGTCATTGTATAGGCCGCCTTGTAGCGCACTGCCACCACGCATTGCCCGCATGGTTCCGGCTTCGGGGCCTACAGGGTCAATTGCGGGGCTGGTTTCGTACCACTTGAAGTCATACCAGTCACTGCACCATTCCGATACGTTGCCGTGCATGTCGTATAGGCCGAATGCGTTAGGCCGCAAAGTAGCTACGCCCCGAGCAGTGCCAACAGTGTGCCAGCCAAATTGTTCAAACAGCCGTGGATCGTCGCCAAAGGAAAACAGGTTTTGCGTGCCCGCCCGGCAGGCGAATTCCCATTCAGCCTCCGTCGGCAAACGGAAGGTAAGCGTCACATCCCCCCCAAGCTTCGTCAGCGGTTGGCTATTGAGCCAGCGGCAGAATGCCTGAGCATCGTCCCAGTTGACCTGCGCAGCGGGATAGTCGTCGGTTACCGGGTACCCCGGCGCCAGAAAAGTGCGGTAGGACCAAAGCGGTCGCACGGTCTGTTTGGCTGGATTGATTTCGGCCTCCGCGCGAAGTTCCTCCGCGTGGGTCACATAGCCCGTCGCCTTGGCGAACGCCTTGAATTGGCCAATCGTGACCTCGGTTGCGCCGATCAGGTAGGGACGCGTCAGTTTCACGCGGTGCTGCGGCGTTTGCTCGGCGCGGAGCCTGTCTTTCAAATTCGGCGGCGGCGTGCTGTTGACGGCTATGGCCATGGCCGCATCGATCTGCTCGTCGCTGCTGCCCATCAGAAACTCGCCCGACGGGATGAGTACCAGCGGGAGTTCAACGCCATCGGCCAGCTTGATCGCGTGCTTGACGGGAATCCCCAGGTGCTGTGCCCAGGCCTGCTGATGCTCTTTGGCCTGGGTCGCACGGAACGGGGCGATGGCAAGCTGCGGCTCTCGCGGCTTCTCCGCTGGCCCATCCGTGGCCGAGCGGTTCCCTGCCGGCGATTCGCTGGTTGGGAGCTTTTCGGCCCCCAGCAGCGTATCTCCCTGCTGCACGATCACCTGGCCGTCCAGCAGTTGCACGCGGATTGCGACCGTTTCGTCCTTGCGCAGCGTGAAGTCGTTTGTCTCAAAGGTAAAGTCGCCGCGCTTGACGACCAGCGTTTTATCGCCCGGCGAGAGCGTGATGTCCTGCGGCCCGCCGGCCTGGCTGAACACGATATCGGTACCCTTGATCGCCACTTGGATCTGAGGGTCGCCGATCTCTACGCGAATCGTGCCGTGTTTCGAAGGCACGTAAAGCACCAGCACGGCCAAGAGCACCGCGAAGCCGCCGGAGAGCGCCAGGTAAACGTTGCGGCCCCGGCTGTACCAAGTGGGCACGTGCTGCAGCGTTCGCGTCAAAACGCTTGGGCGGGTAATCGCGTCGTGGGTATTAGGATCGGTATCTACTTCTGATGGCTGGTAGACCGTGTTGGCTTGCACCGGAACTTGTGGCGGCTGCGACCGGGTCGTGGCACCCGTCCTCGATACCGACGCAAGGTTCAAACTGGCCTGCGATGCCGATGGGCGTAGCGGGCTGCGGCCGCCTTGCGCCGACGGCGAGGTGACTGGCAGGTTAGCCAGGCAATTCTCCAGCACTGAAACGACCTCGCCCATCGTTTGATACCGCTGCTGGGGCCGCTTGGCGACCATGGTGCGGTAGATGGTTTCCAGTTCCGGGGTGACACCACGGCAATACTGGGCCAGGGACGGAATCGGTGAGCACTCATGAGCCCGCAGCTTCTGCATGATGGTCTCGCCCTGGTACATGGCGCGGCCGGTGAGCAGAAACCACAACGTCGCCCCCAACGAGTAGATGTCGGCCCGGGCGTCGGCGGCACGCGTGTCCAGGGCCTGTTCAGGCGCCATGTAATCCACGGTGCCCATGATCTGCCCAGACAGCGTCAGTTGATCCTGCTCGTCGGCGCCGACATCAATCCGGGCCAGCCCCATGTCGAGCACTTTGACCGTGCCTTCCTGGTCGATCAGCAGGTTGGAAGGCTTCACGTCACGGTGAATGACGGCCTGGCGATGGGCATAGTCCAAACCTCGGGCAGCCTGGAGGATGCACGACACGGCCTGGTCGACCGGCAGTGTGCCTTGCTGGTTGACCAAGTTGGCCAGGTCAACACCGTCGACATACTGCATCACCAGGAAATGCACGCCGCCGGCTTCATCGGCATCGTACGCGGTGACGATGTTGGGATGCTCTAGCCGCGCCGCCATCTTCACTTCGCGCTGGAAGCGTAGCAGGGCATCGGGCTTTTTAACGACTGCGGGCGAGAGCACCTTGATCGCCACGATCCGTTCCATGCGGCGATGCTCGGCCTTGAGCACGGTGCCCATCCCGCCCTGGCCCAGCTTGTCGAGCACTATGTAATTGCCCAGCGCCAGCGACCGGCCCTTGCCGGCGTAGATCTGCTGGGCCTGGTAGACCGTGAGTTTCTTCTGTTTGACCAGCAACCGGGCGAGTTGTTCGCCATCTTGTGGTCGGCGGTCGGCTGGCAAGGCCTCGATGAGCGAGGTAACTTCAGCGTCGGTCAGCAACCCCGACTCCGCAAGCCGTTGCGAGAACCGGTCGAGCGCGAGAGCCATGATGTGTCATCCTGAGTTGGAACGCCGTTTCGAGACAGCGTGCCTTACGCACGTTCCGCTTCGCTCGAACCTTCCAAAAGCATGACAGGATTGCCCCGCACACCACTGCCGATGTGACAGGCGGACTGTATTTTAACGATAGCCATCCGCCACCCTAAATTCCACCCAACTGAGGGGATGGCAGGAAAATCCTGCAAGCGGTGGCGCGAGGCAATTTTGCCAGAAAGCTTGGCAGATGGATGGGCGAACGGATGCCGTTTCAGATAAAGGTGGGCGTCCCCAAGCCGCGCATAAAAGGCTAATGGGCCGCCAGGCGGACGGGGCTTTACTTGCCCACTTGCTTGCGCAAGTCCTCGACTTCTTGCCGGAGCTTGATGAGTTCTTCATCGCGCTCGCGGATCGACTCTCGAAGCCGTTCAATGTACGTGGCGAACCGAGTGACCTGCTCCTGGAGCAGGTCAAGCTGCTCCTTCGTGGCGGGCGGAGCCTGCGGCTGAGGTTGCTCCTCGGCCGGGGCACCTTGCGCTAGCGGCAACACCTTGGGCCGGTCAATATCGTACTGGTCGCCCGAGCGGCGAATGGTGATCTTATGCTCGGCAACCTGGGCCGGATTGCGGACCACTTGCGAAGGCTCAACCACTGACCCGCCGGCCAAGGTAACGGCGATTTTGCGGTCGGTGCCGCCGCGGCGAACCACGAACTCCATGCGATCGCCCGGCTGCTTCTTCAGCACCAGGGCCACCACCTGGTAGACGCTGCGAACCTTAAGACCGTCGACCTCGACGATCTGATCGTCCTTGGCCACGCCGCATTTCTCGGCCGGGCCTTTGGCTGCTAGCCGTTCGACCATCACGGTGCCCGGTTCCTCGCCAGCCACCATGGTAAGCCCTAGCACGGGCCGCTGCCGTTGCAGGATCACCAGCCGATCTTCGCCGGCCTGCTTCTGAGCCAGCGCGCGGCGCAACCGCTCCACGTGGCTCACCGGCACGGCGTAGGTCCAGCCGCCGCTGCGGCCTTCTCGGGCAGTAACGGCCACAATGCCGACCAGTTCACCGTCGGCGTTCACCACGGCGGCCCCGCTGGAGGTATCCGTCGTGCGCACATCGCACTGCAATAGCGGCGGCAAGCCTGAGCCGCCCAACGTGCGTTCCACGCCGCCCAAGATGCCGCGAGAAACCACCGGCTGCTCCAGGCCCGAGGCGGCCGCGGTCACGATCACGGCTCCCACGGGCGGAACCTCGTTGGCAGCCGAAAGCTTGCCCAATTGCGGCATCTCCTGCCCCTGCTGGGGCCGCAACTGTAGCAGTGTGAGTCCGGAGTAGAGATCAATCACGCGAGCCTCGGCCACGGCCTGAGCGCCGTCAGGCAGCGTGACACGATACTCGGCATTGCCGGGGTGGTTACTGAACGTGACCACATAGCCGTCGTCCAGCGAAACGCCGGACGATACCACCACGCCTTCCTCGGGCGGGACGGTCACACGGACAGTCACGGTAGCGGCCGAAAGCTGCCGGGCCAGGGCCTGGGTATCGGGCTCGGCGGCCGTCGAGCCGCGAGCCAAGCCGGCCCAGGCCGTCGCGACAATCGCCAGCAGCGTGACAGTACGCATGTCCAGAAGATTCCGGCTGGTGGGAGTGCGACTTCAAACTGGCCTTCAGGCCGTTTCCCCCGTACACGGGTCAGATCGAACCGATAGAACCCGACTCGCTGAGCAAGTCGAGCAGCCCTTCCTGCTCCGCGCCCGATAGTTCTGAGAAAATGACGGCGTGAACCGCAGGCGGCTGTGCCGCGGCCGGCTCAATCACCCGAGCCGTAGTCGGTGGCGGCTGCACAGGTTGTCGCTGGTTGCCAGGGGACCCCATCACCGCCCATAGCCCAGCGGCGATAACCACCGCGGCGGCCGCACTAGTCCAACGGCGCACAGAACCGAGTTGGCTGAACCGCTGCCCAGTATCGGCAGGACTATCCTCGGCGGGCTCACGCTGATCGACCGACGCGGCGACCACTGTAGCCCGGCGGGCACCATCGGCTGGGTAGGCGGCGGCAAGCTGATTGGATTCGCCCATCAGTTGCGCAGCCAAGTTGGCAAACTCCGGCGGCAGGCCGACGGTCAAATCGACATCGGCATCAGCCGCATCGTCAGATTGGGCGATATCGTCGGCCATCAAGCGCAGCACCTGGTCATGCCGTGGATCGTCGGCAGCAGGCGGCGCGGACGCACCGAAAAGCTTGAACCTAGATGACATGCGTCAGATCCTCCCAGGCGTGTCGGGGGACATCGCCTGCGGCGTGCGAGGAGCCTTCGCCCAGCATTTCCCGTAACGTGGCAAGGCCATTAAATATCCGCGATTTCACCGTACCGACCGGGCAGCCTAAGACCTCGGCAATTTCGTCGTAGCGCAAGTGCTCACTGAACCGCAGGACCAAGGCCTGGCGCTGCCCATCGGGCAACCGGGCCACTACCGCCCACAGCGACGATTTCCATTCGGAAACCTCGATGGGGGTTTCGGCCGCAGGCACCGTTCGCTGCCGGGGTTCGTTGTCCCACAGCACGCGGAGCTTGCGCTTTCGCATGCCAGCCCGCCGCCGGTGACGGCGTTCCAGGTTTAACAAAATCCCGTACAGGTACGTGTACGTGCTGCTGCGGCCTTCAAACCCTTGTCCGCTGCTGGCCAGCACCAGGAAGGTTTCTTGGGCCAGGTCGTCGGCGTCCCAAGGATTGCCCGTCAGCACCAGCGCAGCCCGATGGATTCGGGCAAAATACTCTCGGCTAGCCTGGTCGACGTCGATCGCCACGGCGTTCTCCCGTGCGCTGGCTGGGAAGGATGGTCACTGGCTGGCTCCTGCCAAGCCCCCGCAAAAACCGGGGCTCCAGCGTCCAACTCCCAGTATAGCCGCCCGCAGGGATGATTCCTAACCGCTTGCGCCGCCCGTGCTAGCGTTCATCGCCGCAGCACTCAGGCACCGCCGGCGTGGCAACCGCAGGCAGCACGTATCTTGGGTTGGTGCGCGCCGATAGGGCGAAGGTTCATTCAAGCGAGGTGGAAAAATCGGCAATCCCGGCGGCAGCCTGCGCCATTGGGCAAACAGGGTAGGCAGGGCCGCGGCGGCCAACCGACATGGAAGACGCACCGGCAGCTTGGTTTGCTTTCCTACCGCTGGTAAATCGGCAGCAGGCCCTTATCCAGTTGCAGCATCGTTAAGTTGAGCGAGGTCACGTAGATGGGGCCAATATCGCCCGACCAGTAGCCATCGCTGTTCTGCTCGCGAAGCAGCCGAGCGTAAAGCTTATCGCGGAAGCTATCCCATTCGCCCGGCAGGCGATACAACGCCTGGCTGTAGTAGTAATAGGTGTAGTGCCAGTGGCCGAACACGTCGCGCGGGTTTTCGATATCGTGAATCGTCCGCTTGCAGTAGGCCAGGAGCTTGTTGACGTACTCGCCCTTGTACTCACCCGCGTTGAACAGGCAGGCCACCGCTGCGGCGGTAATCGGAGGGCGACTGGCCCCGCGGCTTTGCGAACTGTAGCAAATGCCGCCGTCGGGCATGGTGCAGTTGTGGATGTACTTGATGGCCTTATCGATGGCTTCGCGCGGGACGGGAATGCCCGCATTGCGGCAGCCACGCAGCCCTTGGACCTGGGTGACGGTGGTAGAACCTTCATCAAACCCGCCGCCATCCTTCGCGCTCACGTAGCCCCAGCCACCGGCGTTGGTTTGGGCCTTCACGCAGAAATCGACGGCCTTGGTTAGCACCTCGGTCAGCCGTTTGCGCCGCTGCATGTCTTCTTCCTCGCCCAGCACTTGGGAGAGGAACAGCATGGAAAAGCCGTGGCCGTAGGTGTAGCGGTGATCGTTCAATTCACCGATGAGGCCGTTGGACTTGGTTTGAGCCATCAGGTAGTCGGTAGCCCGGCGGAGTTGTTCGGCGTAGCGGCCTTGCGTGGTGGTGGAGCCTTCGGCCAGCAGGGCGATGCCGGCCAAGGCGGTCATCGGCACGCGGTACTGTCCTTGCGCATCCCAGCGGCCCACCCGGTTTTGCGTCTTGGCCACCCAGTCCAGGCCGCGTTCCACGGCCGAACGGACTTTGGGGTCCAAAGCCGCCTGGGCCTGGGACCGGCCGGTGGCGAGCCATGCGGTGCCAAGCGACGCAGCAGTCAGGGCTTTAAGCGCCGTGCGGCGCGAGATGCGGCCATCGCTCATTCTGGTCAACTCCTGGCAAGGCAGTCGGCCGTGTGCTGCTTTTCGAGGCAGCCGCAGCCACTTTTGTGCCCATCGGGGGTGGGGAGGATTCTTTGCGTAGGGTTCCTGCCGCAGCGAGGCCGATGGGCGAACCCACCGCGGCGGACGGAACTACCACCATTGTTGCGGTGACCGCCGGGGAGCCAAGCCAAGCTGGGCGGTACCCGCAACGCCGAATGCAACCAGTCGTAGCTGTGCAATCGCGATACCGCCGCGGGCAGGGTGCCATTCGCCGGGAGTGTCTAGCGCATAGCGGGGCCGCTGCCGCGCTCGGCGGTCTCTTAAGTGTTGGTCAAGTTTGGTGCCAGGAAAGTTCATTCCCCAACAGTTGTTTGACGCTTTTACCGCTCCGGGGGGTTAAACCGTTGATACCGCCCCCACCAACGGCGTCCTTGCAAATAGCTGTCCCAACCGTTAAGGGTAAACAATGAGGGTGGATGGGCGTTTCGATCGTACTGGCCGGCGGCGGCAAGTAACTCCCCAGCAGTGCTGGTGTGGCCGCTTGTTAAGCTGGGCAGAGAAGCTCTTACGCCCCCATTCCCTAACCGTGCTGGGCGACCACTGCCTGGGCGGCGAACTCCTTTTTGGCAGGCGGCGGACGCCATGAGCAAGACCAACGACACGAAGAAGATCCTCGTGGTTGATGATGACCACGAAATCCTGACCGGCGTGCGGATCGCGCTGGAGTCGCGGGGCTACCAGGTCGTGGTGGCCCACGACGGCAACGAGGCCCTGACCAAGGCGGAGTCGGAACGCCCCGACCTCATCATCCTCGACATGATGATGCCCAAGCGGAGCGGTTTCCTGGTGATGGAGAAACTGCAACGCAGTGCCACCACGCCCCCGCCGATGATCATGATTACCGCCAACGAAGGCAAACGGCACGAACAGTACGCCGAGTTGCTGGGAGCGGTGGCCTATATCCGCAAGCCGTTTGCCATGGAACGGCTGTTGGAAAGCGTGGAAGCTGCCCTGGCCGAGTAGGCAAATCACGGCCCAAGCCAGCGGCATGAGCCATCTGCGCCAGCGCGACATGGGCCAGAAGTTGGGCGAAATGGTGGGGACAGCAAGTACGTCAACTGGCCGCCAAGGTGCCATGTAGGACCGTTTCCGCACCGTCCTGTCCGATTGAGAACCTGCGGAAGCCCGCTGTCAAGCCCCACGATCTTTGAATTATAAACCCTTGCCGATCAATCACTTGCGCATCACAACCTGATGCGAGGCGCACAGATTTTGCGCGATTGGCCGGCAATGTGCTATTGCCTTGCAACCAGTATGAGGCGATACTAAGGGGTGGCAGAAGCAGAAACGCTTCCCTCGGTGTGCGGCAAACCTTGCCAGCGTCACGCTCTGCCGGGCTCACCGGGGACCGAAGGGATCGGTTCAATCCACACTCTGCCTGCCTTCGAACTTCTCGCTTCGCTCTCTCGCTCTTTTTCAACTTCACGTTGAATCGCTCCGCGGTCGTTGCTGCGCGGTGCGGATTCGCCGGGTCGCCCTTCCGACCGCCGGCTCTCTTACAGGGCTCAGTTTGAGCCATCGCACGCAGGGAGCCTAGCCGTTCGGTCGTGCGCTCACGAAGCCCATGCACCCGTGCGTAAGCGCGTGCGCGCAGCGAACTAACAGCCAGATAGCGAAGCCGCCAGGCCAAGCAAAACACCTAACACCACCATGAACCAACCACCTGCCAGCAGTTGTCGCAAACCTGAGTATTAGTCGCTCTATCGCATCAGAAAAACGTTTCAGATTCATAACCCCATCACAGGCTTTCACGTTTCATACAGTAAGCAACGCACGCAAACGGTCACTGCGTATCGCTAATGACTGCGATCGCTCGCACCCCCTCGTCAGGGAAGGATTGCGACGGCCCTCGAGCGTCGCCCACGATCCAAGCAACAGAGACCAGAGGGAAAATCCATGACCCGAGGCACCAACATCATTTCGCTGGTCGGCTCCCGACAAGACCTGGAACAGTTCCGCCGCAAAACCTGGGAAGGAACATTCGCCGAGTATCTGGACATTGTCCGCGAGCGGCCCGAGGTGACGCGTAACGCCTTCGAGCGGCTGTACGACATGATCTCCTCGTACGGGGTGGAAGTCCGCGAATCGCGTCGCGAGAAGAAGCTGCATTACCGCTTCTTCGATGATCCCGAAGGCGACGGCCACGACGCCGTGTTCGGTCTGGATGATTCGCTCAATCAACTGGTCAATGCGCTCAAGAGCGCCGCGCGCGGTTACGGGATTGAACGCCGCGTGCTGTTGCTCCACGGCCCGGTCGGCAGCAGCAAGAGCACCATTGTGCGGCTACTGAAGAAGGGTCTGGAACGCTATAGCGCCCGCGATGAGGGGGCGCTCTATACCCTGGGCTGGTACGACGAGGACACCGGCGAAACGCACTGGTGCCCCATGAACGAGGAACCGCTGCACCTGATTCCCAACCGGTTCCGCGAGGAAATCGCCGCGCAGCTCAACGAAGGCCGCGGCGAGGACGGCTACCGCGTCCGCATCTCGGGCGACTTGGACCCGTTCTGCCGCTTCATGTACCACCAGCGGCTGCGCAAGTACGGCGGCGACTGGACTCGCGTCATTCAGGATGTGCGCGTGAAGCGCGTGCTGCTCAGCGAACAAGACCGGATCGGGATCGGTACGTTCCAACCCAAGGACGAAAAGAACCAGGACTCGACCGAACTGACCGGCGACGTCAATTATCGCAAGATCGCCGAATACGGCAGCGATAGTGACCCGCGCGCGTTCAACTTCGACGGCGAGTTCAACGTGGCCAACCGCGGCCTGATCGAGTTTGTCGAAGTGCTCAAGCTCGACGTGGCGTTCCTATACGACCTGCTGGGTGCCAGCCAGGAACATAAGGTCAAGCCCAAGAAGTTTGCCCAGACCGATATTGATGAAGTCATCATCGGGCATACCAATGAGCCCGAGTATCGCCGCCTGCAGAACAACGAATTCATGGAGGCACTCCGCGACCGTACGGTGAAGATCGACGTGCCGTACGTCACCAAGCTCGATGATGAGATCAAGATCTACGAGAAGGACTACAACAACGACAAGGTACGCGGCAAACATATCGCGCCGCACACTATTGAGATGGCCGCCATGTGGGCTGTGCTCACGCGGCTGGAAGAACCCAAGAACGCCAACCTGACGCTGCTGCAAAAGCTCAAGCTGTACAACGGTAAGAGCCTGCCAGGCTTCACCGAGGACAACGTCAAGCAGTTGAAGGAGGAAGCCACCACGGAAGGCATGCAGGGCATTTCGCCTCGGTACGTGCAGGACAAGATCTCCAACGCCATCGTGGCCCACCCCGAGGCCCGGAGCGTGAACCCCTTTATGGTTCTCAATGAATTGGATTCGGGCCTCAAGCACCACAGCCTGATCAACAGCGAAGAAACGCGGAACCATTACCGCGAGCTGCTGACCGTGGTGAAAGAGGAGTACGAAAACATTGTGAAGAACGAAGTGCAGCGTGCGATCGCGGCCGACGAGGACGCCCTGGCCCGTCTGTGCGCCAACTACATCGACAACATCAAGGCCTATACCCAGCGGGAAAAGGTCAAGAACAAGTTCACCGGCCAGTACGAAGAACCGGATGAACGGCTGATGCGGTCGATTGAAGAAAAGATCGACATTCCCGAAAGCCGCAAGGACGACTTCCGCCGCGAGATCATGAATCACATCGGCGCGTTGTCCATCGACGGCAAGACCTTCGACTTCCGCACCAACGAGCGGTTGAACAAGGCCTTGGAGTTGAAGCTGTTTGAGGATCAGAAGGACAGCATCAAGCTCACCAGCCTGGTGTCCAACGTGGTCGATCAGGAAACCCAGGCCAAGATCGACGTGGTCAAGGCCCGGTTGATCCGCGACTACGGCTACGACGAAGAGAGCGCCACCGACGTGCTGAACTACGTGGCCAGCATCTTCGCTCGCGGCGACACCAAGCACTAACCCCTAACGACTCCCCCTTGAGGATTCACCTTTGCCGTGGGAGCAGAGAGGCGGCCTAACCTTAGGCGCAGCCGCTCTCCCATGGCGAACCGGACAACAGCGCGGTGCCGGCTGGCCCGCTCCGCCAAGCCAGCCGGCCGGCACCGTGATTGCTAAGGGTGATTAGCCCCGTTTTGACCTTCATTTCCGCCTAACGTAGCCGGCCAGCCATGGGTTTGAAGATTGAACGCGACCAGAGCCGCTTCAAGCAGATCGTGCGCGGCAAGATTCGGCAGAACCTGCGGAAGTACGTTTCGCAAGGCGAGATGCTCGGCCGTAAAGGCCGTGACCTCGTCAGCATCCCCGTGCCGCAGTTGGACGTGCCGCACTTCAAGTTCGGCAAGAACGGCTCAGGCGGGGCAGGGCAGGGCGACGGCGAAGTCGGTCAACCGATCGGCCGCCCTGGCGACGACGGCGAAGGCGGACAGGGCGAAGCCGGCAGCGATCCGGGCGCTCACATCCTCGAGGTAGAAGTTTCGCTCGACGAGTTGGCCGCGATCCTGGGCGACGAACTGGAGTTGCCCCGCATCGAGCCCAAGGGCCGCGAAAACATCAAACAAGAAAAGGCCCGATACAACAGCATCCGCCGCACCGGCCCCGAGTCGCTGCGGCACTTCAAACGCACCTATATGCAGTCGCTGCGGCGACAGATTTCGTCCGGAACCTATAACCCTGACAACCCGCTGGTGATCCCGTATCGCGAGGATCGCCGCTACCGCTCCTGGGACGTGGTCCATGAGCAAGTGGCCAACGCGGTCATCATTTACATGATGGACGTGTCAGGCTCCATGACCGAGGAGCAGAAGCAGATCGTCCGGGTGGAAGCGTTCTGGATCGATACCTGGCTCCGCAGCCAGTACGACGGCCTGGAGCGGCGATACATCATTCACGATGCCGCGGCCAAGGAAGTCGATGAAGAAACCTTTTATCACACCCGCGAAAGCGGCGGCACGCGGATCAGTTCAGCCTATCGCGTGTGCGCCGACCTGATCCAGCGCGAGTTTTCGCCGGTGGAATGGAACATTTACTGCTTCCAGTTCTCCGACGGCGACAACTGGGGAGAGGACAACGAACGCAGCCTGGGCTTGTTGCGGGAACACATTCTCCCGCACGTCAACATGTTCTGCTACGGACAGGTTGAAAGCCCCTACGGCAGCGGCGAGTTCATCCACTCTCTGGCCAGCCTCACCTTGGACGATCCGGGGCGGCTGGTGCTGTCGGAGATCCCGGATCGCGAAGCCATTTACGACTCGATCAAAACGTTTTTAGGGAAAGGCCGGTAGCTAACCACTGACCGGCTTTTGAACGCCCATAGGAACCTGAGCAGCCAAAGGTTTAGAGGTATCGCACCAGGTTTGACTTTCGCCACGTAACAGGGACCAGGCCATGATTCAAGCATCGTCGCAGCAGCAGGCGCTTCAGGCACGCAGTTTCCAGGTTCGGCTGGGACATATCCGCGTGGATGTGCAAGCCGCCACCATGCACGAGGCCTTGGAGCGTGCCCGGCAGAAGCTGAGTGCGGAGTTTCCGCGGCTGTGGGACATGATCCACGAGGCGCCCGATACCCGGTTTGTGGTGCAGCCCACGGAGTAACCGCTGGCGCGGTACATGCCGGCGCGGTACATGCCGGCACGGTACATGCCGGCACGGTACATGCCGGCGCGGTGCGCCGGCCAACCATTCAAGTGCCAACGAGCAGGCTGGCAGCGGCATAACGCCCGCCGCCGGCGGCTCGCTTGGCACCTCGGACAAGATAGCCCTCCTCAGAGGATCGCTTAAGCATGTCGCTTCACCGCTTTCATCCGCTGACGCCCGAGCTGATCGCTGCGCAGGAGCAGATGCGCCAGCATGCGGAGAATTACGGCCTGGACTGCTTCCCAGTGATCTTCGAGGTCGTCGATTATGACCAACTGAATGCGGTGGCGGCGTACGGCGGCTTTCCCACCCGTTACCCGCACTGGCGGTTCGGTATGGAGTACGAGCAGCTTTCCAAGAGCTACTCGTACGGCCTGTCGAAGATTTATGAATTGGTCATCAATAATGATCCATGCTACGCCTACTTGATGCAGTCCAACTCACTCACCGATCAGAAACTGGTGATGGCCCACGTGTATGGGCATTGCGACTTCTTCAAGAATAATTACTGGTTCAGCCAGACCAACCGCAAGATGATGGACGAGATGGCCAACCACGGCAATCGCGTCCGGCGGTATATGGAGCGGTTCGGCGTCGAAAACGTTGAGAGCTTTATTGATGCCTGCCTGTCGGTCGAGAACCTGATTGATATCTATTCGCCGTTTATCAAGCGGCAGGATGATACCAGCCGGTACCAGTTCTCGCCGGCTGACGATGAGCCGCCAGCGCCGCGGCCCGGTAAGTTCCAGGCCAAGTCGTACATGGATGACTTCATCAACCCGCCCGACCGCCTGGCCGCTGAGGCCGAAGCCTTGCGCCGCAAGCAGCAAGAACGCCAGCAGCTAACGAACCTGCCCACGCGCGATGTGCTGGCCTACCTGCTAGAGAACGCACCGCTGCGACCCTGGCAGGCCGATGTGCTCTCGATCATCCGCGACGAAGCATATTACTTCGCGCCGCAAGGCCAGACCAAAATCATGAACGAGGGCTGGGCCACCTACTGGCACTCCACGATTATGACGCGGCACGGCCTGGAAGCCGGCGATGTGATCGACTACGCCGACCATACGGCTGGCACCTTGGCCACCTATGGTAATCGCCTCAACCCGTACAAGCTGGGCGTGGAATTGTTCCGCGATATTGAGGACCGCTGGAACCGCGGTTGCTTCGGCCGCGAGTACGAAGAGTGCGACGATATCGAAGAGCGCCGCAACTGGAACACGCACGCCGGCATGGGCCGCGAGAAGATTTTCGAGGTCCGCCGTGTCCATAACGATATCACGTTCCTCGATACGTTCCTGACCGAGGACTTCTGCCGGCAGCACAACCTGTTTTCGTTCCGCTACAACGAACACACCGACTACTACGAGATCGAAAGTCGCGAGTTCCAGCGGATCAAGCAGCAGTTGCTGGCCAGCCTGACCAACATGGGCCGCCCGATCATCGAACTGGTCGACGGCAACTACAAGAACCGCGGCGAACTGTACCTGGTGCATCAGTTCCAGGGCACAGAACTGCACAAAGGTTACGCCCGCGACACGCTGGTGAACCTGCACACGCTGTGGGGCCGGCCGGTTCACATCGAATCGACGTTTGAAGACGGCGCCGCCGTACTCAGCTACGACGGCTTTGAACACAAGATCACCCGGGCCAAGAACACCAACGGCAGCAACAAGGCTTACAACGTGGCGACGTGATGCGACTGTCACGCATCACGCTGCCGGGCCAACCACCAGGACATGGATTGACAAGCGGTGCCAGTGAGCGGCATCGCCGGCGAGGCAGCAACGACGGATTGCGACGCCCCGCCACAACCGCAGGGGATTTTCATCATGACGATCCGCGACGAATTTCAACGGCAGCTCCAGCAGACTGCTGGGCCAGGGCCGGTGACGGTCAAGGCCATGGCAGGCGAGGTGCGGGCCATTTGCGAATTGGAGGAACTGGACCGCTTCGCGGCTGCCTGCCGCACGCTGCGCGTGGAATCGTCCGCCTTGGCTCAGGCAACGCTCGCGCAGCTACAGGATCTGTCGACGCAGCTTGCTAACCGGCTGACCTACCTGCTTGAGCCGGTATCGCCCGTGGAGTCCGATGGCGAAAGCTGCACGGTACAGATGCGTTCGAACCCGCCGCAGCGTGATGACGACGGCACCCGCTATTACGAGTTGATGGTGCGGCGCGGCGGCAGTATCGCCTTGCAGCGGTGGCACACTCCGCGCAACCAGAGCCGGCAGGCGATTCCTGCCGAACTGACGCGCGAAGTGCTCGTGCGATTGGTGGGCGACTTCAACGAAGCAATTGCCAAGTTTGACACCCGCCGCTAATTCGCTCCGCCGGCATGGGCCGGTGTTCGATTACGCTCTCTTTAGGGCAGCCTCTTAAGCGCGCGCCGGGTGAGTCATTTCCGCCGCCGAGTGCTGCATCCAGGCAGCGGCCCCCAGCGAGGTTGCATCGTCGCCCAGCTTGGCAACCTGCACCTTGAACGTCTCTTCGAACGAAGGCATCACGGTTCCCCGGGCCGCCTTCTCCACTTCTTCGACAAACAGCTTGGGCATGGCTTCGACCAGCCCGCCACCTAGCACCACCACGTCGGGCGACATCACGTTGATGATGCCGCCCAGGACCACGCCGATGGTCGCAGCGGCGTCGCGCACGATCTGTTCGACCACCGTGTCGCCGGCCTTGATGGAGTCGGCCAGGGCGCTGCTGCGGATCTTGCTCAGATCGGTGCCGCACTGTTTGACCAGGTGCGGAGCCTGGCCGCGATACGCGGCGGCAGCCACGGCGGCGGAAATCGCCAACCGGCTTGCCACGGCTTCCAGGCAGCCACGGCGTCCGCAGCCACACCGCGGCCCGGGAGCCACGCGCACGTGGCCAATCTCCATGGCGCTGCGAACCTTGCCGCGGATGATGCGGCCTTCGTATACGCACCCGCCGCCGATGCCCGTGCCCGGAAACACGCCGATCACGCAGCGGGAATCGCGGCCGGCGCCAAAGCGGTACTCGCCATAGACGCCGGCATCGACGTCGTTGAGGATCACCACCGGGCAGCCGTACTTCCGCTCCAAGTGCTGCTTGATGGGGACGTTCTTCCAGCCGAGGTTCGGGGCCTCGATCAGGATGCCCTTGTTCAGGTCCAGCGGGCCAGGGCAGGCCATGCCGATGCCGGCCAGTTGGCCGGGCTCGATCTTGGCATCCTTGAGTGCGCCGTCGATGGTGTTGATCACGCGCTCAACGCCGGCCTCGGCACCTTCATTGCCTTTGGTGCGCTTGCGTTCGCGGCCCAGCTTCTTAAAGTTGCCGTCGAACACCGTGGCGAGCATCTTGGTGCCGCCCAGGTCGAAACCAACCCAATAATCTTCGGATTTGCTCATGGGGTTGTCGTTATAGTGGGGGGGAAGCTGTCACGGCAACACGTTTGGGGTGTGCCGGTATTCTATGATGCCACGCCAGCGGCCGCGACAGCAGACCCGTTACCCTAGATCACGAAATGATTGGGAGCCAGTGGTGAGCCGTTCGATCCGTTTTTGCGTTTTGGGGCTGTTGTTCGCCGCGTGCGGGCTTGTCGCCAGCAGCGCCGGCGCCGAGGAAAGACCGATGGAACTGCGGGTGATGAGCTTCAACATCCGCTATGGCACCGCCAAAGACGGGGCCAACTCCTGGGCCAACCGCGTGGAATTGGTAAAGCAAGTGATCCGCGACTTCAACCCGGATCTGCTGGGCGGCCAAGAGGTGATGGATTTCCAGGGCAAAGCGCTGCGTGAATGGTTCCCCGGCTACGGCTTCATTGGCGTGGGCCGCGCCGACGGCAAGCAGGGCGGCGAGCTTTGCCCGGTGATGTACAAACTTGATCGGTTCGAAATGCTCGACACGGGCACGTTCTGGCTGAGCGAAACGCCCGAGGTGGTCGGCAGCAAGAGCTGGGATAGCTCGCTACCTCGCATCGCCACCTGGGCCAAACTCAAGGACCGCCGCAGCGGCCAGACGCTGTTGTTCTGCAACACGCATTTCGATCACCGCGGCGTCGAGGCCCGGCTTCAAAGCGCCAAGTTGCTGCAAGAACGGCTACCCAAGCTGGCCGCTGGAGCGCCGTTGATCGTGACCGGCGACTTCAACTGCAACGAGGACTCCGAGCCTTACCAGGTGCTGACCAATCCTAAGGATAAGTCGGCCATCGCGTTTGTTGACTCGTACCGTGCGGTACACCCGAAGCGATCAGACCGCGAGGTGACGTACAACGGTTTCAAGCCGGTGGAGGAGGGCTCGCGCATCGACTGGATTCTCTACAGCCCAGGGCTGAAGGCCACCAAAGCCGAGATTGTGCGCACGCAGATCGACGGCCGGCTGCCCTCGGACCACTACCCGGTGACGGCCGTGCTGCGTCTAAGCGATGAGCGTAAAGGCAATTAGGCAAGCCACTTACGACGCTTGCGCCGGATGCATTGTTTTTTACACCACCGGTTGACGAATCAACGGCAGCGCCGATAATTAGGCGCTACGGGTCTTCTGCCCCGGCCCGTAACTGAGCCCCGTCCCGACCCTGCCCCTCGGGACGGGGCGTTTTTTGCGCGCGTATTCTCTGGCGCTTGTTTCTCTCGGGCGTTCACTTCAATCACCCCGCCGCACACGCTGCGATGTGCCAAAGAAAAAAGGCTCACGGCGCTGGCCGTAAGCCTTGGTGCGTATAGCGTTTGCTCGCTTCGTGTCCGCGGGGGGACAAACTGGGGAACTAGGATTTGAACCTAGACTAACTGATCCAGAGTCAGTCGTGCTGCCGTTACACTATTCCCCATTGTGGGCTGTGATATGCGCGGCTGGTTAAGCCACTCGCCACTGCGGCTAGAGGGTCTTTCCGGGCATCTGCCAAGGGAAAAACAACACTAGCCCGCAGGGCTTATGTAACCCTACAAATTGGATCGCGCGGCGTCAATACTGTGCGTCCCTCTTCACTACGCACAAGACAGGTGATTTGTGGGCAAAGTTCGCTTACTTTTTGCCCAAGCTCCGCTGCCGGCGAAAGAACTCGCTGAGGATGCCTCCGCAGCGCTCAGCCTCGACGCCTGCGATGACCTCCGCCCGGTGGTTGAACCGCGCGTCATTCAGCAGGTTGTAGAGCGACCCAGCCGCTCCCGCCTTGGGGTCAAACGCCCCGAACACCACCCGCGGGATCCGCGCCTGCACGATGGCTCCGGCACACATCGGGCATGGTTCCAGCGTGACGTACAGCGTGCAGTCTTCCAGCCGCCAGCTTTCCATGGCCGCGGCGGCCTGTGTGATGGCGATCATCTCGGCGTGCGCCGTGGGATCGCGGAGGCGCTCGCGCTGGTTATGCCCGGTGGCCACGACGCGATTTTCGTGGACGATCACCGCGCCCACGGGAACTTCGTTTTGTTCCATCGCCGCCTCGGCCTCTTGATAGGCGAGGTTCATGTAGTAACGGTGCATCTCGTCGTCGGGCATCGGCGAAGGAACGGCTCCTCGAACGTGGGAAGAATCGACCAACCTGGCTCGGCAGGTCTAAAAGCTGCGGCGGCCTGCTTCGGCCTGGCGATGCTTGGGCGCCTGGTCGCGGTTGGCCGGGGCGGGGGGCGCGGCCGGCGCCTTCTTCTGCTGCTCCAGACGCTGCAACCACTGCCGCTGTAGCTCGGTGGCCACGGTGTCATCAGGCTGAAGCTGTAAGACCTGCGAAAGCTCGGTCACGCCTTCGGGCAAGAAGCCCAGGTAACCGTAATGGTAGCCCAGCAGTAGCCGCAACTCGGCATCAACCGGTGCGGCGGCAATCGCCTGCTCCAACTGACGCAACCGGGCCGTGTAGGCCTTGGGGCTGGGGTAGTCGTGCTCAAAGCCTTGCAGCAGGCGTTGCTGTTGCTCCCACGATAAGGCCGCCAGGGCAGGGCGGAGCGCGGCCGCGGCTTCATCGAACCGGCCCAAGGCAAACATCGCGTGCGACCGCAGCAAGTCGGCCCAAGGACGCTGGGCCGCATCGGCCGCCACGGCATCTAAGGCCTGCAAGGCAGCCTCAGGGTTGCCGGCCTGCAGCGCTCGGCTGGCTGCAGCTAGCGCCTGACGGAAATCGCCAGCCACCGGATCGGGGCCAGGTTCGACCGCCGCCGGGGCAGCAACGGCTGCGCGCGGCTCGCGGGCGGCGATGGCAGCCGGATCGGGGTCAAATGGCAATGCCACAGCAGGCTCTGCCGGCGGAGCATTGGGGCCAGCGGCCGGAGCATCGGCGTCATACACCGCGCGGTAGCTGTAGCGGTTGGGGCCGGCAAACACCATGTCGTTGCCGATCGGCTGCGAGCCCAGGTCGTCCCACTGGAAACCGTAGATGTCGCCCGGCACATACGGCCAGGGTTCAAACACGTATCCACCGGGAACCAGGCCCGAGGTTGCTCCCGAGTAAATCGCCGCCAGGCTGGGCGAGTTCCGCAGACCGGTGTAGCGGTTGGGTAGGCCGTTCAACCACCGCGTGGTGTCGATCCAACCCAGTTGGCCCTGCACGTTGGCCTGCCGCTGCGACTCAAAATACCAGTACGCCTCGCGGCCCGCCTGTTGCGGCGTCAAGAGCGACCTCTGGCCGTAAGCCGGGCCAGGATGCACGAGCGGGCAGGTTGTTAGCACCGCCGCTAGCAGTGCTGCCGCCGGAATCAGGGATCGAATGGTGGGCTGCATGGGACGCCTCTTTTCGCCGCTGCTTTGCCTCAGGCCCCGCTCGCATTGTACCATCGAGGCGTCGGCCGGGCAGTCCAATTGCCGCGTTACAGCCGGACCTCCTCTTTGTGGAACGGGTTTCTTCCGTGGACGCGCACACCAAACAACACCAGGACCAGGTCGCGCAGCCCGGACCGGGTTCCACCGGTGCTGACCAAACCGCCGCCGCCCAGCAACTGGACCAACTCGACGAACAGGCGTTTGACCTGCTTCAGCAGTACCTCGACCAACTGCACCAAGGCGGCCAGCCCGACCGTGCGCAACTTCTAGGCCAGTGCCCCGGCTTGGAGTCGTATCTCAACTGCCTCGATGCGCTGGAGCAGCTTGCCCCGCAGGACGACGAAACAGCCACTGTCGCCTTGCAACTCAACGAGCCATTGGGCCCGGGGGGCCAGGCTGCCGGATCGGGCTTCGGCAGCCACGATCCGACGCTGCCGCTGGAGCAGTCCGACGTGTGCCTGGTATCAGGCAGCCAACCGCCTCAGCCGCACGTGCCGCCGCAGATCAAACGGTTTGGCTCGTACGAACTGCTGCACGAAATCGGCCGCGGCGGCATGGGCGTGGTTTACCTGGCACACCAGGCGGGTTTGGATCGGCAAGTCGCCGTGAAGATGATCCTTTCGAGCCACCTGGCGTCGGACGATCAGATCCGCCGCTTCCAGTGCGAAGCCAAGGCGGCCGCCGCCCTCTCGCACCCCAACGTGGTGCAAATCTTCGACGTAGGCGAAGTCCAAGGCCAGCACTACTTCGCCATGCAGTACATCGACGGACAAAGCCTGGCCCAGCGGATTGCGACCGGGCCGGTCGATCCCGACGAGGCCGCACAAATCGTGGCCGCGGTTGCCCGGGCCGTGCACCATCTGCACTGCCACCAGATCGTGCATCGCGATCTGAAGCCGGCCAACGTGCTGCTGGATCGCAACGGCGAGCCATACGTGACCGACTTTGGACTGGTCAAGATCCTGGCCAGCGACAGCGTGCATACGGCCACGGGCATCATCACCGGCACGCCGGCCTACATGTCGCCGGAGCAGGCAGTGGGGCAGCAACAATCGGTCGGGCCGGCCAGCGACGTGTATAGCCTGGGCGTGATCCTGTACGAACTGCTCACCGGTCGGCCGCCGTTCCGCGAAGACAATCCGCTCGACACGCTGGTGCAGGTGATTGAGCGCGAGCCACCGCTGCCTCGCCGGCTCAATCCCAAGGTGCCGGTCGAACTGGAACTGATCTGCCTGAAGTGCCTGGAGAAACAGCCGCAAGACCGCTACGAATCGGCGGCCGCGTTGGCCGACGACCTGGAGCGGTACCAGCGGGGCGAAATGGTCGAAGCCGAGCCGCCCAGCATCCGGCTACGGGCCTGGCGGTGGGCGAGGCGCGAACCGGCCCTGGCTTCGCGGCTGGGGGCGATGCTCTTGCTGTACTCGGTGGAAACGGCCAACTACTACCTGGGCGTGGTCGATGGTCGCTTCCACTGGTCAATCACCGCGGTGCTAGTGGTGTGGGCGTTGCTCTCGGTGTTTTTCCAGCAATTGTTGCGGGAGCCGCGGTACGCGCAGGCGGCCCGCTTCGGCTGGGCGGCGACCGACGTGTTGGGCCAAACCGGCGTGCTGCTGGTGGCCGACGGCGTGGCCAGCCCGATGGTGATCGGTTACCCGCTGGTGATCGTGGCCTCGGGCCTGTGGTTCCGAGTGCGGCTGGTGTACTTCGTCACCGCGGCCTGCCTGATCTCGTACATGGCATTGGTTGCCAAGTTTTATGGCCTGCCAGAGGCTCAGCGCCCGCAGTTCGACACGGGTGCCGATCGGCACGTGTATTTCCTGGTAGGGCTGGCGGTGCTGGGCTGCATCGTGGCTTACCAGGTTTCGCGGGTGCGGGCCCTGAGCCGGTACTACGAGAGCCGCCGCCCGTGAAATCTGCGGTGGGGCCAGACGATTTCAGAGCCGCAGCGGGCAAAAGTGCCGGGTAACGAATCGGGGCGAGCGGCCAATACTGGGCAGAGCGCAAAGAAAAAGGGGCCTCTGACGTGTCACTGCCACTGTGACCCTACGGGACGGCGAGGGGGATCCCGACCCGTAAAAAACGCTCGTCAGAGGCCCCTGGGGCCGACTCTCTGAGTTGCCGCCGGACAGAACCTGCCGGAGTTGGCCAAGTGACCACCTCCGGCCTCTTACCGCGCTGCAGCGAGTGCTGTTTTCCGCGGTTGCGGCGACGGCTCCTATCTAAAGCATGCAGCGTGCCAAAATGTCCGAGTGGCGGCTGCACGGATCCATGAAAGGTCATAAGCCTTTGTGCGGATGGCAGTTGCGACACGCACGAATTTGCGTAATCGCCCACGGACCACGCGATTTTGCCGCGGCCGCGAACGCCGCAGTTCAATACAACCCGCCGCAAGCTGCCTTGCGGGATTGAACATGGGCCAGTGTTGCAAGATGAGACAGCCCCCCCGATTTGACTCCGGGGCCGCCCCCTCTACCATGGTGCCGGGCAGGTGGAGCCAAGCCTGGTTCGGTCTGTAAAAAGCCTGAAGCGCAAGCGAAGGAATCTGTGCCGCGGGGGGCGCGTCCACGAAATCCGGTCCGTAGCGGACCTTGCGAACGAGAAGGGGGCAACTGATGAAACACGGGCTGATCGTGCTGACGTTTGGGCTGGCGCTGGGCTGGGGAACGAGCGTCCTCGCGCAAGGGCCTGCCTGGTCGCGGCCCAATATCTTTGGCGGCTACGACTACAGCGACGGAACGTCCAGCCGGCGGAACATCTTCGGCGGCTATGACTACTACAAGCCCGGCGGGCAGACGATCACCAGCCGGCCCAACATCCACGGCGGGTACGACTACTACAAACCGGGTGGAAGCAGCTACAGTAGCCGCCGCAACATCTTCGGCGGTTACGATTACCACGTGCCAGGCGGCCGCACCATCACCACCAGGCCCAACATCTTTGGCGGCTTCAATGACAACCGCGGTGGTTCCAGCCGGAGGAATATCTTCGGCGGCTACGACTACTACGGGCGTTAAGACATCGAAATGGTGGCCCGCACGCAAGCACCCTAGGCCGCGAAGCGGCCCCCCACGATTACAGGAACTTCTCCAGCACCTCTTGCGGGGCGGGGCCGTACTTCAGCGGGGCCATCGTGCTGGTAGCCCGGCCTTGGCTCAGGCTACGCATGGCGTTCGAGTAGCCGAACAGGTTTTCCAGCGGAGCCTCGGCCGTGATGATGGTGCGATCGCCGCGCGTTTCGGTCTTAGTAATCTGAGCCCGCCGCTGTTGCAGGTCGGCCACGAAATCGCCCAGGAACTCGTCCGGCGTATTGATCTCCAGCTTCATGATCGGTTCCAGTAGCACCACGCCCGCTTCGCGGAGGGCTTTGCTGAACGCGTCGGCGGCGGCAATGCGGAAGGCCACGTCGTTGGACTCCGTTTCGTTGGCCTCGCCGCCGACCACCGTCGCGCGGACGTTCATCAGCGGGTAGCCCAGCGAACCACCACCGTGTAGCTGCTCGTTGAGCGTTTCCACCGCTACGTCGACAAAATGCTCGGGCAGTTCGTCGTAAGCCGAGCCTGCGGCGCCGGCCGTTTCGCCTTCCTCGACAGGCTCCAGCTTCAGCCGCACCTTGGCAAACAGCGACTGGCCGGCCAACTGGCGATGGCACTCGCCAAGCACTTCGGCGGCATGGTCGATGGTTTCGCGGTAACTGACACGCGGCTTGTGCACCTTCACGTTGAGGTTGAAGTCGCGCAGCAGGCGGTTCTTGATGATCTCCAGGTGCAACTCGCCCATGCCGCTGATCAGCGTCTGCCCGTCCTCGGTTTCGGTGGCGCGGAAGGTGGGGTCCTGCCGCTTGAGGGCTTCCAGGCGGTCGGCCAGTTTCTTGCGGTCGGCCGAGGTTTCCGGCTCGATGGCCATCGAAATCACCGTTTCGGGGAACTCGATGGTTTCCAGCAGGATCGGGTGCCGCGGATCGCAGATCGTATCGCCGGTGACACTCTGCCGCATGCCGATGATGCCGACGATGTCGCCCGCCTCAACGCTTTCGACCTGCTGCCGGCTATCGGCCTGGATGTGCCACAACTGCGCGGCGTTTTCGCGGATGTCCTTACCCGGGTTGTAAACGCGGGTCGATTTCTTCAGCGTGCCCGAATATACGCGCACAAAGTGCAGATCGCCGTGTTTCTCGGCCAGCACCTTGAACACCAGGCCGCAGAACGGTTCGTCGGGGTCGGGGTGCCGTTCCTCCTGGGCGTCCTTCTTCTTGGGGTTGGTGCCGATAATTGCCGGCAAGTCGGCCGGGCTGGGCAGGTAATACTGCACGGCATCGAGTACCGGTTGCACGCCCTTGCGATCCAGGGCCGTGCCGCACATCACCGGCACCACCATGTTGCTGATGGTGGCCTTGCGGAGCACGTCGCGGATCAGGTCGGCGGGGATGTCTTCCTCGGCCAGGGCCATGGCCATCATTTCGTCGCTGAAGTTGTACAACTCCTCCAGCATCTGGCCCCGCCATAGCTCGGCGTCGTCCTGGTACTCGGGCTCGATCGGGCCGGGGATGACCTTCCAGTTTTTTTCGTCGTCCTCGAAGGTCAACTGCTGCATTTCGATCAGGTCGATCACGCCGCGAAATGCGTTGGGCATGTGCGGCGGCCCGGAGCCGACGGGGATTTGGATGGGGATCGGCGTGGAACCCAGCCGCTCGCGGATCTCCTTCACCGTGCCGTAAAAATCGGCCCCTTCGCGGTCCATCTTGTTGATGAACGCCACCCGCGGCACGTGGTAGCGGTCGGCCTGCCGCCAGACGGTTTCGCTCTGGGCTTCGACGCCTTCGCGGGCGCTGAAGACCACCACGCCGCCGTCCAGCACGCGGAGGCTGCGTTCCACTTCGGCCGTGAAATCCACGTGGCCCGGCGTATCGATCAGGTTGACCATCACGTCCTTCCAGCGGAAGGTGACGCAGGCCGAGTAGATGGTGATGCCGCGTTCCCGTTCCTCGGTGTCGAAGTCGGTTTCGGTCGTGCCCTTATCGACGTCGCCCATCCGGTGGATCGTGCCGGAGTAGTAGAGCATCCGCTCGGTCAAGGTGGTCTTGCCGGCGTCGATGTGGGCAATGATGCCGATGTTGCGGAGCTTCGATATATCGCGGGCCATGGATGCAAAATTGATGTTGGAAGGTGCTGGGGGCCACAGGCGGGGGGACGCGGCGAACGTGCGGGCTAACGGTTCGGGCGACCGACGGCAGGCGCGGCTATGGCGGCAAACGGATGAATGAACCGGCCATTGTGGCAGCAACAGTCGGCGTCACAAGAGGCAAATCTGGCCTGCTTTTTCAAGTCTAATCAATCGCGGCCATTTGAGCAGAGGTCGGTTTGCGGCTAACCGCGAGGGTTTCGCACGGATTGCCCGGCCAATGGCGGCCGAACCTTGCCGGCGCGGGGCCTGTCGGTTGCCTAGTCGCTTGACTGGACTTGTAGTCAGCTTGCACCCTGCGCGTGCTTCTCAGTCGCCCCCCCGCCAAAAGCGGCCGGGGGTGGTCCTTCTTCGACATTGCCGAGGCCGATATACTTTCTGTTCATAACCCCGTTGGTTGGTAGAACTTGAGCAAGGCCCCACCGGCGCGTGTCCAGCGTCCCCTCCTTGCGTCGTCCGCGGCGGCTGCCGTTCACCCACAACTTTAATTCTCACCACAAGTTAGCAGCACCATGACAAGCGTTGCCATTCTGGGAGCGACCGGTTATTCGGCCCTCGAACTGATCAAGCTGCTATTGCGGCATCCGCATGCCCAGATCACCGCGCTGACCAGCCGCCAGGAAGGCAACCCGCACATCGCCCAGATCCATCCCTCGCTCGCCGGCCGAATTGATTTGACCTGCGAGAACCTGGAACCGGCCGCGGTGACGGCCCGGGCCGAATGCGTGTTCGCTTGCCTGCCGCACGGTGTGACGACGTCGTGGGTGCCGCAACTGTTGGAAGGCGGGTCGCGGGTGATCGACCTGAGCGCCGACTATCGCCTCAAGGATCCGGAAATCTATGCTCAGTGGTACGGCGAGAAGCACGGCGACCCGGCCAACCTCCCCCAGGCCGTGTATGGACTACCTGAGTTGTTCCGCGAGCAGATTCGCGGGGCACGGCTGATCGCCAACCCGGGCTGTTACCCGACCTCGGCCATTCTGGCCCTATCGCCGTTTTTAAAGGCCGGGCTGATCGAGGCTAAGACGATCATTGTCGACTCCAAGAGCGGCGTATCCGGGGCAGGGCGGCAGCCCAAGCTGACCACGCATTACCCGGAATGCAACGAAAGCGTTTCCGCCTACAACGTAGGCCGGCATCGCCACACGCCGGAGATCGAACAGATTTTGGGCGTTGCCGCCGGGCAGGACGTAGAGGTGATCTTCACGCCGCACCTGATCCCGATGGACCGCGGCATCCTCACCACCACCTACTCCACGCCTACGCGCGACGTGACCGAAGATCAACTGTTCGACACGCTGCGGGCCTTCTATGCGGAGCATCCGTTTGTGCGGGTGGTCGAACACCTGCCGGCGACCAAGGACAGCGTGGGCACGAACTTCTGCGACATCACCGTGCGGCTGGTACGCGGCAAGGTGCTGACCATCAGTTGCGAAGACAACCTGATCAAGGGTGCCTCGGGGGCTGCCGTGCAGAACTTCAACCTGATGTACGGCTACGACGAAACCACGGCCCTGGACTAGGCACACGGTCATCTGCACGCGCCGGTCGACCAGGCATCGCCTGGCGAAACGACAACTGACGCGATGGTA
>Ga0182738_1001362_pt1 | contig 30793 bp, 25 predicted proteins | sample eDN5th30CBELigMG_FD_128876 | JGI IMG/M metagenome (GOLD analysis project Ga0182738, IMG submission 128876) | Enriched Miracle-Growth compost microbial communities from Emeryville, California, USA - eDNA 5th pass 30_C BE-Lig MG (version 2)... ...
GAAGCAAATGAAAACCCAGGAGACTTCCATGTCAGCAGCACAAGAGCCCCGACACGCCGGGCGCGACCCCATCGAACACGCCAGCCGCGATGAGCTGCAGGCATTGCAGCTTGAACGGCTGAAATGGACGCTCAGGCACGCCTATGACAATGTGGCCCATTACCGCCAGGCCTTTGACGCGGCGGGTGTGCATCCGGACGACCTGCGCCAGCTCTCGGACTTGTCGCGCTTCCCTATGACGACCAAGCAGGATCTGCGCGACAACTATCCCTTCGGCATGTTCGCCGTGCCCCGCGAAAAGGTGTTGCGCATCCATGCCTCCAGCGGCACCACCGGCCGCCCCACCGTAGTCGGCTATACACAGCGCGACATCGATAACTGGGCCGAGCTGGTGGCCCGATCCATGTGGGCGGGCGGCGCCCGTCCGGGCGACATAGCGCATGTGGCCTATGGCTATGGCCTGTTCACGGGAGGCCTGGGCGCGCATTATGGCGCCGAGCGCCTGGGCTGCTCGGTCATCCCGATGTCGGGCGGGCAGACTGAAAAGCAGGTCCAGCTGATTCAGGACTTCAAGCCAAGCGTGATCATGGTCACGCCGTCCTATTTCTGCAACATTATGGAAGAGATGGAACGCCAGGGCCTGGCCCCGCGCGACAGTTCGCTGCGCATCGGTATCTTTGGCGCGGAGCCCTGGACGGGGCGCATGCGGGAGGACATTGAGACACGGGCACATATCGATGCCGTGGATATCTACGGTCTGTCGGAAGTGATGGGCCCAGGGGTGGCCATGGAGTGTGTGGAAGCCAAGGATGGGCCCGTGGTCTGGGAGGATCATTTTTATCCGGAAATCATCGACCCCGTCACGGGGGAGCCTGTGGCCGACGGGGAGGAAGGGGAGCTGGTATTTACCTCGCTGACACGCGAAGCCATGCCGGTGATCCGCTATCGCACGCGCGACTTGACCCGGCTGCTGCCGCCCACAGCCCGGAGCATGCGGCGCATAGGCAAGATTACCGGCCGCAGCGACGACATGCTGATTATTCGCGGCGTCAATCTCTTTCCCACCCAGGTTGAGGAAATCGTACTGGCCATGCCGGAGCTGGGCGCTCAATACCAGTTGATTGTTTCCCGCGACGGCCATATGGACAAGCTGGAGATCGTGACGGAAGTGCGCCCGGAATTCGAGCAGATGGATGCCGAAGCGCGGCGCGCGCTGTCTGACAAGGTCAAGCATGCCGTCAAAAGCCGTATCGGCGTTTCCACCACAGTGACAGTGAGGGATTCGGGCCAGGTTGAACGCACCGTGACCGGCAAGGCCCGGCGCGTCGTCGACCAGCGTCCAAAAGCCTGAGCCTGCCGTTCCCGCCCGCTTCCCCGCAAGCCAGTCGCCCGCAGGGTATCATTCCAGCTTTGGCAACTACGTAGATGGAATGATCATGCAGGCAGCGCCGTCCATTGTCGCGGGTATAGGCGTGGATCTCTTGCGGCTGGACCGCATAGAACGCGCCTACGCCCGGCGCGGCGAGAAATTTCTGCATCGCATCCTCGGCCCGCAGGAGCTGGAGAAATTCCGCCAGCGCCACGCACGCGACCCGGCTCGCGGGCTGCGCTTTCTGGCAACCCGCTTCGCCGCCAAGGAGGCCTTCTCCAAGGCCATAGGCCTGGGCATGCACAGCCCCATGGCCTGGACGCGCATGCAGACGCTGAACGAGCCTGGCGGCAAGCCTCGCGTGCAATTGTCCGAGCCGCTGGCCAGCTGGTACAGCCAGCGTTTTGGCAAGGCGCATGTGTCGATTACCGATGAAACCGATGTGGTCGCGGCCTTTGTGGTGGTCGAAACCCTGGCGGCCACGCCCCCCAATACCCTGGAAGACTGAATGGCAAACCAAGCTAAGCGCCCGCGACTTGCGCCGGGCCCCGTCATGGTGGATGTGCACGGCTGCACGCTCACCGATCATGAGCGTGCGCGCCTGCGCAACCCGCTGGTGGGCGGCGTTATCCTGTTCAGCCGGAATTTCCAGAGCAGGGCGCAGCTGGCGGCGCTCTGCGAAGCCATTCATGCCGAGCGCGATGAGCCGCTGCTGATCGCCGTGGACCATGAAGGGGGCAGGGTACAGCGCTTCCGGACAGACGGGTTTACCGAACTGCCCGCCATGAGCGTGTTCGGCCAGATGTGGTCGCAGGACTCCCTTGCGGCCATGCGGCTTGCCACTGAAACAGGCTATGTGCTGGGTGCGGAGCTGCGCGCCTGCGGTGTGGATCTCAGCTTCACGCCGGTGCTGGACCTGGATTATGGCGTCAGCAAAGTCATAGGCAACCGGGCCTTCCACCGTGATCCGCGCGTCGTCGGCATGCTCGCTCGGGCGCTGATTCAGGGCCTGATGCTCTCGGGCATGGCTTCCTGCGGCAAGCATTTTCCGGGCCATGGCGCCGTCCAGGCCGACTCCCACCATGAAATTCCTGTGGATGAGCGCAGCTTCGAGCAGATCATGGAGGAGGACGCGGCGCCTTACGGATGGCTGGGCGACATGGTGCTGCCCTCCGTCATGCCTGCCCATGTCATCTATTCCAGCGTCGATCCCAACCCCGCCGGTTTCTCCAGGCACTGGATACAGAAAATCCTGCGCACCGACCTGGGCTATGATGGGGTGGTGTTTTCAGATGACCTGACCATGGAAGGCGCCACTGTGGCAGGCGATATTCTCGCCCGTGCGCAGGCTGCGCTGGGCGCGGGATGCGATATGGTGCTGGTCTGCAACCGGCCCGATCTTGCCGATGAGTTGCTTGGGCGGCTGGATTTCCAGCACAGCGCGGATTCGGTGCGCCGCATCCGCCGCCTGATGCCCCGCACGCCCGCGCCAGGCTGGGATGAGCTGCAAGCGGACCAACGTTACCAATATGCCCGACGACTTCAATCTCAAATCGTTCCTGGCTGATCTGCCGCACCTGCCTGGCGTCTATCGGCATATCGATGAGCGGGGCGAGGTGCTGTATGTCGGCAAGGCGCGCGATCTAAAGAAACGGGTCAGCTCGTACTTCCAGAAGAACCTTGCCAGCCCCCGCATTGCCCATATGGTCGCGCGGGTCGCCAGGCTCGAGGTGACTGTGACGCGCTCGGAGGCCGAGGCGCTGCTGCTTGAGAACAACCTCATCAAGCGCCTGAAGCCCCGCTACAACATCCTGTTCCGGGATGACAAGTCTTACCCCTATCTCATGTTCAGCGGGCATGAAGTGCCCCGCATTGCCTATTACCGGGGCAGCACCAGCGGCAAGGGGCGGTTCTTCGGCCCTTATCCGAACGCCTGGGCGGTGCGCGAGACAATCCAGATCCTGCAGCGAGTCTTTCGCTTGCGCACCTGTGAGGACAGCGTGTACGCGCATCGCTCGCGCCCCTGTCTGCTGCATCAGATCGGGCGCTGCTCAGCGCCCTGTGTCGGCATCATAAGCCCGGAAGATTACCAGGAGGATGTGCGGCGGGCGATACGTTTCCTGGACGGCCATGCCGACGAGGTGCTGCATGATATCGAGGCGCGCATGCACAAGGCGTCCGAGGCGCTCGAATTCGAGCAGGCGGCGGCGCTGCGCGACCAGATGGGGGCGCTGGCCAAAGTGCTGCAGCAGCAAACCATGGAACAGGTCGGCAACGACGATGTGGACATTATCGCCGTCGCCTCGGCCGGCGGGCGCACCTGCGTCAACCTTGCCATGGTGCGTGGCGGCCGGCATCTAGGCGATAAGGCCTTCTTTCCCAGCAATCTGCATGAAGACAACAGCGCGGGCGACGTGTTGGCTGCCTTTATTGCCCAGCACTACATAGACAGCGCGCTGCCGCCGGTGCTGGTCTGCACGCACGCCTTGCCTGATCCGGCGCTGATGTCTCTGCTGGCGGAGCAGTCAGGCGCCAAGGCGCGCGTAGTGCTCAGGCCGCAGGGGATACGCAAGACCTGGCTGGAGCAGGCCACGCGCAATGCGGAGCTGGCGCTGGCGCGCATGCTGACGGAATCGACGGCCAAGGTCGAACGCACCCTCGCGCTCGCGACAGCCCTCGACCTGGATACCGACGAAGCCGCGCTGGATGCGCTGCACATAGAGTGTTTCGATATCAGCCATACCGCGGGCGAGGCCACCCAGGCGTCCTGCGTGGTGTTTGAGCACCACGACATGCAGCCATCGTTGTACCGGCGCTACAACATTGCCGGCATCACGCCGGGAGATGACTATGCGGCAATGCGCCAGGCGCTGACCAGGCGCTTCAGCAGAGTGGCCGACGGTCAGGCCGAGATGCCGGGCATTGTGCTGATTGACGGCGGCAAAGGGCAGGTCGAGGTTGCGCGGCAGGTTTTTGCCGAGCTGGGGCTGGACATACACTGCATTGTCGGCGTGGCAAAGGGGGAAGGTCGCAAGGTGGGTCTGGAAACTCTGGTGTTTGCGGACGAGCGGCCACCTGTTGCCCTGGGCATAGAGTCTGCCGCCCTGATGCTGGTTGCGCAGATACGCGATGAGGCTCACCGCTTTGCCATTACGGGCATGAGGGCCCGCCGCGCCAAGGCGCGCACCGTATCGCGCCTGGAGGAGATCGAAGGCGTGGGCGCCAGGCGCCGCCAGCGCCTGCTGGCCCGCTTTGGCGGGTTTTCCGGGGTGGTCGATGCGAGCATCGATGACCTTCGCTCCGTGGAGGGAATTTCGGATGAACTGGCGGAACGCATCTATCATGCCCTGCGATAGGTTAGTATTCGACTTATGCCACTGAATCTGCCCATTGCCCTGACCTGGTTGCGTATCGCCATGATCCCGCTGATCGTGGCGCTGTTTTATATCCCCGCCGACTGGATATCCGTGCCGGTGCGTGATGCCGTGGCCGCATTGGCCTTCATCATTGCCGCCCTGACAGACTGGTTCGATGGCTGGCTGGCCCGGCGCTGGAATCAGACATCGGCTTTCGGCGCCTTTCTCGATCCCGTGGCCGACAAGCTGATGGTCTGTGCGGCCTTGCTGATTCTGCTGGACCTGGGCAGGGTCGACTCCTTCATCGCCCTCATCATCATTGGCCGCGAGATCACTATTTCCGCGCTGCGCGAATGGATGGCCAAGATAGGCGCCAGCGGCAGTGTCGCCGTGCACCGCCTGGGCAAGTTCAAGACGGCCGCCCAGATGATCGCGATTCCCTGCCTGCTGTACTGGCAGCCGCTATACAGCATCCCTGTGCGCTGGGTGGGCGAGGTCCTGATCGTCATTGCCGCCATCCTGACGGTCTGGTCGATGTGCTATTACCTGCAGCGCGCCTGGCCGGAGATCCGCAACCGTTCCGGCGGACACAGATAGACGGACGTTACCGCCGCAGGCCGATGTCTTTTTCTTTTTGCCATGAGCGCCACACCTATTGATGCCTTGCCCGATTCACGGGACCTGAAGCTGCGTGACTGGAAAATCATCAGTCTCATCGGCTCGGCGCATGCCTGCTCGCATTTTTTCCAGCTGGTGTTTCCCACACTGTATCTCTCGCTGGCGCACGAGTACGGCTATGACTTCGTCAAGCTCGGCTTGCTGGCGTCGGTATTCTTTCTGGTGTCCTGCTTCGGGCAGGCCAGCTCGGGCTTTGTGGTGGATCGCATCGGTCCGGCGCCGGTGCTGCGCTTTGGCCTGGCCTGTTTTGTCGCCGCCGGGGTGCTGATAGGACTGTCTGGCGGCTATGCCATGCTGCTGCTGGCGGCAGTGCTGGGCGGCGCGGGCAATTCGGTTTTCCATCCAGTGGACTATTCCATTATCAACCATCGTGTCAGCGCCCGGCGGCTGGGCCATGCATTCAGCGCGCACGGGCTTACCGGCAACCTGGGCTGGGCCCTGACACCGATCTATATGGCGGCATTCATACACCTTGCCAACTGGCGGGTGGCGGCTTTTGCCGCCGCAGCCCTGGTCGCGGTCGTGCTGTTCCTGACCTGGCTGGGCAGGGATCTGCTGGCAGGGCAAAACCAGAAGCTCAGTGCGGCCCGGTCTGAACAGGCATCCGCCAAGACAGACAAGCAAGATGCTGATCTTTCCCGAAAATCAGTGCGCGATACGCTGGCTGCGCTGCTGGTGCAGCCAGCGCTGTGGGGCGCTTTCCTGTTCTTCGCCTGCACATCCATGGCGCTGTCGGCGGTGCAGAACTACACCATTCCCATGCTCGGCGATGTCTATGGCATAGACAAGGTGCTGGCGGGCACCACGCTGTCGGCCTATATGGTGGCGGCCGCCGTGGGCATGGTTGCCGGCGGTTTTCTTGTCGGCGCTACCCCCAACACCGAACGTACCGTGGCAATCTCTCTTGTGCTGGCCGGCGTGCTGCTGGTCGTGCTGGCTGCCGGCATGGTGCCCGCGCCCTTCGCCATTGCGCTGGTCGCGCTGGCGGGGTTCTGCTCGGGTGTTTCCTCTCCGTCGCGGGACATGCTGATCCGGCGCGTCACCCCCAAGGGGGCGACGGGCACGGTCTATGGGCTGGTGTATTCGGGCATGGATGTGGGTTCGTCCCTGGCGCCGGTGGGCTTTGGCTTGCTGCTTGACGCGGGCTTTGGACAAGGCCCGTGGTATGGCGCCGCAATCAGTTTTGTGCTTGCCGCCTTGCTGGCGATTGGCGTGGCCCAGGCAGCCAGCCGGGCGCGGCAACCCTCAGGGCAGCCGGCCTGAAACGGCGGGCTGGCACGCGCCCGGAACAGCTTACTGGCGGATGGTGCGCACCATGCCGGGCGCTTGCCCGGTGCTGCTGCGCCAGGGGTTGATATCCAGCCCGCCGCGCCGGGTATAGCAGGCGTGGACAAACAGCTCGCGGGGCTGGCACGCCGCCCATATGTCGCAATACATCTTTTCCACGCAGTGCTCGTGAAATTCTGTATGCCGGCGCAGCGACACGATATAGCGCAGCAACGATTCCCGGTCAATGCGCCGCCCGCTGTAGCGCACCTGCAGGCTGCCCCAGTCTGGCTGGCCCGTCACGGGGCAATTGGACTTGAGCAGGTCAGAGACCAGGGTTTCCGTGACTGTATCCCCGCCCGGCGCATGGCGCAGCACATCGGGTCGCGGCTCATAGTCGACAATGTCGATGTCCGCGCCATCGATATTGATGCCGTCCAGTGGCCGGCATGTCTGGACATCGGCCCCGGACAGGGGCGTAATCTCTATGCGAACCGCGCTGCCGGTGGCTGCGCCCAAGTCCCGCGACATGATGGCGGCCACGGCGCCGGGGCCGTCATAGCGTTCTTCGCTGAATGAGTTGAGATACAGCTTGAACGATTTGGATTCGACCAGCTTTGGGCTGTCCCAGGGAAATTCAAAACGCGCCATCGCCACCACAGGCTTGCCCCGTGGGGTCAGCCAGGACAATTCATAGGCGTTCCAGATATCCGCCCCATGCCATTGGGCAGGCACACGCAAGGCCCGCCGGTTGACCGCACGTTCAACGGGAAACAGCAGCGTCGGATCATAGGCGCCAGGGTAGGAAACATCATGGCCCAGCGGGGCATGGGTAAGGTCGGAAGAGCTCATGGGCGATATTGTACTGCCAGAAGCGGTATTTTTCCGCGATATGAAATGGCTTCGCCGCATTGTGAAAAATCAATGCTGCAACGCGCCGATGTTGTTTTCATAAAAGAAAAAGCGCTTTCGTAATGCGGTAAGAGTTATATAAGTAATTGATTAATAATATAAAGAATTTTTGTCTTATATAAGAGTAAAGCGTATTTTGCTGTGCAGCATGAGAGTAGACTTTTCCTCAACGCGACAGTTTTTTATCTGGCTTTTATCTCTTGAAAAGGAACCCATCATGAGCACTCGGGAAAACGAAATCCGCAACCTGCAACGTACCTGGGCTGAAGATGCCCGCTGGCAAGGCATCAAGCGCGGCTACGGCGCCGATGAGGTGGTGCGCCTGCGCGGCTCGCTGACGGTCGAGCATACGCTGGCCAAGCGGGGCTCGGAGAAGCTGTGGGAATTGCTCAATACCGAAGACTTCGTCAATTCACTTGGCGCGCTGACAGGCAACCAGGCTATGCAGCAGGTCAAGGCGGGGCTGAAGGCCATCTATCTGTCCGGGTGGCAAGTGGCGGGCGACGCCAATGGCGCGGGCGAGATGTATCCTGACCAGTCACTGTACCCGGCCAATTCGGTGCCCCAGGTGGTTAACCGCATCAACAATGCCTTGACGCGCTGCGACCAGATCCAGTGGATGGAAGGCAAGAATCCGGGCGACGAAGGCTATATCGATTATTTCGCGCCTATCGTGGCCGATGCCGAAGCCGGTTTTGGCGGCGTGCTCAATGCTTTCGAGCTGATGAAGGCTATGATCGAAGCGGGCGCTTCGGGCGTGCACTTCGAGGATCAGCTTGCCTCGGTCAAGAAGTGTGGCCACATGGGCGGCAAGGTGCTGGTGCCTACCCGCGAGGCTGTGTCCAAGCTGATTTCCGCGCGTCTGGCCGCGGACGTGATGGGCGTGCCGACCGTGCTGCTGGCTCGCACCGATGCGGACGCCGCCGATCTGGTCACCAGCGACATCGACCCGACCGATCACCCCTTCATCACTGGCGAGCGCACTGTGGAAGGCTTTTTCCGCACACGCGCCGGCATTGATCAGGCCATCTCGCGCGGCCTGGCCTATGCGCCGTATGCCGACCTCATCTGGTGCGAAACCTCGACACCGAACCTGGAATATGCGCGCAAGTTTGCCGAGGCCATCCACCGCCAGTTCCCCGGCAAGCTGCTGGCCTACAACTGCTCTCCGTCCTTCAACTGGAAGAAGAACCTGGATGATGCCACGGTCGCCAAGTTCCAGCGCGAGCTGGGCGCCATGGGTTACAAATTCCAGTTCATCACGCTGGCTGGCTTCCATGCGCTGAACTACGGCATGTTCGAGCTTGCCCATGGCTACGCCCGTCGCCAGATGAGCGCTTTCGTCGAACTGCAGCAGAAGGAATTCGCCGCCGCCGAGCTGGGTTTCACCGCCGTCAAGCACCAGCGTGAAGTGGGTACAGGCTACTTCGACGCGGTCACGCAGACGATTGAAGGCGGGCGTTCGTCCACCACCGCGCTCACTGGCTCCACCGAGGAAGCCCAGTTCGAGCAGGGTGCCAAGTCTAATCTGCACGCGGCATAATCTGCGCGTTGCAAGGTTTGGCCAGGCAGGAACGTTGCGCTCCACCCGTGCTCCAGGGGCGAGGGCAGCGTTTTCTGCAAGGCCGCCTGTGTAGTGTCCGCCAAGTCAGCCAGGCTGACAGGTGTTGCAGGCGGGCAGCAGGGCGCCGGGTTGTGATGGCCCGGCGCCCTCTTTGATATAAATCAATACTCGGGAAAACCCGCGCATCTATAGTCGCTGCATGCGCCCGTATTCCATCTTTTCCACGCCCGACACACTGTCCGACGCTGACCGGATGGTGCGCCGCCGCCTGCTTGCCCGTACAGGCCTTGCCTGGCTGGGCATGATGCAGGTGATGATGTTCGCCTTCCCAGGCTATTTGCGTTCGGAAAGCATGGGTCCGGAAAACCTGGCGCTGCTCGACCAGGCCATCTACATGATGAATTGGGTGAGTCTTGCGCTCACCATACCGGTTGCGCTCTACTGTGCCTCGCCTGTCTGGCGGGGCGCCTGTGCGCAACTGCGGCACGGACGGGTGGGCATGGACGTGCCCGTGGCCCTGGGCATTGCCGCGGCCTTTATTCCCAGCGCGCGCGCCACGCTGGCCGGCCATGGCGAAGTGTATTTCGATTCAGTCACCATGTTTGTGGCTTTCCTGCTCACGGCCCGATACCTGGAACTGTGCGCGCGGCAGTCCGTTTCGGTCAGCGAGGGACATGTGCTTATCGAACGCAGCCGCGCCGTGCTTTCCATGCGCGCCAACCGGCTGGCAAGCTGGTTCGTGGCCATCCAGCTGCTGCTGGCATTCGTCGCGGGCGGAGCCTGGATGCTGTATGAGCCAGGGCATGCGGTCAGTGTCATGGTCGCGTTGCTGGTCATGAGCTGCCCCTGTGCCATGGCGATGGCGGTGCCGACCGCCGTGGCCGCGGCCCACGCCGCATTCTCGGCGCGCGGTGGCGCGGCGCAGGCCGATGCGGCCCCGTTGATCGAGGCGACGCGCACTGTCGCGCGCCAGAATCTTTACGGTTCGGTGATCTGGCACTTGCTGATGACGCCTATGGCTGCCGCCGGGCTGGTGGAGCCTTGGGTCGCAGCCATCACCATGCTGGTTTCATCGCTGGCTGTCGCAGCCAATTCCTGGCGGCTGTTCCGCCGCGAGACACTCTCAGGCACGGCCTCCTGGCCTGCGGCCCCGGCCAGGAGCTGAACCATGACAGGCTCGCTGCTCCTGCTGTTGCCTATCTCTGTATTGATGGCCGCGCTGATTGGCGCGGCCTTCTGGTGGGCTATCTTCGCCGGCCAGTTTGACGATTCCGGCAGGGCGGGGCGCTCCATCCTCATGGATGACGACAGCACCGATGCCGCCACGACGCCGCATTCGTCCCGAACCGAAAACCATTCCGCAATATCCAGCCTGCCCGAGCCGGGCGGGCAAGACACCCGCGCAAGAAGCACTGCCGCGGGGCGGACGGGACAAGACAGTATTCCAGATTAATTCTTATTGATTCACTTGATCTTGAGGGGAAACTCATGAGCGCTTCCGATGCTGCCGCAGGGCAGGTCGAGATCTTCAATTACGGCGTGGTGCGGCAGTTCACCATCGCGACCGTATTCTGGGGGATCGTCGGCATGGCCGTGGGTGTGCTGATTGCCGCCCAGCTTATCTGGCCGGAGCTGAATTTCAACACACCCTGGCTCAGCTACGGTCGCCTGCGGCCTTTGCACACCAATGGCGTGATTTTTGCCTTTGGCGGCAGCGCGCTGTTTGCGACCTCGTACTACGTGGTGCAGCGCACCTGTCAGACCCGCCTGTTTTCCGACAAGCTCGCCGCCTTTACCTTCTGGGGCTGGCAGGCGGTCCTGGTCGGCGCCGTCATCACGCTGCCCATGGGCTTTACCAGCACCAAGGAATATGCCGAGCTTGAGTGGCCGCTGGACATCCTGATCACGCTGGTCTGGGTTGCGTATGCCGTGGTGTTCTTCGGCACCATTGCCAAGCGCCGCGTGCGTCACATCTACGTGGCGAACTGGTTCTTCGGCTCTTATATCCTGACGATCGCCGTGCTGCACATCTTCAACAACCTGGAGATGCCGGTGTCGCTGTGGAAGTCTTACTCGGTCTACTCGGGTGTGCAGGACGCCATGGTGCAATGGTGGTATGGGCACAACGCCGTGGGCTTCTTCCTGACCACCAGCTTCCTGGGCATGATGTACTACTTTGTGCCCAAGCAGGCTGAGCGGCCCATCTATTCGTATCGCCTGTCCATTGTCCACTTCTGGGCGCTGGCCTTCACTTATATGTGGGCGGGCCCCCATCACCTGCTGTACACCTCGCTGCCTGACTGGACGCAATCCCTGGGCATGGCGCTGTCGCTGATCCTGCTTGCGCCCTCGTGGGGCGGGATGATCAACGGCATCATGACGCTCTCGGGCGCCTGGCACAAACTGCGCACGGACCCCATTCTCAAGTTCCTGGTCGTGGCGCTGTCGTTCTATGGCATGTCCACCTTCGAGGGCTCGATGATGTCCATCCGCACGGTCAATGCCCTGTCGCACTACACAGACTGGACCGTGGGCCACGTGCATTCGGGCGCGCTGGGCTGGGTGGCCATGATCACCTTCGGCTCGCTTTATTACATGATTCCCCGCCTGTATGGCCGCAAGTCCATGGCCAACATGAAACTGGTCGAGCTTCATTTCTGGATCGCGACCCTGGGCGTGGTGCTCTACATCGCTTCGATGTGGATTGCCGGTGTCATGCAAGGGCTGATGTGGCGCGCCACGGAGGCTGATGGCACGCTGACCTACAGCTTTGTCGAAGCCGTGAAGGCGACCTATCCGTTCTATACCATCCGCCTGATGGGTGGCCTGCTGTTCCTGAGCGGTATGTGTCTCATGGCCTACAACACCTGGCTGACCGTTCGCGGCCAGACCAAGGTCAACCCCGCTGTGCCGCTATACAGCCCCGATGCACGGGATCCGAAATTCATCGGCCCCGCATCGGCCACCGCCTGAGGAGAGAAAGATGGCTAACGAAAAATCCACAGGCTTTTCTCACAAGCTGATTGAAACCAACGTCGGGCTGCTGATTATCCTGAGCATTCTGGTCATCTCTTTTGCCGGACTGGTGCAGATCGTGCCGCTGTTCTTCCAGCACTCGACCACCACGCCGGTGCAGGGGGTGCAGCCTTATGAGCCGCTGCGCCTGATCGGGCGGGACGTCTATATCCGCGAGGGCTGTGTGGGCTGCCATTCGCAGCAGATCCGCATGCTCAGTTCCGAGGTGCAGCGCTATGGCCCTTATTCGCTGGCCGGCGAGTCGCGCTATGACCATCCCTTTCTCTGGGGTTCCAAGCGCACCGGGCCCGATCTGGCGCGCGTCGGCGGCCGCTATTCGGATGACTGGCATCGCGTGCACCTGCGCGACCCGCGGGACGTCGTGAAGGAATCGAACATGCCTGCTTATCCCTGGCTGCAGCACCGCACTGTGGAGAACGTCGATGTGCAGGACCGCATGCGGGCCTTGCGCAAGCTGGGCGTGCCCTATACGGATGAGCAGATCGAGAAGGCGCCCGAAGCGCTCAAGGGCTATACGGAAGAAGATGCGCTGATTGCCTTCCTGCAGGGGCTGGGCGTCGCCGGGCGGGACGAGGCGGCCAGGGCTGTCGTGAAGGGAGAGCTGTGATGCTGGCCATAGTCAATGGCGTGGCCACGCTGCTGGCGCTGGCAACCTTCCTGGGCATCGTTTGGTGGGCCTGGTCCGCCGGACGGGCAAAGGCCAATCACGAAGCGTCCATGCTGCCTTTCGCGCTGCCCGACGAGCCTGTCGTTTCCGGCGCGGCGCATGAGAAGAATGAAGGAACACAATCATGAGCAATTTTGTAAGCGGCTTCTGGAGCTATTTCATTGCCATCATTACCCTGGGGGGGATCGTTTTCTGTCTCTGGCTGCTGTTCAGCCAGCGCGCCTGGCTGGGCCGGACGGTGCCGCAGACGCAGGATACCGGCCACGTATGGGATGGCGACCTGACCGAGCTGAACACACCCGTGCCGCGCTGGTGGACGGTGTTCTACATCGGCCTGTGCGTCATTGCGCTGGGCATTCTGTTCCTGTATCCGGGCCTGGGCGACTACCAGGGCAAGCTGGGGTATACCAGCGCGCAGCAGGTCAAGGACCAGCAGGAAGCCTTGCGCCGGCAGATCGAGCCTGTTTATGCCCGCTATCGCGAGATGCCGATTCCGGCCATTGCGCAGGACGAAAACGCCCGGCAGATCGGCCAGCGTCTCTTCCTGAACAATTGCGCCCAGTGCCACGGTTCGGATGCGCGCGGCGCGGCCAATTTCCCCAACCTGACCGACGGCGACTGGCTGCATGGCGGCGCGCCTGAGCAGATCATGCAGACCATCACCAAGGGCCGCCACGGAATGATGCCCCCCTGGGCTGCCGCGATAAGCCCAGCGGAGGCAAGCGATATTGCCCAGTATGTGCGCTCGCTCTCGGGCCTGGCCAGTGATCCTTTGCGCGTGGTGCCCGGCAAGCGCGGCTTCGAGTCGTTTTGTGTCGCCTGCCACGGCATCGATGGCAAGGGCAACCAGGCCGTCGGCGCGCCCAACCTGACCGATGGGGTCTGGCTGTATGGCAGTTCCGAGGCCACGATTGTCGAAACCATTCTCAAGGGCCGCGAGAACATCATGCCGGCACAGGAGGGCATTCTCACCGAAGATCAGATACGCATGCTGACAGCGTGGGTCTGGGGGTTGAGCAATCGCGACAGCTCCGGCGCAAAATAAACAGAACAGGCGGCGTACGACATGGAAAGCGAATCGATAAGCAGGCCGAAGCCTGCAGCCGAAAAAACAGCGCCTCCGGCATGGTCGCCGCCCCGCCTGGGCGAGGGAGGCGCATCGCCCCAGGTGGAGCAGGCGCTTTCCGACGTACGCAGCAAGATTTATCCCCGTTCGGTTTCTGGAGTCTTTGCGCGCTGGCGCATCGTGATGGTATTTGTGACGCAGGCCATTTTCTATGGCCTGCCATGGCTGCAGTGGAACGGGCGCCAGGCGGTGCTGTTTGACCTGGCGGCGCGCAAATTCTACATATTCGGCATGGTGCTGTGGCCGCAGGATGTGATCTATCTGGCTGTCCTGCTCGTACTGTCCGCGCTGGCGCTATTCCTGTTCACGGCCATGGCCGGGCGGCTGTTCTGCGGCTACGCCTGTCCCCAGACGGTCTATACCGAAATCTTCATGTGGGTGGAGCGCAAGATAGAGGGCGACCGGCTCAAGCGCATCCGGCTCGACGAGGCGCCCTGGACGTGGCGCAAGCTGCGCATCAAGGCGACCAAGCATATTATCTGGATATTGATTGCCTGGTGGACCGGCTCGACCTTCATCGGCTACTTCGCTCCCATCCGTGAACTGGGCATGGGTCTGCTGACCTTCACGCTTGGTCCCTGGCAGTGGTTCTGGATGGTGTTCTACTCGTTCGCGACTTGGGGCAATGCCGGGTTCATGCGCGAGGCGGTCTGTAAATACATGTGCCCCTATGCGCGCTTCCAGAGCGTGATGGTCGATGACGATACCTTTGTCGTGACCTACGATCATGTCCGGGGAGAGCCGCGCGGCGGGCGCTCGCGCAAGATCGACCATAAAGAGGCGGGCATGGGAGACTGTGTCGATTGCAGTCTCTGTGTGCAGGTGTGCCCGACCGGCATCGATATACGCGACGGCCTGCAATACATGTGCATAGGGTGCGGCGCCTGTGTCGATGCCTGTGACCAGGTCATGGACAAGATGGGCTACGATCCGGGGCTGATACGCTATACCTCGGGCCACGCCATTACGGCGCGCCTGACCCAGCAACAGGCCCGCAAGCGCCTGCTGCGGCCGCGCGTGCTGATCTACTGGGGCATCCTGCTGACCATTGCGGTGGCTTTCGTCGTATCGCTCAGCACGCGCACGCCCTTGCGCATGGATATCATCCGCGACCGTGGCGCCCTGGGGCGCGAGGTGGCGGGCGGCATCATAGAGAACGTCTACCGTCTTCAGTTCATCAATACCTCGGAATCCGCGGTCGTGCTGTCTCTGTCCGCGCAGGGCATGCCCGAGCTGACGGTGCTGTCCACGGACACGGAAACGTCCGAGATGACCGTGCCGCCGGCCTCGAACCGCCTGGTGCCGGTGGTGGTCAGGTCTCCGGCGGGCATGGCACAGCCCGGATTGCACGATATCGAGCTGATCAGCGATGGCAAGTACGAAAGCGGCCAGGACATCCGAGTGGTCGAGAAAACCAGTTTTTATGTGCCCCGTTAAAGGGTAAAGGAGGCTTTATGTCTGGAAATGTCCTGCACGCCGAGCAGGCTGTCAGCCGCCCCTGGTGGCGCGAGCCCTGGCCCTGGATACTGATGGCGGGGCCGGCCCTTGCCGTGGTCGGCTGCGCCATCACGATCGTGCTGGCCATGCAGAATTTTTCCGATCAGGCCATCGCCGACGGCGGCGTCAAGCGCGGCTTGGTGGTGACTATCGAAAAGGCCTCCCCTGACGGGCAAACGCGCCAGCAGGCTGCTGACGGACAGCCGGGGCAGGGCAGGTAGGCAGGGCGGACACGGCATCACACGGGTCCTGGCCGGGTTTGCCCCATGAGACAGCATGGTCCGGGGCGGATAAACTTGATGCAGATTAATGACTGCTGAATGGGGGACTGCATGCGCAACCATGCTTGGATGTGGATATTATGGCCATCCTTTCTCGTCGCCGGGGCAGCCAGCGCTACGGTGTTTGCGCTGGTCGACCCGCTGGATATCGCGTTTTTCGGCCATCTGACAGCCACCCGGCAGCAGGTATACGCGGGCGGTTTTTTCTTTTTCTGGCTGATGGCGGCGCTGTCGAGCGCGCTCACGATACATATGGCGCCCCGCCGGCCCCTGCTGGATGAGTTCGGCGAGCCGATTCAGGACTGACTGCCACCGGGCGGGGGGAGGTTGCCGGCAGATGGGGGGGCTTAGTCGCACTCTCCGCCGGACAGCGTGATCAGCGCAGGCAGGTCCAACAGGTGTACTTCGCGCTGGTGAATGCGGATCAGGCCTTCCTTGGCGAAACGCGAGAACAGCCGGCTGACTGTCTCCAGCGTCAATCCCAGATAGTTTCCGATCTCGTCGCGGCTCATCCGCAGCAAGAATTCCGTGGAGGAATAGCCGAGGGTTGAAAGGCGCTGCGACAGATTCACCAGGAACGCGGCCAGGCGCTGCTCCGAACGCAGCGAGCCAAGCGACATGACCAGCCGGTGCGAGCGGTTGATTTCCTTGCTCATGAGGCGCCGGAACTGCTGCTGCAGCGAAGGGAGGTGGCGCGACAGCAGATCCATGTCCTGGATGCGGATGACGCAGACTTCGCTGTCTTCCAGTGCGACCGCGTTGGAAACATGCCGGTTCTCCAGCAGCCCGTCCATGCCCAGGATTTCGCCCGGCAGAAGAAAGCCGGTGATCTGCATGTGCCCGGAGGCATCTTCGAGCTGCGTCTTGATCGATCCGAACCGCAGGCCGTATACCGCATCCGCGGGCTCGCCCAGGTTGAACAGCGTGCCGCCCTTGCTGATGCGGATGCGTTCCTGAACGAGCTCGTCAAGTTTTTCGACTTCGTCACGCGCCATGCCTACCGGCAGGCAGATATCGCTCAGCATACAGGTGGAGCAGCGCGTAGACTCCGGTGTTATGGTGATTTTTCTTTGCATAGAATCGCCCCCGCGGGCGAAAGGTGGATAAGCCGCGTGCCGGGAGGCTGCGCGAGCATAAGCTGGTGGTCTGCCAGGGTGAAAATCGGCAATCAGAAACAGACCCGTCAATAATTGACTTATGTCAGGGATAGTACCAAATCTGGCTTCTTCTTGCCCGTTCTCTCGGGGCCGGGACGCCCGCCCCAGGAGGAAGGCTGTGGCGCAAATACGACGCACCACGGCGGTGCCGGGCTGCATTGCGCCGTGGTTTCCGGCCGCCGCCGGGCCAATTGCCGGCCGGTATCGCGTTTCCTGGCGCCGGCATCCCTTGAAATACGTCCGCAGCGTCCACACATACTTGTTATCCGAGCCTAGGCTCCTTCCTGATCCACAGTGAAATCATTATGCGATTCGATAAACTCACAACCAAGTTTCAGCAAGCGATCGCAGATGCGCAAAGCCTTGCTGTCACCCATGACAACCCATATATAGAGCCCGCCCACGTGCTGTCGGCGCTGCTGGCCGACGCCGATAGCGGTACGGCCAGCCTGTTGGCGAGAGCCGGCGTGGCTGCCAACCGGCTGTTGCCGGAAATCAACAGGCAGATCAAGTCCTTCCCCCAGATCCAGGGAGCCGAGGGCAATATCCAGGTCAGCCGCGAACTGCAGGCGGCGCTCGCGCGTACCGAGAAAGAAGCTGCCCAGCGCGGCGATACCTATATCGCCAGCGAGCTGTTCCTGCTTGCCCTGTCTGACGACAAGGGTGAAACGGGACGTATTCTGCGCGAAGCGGGTTTGCAGCGCAAAGCGCTGGAAGCGGCCATCGACGCGGTGCGGGGCGGGGCCTCGGTCGGGGATGCGGAAGGCGAATCCAACCGCGAGGCTTTGTCCAAGTACACAACCGATGTCACCGCGCTGGCCTCGCAGGGCAAGCTGGACCCCGTGATCGGACGCGACGACGAAATCCGCAGGGCAATCCAGATACTGCAGCGCCGCACCAAGAACAACCCCGTCCTGATCGGCGAACCGGGCGTGGGCAAGACCGCCATTGTCGAAGGCCTGGCCCAGCGCATCGTCAATAACGAAGTGCCCGAAACCCTCAAGGGCAAGCGCGTGCTGTCGCTGGACCTGGCATCGCTGCTGGCGGGCGCGAAATACCGGGGCGAGTTCGAGGAGCGTCTGAAGGCGGTCCTGAAAGAGCTGTCCCGCGATGCCGGGCAGACCATTGTTTTCATTGACGAACTGCACACCATGGTGGGCGCCGGCAAGGCCGAGGGCGCGATGGATGCGGGCAATATGCTCAAGCCTGCGCTGGCACGCGGCGAGCTGCATTGCATAGGCGCGACCACGCTGGATGAATATCGCAAGTACATTGAAAAGGACGCGGCCCTGGAGCGCCGTTTCCAGAAAGTGCTGGTGAACGAGCCTGATGTCGAATCCACCATTGCCATCCTGCGCGGGTTGCAGGAGCGCTACGAACTGCATCATGGCGTTGCGATCACTGACCCGGCCATTGTCGCCGCGGCGGAGCTGTCGAACCGCTATATCACAGACCGTTTCCTGCCTGACAAGGCGATTGACCTGATCGACGAAGCTGCAGCGCGTATCCGCATGGAAATCGATTCCAAGCCTGAAGTGATGGACAGGCTGGACCGCCGCATTATCCAGCTCAAGATCGAGCGTGAGGCGGTCAACAAAGACACTGATGAAGCCTCGCAGCGCCGTCTCAAGGCCATCGAAGACGAGCTGGTTTCCTTGCAGCGCGAGTACAACGACTACGAAGAAGTCTGGAAGGCTGAAAAGGCCGCGGTGCAGGGCTCGCAGGCCATCAAGGAAGAAATCGAGCGTGTGCGCAGCGAAATGAGCGAGCTGCAGCGCAAGGGCCAGTTCGACAAGCTGGCGGAGCTGCAGTACGGCAAGCTGCCGGAGCTGGAAAACCGCCTCAAGGCAGCCGAGGTTGGCAAGCAGGAGGTGGATAAAGGCAATCAGCCGCGCCTGCTGCGCACCGAGGTTGGCGCCGAGGAAATTGCGGAAGTCGTGTCGCGGGCGACGGGCATCCCCGTCTCCAAGATGATGCAGGGCGAGCGCGACAAGCTGTTGCAGATGGAAGATTATCTGCACAGGCGTGTGGTTGGCCAGGACGAGGCGGTCACGCTGGTGGCCGATGCCATTCGCCGTTCACGCGCAGGGCTATCCGATCCGGCGCGCCCCTATGGATCGTTCCTGTTCCTGGGGCCGACCGGCGTGGGCAAAACCGAGCTGACCAAGGCGCTCGCCAGCTTTCTGTTCGATTCGGAAGATCATCTCATCCGCATCGACATGAGCGAGTTCATGGAAAAGCACTCTGTGGCACGCCTGATCGGAGCGCCTCCGGGCTATGTGGGCTACGAAGAGGGCGGATATCTGACCGAAGCCGTGCGGCGCAAGCCATACAGCGTGGTGCTGCTCGATGAGGTCGAGAAAGCGCATCCGGATGTATTCAATGTGCTGCTGCAGGTGCTGGACGATGGGCGGCTTACCGATGGCCAGGGCCGCACGGTGGATTTCCGCAATACGGTCATCATCATGACGTCCAATCTTGGATCGCAGCACATCCAGAGCATGGCGGGGCAGCCCTATGAGGTTGTCAAGGAAGTGATCTGGGGCGAGCTGAAGCAGTCGTTCCGCCCGGAATTCCTGAACCGCATTGATGAGGTCGTGGTGTTCCATGGGCTGGAGGCCAAGCATATCGAGTCGATTGCCCGCATCCAGCTGCAGCGTCTGGGCGCACGTCTGGCGCAGAAAGACATGCGGCTTGAGGTATCGGACGCGGCGCTGGCCCAGCTGGCACGCAGCGGTTTCGATCCCGTGTTTGGCGCGCGGCCACTGAAGCGAGCCATCCAGCAGCACATCGAGAACCCGATCGCCCGGCTTATCCTCGAGGGCAAGTTCGGTCCCAAGGATGTGGTGCCGGTGGACTGGGATCACGAAGAGTTCGTGTTCTCCCGCACGCTGCAGTAAGCGGCGGCGCCTGCAAGCGCAGGGGAAGGCTCTTCCCCTGCGTCTTTCAGCCCTGGGGCGGCGGGTTCAGTTCGAGCTCATCCTTGCCGTAGAACTTCACGCCTATGTGGATGCGGTCGCGCCCTTGGGCGCGACGATGGCGATTGGTGTCGCGCAATGAGTAGACACAGCCGCAGTATTCCTGCTGATAGAAATTCTCGCGCTTGCTGATTTCTATCATGCGCGCCGAGCCGCCGCCTTTGCGCCAGTTGTATGTCCAGTAGACCAGTTCCGGGTAGCGGGCCGCCGCGCGCTCGCCGCAGCCATTGATCTGGTTCATATCCTTCCAGCGCGAAATGCCCAGGGAACTGGTGATGGTGTCGTAGCCATGCTCGTGGGCATAGAGCGCGGTGCGCTCGAAACGCATATCGAAGCAGACCGTGCAGCGATGGCCCCGTTCCGGCTCGTTTTCCAGCCCCTTGACGCGCTCGAACCAGTTGTCTCTATCATAGTCGGCGTCAATGAAAGGGATGCCGTGCTGCTCGGCAAACCGGATGTTTTCGTTCTTGCGGATCTCGTATTCGCGGTCGGGATGAATGTTCGGGTTGTAGAAGTAGATGGCGTATTCGATGCCGGAGGCGGTCATGGCTTCCATGACTTCGCCGGAGCAGGGGGCGCAACAGGAATGCAGCAATACTTTCTTGCGGCCTTCCGGAAGCATGAGCTTGGGGCGTTGTGTCTGGGTCATGTCAGTTGCGGACGCCCGGCAGGCGTCTTTGCGGTAAATGTGGGAAACACGTCTATTTTAGTCGCCGATCACTGTTTTCCAAAGTTCGCATACCGCTGCGCGCTCCGCGGTCAGCTGGCTGCTGGGTACGCGCGCCTTCTCGGCGCCTGCCAGGCGCAACGCATGCTGGTGCTTGCGCAAGGCCCGATAGGCATCGGCGACCTGGGCGCTCAGCCCGGCTGGAATCAGGCCGGCCTTGGCCGCCAGGCCCAGCAGGGCGATATTGCCCAGATTGCCCAACAGCTCCTGATGCGTGCGCGCATGGCAGAGCACCAGGTATTGGGTGACGAATTCCACATCCACCATGCCGCCACGGTCGTGCTTGAGATCGAAGTCGCCTGTCGGATTGGGGTGGCCGGCGCTGATCTTGTCGCGCATTTCTCGCACTTCCCGCCGCAGCTTCTCGGCATCGCGCGGCTGCAGCAACACATGGCGGCGTATGTTCTCGAAGCGCTCGCCAATGTCCGGGTCGCCCGCCACAAAACGCGCGCGCGTGATGGCCTGGTGTTCCCATGCCCAGGCATGGTTGAGCTGATACTGCTCGAAAGCGTCTGCCGAGACCGCCAGCAGCCCTGCGTCGCCATCCGGCCGCAGCCTGAGGTCAATTTCATAGAGGCGGCCCGATGATGTCATGGTCGAGAGCCAGGATGCCATGCGCCGGCCCAGCTTGGCATAGAGTTCGCCCGCCTCACCTGTGGCATCGCTGGGGTCCTGGTACAGGAATACGAGATCCAGGTCGGATTCGTAGCCTATTTCCTTGCCTCCCAGCTTGCCATAGGCAATGATGGCGAAATGGGGGGGCGCCAGATTCTCGGTAGCCTGGCCGCGCGGCTGCACCAGCGGCCAGACCCGTGAGATGGTTTCCGCCAGCAGCATGTCCGCCAGCGCCGACAACTGGTCCGCCAGTTGCTCCACTGTGAGCACGCCTTCGAGATCCTGCGCCAGCAACTGGAAGCTCACCTGATGCTGCGTGTCGCGCATGATATTCATCTGCTGTTCGACATCGGGCTGGCCGTTCGCCAGCAGGCAGGCATCAAGCTCAGCCTTGAGCTGTGTGGCAATGGCGTCGAAGTCCGGGGGGGCAAGCAGGGAATGCCACTCGATCAGGCTGTCGAGCAGGATAGGGTGGCGCAGCAGGTATTGCGATGCCCACGGGCTGGCGCTCACCATGCGGGCAACCCGCGCCAGGGTGTCCGGGTATTCGGCCAGGAGCGCCAGATATGCGCTGCGCTGGGCGATATGCTCGACCAGGTCGAAGAGCCGCGCGGCTGTGACCGCGGGCTGGCCAGTGCGCCGCGATACCTCGACAATGGCCGGCAGCAGCGCATCGACCCGTCTGCGGCTATTGGTGGACAGGCTGCGGATGCGATGGCTGTCAAGCAGGCTTTCGACCCGCCGGCACAATGCTTCCGCATCATCGCCCAGCGTCTCGCGCAGGCGTTCGGAGATGTCCGCGCAGGGAGCCTGGCGGCTTGCCGTGGCAGACACGCCGGCGCGCGCATCGCCGCTCCGTCCCTGCGTGTCCTCGCTGTCGTCGCCGCCCATGCCGGCGATGCGAAAGGCATCGCGGAACGTCTGCGATACAAAAGCCCGATGGGCGGCAAGCGTATCGTCGAACTGCTGCCTGTCCATGCCCATGGCCTTCGCAAGCCCTTCGCATTGCTCCGGATCGCGGGGCAGCAGATGGGTCTGCTCGTCTTCCCTGTATTGCAGCATATGCTCTACGCGGCGCAGGAAGCCATAGGCAGAGGCCAGCTTCTGGGCCACGTCATGCGCGATGACGCCGGCCTTGTCCTGGCGGTGCAGAGCCTGCAGCAGCCCCCGATGCTGCAGCGACGGGGTGCGCCCGCCACGGATCAACTGGTTCAGCTGCACCACGAATTCAATTTCCCTGATGCCGCCTTCACCCAGCTTGATATTGTGGATAGTATCGACGCCATTACGCGCGGAGGCCCGCCGCGCCCAGTCCTGCCGTATGCGTTCGCGCAGGCCGCGCAGTGCGGCCAGCGCGTCGAAGTCGAAATATTTGCGGTATACGAAGGGCTGGCGCAGGCGTTCAAGCTGCTCGCACTGGGCGGAGGCATCGCTGCCGGGAAAAGCCTGGCAGGGCAGGATGCGACCTTTTAGCCAGGCGTAGCGCTCCCATTCGCGTCCCTGGGCGACGAGGTAGTTTTCCAGCGCGTCCAGACTCCACGCCAGCGGTCCCGAATCTCCATCGGGGCGCAGCCGCAGATCGCTCCGGAACACCTGCCCATCCGCATCGGGTTCGGACAGGACGGGCATCATGCGCTGTGTGACGCGGCCATAGAATTCGTGATGGCTGATCTTGCGGCGGCCATTGGTTTCGCCTTCTTCGCCATACAGCATGATGAGATCAATGTCGGAAGAAACATTCAGCTCCCGCCCGCCCAGCTTGCCCATGCCTACGATCAGCATTTCCTGCGGCTTGCCTGTGGACGGGTCGAGCGGAACGCCATGCGTCTGCGCCAGGCTGGTGGCCACGCTGCGGTATGCCTGGGCGACTGCCAGATCAGCCAGGTGGGACATGGCCGTAACCACCTCCTGCAGCGAGGCAGCCCCATTGATGTCTCTGACGGCGAGGGTAAAGAAGACACGCTCGCGCAACCGGCGCAATACGCGGCGGACGTCCTCAACCTCAAGGGCGCCCTCCGCATCCCCGCCCTTGAGCTCGGCGAACCAAGCCTGGATGGTCTTGCGGCTCACTTCATGTCCGGCAGCCTGGGCAAGCCAGTCGCCGAATTGCGTATTGGCCGTCAGCCTGCGCCTGAGCGCACCGGACCAGCGCAGGGCTGACTCTAATATAATGTTCTCGGGCATAGGTCTACAGATAAGGGTCTGGTTGTCTGAACATGCGCAGCAGGCAACCGTTGCAAGATTCAGGACGATACTGCAAATACTACCGCTCTGGCTAATCCATTACACGTGTTCCGAATCCTCCGCACACTCCTCGGCTTGTCTGGCTACGTCCTGCTGATCTGCTACTTCGCAGCCTGTGCAGCGGTTCTTGGCGCACGCTACTGGCTGCTTCCCAATATAAACGACTGGCGGCCCGCCATCACCGATTACCTGTCGGCCCAGTTCGGCGTCCAGGTTCAGGCGAGCCATATCGAGGCTGACTGGCGCGGCCGCAATCCCCGCATTGCCTTGACGGGGGTTTCCCTGGCTCCGGCTCATGGCCATGGCGAGCCTGACGCGGCATCGCCTGGTTCGCTGGAAATCCCGCGTGTCAGCGCCCAGCTGGACTGGCGCAGCCTGTTGCTGCGCAGGCCCGCTTTCGTGAACCTGGAAGCCTCTGGCATCCGCCTGGATATACGCCGCGACACGCGGGGCCGCTATCATGCGCTGGGCCAGGTTTTCAAGCCCGATTTCTCCGGGACGCACGACGGGCTGCTTGGCGAATTCCTTGCCTGGCTGCAGGCGCAGCAGCATATCGCGCTGCGCAACGTGTCGCTGCGCTGGACAGACGAGATGCGCGCAGCGCCGCCTTTGCAGCTTGAGCATGTTTCGCTCGCGCTCGCCCGGCAAGGCTCCAGCCACAGTTTTGCCCTTGAGGCGCAGCTGCCCCCTGAGCTAGGGCAGACCCTGGATATCCGGGGCGAGATAGGCGGCCACGAAGCCGATGCCGCGCCGCAGGTGGCGCAGCTCTATGCAAGCGCCAGTCAACTGCGGCCCGATGCGCTGTCGCCATGGCTGGATATTCCCCAGACCTTGGCGATATCCACCTTGTCCGCCCAGGCTCGGCTGGAATTGCGCAATGGGCGTGCCGCCAGCCTGACGGCCTTGCTGGACCTGGGACAGGGAAACTGGCATCCGGGGTTTGGCGCGCAGATCGCAGCCGACAGGCTGCAGCTGTATCTCAGCGGCCCCGTCGAAGATTACCAAAGGGTATTCCGCTATCGCAGCGCCAGCACGAGCCAGCCGGCCCCCATGCCGCCGGCAGGCAATCCCGGCATGGCGCCCTGGGATGCCAGGCATGCGGTCAAGCCCGCAAGACCAGCGGGGGCGCAGCCGGCGCCCGAAGGCGGCGGGGCCTCAGCGGGGCTGCAATATCGCATCAAGGCCCAGGGCCTGGCCGTCACAGCGGACTATCTGTTCAATCATCCATTGGATCTTGGGGATGTTGCGGCGCAAGGGTATGCCAGGCAAGCCGAGTTTGGCGCGCTGGAGGTCGATGTCGCCCAGGCGCGCATCGCCAATGCCGATGCTCAGGCCAGCGTGAGCGGATCATGGCGGCAGGGTGGCAGCAGCGCGGCAGGCATGATTGATCTGACCGGGCAGGTGCAGCGGGCCAGTATCGCGGCCATCGACCATTATTTGCCCGAGCGTATCAACGAGCATGCCAGCCACTGGCTCGAGCATGGCCTGCTGGGCGGCGAGCTGCTCAACGCCAGCCTGATCCTGAAAGGCGATCTGGCCCATTTCCCCTTCCAGGAACAGCCCGAGGCGGGCGATTTCCGTATTGCCGGCCCTTATGAGGGAGGAATTATTGATTATCTGCCCGCAAGCAAGGGCGAGCCGGGCTGGCCTCGGCTGGAGTCCATGCGGGGGACGGCCGAACTGCACCGCGCGGACCTGCGCTTGACGGCCGACACCGCCGTGATGCGCCCGACGCCACAGACCATGATCAGGCTCAAGGAGGTGCGGGCCCGCATTCCCAATCTGGAGCATGAGTCTGTCTTGACCGTCCAGGGCGATACCAGCGGCCAGGCCGCCTCCTATCTTGCGCTGATGGCCCATTCGCCCCTCGGCGGGCTGCTTGACCATGTGTTCGACGAATCCAGTGCCGATGGCGACTGGCAAGTGCCGCTTTCCCTGTCTATACCGCTCGCGCATGCGCACGACACAACAGTCGATGGCGCGATTGTCTTTGCCGGCAACACGGTCACGCTGATGCCGGGCATGCCGGCATTGAGCGATACACGGGGCAAACTGCTGTTTACGCACGAAGGCGCGGTCGCGCAAGACCTGACGGGCAGTTTCCTGGGGGGCAGGATGACGCTTGGCGGCGAGGTCGGGGGCAAGGGCAAAGGGCTGCGCATGCAGGGCCGGATCCAGGCGGATGCGCTTGCCCGCTATGCCGACATCCAGGGGCTGCGCCGCCTGAGCGGAAGCATTCCCTACGATGCGTTGCTGGCCCATGAGGCAGGCAAGCCATACGCCTTGCGTATTTCTTCGGACCTGAAAGGGCTTGCCGTGGACCTGCCCGCGCCGCTGGGCAAGGCGTCGGAGCAGTCCCGCGGCTTGACCGCTGTATGGTCGCGCTTGCCCGATGGGAAAGGCCGGCAGCTTGCGGCAGACCTGGACGACATGGTGCATGTCCGGCTGCGGCATGAGGCATCTTCCCATGGCGACGCATTCTTTCAGGCGGGCGCGGTGGGGGTGGGTCTGGTTCCCCAGCTTCCCGAGTCGGGCATGAGTGTGAATGCCCGCTATCCCGAAGTAGCCATTGATACCTGGCTGGATGTGGAGCAGGCGTTTTCCTCGAGCTTGGATGCGGCCTCGCACAGCGCCCGGCCAGGTGGCGGACAGGACCAGGCGCAAGCGGGCCAGCCAGGGCAATCGCGAAAACAGGATCGCGGATCGCAGATTCCGAAAGCTGGCCGCCCGCTCTTGCCGCCGCTGGCGATGCTGCGTTTGCAAAGCGAAAAAGCAACTTTCCGCAGCATGGCGCTGGACAACCTTACGCTTGCCGCCCGTCAGGGCGAGGCTGGTGCGTGGCGCGTGGAGATCGATTCCAGGCAGACCGCTGGAACGGTAAGCTGGAAGGAGGCGGACGGGCGAATCTCAGGCCCGGTGCGGGCAGACTTCTCGCGACTCGCGATAGGCACGCAGGCGGCGGACTCACGGGTTTCGGGCGCAACGGCGGCTGAAGGGCAGGCTGAGGCAGGCGAGAGCGAAAATCCGCTGGATCTGGATGATGAGTTCGATATTCCCGCAGTCGATCTCGCTATCCAGGATCTCAGCCTCTATGGCCGCCATGTCGGCACGCTGTCTCTCAAAGGCGTGAATCAGTCGCATGGCGAGCTGTGGCGGCTGGAGTCCTTTCAGTTGAACAGCCCCCACGCCAAGATGACTGGCTCGGGGCTGTGGCGCCTGTCGGGGCGGGATCGTGGCCTGACGATCAAGGCACATGCGGACATACGTGATCTGGGGAGCTATGTCGAGCAGATCGGATTTGGCAGCTTCATGTCGGAGGGGTCAGGGACCCTGGATGGGGAGGTCGAGTGGCGCAATATGCCCTGGGCTTTCAGCTTGTCGGATGTCAACGGAACAGTGAGTTTCGATCTGGCCAAAGGGCGGTTCAGCAAGGTGGATTCCTATTCCGCCCGCCTGCTGGAGCTGCTGTCGTTGCAGTCGGTCAAGCGCCTTGCGAGGCTGGATTTCAATCCGGGCAGCCTGATGCGTGACGGATTTCCCTTTGATAACCTGCGCGGCACCCTTGTTTCCAGGGACGGCGTGTTGAGTACGCACGACTATCGCATCAATGGTCCCGCGGGCACGATCGCGCTGGAAGGAAAGACCAGCCTGATGGACAAAACCCTGGACCTGCAGGCGGTGGTGATCCCCAATCTGGATGTCAGCGGGGCGGCAATTGCCGCAGGCATTGCCATCAACCCTATCGTCGGCGTGGGGGCTTTTTTGGGGCAGTGGCTGCTGCAGGCGCCTTTGTCGCAGGCCATGGCTGCGCAGTATCGCATTTCGGGTACGTGGGACGAGCCGGAAATTCAGGAAGTACCTGCGGTGCAGCCCAACAGCAAGCCAGAGTCGCGCCCCGAGCCGCCGGCCTGAAGTGTCCAGGCGGCTGGCCGGGGGCATGTTGTCACATCAGTACAGGCCTTGCTGCAGCATCGCGTCGGCGACCTTCACGAAGCCGGCGATGTTGGCGCCGTTCACGTAGTTCACGCTGCCGTCGTCCTTGCGGCCGTGCAGCACGCAGTTTTCGTGAATGTCGCGCATGATGGCGTGCAGCTTGGTGTCGACCTGCTCGCGCGTCCAGGCCAGGCGTTGCGAGTTCTGGCTCATTTCCAGGCCAGACACGGCGACGCCGCCCGCGTTTGATGCCTTTCCGGGCGCATACAGGATGCCGGCGTGCACGAATGCGTCGACGGCGTCCAGGCTGGTGGGCATGTTCGCGCCTTCGGCCACACAGCGTACGCCGTTGCGGATCAGGGCCTGTGCGTCTTCCAGCTCAAGCTCGTTCTGGGTTGCGCAGGGCAGGGCAACATCGACGGGCACATGCCAGGGCCGCTTGCCGGCTTCGTATACCAGGCCAAGACGCTCGGCGTAGGTTTCGACACGGCCGCGCTCTTCGTTCTTGATACGCTGCAATTCGGCCAGTTTTTCCGGTGTGAAGCCTGCCTTGTCGACGACTGCGCCGTGCGAATCGGATACGGTTACGACCTTGGCGCCCAGCTGCATGCACTTTTCGATGGCGAACTGTGCGACGTTGCCCGATCCAGAGACCGATACCGTGAGGCCTTCAATGGACTGCCCAGCATTCTTGAGCATTTCTTCCGCGAAATACACCGTGCCGTAGCCGGTTGCCTCGGGGCGGATCAGGCTGCCGCCGAAGCTCAGGCCCTTGCCGGTGAACATGCAAGCGGCGGAGTTCGACAGCTTCTTCATCATGCCGGCCATGAAGCCGACTTCGCGCCCGCCCACGCCGATATCGCCTGCCGGCACATCGGTATCCGGGCCAAGGTGGCGATACAGCTCAATGATGAGCGCCTGGCAGAAGCGCATGACTTCGGCGTCGGATTTGCCCTTGGGGTCGAAGTCGGACCCGCCTTTGCCGCCGCCCATGGGCAGCGTGGTCAGGGCGTTCTTGAAGGTCTGCTCGAAAGCCAGGAACTTCAGGATGGACAGGTTGACGGAGGGGTGGAAGCGCATGCCGCCCTTGTAGGGGCCGATCGCGGAGCTGTGCTGGATGCGAAACCCCCGGTTCATTTGGGGGCGGCCCTGATCGTCTGTCCAGCAGATGCGGAACTGGATCGCCCGCTCGGGCTCCACCAGGCGCTGCAGCAGCGCCTGTTCGGCGTAGCGGGGGTTTTGCTCAATGAACGGCCACAAACTGGTCATCACTTCCTTGACCGCCTGCATGAATTCCGGTTGATTCGGATCGCGGGCACGTATCTGGTCGAGAAATTGATCGAGTGTAGGTAGTTTCATCAAGGCTGCTCTAAAGAGGTTAAAAGGGTTGGTTGGCGGTTTATTTCTTCATCATGTCGAAGAACTCGGCGTTCGTCTTGGTGGCGCGGATCTTGTCCAGGATGAACTCCATCGCTTCGATTTCGTCCATGTCATGGATGAACTTGCGCAGCACCCAGACCTTTTGCAGGAGCTCGGGCTTGATGAGCAATTCTTCGCGGCGCGTGCCCGACTTGTTCAGGTTGATGGCGGGGTAGACGCGTTTTTCGGCCAGGCGGCGCTCCAGATGCACTTCAGAGTTGCCCGTGCCCTTGAATTCTTCGTAGATGACCTCGTCCATGCGGCTGCCGGTTTCGACCAGCGCAGTGCCGATAATGGTGAGCGAGCCGCCTTCCTCGAGGTTGCGCGCGGCGCCGAAGAAGCGCTTGGGGCGCTGGAGCGCGTTGGCATCCACACCGCCCGTCAGCACCTTGCCCGAAGCCGGCACCACAGTGTTGTAGGCGCGGGCCAGGCGCGTGATCGAATCAAGCAGGATGACCACGTCTTTTTTCAGCTCGACCAGGCGCTTGGCCTTCTCGATGACCATCTCGGCCACCTGGACGTGGCGCGTGGCCGGCTCGTCGAAGGTAGAGGCCACGACTTCGCCGCGCACGGTGCGCTGCATTTCGGTAACTTCTTCGGGACGCTCGTCGACCAGCAGCACGATCATGAAGGCGTCGGGGTAGTTCGTGGTGATGGCGTGCGCGATATGCTGCATCATCACCGTCTTGCCCGATTTGGGGCTGGCGACGATCAGGGCGCGCTGGCCCTTGCCCAGGGGCGCAAAAATATCCAGGATGCGCCCGGTGACATTTTCCTCGCTCTTGATGTTCCGTTCGAGCGTCATGACCTCGTCGGGATGCAGTGGCGTGAGGTTCTCGAACATGATCCGGTGCTTGATCGCCTCGGGCTGCATGCCGTTGACCTTGTCGACCTTGACCAGTGCGAAATAGCGCTCGCCATCCTTGGGTGTGCGCACCTCCCCCTCGATCGAATCACCTGTATGCAGATTGAATCGGCGGATCTGCGAGGGCGAGATGTAGATATCGTCCGTGCTGGCCAGGTAAGAAGTTTCCGGCGACCGCAGGAAACCGAATCCGTCGGGAAGCACCTCGAGCACGCCGTCGCCGAAGATCTGCTCGCCCTGCTTGGCGCGCCGCTTCATGATGGCGAACATGAGTTCCTGCTTGCGCAGGCGGCTGGCGTTGTCGATTTCCAACTCGGCGGCCATTTCCAGCAATTTGGAAACGTGCTGTGTTTTTAATTCGTTGAGATGCATGTGAGAAGAAGAGGGGGGATGGATGTATTTGCAAGAGTTGGCGAGCCCAGAAAAGGCTCGCGCGCAAAATTATTGTGTTTTTCTACAGGGATTCGTCCAGGAAGGCAGCCAGCTGCGTTCGGGACAGCGCGCCCACCTTGGTGGCAGCGGCCTTGCCGTCCTTGAACAGCATGAGGGTGGGAATGCCGCGGATGCCGAACTGAGCGGCGGTGTCGGGATTCTCATCAACATTGACCTTCGCAATGATAACACGGCCTTCGTACTGCTTGGCAGCTTCTTCAAGCAGCGGCGCGATCATCTTGCAGGGACCACACCAGGCGGCCCAGTAGTCGACCAGGACGGGCAAATCGGATTTCAGGACGTCAGCCTCGAACGAGGCATCGCTCACGTGTTTGATGTGTTCGCTCATGATAAAAAGAAAAAAGATGAATTTTGTATAGGAAAACTATACGGGACGGCAGGACAATCGCACAACGCATTCGGGGCGATGAAGCCCGTCTGCGCGGGTTTTGACCGGGGTCGCGTTGCTGTATTCCGACAAGCATACCACTCTGGGAATCGCGCTGCAGTGTGTACAGCGGCGCGCTCTACGTAAAATAACGCATTCTTTTGCACGAACTCTGGAAACAAATTGGCTACACCACGCTACGACGAAGCCTCAATACGGGTGCTCAAAGGCCTGGAACCCGTCAGGCAGCGGCCCGGTATGTATACCCGCACCGACAATCCGC
>Ga0182738_1001363_pt1 | contig 30789 bp, 21 predicted proteins | sample eDN5th30CBELigMG_FD_128876 | JGI IMG/M metagenome (GOLD analysis project Ga0182738, IMG submission 128876) | Enriched Miracle-Growth compost microbial communities from Emeryville, California, USA - eDNA 5th pass 30_C BE-Lig MG (version 2)... ...
AGAAATACGTGCCGTTCTTCAAGGCCGGCAAGGAAATGCGCGAGCGGCTCAACAAGTCCGACTAGCGGCCCGCCGTCGCGGACGGGTCCGGGCGCAGGCGGCGGAAAGCAGCGGTCACGATCCCATGCGTCGTTTCATCACCCTCCTCATCCTCGTCCCCGTCGCGGCGGTGGTCGTCCTCTTCTCGGTCGCCAACCGCCATGCCGTGACGGTGTCGCTCGACCCGTTCCACGGCGCCGCGCCCGGCCTCACGTTCGCCGCGCCGCTGTTCGTCCTCCTCTTCGGCGCGCTGGCGCTCGGCGTCCTGATCGGCGGGGTCGCGGCCTGGACGCGCCAGGGCCGCTGGCGCCGCGCGGCGCGGCGGATCGAGGCGGAGGCCGGGCTCCTCCGCGGCGAGATCGACAAGCTCCGCCGCACCGCGCCGGCGCCGGGCGCGGCGGCGCTGCCGCCGGCCCGCGACGCCGCCTGATGCGCTTCGTCAGCGCCGCCGAGATCGACGATGTCCTCGACTTCCCCGCGCTCATAGCCGCACTCCGCGAGGCCTTCCGCGGCGACATCGAGACCCCGACCCGGCACCATCACGCAATCGCGCGGCCGGGCGGCGATTCGACGCTGCTCCTGATGCCCGCCTGGTCCGGGAGCGCCGGCGGCTACATGGGCGTGAAGATCGTGTCGGTGGTTCCGGGCAACGCCGCCCGCGGCCGGCCGAGCGTCGTCGGCACCTACCTGCTCCTCGACGGCGACAGCGGCGAGCCGCTGGCGCTGCTCGAGGGCGCGGCGCTGACGGCGTGGCGCACGGCGGCGGCATCGGCCCTCGCGGCATCCCGCCTCGCGCGGCCGGACGCCCGCCGGATGGTGATGGTGGGGGCGGGGACGCTCGCGCCCCGCCTCGTCGCCGCCCACGCCGCGGTGCGGCCGATCGCCGAGGTCGCGGTCTGGAACCGCACGCCGGCCCGGGCCGAGGCGCTCGCGGCGGCGCTCGCGGTGCCGGGCCTCGCGGTGCGCGCCGTCGAGGATCTCGCCGGCGCGATCGGCACCGCTGACCTCGTCTCGGCCGCGACGATGAGCCGGGTGCCGCTGGTCGCGGGCGCGTCCCTCCGGCCCGGAACGCACGTCGATCTCGTCGGGGCCTACAATCCCGAGATGCGCGAGGCCGACGACGAGGCGCTCCGGCGCGCCACGGTCTTCGTCGACACCCGCGCCGGCGCGCTGAAGGAGGCCGGCGACATCGTCCAGCCGATCGCCGCCGGCATCCTCGCCGCGGCGGACATCGCCGGCGATCTCTTCGACCTCTGCCGAGGGACCGTGTCCGGCCGCCGGGGGCCGGAGGAGATCACGCTCTTCAAGTCGGTCGGCACGGCGCTCGAGGACCTCGCCGCCGCCGTCCTGGTCTACCAGCGGCTGGCCTGATCCGTCACGTCACGAAGAGGTCGGGGCGCGCCTCGGCGTAGCGCCGGAGCTCGGCCATGCCCTCGTCGAGATGGGCGCCCATGGCCGCGGCGGCGCGCGGCGCATCGCGCCCGACCAGTGCGTCGAGGATCAGGCGGTGCTCGCGGAGCGTGTTGCGGTTGCGCGTCGGCGTCGGCAGGAGGAGGCGCCGCGCCCGCTCGAGCTGGGCCCGCGAGGTGTCGACCACCTCGGCCACGCGCCGCATGGCGAGGGCATCGAACAGGACCTCGTGGAAGCGGACGTCGAGCACGTAGAACTCGTCGATGTCGTCGCCGCGGACCGCGGCGGCCTGGTACTCGAGGAGCCGCTCGAGGCGGCCGAGGGTGATGTCGTCGATGCGCGGCGCAAGGGCGGTCACCGTGGCTACCTCCAGCGCCCGGCGCACGAAGGCGGCTTCGGCGACGTCGGACAGCCGGATGCGGGCGACGAAGGTCCCCTTCTGCGGGGCGACCTCCACCAGCCGCTCCTCGGAGAGCCGCGCGATCGCCTCGGCGAGCGGCTGCCGCGAGACGCCGAGGCGCTCGCAGATCTCCGCCTTGTCGATGCGTGTTCCCGGCGCCAGCGTCAGTGCGATGATCCCGCCGCGGAGATCGTCGTAGACGGTCACCGCCTTGGAGACACCGCGCCGAACATGGCCGGGCCGGGTAGGGGCCTGGTAGTTCAAGGGCAGTCATCTCCGCCGATAGCGCCGCATGCTAGCGGGGCGGCCGGCCGGCGACAACCGCCGGTCCCGGCCCGGCGCGTAGCCGCGGACCTTCCGAGCCGGTTGAAAACGGCGAGGAAACCCGGAACACTATCGGGGGTAGGCTGGCGGAATGGGGGGAGTTCGTCATGGGGTGGCGGGCGAAGTGGCTCGTCGGCATCGCCAGCGCGGTGATGGTTGCGGTGCTGAGCCCCGGACCGGCCGTCCGCGCGGCGACGATCGACATCGAGACCAGCGAGATCGAGGGGAAGACCGTCTCGTTCATCGTCATCGAGGGTGACCTCGAATACGGCGACGAGCTCCGCTTCGCGGACCTCGCGATCCGTCTGCCCACGGCCGTCGTCCTCCTCGTCAGCCCGGGCGGGAACCTCCATGCCGGCATCGAGATCGGCAAGGCGATCCGCCTCAAGGGTTACGCGACCTGGGCAGCCGATGCCCGCTCCTGCGCCTCGGCCTGCGCGTTGGCGTGGCTCGGCGGCACGCCGCGCCTGATGTCCGACGACGGCGCCGTCGGCTTCCATGCCGCCTGGAGGTCTGATGGAGCGGCGTCGCGGCCGGATTCGGTGGGCAACGCGCTGGTCGGGGCCTACCTCAACCAGCTCGGCATGACGCCGAACGCCATCGCCTACGTCACCGGGGCGCAGCCCGACGGCATGCAATGGCTCACCTTCGCCGACGCCGAGGCGGTCGGCATAGAGGTCGTCGCGCTCGCTCCGCCCGACGCGGTCGCTGCCGCCGAGACGCCGGAACCGTCCGCGAGCGAGGCCTGGGCGTCCTACGGCGACTGGATCCAGATCTACAGCCGCGAATCTCTCAATGCCGCGATCGAGCTCGGCATGGCCTACCGGCGCGAGTTCCCCTCGACCTTCGTCTTCCGATACGACAACGGCTGGTATGTCGTGGCGCTCGGCCCCTATCCCGATCGCCTTGCAGCCCGCCGCGACCGGGACCGGCTGGTGCGGAGCGGCCGCATCCCCAAGGACAGCCTCGTCAATGACGGTGATCGCTTCCTCGAGCTGGTGTGGGGCGCCGCGCCCGACCGCCCGGCGGTGGCGCTGCAGCCGCGCGCGGAGGAATCGGCGCTGCAGCTCGCCGAATCCTATTTCGCCACATGGTCCGGATCGCGGGCGACCGCGATCGATTTTCTCGACCGCAGCTATGCTCCGCAGGTCGATTACTTCGGCAAGCGCATCTCGCGAACGGCGGTCATGAAGGAGAAGCTCGCCTTCGTCGAACGCTGGCCCGAGCGCCGCTACACGTTCCGCTCGAGTCCAAGCGTCCGCTGCGGCGCGGAGGGGCTCTGCGTGGTCGAGGGGCTGGTCGACTGGCGCGCCTACAGCCCCACGCGCAACACGACCTCCACCGGCACGGCGTCGTTCACCCTGTCGCTGAGCGTTCGCGGCTCGCGCACCGCCATCGTCGGCGAAACGAGCCGCGTCCTGTCGCGCCATATGCGGAAGGGACGCTGAGGCCCCTGGCGCCGCTGCCAGCGATGGCGCGCCGCGGTCGAGCCGTGCCCCCGCGTGCCTACATCGTCACCTCGACGCGGTGCTCGCGCCCGTCGTCGACCAGCGCCAGCCGTGGCGGATCGACGGGCAGGTCCCGGCCGTCGAGGACGAGCCGCCTCACGCCGTGGGACGCCCCGGCGGCGTTCGATACGGCGATGACGTACGTGGCCGCGCCGAAGGCGAAGCGGATGCGGAAGCCCGGCCATGACGGGGGGATCGCCGGATCGATCTCGAGCGCGTCGCCGATCTTCCGCAAGCCGAGGAGCGCCTCGACGCCGCAGCGGTAGAGCCAGCCGGCGGAGCCGGTGTACCAGGTCCAGCCGCCCCGCCCGACATGGCCGGGCGCGGCATAGACGTCGGCCGCCACGACATAGGGCTCGACCTTGTAGTGGTCGGCGGCGGCCCTGGTCGTCGCGTGCGACACCGGATTGAGCATCGAGAAGATGCGGAACGCCCGCTCGCCGTCGCCGCGGCGCGCGAAGGCCCAGGCGAGCCATATGGCGCCATGGGTGTACTGGCCGCCGTTCTCGCGGATGCCGGGCGGATAGCCTTTGATGTAGCCGGGCTCGAGCGGCGTCGCGGTGTCGAAGGGCGGCGTGAAGAGGAGCGCGATGCCCTCGTCCCACTTGAGAAGCTCGCGCTCGGCCGAGGCCAGCGCCGTCGCGACCTGGCCGTCGTCCCCCGCGCCCGACAGGGCCGCCCAGGACTGCGCGATCGAATCGATCCGGCAGGCCGGGCCGCCGGCGGTGCCGAGCGGCGTGCCGTCGTCGAAATAGGCGCGGCGGTACCAGGCGCCGTCCCACCCGTGGTCGGCGAGCGCGCCGCGGAGCGCCGCCATGTGGGCGCGCCAGCGTTCGGCGAGATCGCCCCGGCCGCGCGCCTCGGCGAGCGGCGCGAGCGCCTCGAGCGCCGCATGGAGGAACCAGCCGAGCCACACGCTCTCGCCGCGGCCGCCGGCGCCGACGAGGTTCATGCCGTCGTTCCAGTCGCCGGTCCCCATGAGCGGCAGGCCATGGGCGCCGACCGCGAGGTTCCGCTCGATGCCGAGCACGCAGTGCTCGAACAGCGGGGCGGCGCGCCCGGCCTGGCGCGGCTGGTAGAAGGAATCGTGCTCCTCCGGCGACAGCGCGGGGCCTTCGATGAACGGCACGGGCTCGTCGAGGATCGCCGTGTCGCCGGTCGTCGCCACGTAGGTCGCGGTGATGTAGGCGAGCCACACCGTGTCGTCCGAGATGTGGGTCCGCACCCCCTGGCCCGTCGCCGGCAGCCACCAGTGCTGCACGTCGCCCTCCTCGAACTGGCGCGCCGCCGCCTTGAGGATGTGCTCCCGGGCCATGGCGGGGTGCGTCAGCAGCACCGCGAGCGAATCCTGGAGCTGGTCGCGGAAGCCGTAGGCGCCGCTCGCCTGGTAGAAGCCGGAGCGGGCCCAGATGCGGCAGGCGATGGCCTGGTAGAGGAGCCAGCCGTTGAGCATGAGGTCGAGGGCCGGATCGGGGGTCTCGACCTCCACCGCGCCGAGGAGCGTCTGCCACCGGCGGCGCGCGTCGGCGAGCGTCGCTTCGGGGTCGGCGGCGCGATGGCGGGCGACGAGCGCCTCCGCCTCGGCCTGCGAGCCGGCCTGCCCGAGGACGATGACGATGCGGGTGCTCTCGCCGGGGGTCAGCGTCACCTCGACCTGCATCGCGCCGCAGGGATCGAGGCCCGCGCCGACCCGCCCGGACAGGGGCTCGCCCCCGACGAGCGCCGCCGGCGCCTCGAGCCGGCCGAGCCGGCCGAGGAACGCGGAGCGGTCGGCGGTCCATGATTGCTGCCGGCCGCCCATGTCGAGGAAGGCGACGCGGGAGCCGTAGTCGCGGTTCCACGGATTGCGGGCGAGCAGGGCGCCGTTCGCCGAGAGCTCGGTCCGGATGAAGGGCAGGCCCGCCGTCCGCGACGGGCCGAGCACCCATTCCGCATAGGCGGTGACGGCGAGCCGCCGCGTGCCGGTTCCCGCGTTGCGAAGCGTCAGGACCGACACCTTGACCGGGTCCTGGCCGGGCACGAACTGGACGAGGTCGCTGCCGATGCCGTCGGCCTCGTGGAGGAAGCGGGAATAGCCGAAGCCGTGGCGCGCCACGTAGGCGCCGCCGTCGGCCTGGTGGACATGGGCGGTCGGCCCCCACAGCGCGCCGCTCTCGCGGTCGCCGATATAGATCATCTCGCCGGAGCGGTTCTCGACCGGATCGTTCGACCACGGCGTGAGCTGGTTCTCCCGGCTGTTCCCCGTCCACGTGTAGCCGGCTCCGTCGGCGGCGACGTGGAAGCCGGCATCGGGATTAGCGACGACGTTGATCCATGGTGCCGGCGTCCGGAAGCCGTTCCTGAGGACCACGACGTACTCGCGGGCCTCGACGTCGAAGCCGCCATAGCCGTTCCAGAAGGCGAGCCCGCCGGTATCGGGAGGCGGCCCGTAGGTCTCCGGCCGCACCGTGGAGACCGCCCGCGCCGTGACGGTGCGGACCGTCGCCAGCCGCTTGAGCTGCTCGGCGAGGCTGCCGCGGCGCCCGGTCAGGACGGCCCGGGCCGCGCCGAAAAGGGCCTGGCGCGCCTCCTCGCCGACGAGGTCGCCGCGGAGCACGAAGACGTTGCCCGGCCCGCCGTGCTGGAACGGCTGGTTGCGGGTCTGGCTCGCCTTGGCGGCGGCGAGCAGCCCCTCCTGAAGGTTCTGGATGTAGGAGCTCGCCCGCTCGTTGAGGATGACGACGTCAACCGCGAGGCGCTTCAGCCGGTAATATTCGTGGGCGAGGATGAGCTGGCGGGCGAGGCCGATATCGGCGACGTCGTCGATGCGGACCAGGATGATCGGCAGGTCGCCCGAGATCCCCTGCGACCAGAGGGCGCTCTGCACCGCCGGGGGCAGCTCGGCGGGGCGGAGCCCCGGTTCGGAGAACAGCACCGTCTCGGCCAGCGACTGGAACAGCCCGGCGTCGTCGGGCATCAGGTCCATGTGGCGGAGCTGGATCTGGGCATGCGTCCAGGCGAGCGTCCGGGCGCGCTCGAAGGCGAGCGGGTCGTTGTGGTCGCGGAGGCGGTCGAGCACCGCGTCCCGGCTCGGGCCGACGAGGGTCCAGAACGCGATCCGCGTCGTCCGCCCCGGCGCCACCCGTACCGTGCGCCGGATGCTGAAGACCGGGTCGAGGACCGTCCCCGTGGTGCCGGAAAGGGGGCGTTCCAGCGCCTCGGGCGCCGTGGCGTCGCGGCCCGGGCCGATGAACCGCGCCCGGTCCGTCTCGTACTGCGTCGCGCCGACCGTGCCGTCGTCGACGACCGCGAAATGCGCCGCCCAGAGATCCTCGTCGGTCGGCGCCCGCTTGCGGCGGTGGGCGAGGAGGGCGTCGAATTCCGGAACGTACTCGGTCTGCACGAACAGCTTGGAGAAGGCGGGATGGGCGACGTCGGCCGCGCCGGGGCCGAGCACGATCTCGGCGTAGGACGTCACCTCGATGTCCCGCCGCATGCCGCCCATGTTGGCGAGCGAGACGCGCCGGACCTCGGCGTCGCTCTCGGCCGAGACGAGGATCTCCGTCGTCGTGGCGATGGTGCGGTCGCGGCGGACATACTCGGCGTGATCCTCGGTGAAGTCGGCGACATAGCTGTCGGGCTCGACCCGGGTCGGCTGGTAGGTCGCGGACCAGACGCGTGCGGTCTGGGTGTCGCGGAGGTAGATCCAGGAACCCCAGTCATCGACGGTGCGGTCCTCGCGCCAGCGCGTCACGCTCTGCTCGTTCCAGCGGCTCCAGCCGGATCCGGCATTGGTCAGCATCACCGAGTAGCGGCCGTTGGAGAGAATCTGCACCTGCGGCGCCGGGGTGTGCGGCGTCGTCGTCCGGCGCGGGGTCTGCGAGGCGACGATGCGCACCTCGGTCGGCGCCTTGACCTCCTCGGCCCGGACCTGGATCGCCGTCGCTCCGCGCGGATGGCGCTCCTGCAGCAGGAGCTCGACCGCGGCGATGATCGGCTCGCGATGGAAGCGGCGGCGCATCATGCCGCCGAGCAGCGCATCGGCGATGGCGACGATGGTCATGCCCTGGTGGTGGGCCATGTAGTTGCGGACGATGGCGAAGTCCTCGCCCGCCGGGACGCGGCCGGGGGTGTAGTCGATCGCCTCGAAGTAGCCGTAGTCGCCGAGCGCCCCCTGCGCGGCGAGCACGCGATAGTTCGCCATCGCCGCCGCCGGGTCGACCATCGCCGCGAGGCCCGTCGCATAGGGGGCGATGACGGTGTTGGCGCTGAGCCCGCGCTTGAGGCCGAGGCCCGGCACGCCGAAATTGGAATACTGGTAGGTGAACTCGAAGTTGCGGGCGTTGTAGGCGGATTCCGATATGCCCCAGGGGATGCCCTTCTCCGCCCCGTACGCGATCTGGCGGGTGACGACGAGGCGGTTGGTCTCGGCGAGGAGGCTCCGGTCCGGAGCGCGCATCACCAGCGACGGCATCAGGTACTCGAACATCGAGCCCGACCAGGAGACCAGTGCGGCGCCGCCCGCCACCTCGGTGGTGACGCGCCCCATCCGGAACCAGTGCTTGGTGGGCACGTCGCCCTTGGCGATGGCGAAGAAGCTCGCGAGCCGCGCTTCGGAGGCGAGGAGGTCGTAGTAGTTGGGGTCGCGCTGCCCGTCGCTCGGCAGGTATCCGATCGAGAGGAGCTGGCGCTCGCCGTCGTAGAGGAAGCGGTAGTCCATCGAGACCGCGAGGTTGCGCGCGGTGCGGGCGATGGCGAGGAGCTGGTCGCCGAGGGGCGGGGCGTCCGCCGCCGTCGGTCCGTCCCGGAGGTGGCTGTCGATGGCGGCGAGCATCGCGTTCGACCAGGCGGCCCGCGCCGGCGCGTCACCGGCATGGGCGACGAGGAGGTCGGCGAAGGGGCGAAGCTCGAGGAGGAAGCCGCCGGGGTCGACGGCCGGGGGTGCGGCGAGCGCCCGCGCGATCGCGTCGCGCGCGCTCGTCCACTCCGTCGTCGCGCCGCCGGCCGGCGCTTCGTCGAGCAGGCGGAGGTGGTCGCCGATGCCGGCGGCGAGGCTGGCCGGCGTCGGTCCGAGGGCCGCCTCCTCGCAGGCATTGGCGAGCGCGATCAGGTGGCCGGCAAGGTTGCCGCTGTCGACCGAGGAGACGTATTGCGGCTCCAGCGGCCGGAGGTCGGCCGTGTCGTACCAGTTGTAGAAGTGGCCGCGGAAACGCTCCATGCGGCCCATCGTGGCGAGGGTGGCCGCGACGCGGTCCGCCATGTCGCGGAGGCCGATCCAGCCGAAGTCGCGGGCCGCGACCACCGCCAGGAGGTAGAGGCCGATATTGGTCGGCGACGTCCGGCCGGCGAGCTGCGGTTGCGGCGGCTCCTGGTAGTTGTCGGGCGGCAGGAAGTTCTGCTCCGCGGTGGTGAAGCGCTCGAAGTACGCCCATGTGCGCCGGGCGACGAGGCGGAGGTCGCGGGCATCCTCCTCCTCGAGCGACGGCGCGCCGTAGGGGATGATGCGGCTCGCGGCATAGACCAGCGCCGGGGCCGCGACCCATGCCAGAGCGAAGGGCAGGGCGACGAGGCCGGTGAGCGTTGCGCTCGAGAAGGCGACGATCGCGGCGAGGACGCCGACCACGACGCTCGGCGCCATCCAGCGGTAGAAGGCGGCGACGCTCAGCTCGGGGGCGCGCGCCGCCTGCTCGGCGGTCACCCAGTCGAGCATCCGGCGCCGCGTGACGCCCAGCCGCCACAGCGTGCGGGCGATCGCGTCGATCATCGTCCCGGCCAGGTGGACGAGGGTGACGACGAGGAACGCCGACTGGAGGAGCGAGCGCCGGAGGTTGTCGCCGAGGGTGCCGAGGCGTTGCCGCCACGGCACGCGGGCGCTCAGCCAGTCGAAGCCGACGAGGTCCGAGACGAAGGCAGGAAGCGCCAGCGTGGCGAGGATGAACAGCGTCCATGCCAGCGCGCCGCCGGGCGGCAGCAGCCAGCCGGCGAGCAGCGCGGCCACGGCCGAGGGCGCGTAGAGCGAGCGCCGGAGGTTGTCGAGCATCTTCCAGCGGCCGAGGGGCGGCGTCCCGCCCGCAGCGGCGGCGGGGCCGACGATCCACGGCAGGAGCTGCCAGTCGCCGCGGGTCCAGCGGTGGATGCGGGAAAGGGCGACGTCGTAGCGGCGGGGGAACTCCTCGAGCAGCTCGACGTCGCTGGCCAGCCCCGAGCGGGCGAAGATGCCCTCGTAGAGGTCGTGGCTGAGCACGGTGTTGTCCGGCGTCCGGCCTTTCATGACGGCCTCGACGGCGTCGACGTCGTAGATGCCTTTGCCGACGAAGGAGCCTTCCCCGAAGAGGTCCTGGTAGAGGTCGGGCGCGGGGGCGGCATAGGGGTCCATGCCGGGCGAGCCCGAGAAGACGTACTGGAACCAGGAGCCTTCACCCCGCATCGGCAGGGCCATCGTCATCCGCGGCTGGATGATGCCGTACCCGGCGACGACGCGGCGCCCGTCCGGGTCGAGCTGCGGGCGGTTGAGCGGATGGGCGGCGCGGCCGACGAGCTTTGCGACGGTGTCGCGCGGCATCCGCGTGTCGGCATCGAGGGTGACGATGTGGCGGATGCGCCCGGGGAGGGCGGGCGGCCCCGCCGCGAGGGGCAGGAAGGAGGTTCCCGGCTCCTCCCGGAGGAGGCGGTTCAGCTCCTGGAGCTTGCCGCGCTTCCGCTCCCAGCCCATCCATGCACCCTGGGCCGGGTTCCACTGCCGGCGCCGGTGGAGGAGATGGAAGCGCGGCTCCCCGCGCCCCGGATAGCGCCGGTTGAGCGCGGCGATGCCCGCCTCGGCAAGCGAGAGGAGGGGCTGGTCGTCCGCGCTCGTCTCCGTCGGCGCATCGCGCCAGTCGGTGAGGAGGGCGAAGAAGACGTTCGGCCCGGAATTGCCGAGGTAGTGCACCTCGATCGCCGACAGGAGGTCCTCCACGGCCTCGGGACTGCCGAGCAGCGCCGGCACCACCACCAGCGTGCGCTCGCCATCGGGGATGCCGGACTGGAAATCGAGGGCCGGCAGCGGCTTCGACCGGAGCATCGCGGCGATCGTCCGGTTGAGGAGGCCGGCGGCGAGTTCCGACGCCGGGATGATGCCGACGACGACCAGCAGGACGACGAGGACCCAGGACGCGCCGCCCGTGGTTGCGGCAAGGACCGCGGCGGCGAGGACGAGCGCGGCGAGGACGCCGATCACCCCGACATAGCCGGCGACGCCGAGCCGGAAGAACGCGGCGCGGAGCCGTTCGGCGAGTCCCGGGCGATAGGCGACGTCGCGCCGGAGCTCCGCCGCGCCCCGGCCGACCAGCCAGTAGCCGGGGTCGCCCTCCGGCGAGGCGGGGCCGCCGGCCGCCGCGGCGAGGTCGAGGACGCGCCGCGCGATGTCGAGCTCGGCCCGGCCCGAGCGGCGGGTGACGTGCTCGATCTCCTCCCGGTAGGCGTTGCGGGTGGGGAAATCGAGCGAGGCGAACCGCGATCCGTCGCGGAGCAGCGCGTCGACCAGGCTGACGCGCTCGAAGATCTCGCCCCAGTCGACCGCGGAGACCTGCCGCATGCTCGTGATGATGTTGCGGACGGTCACGTTCATGGCCGCCTGGCGCTGGTGCTCGGCGGCGATGAGCGCCTCGGTGCTGGTGCCCTGCCGGACCATCTGCGCGTCGAGCCACTCGGCCGAGGAGGCGGCGAGCGGCCCGGGATCGCGGAGCCGGTGGGCGAGCTGGACGAGGAGGGTCGGCGCATAGTCCGGCCCGAGGTCGCGGAGCGCCTCGGAGACCGGCACCGGCATGGCGCCGCGGAGGCCGAGCGCCCGGTCGGCGATGGCGTCGGCCCGGCGGCGGAGGCGCTGGCCCTTGACGATCAGCTGCGCCGCGCGGCGGAGATTCTCGACCAGCACGATGCGGAGCGTGATCGCCACCGCCCACAGCTCGCCGATGGTGAGGGGCTGGACCTCCTGGTACGCGTCGAGCATCCGGCACAGCGTGTCGACGTCGAAGCGGCTGTCCATGTGCGCGACATACGCCCAGGCGATGCCGAAGACCCGCGGCAGCCCGGCGAGGTGCCCGCTCTCGATCCGCGGCAGCTGGCGGTAGTAGCCCGGCGGCAGGTCGCCCTCGATCTGGAAGATCTGCTCCTCGACGACGTGATAGTTGTCGAGGATCCATTCGGCGGCGGGGGTGATGGTGCGCCCGTTCTCGACGGTGCGGGCGATGGTCCGGTAGGCGGCGAGCAGCGTCGCCTCGTTGTCGCGGAGCCGCGCCGAGAGGGGATGCTCGCCGCCCCGCGACGCCCCCTCGCCCTGTGCCGCGGCCAGCGAAGCGGCGTGCGCCGCCAGCCGGTCGGGGCCGAACTGCTCGGCGCGGATCAGGTCCTCGCTGTGCCACAGCGCCGCAGGCTTGTCGCGCCTCAGGAAACGCACGTTCTTCCACCGCATCAGCGTATCGACACGGAACAGGCGGCAGGCATGGCCCGACAATCCGCAACTGCACCGTCGGCAGTCTCGGCGACAACGGCACCCTTGGCAAATGCGGCCCTCGGCACGTCGCTTCTCCGGCAGGACGGCCACCCGATTCCCTCCGGCGCCCCAGAGCCGGAGAGGCACGAGGTCGTGCCCGTGACCCTCGGAGACGGAAACGGGCGGGGCGGCGAAAGCGTTCCGCACGGGCGAGCAGGCGCCCGCGCGCGCCTACTTTCGGGCCGAAGCGGTCTGCACCCCCCGTCGCCCGGAAATCCGGACGATGCGGATACGGAAGAAGAGCGGGTGGAGTTCCTTCTCGGTCCGCTCGACGATCGTCTGCACGTAGGCCGGCTCCCACCAGATCGGCCGCTGCTGGATGATGGACCACGCCAGCTTCCGCTCGCCTTCCCACTCCGGGTCGTTGGGGATCTCCTCGAAACGACCTTCGACGACGAGGCTGGTCCAGTCCTGGGGACTGTGGATCTCGTCCATCTCCAGGCAGACCAGCGGATTCGCCCGCATCCAGTCGATCTTCTTGCCTTCGGTCGAGGCGCAGTAGACGTAGCCGTCGTGGCAGACGCAGGATATGGGCACGACATAGGGCTGCCCGTCCCGGGCGCAGGCGAGCCTGGCGACGCGCGCCCGCGCCATGAACGCGAGGCTTTCGGACTCGTCGAGATCGGTGATGAGCATGGCTTCACCCTCCCATCGTGAAGGCGCTCGCCGCCATCCAGAGGCCAAGCACCATCACCGCGCCCATCCACAGGTAGAAGTATCGCTCGAAGCCCATGGACCCGTAGGCCCGCGCCATCGTCGCCGGCGGGAAGGCGAGTAGCGAAAGCCCCTTGAGGAGCGCCGCCCAGCCGGCGAGGTTGATCGCAACGGCCAGCGCGCCGCCCGTCCATCCGACCTGCGCGAGCACGATGGCAAGCCCCGCCGCGGTGGCGACCATGCCGGAGAACAGCATCCAGGGTCCGCTCCGCGCCATCTCGTCCAGCGTCGCCAGCGTGCGCCGCCGGCTCGGCAGCATGCCGAGGGAAATGGCGACCAGGTAGAGCCCAAGGAGCTTGCCGAGGAAGATCGTTGTCGTTGACATGGCGGCGACTGCGCCCCGCATCCGATCGGTCGCGGGAACGATAGACCGAGATCGCCGGCCGGTCGAGATGCGCCGCCGCGGCGATCGGGGGACGTGCCGCGGCCTGTAGACAGCGGGCCTCCGGAAGTGCCCAAGTATCGGCGGCGCGGGCGGGGCGGAACGGGACCGGCATGTCGACTGCCATTGCCATCCTCGGCGGGGTCGGGCTCTTCCTGCTCGGCATGACCGTCATGACCGACGGCCTCAAGGCGCTGGCGGGATCGGCGCTGCGCACCGTCCTCGGCAAGGCGGCGGCGACGCCGCTCTCCGGCGCCTTCTGGGGCGCGATCGTCACCCTTCTCGTCCAGTCGTCGAGCGCGGTGACGATGATGACGATCGGCCTCGTCAGCGCCGGGCTCCTGACCTTCCCGCAGGGCCTCGGCCTGGTGTTCGGCGCCAATGTCGGGACGACCGGGACCGGCTGGCTGATCGCGCTGGTCGGCGTGCGCGTCTCGCTTTCGGCAGTGGCGCTGCCGCTCATCTTCGTCGGGGCCCTGACGCGGCTCCTGGCCGGGGGGCGGATCGCGGCGGCGGGCGGCGCGCTCGCCGGGTTCGCGCTGGTGCTCTACGGGCTGACGACCCTCCAGGAGGGCATGGGCGGCCTTGCGGAGAGCCTGCATCCGTCCGATCTGCCCGCGGTGCTCGGCGCGCCGGGGGTCGGCTGGGCGGCCGGGATGGCCGGCCTCTTGTCGCTGATCGTCGCCGGCCTCGTGATGACCGCGGTCATGCAGTCCTCGACGGCCGCCATCGCCGTCACCCTCTCGGCCTTCTACGCCGGGGCGGTGAGCCTCGAGCAGGGCGCGGCGCTGATCATCGGCCAGAACATCGGCACGGCGACGAGCTCGGCGCTGGCCGCCATCGGCGCCAGCGTGACGGCCAAGCGCCTCGCCCTCGCCTACGTGCTCTTCAAGATCATCGCGGCGCTCATCGCGATCGCCGCCTTTCCGCTCACGATGGCGCTCATGGACGCCCTCGCCGCGTCGATCGACGGGGCGACGCTGCTTGCCGCCTACCACACCGCCTACAACGTCGTCGGGGTCGCCGTGCTGCTCCCGGCGACGCGGTGGTTCACCCGTATCGTCGCGTGGCTCCTGCCTTCCCGGCAGAGCACGCTCCAGGAGGCGCTGGACCGAAGCGCGCTGGCGACGCCCGTGATCGCCATCGAGACCGCCCGGCGCGTGGTCGCGGAGGTCCTCACGAACAGCGCCGCCTCGGTCTCCGCGGCGCTTTCGGGCCGCTCCGGTTCCCTGCGCCGGGACGCGAGCGCGGCCGCGACGGCGCTCGGCGAGGTGCGGCGGTTCCTGTCCGAGCTGAAGGAGCTGCCCGAGACGGAAGCGGAGCGGGCACGGATGACCAACACGCTCCACGCGCTCGATCATGTCTGGCGCCTCGTGGAGCACCTCGGGGAGGGCGACTTCCCGAGGCCGGCGGGGGGAGCCGCCGATGATCGCCGCCCGGCCGCATTGTGCCTGCGGGGGATGCGCGCCGCGCAGGCGATCGGCGGCTCGATCACCTCGGAGTCGGCCCTCAGCGCGCAGGCCGGCCCGATCGGCTGGACCGCCTCGTCCGAGGTCGCGGCAGCGCTCGACGACATGGAGCGCGTGGCCGCGGAGCTCGAGGCCGTGCAGCGCGCGCATCGTGCTGCGATGCTGGCTTCCGTGGCACCGGGAAAGCTCACCGTGTCCGACGCGCTGGCGCGAATCGAGGCGGCGCGACGGCTCGACCGGCTGGCGCATCACGCCTGGCGCGCGGCAGCGCATCTCCTCGGCCGCCCGGTGGACGGCGCACGGACCGATGAGGGGGCCGCGACGGGCTAGAACTCCTTGCCGATGAGGGTCCGGTCCACCGACAGCGGGCCGCCGCCATAGCCGGCGAAGAGGAGGACGCCGACCGTCCAGATCGCCGACAGGAACTCGGCCTTGTGCTGGACCTGGGCGAGGAAGGCGGCGCCGCCGTCGGCGAGGCGCATCGCCCCGTCGGCGGTGAAGAGGGCTTCGCCCCCGGCCTTGAGGGCGTCGATCCCGGCCTGCGTCAGGAAGGCGTCGCCATAGGGGTTCGCGGCGTGGAACCAGAAGGTGACCGCGAGCATGACGGCATTGGCGAGCGCGACCGGCCGCGTCAGCAGGCCGATCACGATGGCGATCCCGCCGAAGAACTGCATGGCGGCGAGGAGCGGCGACCAGAGCCAGCCGGGCTGGAAGCCGATGCTCTCGACGAAGCCGGTCTGGGCGAACGGATCGAGAATCTTGGGCCAGCCCTCGAGCACCAGGGCGCCGCCGACGACGACGCGGAGGATCACCCAGGCGGCAGGCTGGGCGAAGGCGCGGTAGAAACCGGCCAGCCCGGGGATGATCAAATGCTCGGAACGGGGGGTGTCGACGTTGTGGCTCATGGCCGAAGCTCCTGCGCGGCGCCCGACCGCGATGGCCGGCCCGCTCGCAATTCTCCGCCTGCCGCGTCCGCAGGGCTTTGATGCCGATCAAAACCGGGGTCCGGCCGCGCCGGAGTAGCCACTATCGCCGGACGGCGACAAGCTCCGGCAGGCCCGCGAGCGTGTTGCTGACGGTGCAGAGCTCCTTGGCCCGCGCGACGAGGGCCACCTTCGTCGCCTCGTCGAAATCGCCGTCGACCTCGATGCCGATGTCGATATGCGCGATCCTCGGCGGGCCGTCGGGCGCCTTGCGTCCGTTCACCTCGGCGTGGGCCCGCCGCAACCGGTCGAGGATCTTCATCTCGCTCGCCGCGATGCGCAGGGACTGCACGAGGCACCCCGCGACCGCCGCGTAGAGCAGATCGACCGGGCTGTAGCCCGGCGTCGACGGCGACGCGCTCAGCGTGATCCGCGCGCCGGTGGCGCTGACGATCTCGGCCTGCCCCGTCGGTCCGGCTTCCGCACGGGCGCCGGTCGGGCGCACTTTCCCTTTGATCGTCATCGATTCTCCACCCGTCCCGGTTCCCCGTCTCAAGGCGGTTTCGCCGGGCGGGCAAGTGTGGAACAACACGGGCCGGGCGCAAGGGAAATCGGGATGGACTTGGATGTTCTCGCTCAATGAACTCGAGCAGGCGGCGGCAGAGGTTCACGCGGCGTTTCCGGGGACGCCGCAGTACCGCTGGCCGCTCCTGGCGGAGCGGACCGGCGCCGAGGTGTGGGTCAAGCACGAGAACCATACGCCGACCGGCGCCTTCAAGGTGCGCGGCGGGCTGATCCACCTCGACCGGCTGGCGCGGGAGGCTTCGCCGCCGGCCGGCATCATCTCGGCCACGCGCGGCAACCACGGCCAGTCGCTCGCCTATGCCGGCCGGCGCGTCGGCATCCCGGTGACCATTGTCGTCCCGCACGGCAACAGCACCGAGAAGAACGCGGCGATGCGCGCGCTCGGGGCGCGTCTCGTAGAGCACGGCCACGATTTCGACGCGGCGCGCATGGAGGCCATGCGGCTCGCCGGCAGCGAGGGGCTGACCTTCGCTCCCTCCTTCCATCGCGACCTCGTGCTCGGGGTGGCGACCTGGGCCCTCGAGCTGTTCCGCGCGGCGCCGGAGCTCGATGCGCTCTACGTGCCGATCGGCCTCGGCTCGGGCATCTGCGGGGCGATCCGCACCCGCGACCTCCTCGGCCTCCGGACCGAGATCATCGGGGTGCAGAGCACCGGCGCGCCGGCCTACGCCCGGTCGCTCGAGGCCGGCCACCCGGTCGAGCTGGCCTCGGCCGAGACCCTTGCCGACGGCATGGCGGTGCGCATTCCCGATCCGGCCGCCTTCGAGATCATCCGGGCCGGCGCGTCGCGGATCGTGACGGTGAGCGACGACGAGGTCGCCGAGGCGATCCGGGCCTATTGGACCGATACGCACAACCTGGCCGAAGGCGCCGGCGCGGCGCCGCTGGCGGCGCTCGGCAAGGAACGGGAGCGGATGGCGGGCAAGCGGATCGGCCTGCCGCTCTGCGGCGGCAACATCGACCTCGCCCTGTTCCGGAACTGGGTCCTGGCGGCGGGCTAGGACCCGGACGCCGCGGCCCGGGTCCGGGCCGTCGCGTCCGCGTCGACCGTGCCGTCGGCGGCGAGGACCACGCCATAATCGCGGAGCGCGCCGGCCACGGTGACGTAGCCGTCGAGGACGTCGTCACGCACCTTCTCCGCCGGGCGCGCATGGGCGCTGCCCCATCCGCCGCCGCCGCCGCGGATCGTCTCGAGGCGTCCCGACGGGGGCAGGCGATGCTGGAAGGCGAAATCGGCGACCTCGACCACGGTCTCGGCGTCGCTCCTGAGGAGCACGCGGTTGTGCCCGCCCGTGCCGCCGCCGGCGTAGCCGTAGGACGGGTGCCGGACGCCCGCCATCATCACGCTGTTGGTGGTCTCGGCGAGCTGCTCGACGATCGTCTCGACCCCCGGCGCGCCCCGCCACAGGCCGGGGCCGGTGGCATCGGCGACATATTCGTGCTTCAGCACCCGGCTCGGATACTGGATCTCGTTCATCTCGATCGACGGCGTGGTGACCCCGGTCATCAGCGGCGCGTAGAGTCCCCAGCCGTCGGTGCCGTAGGCGGCGCCTGCGCCCCCGGTAAAGCCGAGGAAGTTGAGCTGCACCCACATGCGGCCGTCGTCATAGCGGCCGTAGGAGAACGCCAGCGGGTTCTTGTGGGTGTTGACCCCGACCCGCTCGGGCGCCGCCTGGCCGATCGCCATCAGGACGACCTCGGCGATCTCGGCGCCGCAGATGCAGGTGCAATTGCCGACCGGAGCGGGCCGTCGCGGATTGACGACCGTGCCCTCCGGCACGATCACCTCGACCGGGGCCATGTAGCCTTCGTTGATCGGGATGTCCTCGTCGCAGCAGCCGGCGACGGCGAGGAAGACGAAGGACAGCGTATTGGCGATCGGGCTGTTGATGAAGCCCGCCACCTGCGGGGCGCTGCCGGTGAAATCGAGGGTGAGGTCGCTGCCCCGCACCGTCGCCTTGCAGGCGATGCGGATGTCGGTGTGGCCGTCGTAGTCGTGGTCGACGAACGTCTCCGCCCGGTACTCGCCGTCGGGCCAGCTTGCGATCTCGGCGCGCACGCGGCGCTCGGCATAGTCGATGTTGGCCTGCAGCGCCTTGCGCACCACCGGCAGGCCGTAGCGGTCGAACAGGCCCGTGATCCGCCGCGTCGCGAGCTGGCAGGCGCCGATCATCGAATCGAGGTCGCCGGTGACCCAATGCGCCAGGCGGTTGTTGCCGACGATGAGGTCGAAGGCGTCGCGCCGCCGCTCGCCGCGGGCGACGACCTTGATCGGGGGCATGATCAGCCCGTCCTGCCAGCAGTCCCGGGCGAGCGGGTTGTAGCCGCCCGCCACCGGGCCCCCGACGTCGCCCATGTGGGCGCGGACTGCGGGAAAGAGCACCGGCCTCCGCTCGTGGAACACTGGCGCGATGACCACGAGGTCGGGAATGTGGGTGCCGCCGTCATACGGGTCGCTGGCGATGATCACGTCGCCCGGCTGGAGGTCGTACTTGAAGGCGGCGATGGCCCGCTCGACCGCCATGACGACCGCGTAGAGATGGAGCGTGCAGCCCGGCGACTGGGCCACGAGCCGCGAGCGGTTGCCGTCGAACTCGAAGATCGCCGTGGTGAAATCGTGCGCCTCGTTGAACACCGGCGAGCGCGCGGTGCGGGTGACGGTCGCGCTCATCTCGTCGGCGATCGTGTCGAGCGAGCCGCCGATGATCTGCGCAAGGATGTGATCGCGCTTGTTCATGATCCTCGTCCGGCAAGGCTGGGGTAGCGGAAGCGGAGGGTCGCGCCGTCGGGGATCGCGACGCCGGCCGCCCGGTGGAGATCGGTGGTGCGGCCCTCGTGCTCGAGCGTGATGGCGCCGTCCGCCCCGTCGGCGCTTCGCGGCACGAAGGCGGTGGCCTGCAGCCCGCCGCGGTGGTTGCGGAGGACGGCGCCGATGCCGCCGTCGTCCATGAACTCGCGCGAGACGAGCTCGATATTGTCCCGCGTCTCGAGGATCTCCGCCGAGGGAAGGCGGCGGCGGCCCGAGAAGACGGGCGGCCCCCAGCCCTGCGCCGACACGGTGAAGCCGGGATCGAGCGCATAGGGCGGATTTTCCTCGGACGCGCCGATCGGGGCGAACAGGACGAGCGACGGCGCCGGCCCGTCGAGCCGGCGGACGCCGGGATCGTCGGCGCCGAACAGCGCCTCGCGGACGAGGGCGCCGACCGCATGCCCGGTCACGAGGTCCGAGAGCCCGGTCGCCGACGGGAGGGTCGGCGCGAGGAGGCTTCCCGCGGGCGCCGTCGCCGCGACGCTCTCGAGCACGCCGTCGTTGAGCGTCGTCGCGTCGAGGAGGCTCGCAGCGGCTGCGACGAGGACGTAGCCGCGGGCGTGCGCGAGGGTCATGTTGTAGGGCCCCTCCACCTGCCCCGCGGTGCCGTCGAAATCGGCGAGCAGCCGGCCCTCCTCGACGCGCAGCCGGAGCCTGACGTCGATCGGCGGGCCGGGAGAGCGGTCGATACTGGCCGAGACCGTGCTGTCCATGCCCTGCCACCGGGCGAGGGCCGATCGGGTCAGCCGGCCGCCATGCGCGATCGCCGCGGCGATCGCCTCTTCCACCGTGGCGCGGCCGCGCTCGGCAAGGAGGCGCGAGAGGCCGGCGCCGGCGGCGCGCAGCGACGACACGATCGCCTCGATGTCCGATCGGACCAGCGCCTCGGCGCGGCTGTTGCGGAGGAGGAAGCGGAGGATGTCGCGCTGGAGGACGCCGTGCCGGTAGAGCTTGACCGGGGTGACCCGGATCGACTCCTGCCACGTCTCGGTGGCGGTCGGGTGCAGGGTGCCGGGATAGGACCCGGCGAGGTCGGCCATCTCCGCCCGGACGGCGGGGAAGAGCACGAGTTCGCCTTCGTGGAGCACCGGCGCGGCGAACGTGAGGGTCTGCGGCGTGGAGCCGCCGCGATAGGGGTCGCCGACCACGACCACGTCGCCGTCGGCGAGATCGAAGGCGAAGTAGTCGAGGAGCCCGGCGACGCTCTCGCGGATCAGGTAGGAGTGGCTCGGATCGAACTGGTGCTGCGCGGCGACCCTCGCCTCGCCGGTCAGGGCGGCGACGGCGAAGCGCCCGCCGTCGGCGAGCCCGCGCGAGCGCGCCGTCCGCGCCACGGTCTCCGACAGCTCGCGGACGATCGCCGCGAGCCGGCTGTAGGTGATGTGGGCGCGGACGATCATCCCCGCTCCCCGGCCTTCTGGACCTGGCCGATCTCGACGATGACGTTGCCGAAGGCGTCGATGAGGCACTCGTGGCCCGGGTAGACGACGATCGTCGTCCCCCACTGCTCGACGATTGCCGGCCCGGCGATGAAGTTGCCCGGCCTGAGGAGGGCGCCGTCATAGACCGGCGTCTCGGTCGCCGCGACGTCGAAGTGGATCGGCCGCGTCCCCTTCAGGGCCGGGGCGGGATCCTCGCCGCCGAACTCGGCCGCAACCACCCGCGGCTTGTCGCGGAGGCCGACGAGGTCGAGCCGGAGCGTCAGGATCTCGACCTTCTGGGCGGGGTCCTTGTGGGCGAACAGGCGCTCGTGGATCGCGTGGAAATCGTTGATGGTGGCCTCGAGATTGAGCCGGGTGATGCGGCGCGTGCGGGAGCGCACCGGCACGGTCACCTCGTGCACCTCGCCGACATAGTGAAGGTCGAGGCTGCGGCGGACGTCGAAGTTCCGCACGAAGTCGGCGCCGGGGAGGCGTTGCCGGGCGCGCGCCTCCATCTCCTGGAAGGTCTCGTTGAGCGCCTCGAAGTCGACCGTGTCGGTGAGCCCGATATGCGTGCGCGCCTCGCTGATCCTGAGGTCCGCGACGTTGGCCCCGAGGGCGCAGAAGACCGGGGCGAGGCCCGGCACGATCACCGTCTGGATGCCGAGCTCCTCGGCCTGCTTGCCGGCATGGATGGCTCCGGCGCCGCCGGCGGCGACGAGGGCGAACTGCTGCGGGTCGTGGCCGCGCTTGGTGGTGACCAGCCGCGTGGCGTTGGCCATGTTGTTATTGACGATGTCGGTGATGGCGACCGCCGCCTCGATCAGCGGCATGCCGAGCGGTTCGGCGATCTCCCGGCGGATCGCCTCCTCGGCCGCCTTGCGGTCGAGCCGCATCTCGCCGCCGAGGAAGAACTCCGGGTTGAGGAGGCCGAGCACGACGTTGGCGTCGGTGACCGTCGGGCGCGTGCCGCCCCGGCCGTAGCAGGCCGGTCCGGGATTCGAGCCGGCGCTCGCCGGGCCGACCTGCAGGGCGCCGCCGGCATCGATCCAGGCGATCGAGCCGCCGCCGGCGCCGATGGTGTGGATGTCGAGCATCGGCAGCGCGATCCGGTAGCGGCCGATCCAGCTCTCGGTGGTCACCGCCGGGCGGAGGCCCTCAATGAGGGCGATGTCGTAGCTGGTGCCGCCCATGTCGACGGTGATGAGGTTCGGATAGCCCGCCATCTCGCCGAGATAGGTCCCGGCGGTGACGCCGCCGGCCGGCCCCGAAAGGAGGCCGTTGGCGGCGAAGCGCCCGGCCTCGAGCGCCGACTGCACGCCGCCGTTGGACTGGATGACGAACAGCTCGCCCCGGAAGCCCTGCGTCCGCAGCCGCTCCTCGAGATGGGAGAGATAGGCGTGCATGCGCGGGCCGACGAAGGCGTTGACGACCGTGGTCGACACCCGCTCGAATTCCCGGATCTCGGGCAGCACCTCGCACGACAGCGACAGGAACGCCGAGGGCATCATCTCCTTGACGATCTCGGCCACGCGGCGCTCGTGGGCGGGGTTGACGAAGCTGAACAGGAAGCAGACCGCGACCGCCTCGATGCCGTCGCGGATGAAGCCCTCGATCGCGGCGCGGACGGCAGCCTCGTCGAGCGGCCGCAGCACTTCGCCGGTATGCGTCACGCGCTCCGGCACGCCGATGCGGTGGCGCCGCGGCACGATGGCGTGCGGCGCCTTGAGCCGCGGGTCGAACACGCTCTCCTTGTAGGAGCGGCGAAACTCGATCTCGTCGCGGAAACCCTCGGTGGTGATGAGGCCGACCTTCGCGCCGTCATATTCGAGCAGCGAATTGGTGGCAACGGTGGTGCCGTGCACGATCAGCGGCAGGTCCGCGAGAAGCTCGGGGACGCTCCTGCCGATCTCCGCGGCGAGCCGGCCGAGGGCGGCGAGCACGCCTTCCGACTGGTCGCGCGTCGAGGGCACCTTGGTCGCGTGGATCTCGCCTCGGGGGCCGATGGCAACCAGATCCGTGAACGTTCCGCCGACATCGATGCCGACCAGCCATTGTGTCATGAGGATTCAACCGGTGGAGAAACGCGTGGCCTGCACCTTGGCGTCCGGCCGTCTGCGCGACCGGCCGGCGGGTGCCCGTGGATGATCCGCGCCCGATGACGCGTCGAGTGTTTTAGGTGGAACGGGGCGCCGAACAAAGAACCGTCTTTCGAATGTCGCCGTGAACCATGAAACGAAATTCCGGCTGGCGTCAGACTTGCTAGCATCGCTTCCGTCGCAAGTCGCGTGCCCACCGCTACAATCCCGTGGCATCGTGGTCCCGCCGCGCGATCGGATCGAAAGGCCGCGACGATTGAACGTGAAAAGAAGTCGGCGATGCCCGTGTGAAGCTGATGCATTCGCGGCAGCGCTGTCGAGAAACCAACACGCCCGGAATCCCGTGGCCCCGCTCCGTCACCCGTTCAGGAGGATGAAATCCATGTCCGATGCCGCCTCGCCCGCGCGCCGCCTCGGCCGGCTCGCCGGCCCTCTGGTCGTGGCGCTCGCCGCCTTCGCCCCGTCCGCCGCGAGCGCGGCCGACGGGCCGCTGATCGTCAACTATTCGCTGCCGCCGCCGACGCTCGACCCTGCCTTCGACTGCGACATCACCGACCTCGGCTTCATCTCCAGCCTCTATCCGACGTTGCTCCGGCACCCGCAGGTGCCGCTCGAAGGCGCGCCCGAGGGTGTCGCGGTCACCCGCGAGGACCCCGCGAAGCTCGAGGGCTACGTCGCCGAGAGCTGGACCGTGTTGGACGACGGCAAGACCCTCACCTTCAAGATCCGCGACGGGCTCGTGTTCTCGACCGGCCGGCCGATGGATGCGGCCGCGGTCGCCGCCTCCCTCAACCGGGCCCTGCAGAGCGGCGCGTGCGGCACCTACTTCACCGAGGCCTCGCAGTTCGGCAACACGGAGTCGATCACCGCCGGCGAGGGCAACACCGTCGTCATCACGCTGAAGCGGCCCGAGCCGCTGGTGCCGTTCGCGCTCACCGTGCAGGCCACCGGCATCGTCGACGTCGCCGAGGTCGAGGCCAATGGCGGCGACCAGTGGCTGGCGAGCCATGCCGCCGGCGGCGGGCCCTACGTGCTCGCGGAGTACCAGCCGGGCGTGAAGGCGGTCTTCAAGGCCAACCCGACCTTCTTCGGCACGCCGGCGCGCGAGCCCGAGGTCGTGGTCAACTTCATCACCGACAACGCGACCCTGCTGCTCCAGGCACGGAACGGCAATGCCGACATCACGCTCGGCCTCTCCAAGGCCGCGGTCGCGAGCCTCGCCGACAGCGACGGCGTCAAGGTGATCGAGGTTCCGACCGCGCGCTGGCAGCTCGTCGGCTTCCCGACCAAGGTGGCGCCGTTCGACAACGTCAAGTTCCGCGAGGCGCTGACCTACGCCGTGCCCTACGAGGCGATCCTCAAGACCGTGGCGCACGGCTATGGCGAGCTCTTCTTCGGCCCGTTTCCGCCTGCGTTCCCGGCCTACGACGAAAGGTTCGGCGCGCCGCGCCCCTACGACCTCGAGAAGGCGAGAGCGCTCCTCGCCGAGTCGGGTGTCGCGACCCCGGTCAATGCCGAGCTGATCTTCCGCGAGGGCCAGGTCGACCAGGAGCAGATCGCCACCATCGTGCAGGGCGCCTGGTCCCAGCTCGGCGTCAACATCGCCATCAAGAAGCTCCCCGCCTCCGGCTTCCAGCAGGCCGCGCAGGCGGAGGACAAGACGGCGCTGATCGTGCGCTTCGACGGCCCCTCGATCGCCGATCCGGCGTGGCTGCTCGACTACGATCTTCGCGCCGCGAGCGTCTACAACATGAGCAACTACGACAGCCCGGAGGCGGAGAAGCTGCTCGACGAGGCGCACCCGCTCGCCGACCAGGCCGAGCGGCAGAAGTACTGGGACCGGATCGCGGAGATCTGGATCGCCGACGCGCCGCGCGTCCCGGTCTATGCCGACGTCTACACCGCGGTGGTGGCCGACGACGTCAAGCACTGGAGCTACGCCCAGAATGGCCCCTTCGACATCGACAACTGGGGCCGCTGACCGGGATCGACGAGGCTGCCGGCCGCCCTTGCGGCCGGGCGCCGGGATTGCTCGAATGGCGCCGGCGGGGATCACCCGCCGGCAGGAACGTTGATGACCGACATCGCCGATCGGCGCCTTCCGCCTTCGACCGCGCGACGCCTCGCCCGGGGCCTCCGGCGCGACTGGGCGCTCTACGGAGCGCTGGCCCTGTTCGGGGCGCTGGTCCTCCTCGCCGCGTTCGGCCCGCTCCTGTGGCCGATCGGGCCGCTGGAGATGGACTTCGCGGCGACGCTCGCGCCGCCGTCGCTGGCCCATCCGATGGGCACCGACGGCACCGGGCGGGACATCTTCGCCCGCTTCATGGACGGCGCCCGGGTATCCCTCAGCGTCGGGGCGGCGGTGGTGCTGACCGGCTTCGTCTTCGGCGGCGGGCTGGGCCTCCTCGCCGGCATCGGCGGGTGGACCGCCGACGTGCTCCTGATGCGCATCGTCGACGCGCTCGCCGCCTTTCCCCCGCTGATCCTCGCCATGGCGGTGACGGTGGGGCTCGGCGGCGGGCTCCACACGGCGGCGCTGGGGATCATGCTCTCTACCGTGCCGTTCTACGCGCGCCTCATCCGGAGCGACGTCCTGCGGCTTCGCGGGCAGACGTTCATCGAGGCGACGACGGCGCTCGGCGCGCGCCCGAGCCGCATCGTGTTCCGCCATCTCCTGCCGCACACCGCCTCGACCATGCTGATCCAGTCGGCGGCGGTGTTCGGCTACTCGATCCTGACCCTCGCCGGCCTCGGCTTCGTCGGGCTCGGCGCGCAGATCCCCGAGCCCGAGTGGGGCGCCATGATCACCGAAGGGCTGCAATACGCACTCACCGGCGGCTGGTGGGTCTCGGTCTTCCCCGGCATCGGCGTGCTGATCGCCGTGGTCACCACCAACGTCATCGCCGACCATGTGCGCGACCGCATCGACCCGCGCGGCCAGCAGCTCGGAGTCGTCTGACCGTGCTCCGGCTCATCCTTGCCCGCGTCGTGACCTCGATCATCGCGCTGGTCGGCGCATCGATCTTCGCCTTCGTCATCCTGCGCGTCACGCCGGGCGATCCGACGCGCCTCATCCTCGGGGCCTTCGCGCCGCAGGAATCGGTCGACCGGCTCCGCGAGGAGCTCGGCCTCAACCTGCCGCTCGCCGACCAGTACCTCATCTACGTCCGCGATTTCCTCGCCGGCGACTGGGGCTTCTCCTATTCGACCGGCGAGCCGGTCGCGACGCAGCTCGCGAGCCGCTTCCCCGCGACCCTGGAGCTCGGGCTCTACGCCTTCCTCTTCGCCTTCGTCGGCGCGGTGGTGCTGGCGCTCCTCGCCGCCTACCGGCGCGGTCCCATCTCGGACGGCGCCACCCGGGCGCTGTCGTTCTTCGGCCTCGGCGTGCCGCCGTTCTGGTTCGGCCTCGTCCTGATGATCGTGTTCTTCGAGCATCTCCACTGGCTGCCCGGCCCCGACGGACGTCTCGGCCCCGGCGTCGCGCCGCCGCCGGCGGTCACGCGCCTCTACACGATCGACGCGCTCCTCGCCGGCCAGTTCGCGACCTTCGCCGATGCCGCCGCCCATCTCGTCCTGCCGGTGATCACGCTGGGCCTCTTTCCGCTCAGCTTCCTCCTCCGGCTCCTGCGGGCCAATCTCCTCGACGTGTCCCGCGAGCCGTTCATCACCGTCGCCCGCAGCCGGGGCCTCAGCCGCTGGGCGGCCTTCGTCCGGCACGCGCTGCCGAACGCCTTCCTGCCGACGCTGACGGCGGCGGGGCTTCTCCTCGGCCAGCTCCTCGCCGGGAGCGTGCTGGTCGAGAAGGTGTTCAACTGGCCCGGGGTCGGCGCCCTCGTCACCGACGGCATCCTCCGCCAGGACTTTTCCGTGGTGCAGGCCTTCATCCTGATCAGCGCGTTCATCTACGTGCTCGCCAACCTCCTGGTGGACATTCTCGCCGGCTTCATCGACCCGCGCGTCCGCCACGCCGGAATGCGCCGATGACCGTGCCCGCGCCGTCCCCGCGCGCCGGCGACGCGGCGCCCGTCCTCTCGGTCCGGGGCCTCGACGTCGTGTTCGACCGCCGGGTCGCCGCCGTCAGCGACGTCTCGTTCGACCTCCGCCGCGGCGAGAAGCTGGCGGTCGTCGGCGAATCGGGCAGCGGCAAGTCGACGCTGGCGCTCGCCGTGCTCGGCCTCATCGATCCGCCGGGCAGGGTCGCGGGCGGTGCGATCATGCTCAACGGGCGCGACATAGGCCGCCTCGACGACCGGGCGCTCCGCAGCATCCGCAGCCGCGAGATATCGCTGATCTTCCAGGATGCGATGGGCGCGCTCGACCCGGTCAAGTCGATCGGCGCGCAGCTCGTCGACACGCTCCGCAGGCACCGGCCGGGCGTCGGGCGGGGCGAGGCCCGCCGGCGGGCGATCCAGCTCCTCCGCGAGGTCGAGGTGCCCGCGCCGGAGCAGCGGATCGACGACTATCCCCACCAGTATTCCGGCGGCATGCTCCAGCGGGTGATGATCGCGATCGCCCTCGCCAACGATCCCGACGTGGTGATCGCCGACGAGCCGACCACCGCGCTCGACGTGACCACCCAGGCGCAGGTGCTGGCGCTCCTCGACCGCATCGTCGCCGAACGCGGCGTCTCGGTCGTGCTGATCACCCACAATCTCGGCATCGTCTCCCGGTTCTGCGACACCGTGGCCGTGATGTATGCCGGCCGCATCGTCGAGCATGGCCGGGTCGACGCGGTGTTCGCGGCGCCCCTCCATCCCTATACCGAGGCGCTCCTCGCCTCGGTGCCGCGGGCCGACTGGCCCCGGGACAGGCCGCTTCCCGCGATCCCCGGCTTTCCCCCCGACCTCGCCGCGTTGCCGCCGGGTTGCAGCTTCGAGCCGCGCTGCCCGCTCGGCCACGGCCTCGACATCTGCCGGAAGGTGGTTCCGGAGGCGCGGCGGTTCGGCACCGGCGCCGGCAGCGCGTCGGCCGAATGCCATTTCGCCGGCGAGCGCGCGGCGCGGCGCGCCGCGGCGGAGGTTCCGGCATGACCCCGCCCGCCCGGCAGCCGCTCCTCGAGGTCGAGGGGCTCACGAAGTCCTATCCGATCCGCTCGGGCCTGCTCCAGCGGCCGAGCGGCGAACTGCGCGCGCTCGACGGCGTCTCGTTCACCGTTGGCCGCGGCGAGGCTTTCGGCCTCGTCGGCGAATCGGGATGCGGCAAGACGACCGCCGCCCGCTGCATCCTCCGCCTCGTCGCCCCGACGTCGGGGACCGTGACCTTCGACGGGGTCGACGTGCTCGGCCTCGACGCCGAAGCGCTCCGAAAACTCCGCCGGCGCCTCCAGATCGTCTTCCAGGATTCCTCCGGCGCCCTCGACGGCCGCATGACGGTCCGGCAGCTCCTCGAAGAGCCGCTGGTCATCCACGGGCTCCATTCCCGCGCCGAGCGGAGCGCGCGGGTCGATGCGATCCTCGAGCTGATCGGCCTCCGGCCCGAGCTCGCGGCGCGCAAGCCCCACCAGTTCTCCGGCGGCCAGCGCCAGCGCATCGGCCTTGCCCGCGCCCTGATTCTCGAGCCCGAGCTGATCGTCCTCGACGAGCCGATATCGGCGCTGGACGTGTCCGTGCAGGCGCAGGTCCTCAACCTGATCAAGGACCTGCAGCGCGCGATGGGGCTCACCTATGTCTTCATCGTGCACGACCTCACGATCGCCGAGCTGTTCTGCGACCGCATCGCCGTCCTCTATCTCGGCCGGGTCGTGGAGACCGCGGAGGCGACCGAGCTCTTCCACAACCCCCAGCACCCCTACACGGTCAGCCTGATCTCGGCCGTCCCCGCGCCGGACGGCGCCGGCGGCGCGGCCCGGCGCCGCATCGTCCTCTCGGGCGAAGTGTCGCCCGTCGGCGGCGGCCCGCGGCGCGGCTGCCCGTTCCGGCCGCGCTGCCCGGTCGGCCGCGACCGCCGCCGCTGCGCCGAGGAAACGCCGGAGCTCGGGCCGGCCGGCGCCGGCCACCGTTTCGCTTGCCACTATCCGGGCGAGCTCACCGCCTGACCCCATCCACCACCACGCAGGACGTTCCCATGCCGTTTCTCGACCGCCGCCGCGCCCGCACGCTCATGCAGGAAGCCGGCATCGATGCCCTGGTCCTCTTCCAGCCGGAGAACTTCTCCTATGCCACCGGCGGCGCCGGCGGCGTCGCCGCCATGTGGCGGCGGGGCGGGGCGAGCATCGCCGTCGTCCCGAGCGATCCCCGGTCCGCCCTGCCGGTCGTGGTCGGCGATCTCGGCGCCGCGTATCTCCGCGCCGCGGCGCCGGAGCTCGACATCCGCGCCCACCCGATCTGGATCGACACGGTCGACCTGACGGACATCCCGCGCGACGGCCGCCCGGCGGTCGACATCGTGCAGGACGGCTATCGCCGGACGTCGGGCGCCAATCACGTGCGGCCGCGGCCGACCACGTTCGACCTCGCCGCGGCGCTCGGGCTGCTTCGCGACGTCCTCGGCGAGTACGGCCTCCGCGGCGCGCGGCTCGGCATCGATCTCGAGTTCCTGCCCGCCGCCGACTACTTCGCCGTCGCCGAGGCCCTGCCCGAGGCGAGCCTCGTCGACGGCTCCGCGCTGGTGCGGCGCCTGCGGTCGGTCAAGACGCCGGCGGAGATCGAGCGTCTCCGCCGCGGCTGCGCCCTGGCCGAGGCCGGCCTCGCCCGCCTCACCGCCGGCGTCGCCGCCGGCCAGTCCCGGCGGGAGGTGTCGGCGCTGTGGCGCGCCGGCGTCGCCGAGGCCGTGGCGGCGGGAGGCGTCACCGACCTGACCGGGCAGTGGGACTACGTCTCCGTCGGCCCGGACCCGTGGGGTTCGGGCGGCACCGTGGTCCCCGGCGTGGTCATCAAGGCCGACGTCGGCTGCGTCATCGGCGGCTACTCGTCCGACGGCGCCCGGAGCTATTCCTTTGGGCCCGCCGACCCGGTGGCGCGCGACGTCTACGCCGCCCTCCGGGACGCCTTCGAGACCGGCATCGCCGCGATCGGGCCCGGCGTCGCCCTCAGCGAGGTCTACGAGCGGACCGCGGCCGTCATGCACCGCGCCGGCTACGAGGGCTATCGCCGCGGGCATTTCGGCCATGGCCTCGGGGCGAGCGTCGGCATGGAGGAGTGGCCGTTCATTGCCGCCGACAGCGACGTCGTCGCCGAGCCGGGCATGGTGCTGGCCTTCGAGACGCCGTTCTACGCCACCGGCATCGGCTCGCTGACCATCGAGGACCAGCTCCTCGTCACCGAGGGCGGCATCGAGGTGATGAGCACGGTTCCGCGGGAATTCCTCGAACTGGGATAAGGACGCGACCGCTCGGCTGGCGGGCACCCGGCGTCAGGGAACCACCAGCACAGGGACCCGCGAGGTCGAGATGGTCCGGGCGGTCTGGCTTCCGAGCATCGCCTGGGCCACGCCGGTGCGGCCGCGGGACGCCATCACGATCAGGCTGCAGCCCCGGTGCTCGGCGATTTCGACCAGCGCGCTCGCCGGGAGCCGCCACGGGACGTGGACGGTCTCGATCGGCACGCCGGCGGCCTCGGCGTCGCGCCGGATCCGCGCGAGGATGCGCTCCGCGATCGCGGCCTGCGCCTTGTCGTACGCGGCGATCTCGTCCTGGCCGGGCGACCACAGGTCGGAGGCGAAGGCGAACTGCCCGCCGAGCGGCTCGGTCACGGTCACGGCGGTGACCCTGCCGCGATGCGTCCGTGCCAGCCGCAGACCCTGGTCGACGCCCTTCTGCGCGACCTCGGACCCGTCGCTCGCTATCAGGATGTGCTCGTACACGCTCGATCCCCTCGCTCCTTCGATGCCGCGGTAGCGATGCGGCGGCCCGGGACGCCAGTCTGCCCGGACCGGCGCCGTCCGACTTGCGGCAGATCAAGGCCGGCGTGACCGTCGGCGATCCGGCGTGCGGCTCATTTCTTGCCGGGGAGCCGTCGTTCGTCCGAGGCGAGCGGGCCGAACGGCGCAAGGTTGGACAGTTGCGCGGCGAGCTGAGACTGGCGGTTGATGCCGAGCTTCCGGAAGACCCGCTTGAGCACGACGCGCGCCGTTCCCTCGGTCACGCCGAGGCGGCGGGCCGCCTCGCGCGGGTCCATCCCGACGCCCACGAGCGCGGCGAGCCGGGCTTCCCCCAGCGACAGCTCGAAGATGTCGCGCAGCACCGCCGGGTCGAGCGCCT
>Ga0182738_1001365_pt1 | contig 30742 bp, 21 predicted proteins | sample eDN5th30CBELigMG_FD_128876 | JGI IMG/M metagenome (GOLD analysis project Ga0182738, IMG submission 128876) | Enriched Miracle-Growth compost microbial communities from Emeryville, California, USA - eDNA 5th pass 30_C BE-Lig MG (version 2)... ...
AATCAGTGAAGTGGATAAGATAAGATTCAATATTGCAGCCAATATCTCTTGGATTTGATAGAGCAGAAGGTGGAACATATATGCCTGCAAGAGTTCTCACGAAATCCATCAAGGAGAGATTAAAAACTAATTTGTACAATGGTTTTGATCGAATGTTTCGGTCATTCAGAAAGACGAGAAAAATACAAATACATCCAAGTGCTGAGAGTGTTGAGAATGGTATTGAAATCATATTCCGAAAATCAATCGAATATTCCGTCATAGTAACCATCTGGATGCTGATATGATTGATTATAAATCGAATAATTAAATCGTTTAAAACTTCTTTGTATTTGTATGGATCGATGATGCAATAGTTTATGCCGGAAAAATAAATATTTTGTAGAGGCATTTAAGGAATTTGAGATGTATCTCGATTCAGATTTGGATTGAGAAATTAAATCATCTAAAAAAAATATAAACTCAGTTGATTAGTAGTATAATTAAGAGAGACTGTTAGAATTCGACATGAGGGGAATCAATCAACGAAGTTTTATTTTTAATAATTTGTTAAAAAGAAGACGGACGAAATAATTTATCATTTTGATCAAGAGGTAGAAATGACCTGGGCTGCCTTATCTCATTGGGGATTAATGTTTGGATAAACATTTCAACGAGTGTTGTCTTCAAGACAAGAGGAGGTTCAGACAAGTAGGAGATAGAATTGTTCTATTTAATTTTGATTAAGGCAAGAGATTTGAGTGAGTGAGCGATTGATGGTTTTAATCATCAGTTTCAATTTGAGTGAGCGAATTAATTCAAAGTCCAAATGGCCAGATTTTCTCGTAAAAGTTACTGATTTTTTTTGTTTCGCTTAAATCTCTGGATTGATAGATTCGGATAAACTTTATGAATCTGCTTATCTTTGGAGTTTTGTTTGTATTCCTGAAAACCCTATCAAGGGAGGACTTTCTATATGAATCCAACCCTTATAGGCCCCCAGAAGTTGCTCTGAACGCTATTTCAGCAACAAATAGCATTAGTTTAAGGAATATAACAACGTCTGAATCTGGAACTTTGTATGTGTACCTATCTCTCAAACCTGCTGAGTTCCATCACCAGAGCTTGATGCAGAAAATATCTGAAGATCGTCAACACTATTGGAGCCGTATGCTGGATTGCAAAGACATGAATGGGTCCGTTACGTTTGGAAGTTTGCAAAGTAATACCACATACTATATCTACTACTTTGGTGAGAGCTACATGACTCAACAGAAGAGTGAGATCCAGAGTGTGGTTTTGCAAACAAAGTTGAATGAACTCTCAAAAAACTACATGTCATCGACCAGAGTTGATCAGGCTTGCACAATGATTATTGCAGTTTTGTTTATGCTTTCTCTGTTTTTGTTTTTCAAAAAATTGGAAGAAGAAAAGTTTTTAGAAGTCACCCCAGGCGAGTACTACGATCCTTACTGTACTCCATCAAAGGGAGAAGCCACTTGTTCATCTAAAGAAGTAAAAATTTTTCTCTGAAATTTACTAAGCCCATCAATAGGTAATCCATAATGATAAAGCATCTATTTCATGGTGGAAATACATTTCAGCGAGAATTATTAGAAAAGCTCTCCAGACATACATTGATGTCCCACAAGAAAAGGGTGAGCTTGAGAGCTTGCAAAAAAAGTTGGAAGTTGAGAATCGAGAATTTGAAGATCATATAACTTGCGGAATTTGCTGTGAGAATCCAAGGGAAATTATCTTTTTGAGTTGTGGACACATTTACTGCTGCACAAAATGCTCACTTCAACTGAAAGTTTGTCCCTTGGACCAAAAGCCAATTTACAAAAAATACAAATATATCGTTTCAGATAAATATGGAATTCCTGAAGACGCCAATGAGTTCAAGAAGGGTTCAAGTCTCTGTCACAGTCTTACAACAGCCTTATTCGGCTCCCAAACCTCTTTAAAATGCCCGCCAAGTGAAAATCAAAAGACTCCTGTCAAAGAAAAGTATTTACAAGCTCGAGTAAAAAATGAAAACTATAAGAAATACTTTAAGTGTATTGAATGCAACAGATCTCAAAAGGAAGTCATGTTTTTGGACTGCTGTCATTTCGCCTATTGCCAAGGCTGTTCAGCTAAATTCAAATCATGTCCTCTCGATGATACTGTAATCTCAAAAAGATGTAAAGGATATATTTCTTAAAGATAACACGAGGCTAATGAAAGATTTTTTTATGACAGTTTTTAATTCGTTATATTATATTATTATTTTTTTTTATGAAGTGAAGGTCGATCTTTTTAGTTGATATATTTATAATGAGACTCTCTGTAATATTTATTATTTGATGTAACTATGTATTTCCATGCTAAAAATGAATAATTGATTGATTATTCACACTCAGTTTTCTTTCGAAGAGGAGGAACCTCCAATTTTTTTTGAAAATATTTTAGAGAGCTCGAGGAAGAATTTTAATAAGTCCTTTGTTTTTTGGAATATTGTTAATTTGAAAGTTGATGAAGAGTAAGATACAAAACAATGTATTTTTGGAAAGGGAAAAAAGAAACTTGTTTTTTAATATATTATTTAAATCTATAATTTTAAATATTTGAGAAAGAAATATGAAAACAACCGACATTTGGTCCGAGACAATTGTAATTATTCTGCATATATGTTTGAGGAAGACTAAGAGTTTATAGCCTCCACCAGATTCTCAAGACTTGACAAATTCCGTTTGGTCTTGTTGTTTTTCTCCGGGTAAGAAGGAATTTGTGATATGAGAATTTCTTAAACTTGACCTCTAGATGGAGCAACTTTATTGGCAGTGGTTGGCGACGCCCTTCTTGTGTACGATGCATCAAATGGTCAGATGTTGAGGCCTCCAATTAGAAATAGTAAAATAATATTTTGGGAGGGAGGCAATTTAACATTGGTCAATAGAGCACAAAGGAAATATTTATTGCGTGAGTTATTCTCAAGATGGAAAACGTTTTGCAACAGGAGGGTAGACAAGGCAGAATGATATTGTTTTTAATTTTGAATAGAGCGGATCGAAATGTGATTATTTGGAAGAATACATTTGAAGCTGAGTTGAAGTTCCATCAGGGTGATAGTATTCAATGCTTGAGTTTTAATCCAGTTTCTGGGCAAATATTTAGTGGTTGCGCAACTGACTACGCTTTATGGACTCCTGATCAGGGTGAGATCGAAAAGGATAAGGTAAATTCAAAGATCAATTGTTGTGCCTGGAGTCCTGATGGTCAAAATATTGCTTATGGTATGGCTAATGGAGGAGTAAACATCAGAACCAAGAAGCTTGCTGAAAGAGGTTTGATCAGAAGAAAAGGTCAGATTTGGTGTTTGGCATGGACTCCAGTTACTTCTGAAAGCACTGAGAGCTCACTCATTGTGGGAAGTTGGGACCAGACGATATCTATTTACGACTTTAATGGCAAGCAAATTGGAGCAGAAAGACAGCTCAGTTTTGATCCATTAAGCATTTCATTTTTCTCAAACGGAGAATTCTTTGTTCTGGGTGGGACCAATAAGAAAGCATCTTTGTGGACCAAAGAGCTGAACTACCTCGATGACATATCAGAAAAGAAGGGTTGGGTTTGGGACTGTAAAGTGAAACCCAAGCAGAATATGGTCGCATTAACAACTGAAGATGGTAACATCGCAATGCACGAAATTAAATTCACTGTTGTTCATGGCATTTATCAGGTATTGAGTTGATTTTGAGAGGACTTAGCAATAACAAAACTGTAGGAGAGATATGTTTCAAGACATCTTTTGACAGATATTGTCGTCCAACATTTAGTAAACGAGCATAAGACACGTATAAAATGCAAGGATCTGGTTCAGAAAGTCTCAATCTATAAAAACAGATTGGCTGTGCAGATGCCAGAGAAAATCTATATCTACGTTGTTTCAACAGATGATCATTCTGGAATGAAGTACAAATTGTACAAGAAGATTTTGAAGAAATTCGTTTGCTCTTTGTTGGTTGTGACCTCAGCAAATCTTCTTTTATGCCAAGAAAATAAATTGATTTTGGTTGACTTTGAGGGAGAAACCCAGAGAGAATGGGTTTTCGAATCTTTGATCAAGTATGTGAAGCCCTTCGGAGGTGCTCCAAAGAGAGAAGGACTTTTGATCGGGCTCCAAAATGGTGATGCCTTCCAAGTTTTCATCGATAATCCTTTCCCCATCCAATTGGTGAGACAAAGTGCACCAATCAGAATTCTTGATATCAGTTTAAGCAGACGCAAGCTGGCAGTCGTTGATGAGAATTCTGTTTTGAATGTTTACGATTTGGCAACAAAGGAATTGCTTTACCAAGAAATGAATGTCGTGTCTGCTGCTTGGAACACTGATATGGATGATCTTCTGGCTTATAGTGGCGGTGGATTGCTTTCCATTAGAATGGGCAATTTGCCAGCCACAACTCAAAGAATGAACGGATTCATTGTCGGTTTCAAGGGTTCAAAACTTTTCTTCCTCTACAACTACAATATGGTGACAATGGATATTCCTCAAACATCAAGTTTAATAAAGTACATTGAAAATAAAGATTTCAAATCTGCCTACAATGTCGCCTGTTTGGGTATCACAGAGCAAGATTTCAAGTCTTTGGGTATAGAAGCTCTCCAAAACGGAGAATTCGACATTGCTCGCAAAGTAAGGAGATTATTTGGTCAGTTAATAACATTTCCAAAATATAGTGTTTCTTGAGAATTAAGGAGATGCCATTGATAGAGCTTTTACAAAAGTATGAACAAGAGAAGAAATCTGGGGAATTTAATCCCCTGTTGGTGAAAGCAGAAGTTCTTGCTTACCAAGGGAAATTTACTGAAGCAGGTGAGGTATTGAAAAGTGCTGGCAGACCAGAAAAGGCTGTGGAGCTGTTTACTATTTTGAGAAGATGGGAAGATGCTGATAAGTTTTCTGTTGGAGGTGGAAATAGAAGAGACCTTTTGCGCAGACAAGCACAAATTGCTGTGGAAATTGGAGAATGGGAAAAGGCTGGAGACTTGTATTATGCAGCAGGTGAATACAATAATGCTGTTGAGCTGTATGGAGCTCACGGAAAGATTGACAAGCTCGTTTTGAGATGTCGTGAAATGGATAAGAATGAGCATGAGGAGGCAATTAGATTATCAGCTTTCTACTTTAGAAAGAATAACCAGCATGCGTATGCAAAGGAAGCATATTTGAAGTTGGGAGACATCAAAGCTTTGATGCAACTTCACATTGAATTAGCAAGATGGGATGAAGCCTTTTTGCTTGCCAAGACTAACCCTGAGTTCAACTCTTTAATTCACCAACCTTATGCTGAATGGCTTGAAAAGAACGATAGATTCAGCGAAGCGCAGAAGGAGTATAAAATGGCTAATAGACCTGACTTGAGCATGAGAATTTTGGAAAAGCTTTCGAGAAATGCTACATTGGAGCAAAGATTTGGTGATGTTGGAGGATTCCTTTGGAATTTGGCTACTGAGAATTTGAGACTCGTAAAGAACGCCAAGAATCCCGATTTTGATGACACCAAGCATCTCGAAAGATTCCAAGAGTTCAACTTGTTATCCGAAGTCTACTATGCATACAATTTAATCCATGAATTTATTGAAAATCCATTCCATCACACTGGAGGAAATTATCAACAAAGAGTTTTCAATGCTTGCAGATTCATTCTCAGTAAGCTCGGATCTCGTTCACCTCTGGGCGTAAGACTATATGAGAGTATACTTTTGTCTAACCCTACTGGATTGATAGATTTCCAAGATTTATTTGTACTATGCACTTGCCAAAATCTCTAAAAGTCTTGAAGCTTTTCAAACAGCTAGAATTGCCTATGAAAAATTAAGCGTAAGTTTTGAATTTGAAGAATGAGAATTTCACACTAATCCATCCATAGTCATTGAGAATACCTTTGGAATGGATAGATGAAATTGAGACAGGCAATTTATTGGTGAGATCCAAGCCTTTCAATGATAGAGAAACATTATATCCTGTTTGCGATAGGTGTGCAAATCCTAATCAGCTTATATCAACGGATGAAAGATGTTCAGCTTGCTTCCATCCTTTCACCCGTTCATTTATAAGCTTTGAAAATCTTCCTCTTGTGGAGTTCAAGCTCGATAAAGGAATGACTCATAGAAAGTTTATGGAGCTACTCAGCACTAAACAAGATGGTGATGCAACTGGAAGAAGAAGACATGAGTAACTTCAATTTAGCGAGGGGACAAAAGGTTTAATTTTCTCATAGAGATGCAACTGAAACTCTTTATGGCAACCAACAAACTCTCACTTTACATCAACATAACTCTGGTAAATTATTTGAGTGATTTTGGAGTTAAAATTTCCCATATAGATGCTGACTCAACTCCATTTATTGATAAGATGAATCAAGTTTGTGAAATGCAAGTGGCTTCTCAGGATTATATTCCAATTGTCGTTAACGAAACAATCGTTAGAAGCATGAATACAGATGAAGTAAAAATTCTGGAATACTTTTGGGTCTCATAATTGTAGGTTTATTTCGTGAATCTTATGAAATATTGCAAGAGTTATGATATTGTTTATTATAAAAATATGTTGCCAGATGTTCCTTTGAAGACTTGTGAACATTGCAATAAATTCTTCTTATTGGTACCTGATTTGAGGAAACATACAGATTAATAAATTGATTAGGATGAATATGAGTTTGCACTCCTTGAAGAAAGAGCTTGTCCATTCTGTAAGACTCCAGTTGAAACTGAAGGTGAAAACACTGCCAATTAAGTCAAGGCTCTTGTAATGCATTTCTACTTTCCTTGAATTGATTGGTATCTTCATCATAGATATAGTTATCATTAAATATCAAAATATTGAACTTTGACTAATTTTTATAAATAATCACAATTATTAAAATACTCAATAAACTAATTTTCACTCCTCACCTTGAAAATGTTGTCCAGATTTCTGTCTGCTTCAGAGAAAATATCAGCGAAATCGATATGGTTTATAATTTCAAATGAATTCGCGGATTTCAGAAAGAACAAAATTTCGTGGAAAACCTAATTTTTTAAAAGTTTCTTCAATGTAATTGTGAAGTGAGCCAAAACCAAGGGAAGATTGTCCAAAATAACTCAAAAGCAAGAGGTTCGATTTTTTCTCCGGAAAAAAACTTTTTGTGAACTTTTTATGAAAAAAATTTTTTACTCGAAAATCAGATTCCGAAAATCAAACTCTTTTTCACCAAGAGTTTTTTTGTTATTAAATAAGTGTTGGAAAATTTCATCACCAAAACAAGGAATTTTCGTTCAGCCAGATTGGTTCCTAAAACAAAATTGAGAGGCAAATGTTTTTGCAGAAAATTTTATTTCAAGAACATGTGACATTGGAATTTTTTGGAAGAAAGTAAAGAAAATACTTTTCTGAGAGAAGAAAATTTCTTGGAGAGAAGAGTTTTTTTGTTGGATGCTAAGAAGATTCAAAACCATAACCTTTGAGAATTTCTGCTGTTGGACAGCTTTTTGACATTTGAAAGAGCTCTGTCAAGAAGTTTTTTAATCATTGAAAAAACTAGCCAAGAAGATTATTGAGAATCACTTACATGACAAGCCTGATAAACCTGATTTTATTTCTCAAAATCTTCTCCCAATCCCATTTTTCAAAAAGTCTCAATGTTGTTGAAAAATAAGCCAGCATAGAGAATGATTAAGATTTCAGTATTTCATTATGATTACTTTCAATCAAGGTTTTTCTTCAAATTTTTATCATCTATTCACATATACTTATGAACTTTAAATAAAGATTGAAAGGAGCAAGAACGTGGCTGAAGATTTATAAAAAATAAATGAAAATTGTGGATGTTCGAGAAATTTTATTTGAAAGAATCAATCGAGCCTTGAAATTGGTTCAGCTTAAGGAGGTCAGAACCTTTTTTTTGGATTTAAAGAGAATGTGAAAAAGTTTTTCTCATGCAATGACGAGCAAAAGGAAATATGGAATGTTAGTTGAATCTGAGAATTAAATTTTAACAAAAGGAGAAAAACGGACTTTACGCAATCTTTTTGATTTGATTGCTATTCGATTTAATTTGGAAAAAGGCGATATATTTATCCTTAGGATTTCTCTTTCCAACCAAAAGGGAATGCTCACTCTTATACTGTCTTAATGTGAGAACCTCCTTGTCTCAATAGTCTTCAAACTGTTTTGTCTCTCCTCATCTATAAAATAGAAAATAAACCCTATTTAGTTTGGCAATTCGTTAGCTTTAAGTTTTTTTTTCTCGTAAAGTAGAAGCAGAATGATTGAATCAGTTTGGAACTGCTAAAACGATGTGAAAATGAATGACCCCTATTTAGTAAGTTCCTAAAGCACGACAGGATAATCTATTCGCTCATATTTGATTTGTTTTTTTGCATTCTCAGATCTTTGGCGCAGGGTAAACCAATATGTTTACTCAGTTTCTGCTATTCTAAAGCAATGATATCTCCGCACTTTGATTTCCTGCAACCAAGGGTTCCATAGAAGGGGAGGAAGCAATCTCAAAACAGCTTTCTGAGTTGAGTTGAGTCCAAGTGATTTTTAGTGGATAAGCAAAGATTTACGGCATTGCCTTTCTGAGAGGCCTAGATTGGAAATCACGATTTGAGTTCAAGAGAGAAAGAGTCAGATAAGTTCAAGGGGAATAACTTGACAACGACAAGATCTGATTTGTTGGATGTTTGAAAATAAATTATTGATTTGGCGTATTGATATAAAAATAGACCCATAAATTAATGAGAAAAATCGGTTTTATATTGGGGTAAATTTTAAAGGAACTCCTTCTCCTGATTTGATCTTTCTTTTGAATTTTCCGTATCCGCCTGATGTTTTGATTTAAAATTGTATGGATGAAATTAAACTAATCTGAAATAATAACTCTGTCTTTCTGACACAACATTCCTTGTCGACGACGTCATATCAAACTGTTTGAGGCTATAAATACTGCGCTATTTTTGAAAAGGGTAAATTAAGAATTTGTGCAAACTGCATCCTAAGCATACTCAAAGCTTCCAAACCTCAATGAGCAAGATTTTAGTACTTCTTTGCTTCTTTGTCTTGGGACTCGCAAAATCTACCGATTTCGAGTTTTATGTGTTTGCTTCTGAGTGGAGAGGAAGCGTTTGTTCCTACAATAAATGTAGCCTCGACAGTGCTCCCAGCTTTTGGAACATCCACGGTCTTTGGCCTTCTGATGGCAGCCGAGGAGTGAACTTCTGCACTGATGAAAAATTCGACCCCAGCCAACTTAATGGCTTGGAAAGCAGTGTTGCTAAATACTGGAGCAGTCTCTACTCCAATGACAATAGTTTCCATGGTCACGAATGGCAAAAGCACGGTACCTGCTCAGGTATGGACCAAGAAACCTATTTCAGTACAACTATTCAACTCGCTTTACACCTCGATGTTTACGGAACTCTCTCAAGCGCTGGCATCGTCCCAGGCTCAAAAGCTAGCTGCCAAGACGTTGCCAAGGCCCTCACCTCTAAATATCAAGTGAGCTCCTTCACTATTTCAGCCCAAAACGGCTACTTGTCCCAAATCGAGTTGTGTGTGTCCAAAGACTTGAAAGTGACCGAATGCCCACGCAGAAACATCTGTAATGGTTCTGTTCAATATCCTAACTTCTAGGTCTTTTTGTATTTCGAGTATCAACTTTACATTAAATATAGTAAATGTTGATTCAAAATGGATTGTTTGATCCTTATACTTAATTAAATACATCTTGTGTTGTAAATTCAAAAAAGCAAAAGATCATCATCTAAGCTAACTTTCAAATACGATGAGAACAAAGTTTTGGATTGTATTTTAAATTAGATTTTGATGACCTGCACTTTGAATACTTTTTTCTTAGTAACTTTTGATTTTTTTTTTAATTCATATTATTTTATGGAGAGCACTGTTAATACGTATCTATTAACAAATGGCTGCGAAGTGTAAAATAAATTCTCTATCAAAATAATTATATTGTACTACTGCTACTACATCCTTCTTTATTGAGAGAGTATGAGAGTGTATTGAATGAGATAAGTTTAGGGTCATCAGTGACACATTGAACGGTGTAATCATCCCAGGTGCAATAAGGATCATCAAGTTCACATATTTCAGTTCTGACGCCATAAAATGTAATATTCGCGAGCATAATATTCTCCAATGTAGTTTCGGGAGCATTTGGACTGAAAGAAAGTTGAACAGTCACAAGTCCATGTTCACTAATGATTGCATTTGCTGCAATATTTACCAAACAGTCATTTCGTCCAAGACAACGATCGAGCGAAGTGTCTTTACTGTAGTTTGATATTCCCATAATTTGTCCAAAGGCGACAGAATTGTCAGCACTTGCGGGTGTGAGAGCAACTACCAAGTTAAAGGTATTATTGAGATCTTTAGTAGATTGGATGTTTTCAACATTTTGGAGATGAATAATGGATCCTCCTTTGATAAATATGGGCAGTGTATCATTCAAAGGGGCATCAACAGTGATATTGACTGGGTCATCTCTGATATCAAGCATTCTCTGTCCCGTGGGGAACTTGTACCACCTCACACCAGCAGGAAGGTAAGTGCTGACTTGCTTATCTCCTTCATTCATGGGTACAGGTACCATTAATTCGGATCCAACCAGGAATTGAGTTTGGAGATCAAGGAGTTTTTCGTCATGAGGGAAGTCAAAGAAAAGGGGCCTGAAGATCGTGCCTGTACCATTATTCCTCACAAAGAGAGAGTAATAAAATTTAAGCATTGAGTATCTGAATAGTAAAGCTGCCCTTGAAGTTTCCATGACGGTGGGTCCAAGCGCATAAGGTTCTTGTGCGATCGTTCCTAATTGGTTATGATTTCTCATGAAAGGGTAGAAAGAGCCAAGCTGCATCCATCTTGCGCATAATTCTTCGGTTGTATCATCGGCAAATCCGCAGATGTCTGAGCCGGCCATAGGGATGCCAAAAACTTGTAGAGCAAAGAGATCTGGAACTGAAAGCCTGTAAAACTCCCAAGTTGCGACATTATCTCCAGTCCAATGAGCTGCAAACTGTCCTGTACCAACAAAATTTCCTCTCGTTAGAACAAAAGGTCTTTCGCCAGTTAAATTAAGTTGGCCATGGTAGGTATAGTAGGCTTCAAAGAGGGGGTCTAGATTATGGAAATCAAAGCTGAGTATACTTCCATAATGAAGAGCATTGAGGGAGAGTCCGTGATCTTCGAGTGGGGTATTTCCTGGGATGTAAGGAAGATCAGAAGAATTAAAATAATGAAACTCATAAGTCTCATTATTAGGGTGTTTTTCTGCTGGAAGAGTAATATTGCGATAAACACCAACAATACTATCAGATGAGAGGTTGAAGGCAGAGCCACCATCTGGAAGGTAGTTCGGCAAGAAGAAGCACTCATCTGGATATTCTCCAAAGCAGAAGTTTGAGTTTTCATCCATATCAATCCAAATTCCAGAAAAAGGGACATAAGAATATAATAAAGAGAGCATTTCTCCCCAGTACTTCGAAGCATTGGGGTTGAGCCAATCTGGCCAGTGAACTATGCCAGGCCAGACAACGCCGACGAGGTAGTTGGAGTGATTTTGAGCAGATCTGATCCAGACATTATATTCTGAACCAACGATATAAGCAGGTGTGGTATAATTCACAAAGACTCCAGCATCTATGATTGGAACCCAATGTACTTTTTGCACGAGATTTCGGAATTCTCCAAGATCATATCTGTTGTAATCAACAGTAAAGTCTGTGAAGTTATCCATATAGTCGATATCAGACCAAATAACATCTATAGGGAGCTTGTAATGGGTCATATTATTGTAGACATCGATCATATCTTGAAGGTAGATATAGCCCCATCTGCTTTGGTGATAACCAAAGGACCAGAAAGGCATCATGGTCCACTTGTTAATATAATTATGATACATCTTAATGACAGTATCAGGATATTCGTCACCCAAGAAAAATTTGAGTTCAAGTTCTCCTCCTGTAATCATGTATTTAAGTGACTTGTCTGTAGAGTTGAAGTCAAAGTCCAGAGCGTTGGTCGTTCTGAGGAACATCATGTGCCATTTTCCTGATTTTTCTCTCATTAAATAGACTGGATGAGCTCCGTAGGTTTCTTGGTCTCCTATTCCATCATCAATCTGTGCAAATTGATCTTTGCACCAAATGGTGTAAAGGCCTGTTCTATAAAGGAAGTGCCGAGTTCTTCTTTCTCCCAAACCATACAAGTATTTAGATGGTAGAGTTGTGCCAAAAGTTAAGAAGAACTCACTGTAAATGAGGTCAAATTTGGAGGTGTCAAAAATCGTTTCCTCAGTAGACTTTCTCTCAACGCTGAAAGAAAAAGGTCTTTGTTTCAGGTGAACTGCGTAGTCAGGATCTGAAAAGTCATCAGGGGTAGTTTTCGTGTAAGAATAAGGAAATTCATAAGCCATTTTGAAGCGAGGCTGTTCCTCACCGCGAGTGATTTTGACTGTAAACTCGTTGTCAGCCTCATAGGAAATGGTTATGTTAAGAGTCTTTGCAATTGTAGATCTGGGCTTGATGTAATATTGATCTTTGCCGGTATATTTCGCCGAAGCAAAGACGCCTGGGAATCCATTCTCAAGACTATCTGTTACCTCAGTGACATGGTAGTGATTGTCCAAGCATTGTGTTTCGAGAACAAGGAAGAGAAAGAGAAAAATAGACAAGCTCTTTTTCATGTTTTTAAAAGATTGAATTTTTTTATCCGATCGTTGGGAGAGATAACAAATAAATTGTCTGAAAATAAATTTAAGCCGCCTCATGGTCAATCTATTAATTTTAGTTTCAAGATTTTTATTCGATATCTTGAGAAACCTTGAGAATGAGTAGGGTTATATGAAATGAAGTTCTGGAAAGTGAGATTTCAGTCATCAACTCTTTTTTTGATGTGAAGAGAGGATCATAGAGGGATGAGTTGACGGTTTTTTAATTTCTCAGGGGCCTTGATCAAAGAAAAGAAAAGAGAAAAACTTCTTTTTGGAAAATTCGATTTGATTAATCGATTAAACTTTTGCTTGATGGTAAAGGAAATATAGAAGTTTTCCTCTTGTCAGAATAGTTTAGTTCAAATTTGAATGATGTCTTAACGGTTTGCGAAGTTTTGAGAGTTTGGTACAAAATTTTTTTTTTGCGTTTCGTGAAAATCATATTTCTCCAGAAAATTATGAAATATCGTTTGTCGTTGATCTCTGGTAAGTTTTTGAAATTCTAGAAGACAAAATTATTTATCTTTGCTTGTCCTCTCGAATTTGCATGCTTCATTTGAACTATGCGAGAGACAAAATGAGTTCCTACAGAGGGGATCTCAGATAAACTATTTTATTGAAAAACTTTGCAATATTCTATTTTCTTATGTCTCAAAGCACTACAAGTCCAATGAATGAAATTTTTTTGACAAAACTTCAAAGATTTGTTCAATTTTTATTCAAATATTTTCTTCTTCCTTTTCCTTTTGGGCGAAGGTTTTTTGAATGTTTGTGCATGAGTTCAAACCAAATATAAAAATAAATTTCTCTCAAAAAATAAAATGGAAACGCTTCAATTGAACTTTTATCTGCAAGAAAATGAATCCTTTAAGAAAAAGAAATTTTTGCGGAGAAGATCTAAATTCTTTGAAAAGCTGCTGTTCAAGACTTCTGAGAGAGATTTCTTTCGGTAGTCAATTCTAACTTTGTGATTTTCAAAAAGTTTTCCCTCCCTCAGGAAAAGGACTCCTTGATATTTATTCAAAGTGAAATTTTGTAAAATTTTATTCAAGTCTCAAAATAAGATGAAAATAGACTCAGCTACTCTTGCGAAATGTATTGGATTTCCTAAAACTCTTTGTATCCTCAAAATTTCTTTCAAGGCCAATTTTTCCTCTATCGGAGGCAAAATCTTACCATTCCAAATTGCGAAATAGTATGAAGATGATTCAAAAGCAGGAAAAACTGAATTAATGAAGAACTTTTGGATCTTTCTTGTTTTTAAGGAAAGTTCTCTCTTGAGACGTCTTTTTAGTTGACTCCTTCGAGTTCATAAAAAGTCCAAAAAAGTAATCGAAAAGAAAAATCGACTTCTAAAATTTGCAATTTTGAACTTCAGCCAGAGCTTTTTAAAGAATCAAGAAAGCCATTAGTTCAGAAATTTTAGAGGACTCATTTTTTCATTGCAAAGAGGAATTCTCAGATCAGATCTATTGGCTTTGATTTCTATCAGACGGAAAATGAATGAAAAGATTGTTGGTTTTGGGATCTCAGCCTTTCAGCCTTTCAGAGAAAATTTCCTCATAATACGTCAAGCAAGGTTTTTTAAAGCTGAAATATGTGGTGAAAAAATTAGTGAATAACTTTTTGAGAAATAATGAAAATGAGGAGAAAATATTCTTTGAGTTTGAAAGTCTTATAAATCACTTCTGATGAAAGGCTCAGGTGATTTCCGTCATAGATGATCAGACTGACAAACGGTTTCGAAGCTGGAGCATATTATATACAGCCAAACTGAAATTTTAAACTCTGTAGCAGGACTGGACTAATTTGAATGAAATAATTGGTCCAGGATTTCGAGATTGAGGGAGAAACTCTTTTGGATATTATTTCAAAGAATAGCAAGGAAAACTCTTTGAGTTCTGCAAGGGGTCTCGAAGGAGATCTTTTTTGGTGAGTATTCTCTCTAAAAATTATGCTTCTGGCTCAGTCGGTCCCTAGATTCTCAATGTGTAGTTCAAAACATAATTTTAAATATTTGGGCGGTTGGATTAAAAGGTTTTTTTTTGTTAATCTCTGAATAGTCAGATTGAGACAGAATCACAGATTTATTTTGCATAAAATTAAAGTGATAAATTTAGTAATATGAGTGAATCTCGAATAGAAATTCCCTTAAATATTGGCTCTGAAACCAAAAAAATAATTATTATTTTTAAAAGTGAATTATCTTGAAAGACTAGAACACTTTGCATGAGATTGTTCCAGAGACAAAACCAAATGAGAAAAAAGGAGCTTGAGTTTCAAGCGCTTTTTGAAAAACTTCAGTACTATTTCAGTCCAGAAGAGATTGAGAATTTGGTCAACGTGATCAAGAAACGCAATGGAAAAATAGATGCTGAAGCATTTCAAAAGCTGATTAATGAAAAAGTCTCAAAAGAAGATGAAGAAAGGGAGTTCATGATTGCTTTCATGCTCCTTGACAAAGACAGGGATGGCTATCTAACTTACAAAGAAATTTATGCTGCGATGTCTCATTTGGGATCCGATTTGACAGAGAGTGAAGTCCTTGATATGATTTACGCGTACGATAACGATGGTGATGGACGGATGGATTATTATGAATTTATTAAATTCATGACATGTTAAATGTCAAGGGCTGGAGTCATCCAAGAAAGCATTAATTAAAACAACATTCTTTTTATAAAAATATCGGAAATTATTTTTAATAATTTTCCATTGTAATTAAATTGTGTCTATAACTTGAAATACCAACAAAGAAGCTTGTAAAAAAGTAATGTAAAAATATCTATATTAAACTCTACTACATTAATATATTTATAATTTTTTTTTATTACTTTTATCAACTCCTTCTACTGCGAGCAATGCTCATCATCTCAAAAAAGTTTTCCTAAAATTCAATAAATCAAGATTGAGCAAATTCAATCTTCTCCAGAAATATTTGGTCAGAGTTTTTTTTCAAAGAAGATTCTTTCTTTTCATTGGAAGAGAAAATTTTGGATCTTTGGGATTGCCAAAAAATCCTTTTTGCAATACTTTTGACAGAAAGAAACCCCTTTCTGAGAAAATTTTCCTTTGAAAAAACAAAAATTAGTTTTTCTCATCAAAGCACCATGAAAAAAGTCCTTCGTAAATTTTTGTTCATTGACTCAGTTGAAACAATTGGCAAAAAAGGAAAGTCTCTGCAATTTTTCGTATGGCTCTGAGGATCACATTTCAATTAAGATCTTCCAGAAAATTCCTTAAGTGAAAAATTGAAGAAAAAAATTGGAGAATTTTTTAAAGCAAACTTTTACAAATATTTTTTTTCTTTAACTTTTTTCATCATTTGGGAGATTTCTTTACAAAGTAATTTTTAGTTTGGATTGCATCCTTTTTCCTTCCTCGATCTTTGAGAGTTATTCAATTTAAATGAAAAAAATAATAAACCATCTTCATAAAATAATGTCGGATTCTTTCGAAAAGATATCCGACAATATCGGAAATTTTGGAAGAAGATTAGGAAACCCTGCTTCCAAAAAAACTCTCATTCTGCGGAAACTGGACAGATCAGAAAAATCTCTTGAATGCCAAAAAAATCAGACAAAATCAGCCAAAATAGGCAGCAATCCTGAGTTGATTTTAGGAAATGAATTTTGGTGAAACTTTCATCATAGAAAAAATCATTTATCGAGAAAAACCATTTTAGAACTCATTCAAGACTTTCAGGAATGAAGAGAATTTGGAAGAAATTTTCTTTTCATTTTTTTTTTCCGAAGATTTTACACTTCAACTTTCGTATCTCAATCATGGACAAAAACTTTTTTCTTTTTATAGGATGTGAGAATTTTTGGAAAAAAGTTGAGAGTACTCAGAAATACAATAGAATATAAAAACAATGATACAAAGAGCAAAACAAGGATTTTAATTAGTATCCCATCATTCTTGCAAATTCTTGGTAATTAATACATCCATCTCCATCAAGGTCAACTTCCATAATGATTTCTTCTAATTCTTTGTCTGTTAGATTTTCTCCCATGGCATTTAAAGCAAATCGCAATTCAGCTAGAGTAATCAATCCGTCACCATCTGTATCAAACTTTTTGAACGTTTCTGAAATATTTTCATGGATGACTGGGTTACTAACCCAGCGACTCATTAAAGAGAGAAACTCATAAAGATCAATGGTACCATCACCATCAGCATCTGATTCTTGCATGATTTTTTGGATGCCTGCTTCACCTGCATTCAAGCCAACTGAACTAAAAGCACTACCAAGTTTTTCTGGAGTGATTGAACCACTACCATCACGATCCAGGAAAGAAAAAATTTTCTCAAAATCTACAATTTGTTGAGGTGTCAATTGATTCATTCAGAAGAGGGGTTTTCTGTTTGTGCAAAATGGAAATCTTGAAAGAGTTTTCCTTCCAAAAAATTTTTCTGTTTCAAATAAAATACTGTCGAATATCGATAAAATTTCAGTAAATTATTGTGATGTTTAAACTTGGAAAACTTATTATCTTACTTGTTTATATCTGATTTACATAAATAGGGATATTTGTTATAAGCAAAGTATTGTACTGTAGAAATGTTGTTTGTGGGAAAAAAAATTTTATCTAAATTCATAGATACATTGAAGTTTCATAAAATAAATTCAAGTAAATTATCGTTACTGAGGTTTTGCTTTTTTATGATGGAATTTTCCCTTTGGACTCTCTTTTTGTACCAGTTGAACATGTTGTTGGCAGGACGTTATTTTTACGAGATTCAGAACTTGGGACATCATTCTTTTTCTGAACAGGATTGATTTTTAAATTAAAGTCTACCTTAGACTTGCTCATTTCAGAAGGGAACTGATGAATGAAATGACGAGGACTATCAATAGAGTAGATGTTTGGAAGCGATCCTTGATCCTGGTTGACGACCTGTTTCTCATGTTTCGAGGGGCTGTGAGTTGCATTCTCACTACTGACAAAATTATTATAATACGCAGGAGTCCATTCTTTGTTCAAGACTCTGCAGTAGTTGGTCTCCTCCTTGTTTTGGCTCCAAGAATTCCCTCTTTTATGATGGCCTTTGTTTTGGGTGATTTTAACTTCATTCTTTTCATCAAATCCATATTCATCCGAAGTAATTTCTTGTATACATTGAGAATTAAGGCTAATTTTGAGAGATGGAGTTCTTTTCTTGGTTGTAGTCGAAGGTTGAGGAACAAAGAAACTATGTCTGAGACTGATATCTTGATGTGAGTTTTTGTATTGTTCCAAATTTTGCGTTGAGGTTCTGGGCGAGAACATTGGAAACTTTTGAGAAGTGATGGTAGATTCTTGCTCTTGATCAATGATTTCATTCTTTTTCTTTTGGAACATGTAATCCTGCAAAGCTTCTAAGAGATCGGGAGATCTCGGGGATTTATGAGTTTGTTCAAGGAACTCTTGAGGAATTTCACTTTTGGATTTAATTCTTCTGATAGAGCTCGAATAGCTTTTGAGAGCATTTTTTTGGTCATTTTGATTATCAGTCTCTTTATCCTTTTTTTTCAAGATGATGATTTTATCTTTGAGGGTGGCCAACTTTAACTTTGGGAAAACACCAGAGCGATTCGCATTGGACATTTGAGATTCCGTAAGCTTTTCTTCCCTCAGTTTGAGCAAACCAGAAATGGTCATCTGTTTGTTGACTTGGCTGGCATTGAGATTTTCTTTGATAACCCGTTGTGAGGATTGAGTATCTTTAGTTTTTTCCATCATTGCCTCTTTGTTTGCAAGGAGTTGGGCTTCAAAGTCCCTCCTTCGGTGAGCTCTTGGACTGTTTGAGGCTTTGTTTCTGGGGATAAAAGGAAGCTGATTCAATTTGGGAATTGAGAGCTTTTTAGAGCCTTTCAAAGTTGGAGACTGTATGGTTTGACTGCAATTCATAATATATGAGAAGGTTTACACAGAGGGATTTATTCAAGAAACGGGACCACACGAGATTTCTATTTGGAAAACTTTTTAATATAAACTTCTGGTTGACGAATGACTGAAATAGCCAATTTATTGATCTATTGAATTTGGTCAGCAAAATTTTTTAATTTTTTTCTCCAAGGCGTTTATTGAGTACTATAATTAATGATCGAAATATTATAACCAGTTTTTTGCGATACAATATGATTGATAATTTTGTTGCTGCGCGCCATAATTTCTGATTTTTGTAATGAGAGCCTTCAATCTCTGAATGAGAACACCATCGGCGGGACTGGGGGAGGGACTTTGAGAAAACCTGTTTTTTTGGTTGGTAACAGTAGGAATCGCTCAGGAAAATAAGGTGTTTCTTTTGAAAAATCTAAAAATGTAACTGCTAATATATCTGGACCTAGCGATATAAATTTCGGACTTTAAATTTTCTGAGAGAATCTTTCTAATGTTGTTTGAGGGTGCTGGGTTTTAGCTCATTTGAAATGTGAATTTAAGATTTGTTTAAAATGTGAATTTATCTACTCTTAGATAAGTATATAAATACATAATTATTTTTTATGAGCAAGAATTTGCTCACATAAAGATTTTAAAGATTTAAAACTATTTGGAAGTCATTAAGCTCATAAATTTCTCCTTGGCATTTTTTCTAAAATTGGCTCGAGAAGTTTCTATTTCCTTCCATTTTTGCTTCAAGATATTAACCTCTTTCTCATCAACGACAGGCTCAGCTTCTGACGGATTATCATTCCAACCCATTGCTAACAGGAGATTTCTCTCCCTTTCATCCGAGATCGAGAATATATTATTTTGATTTGGATCGATTTTAGCGTTCTGATTTTTGTTTTTGCCCTTGATCTTTGTTTCCTGAGGTTTCTTTTGATCAGAAAGGTGGGTCATGTTTTTCTCGAAAGATGTCCTACTTTCTGGGGTATTTGAGTTTGTGCTGGCTTTATCAAAGATGGGTGAGTGAATGACATTTTTCGTTTTTTGCTGTTTTTTCTGGTCTTTACACTCTTCATTTTGGCCTTGATGCTTTGTGGAATTCTGATGTGAGAGATCATTATCATGCTTTTTTCCTGAGTTTTTATTTTTTGTTGTAAACTCTTCGTCGACATCTTCAAGCTCCTCATCAAGGTTGGCTTTTGAAGAATTTTTGGGAGAAAGAGCATCTTCAGGTTTTTTTCCTTTTTTCTTTTCTTTCCTCTTTTGTCGTTTTTGTCTAAGTTTCTCTTTTCTCTGTTGTTCTGCAGCTTCTGTTTCATTTAAATATTCTTCTATTGCGGTTTTGTGGCCGAGCTTGAAATTCTTTTCCTCTAAAGCCCTTTGGATTCCTTCAACAATACAATCAGCTGCCTTGAAGAAAATTGATTAAAAATGTTGAAAAGACATCAATTATTACCAGCTTGAGGAAGAGGAATTTGGCAAGTTCTTCGCCTTTTTTTGCTCTCCAGATACTTTGTAATCTTTCCTTTAAGCAGGTACCAATGCACGAAACAAGTTCTTCTTGGGCAGCTTCTTTCGTGTTGGCATGCTTGATGTGAGTTGCTATGCCATTTTCTGCTTTACTCAAGAATTCCATAAATATCTCCATCTAATTAAATTTTGTTTGAATTAGGAAGAAGCAATGAAAAATACCTCCAATGGGATAATAATTTTTCCTCTTTCCCTGCAATACTTTATACAAGTTAGCAAATCTCCAGGTGTTTTTCTGGCATAGGGAATGAAATTATTTTTTTCGATTTGTCCATCAAGAATTCTATTCTCGCCAAATTTATTGAAATCAGTAGTTGTTTGATATTCTATGATTGATTCTCCATTAATGGTCGTTTTACGGATGATATTTCCTTGGAAGTGAGAGTGGACATTTTCTCTAGTATAGATTTCTCTGTGTTGAATTTCAATGGTTCCGTCATCATCTTCTTCCTCATCCTCAACTTCTTCTTCCTCCTCTTCCTCTTCTTCTTCTTCCTCACCTTCTTCATCATCTCCTTCCTGATCTTCATCCTCTTCATCTTCACAGTCGGAGCAGTTACTAGCTTCTTCAAGCATTTTTTCATAAACGTATCTAATATTTTCTTTGCAAGTTGAGCAGAACTTTCCTCTTTCAGTATGGATCTAAGCAGAGTTGAAATTTTTGACAAAAAGAGAAACACACCTGTAAACTGGAGAAGAAAGCTGATTCATCGATTTCAACAACAGAAGCCACCTCGTTGACGTCATATTCAATCAGATTTTGGAGAGCCTCTCTCCATATTCCTGAAAAGTTGAAATGGGAGGATGAGACTTTAAAGTTACCATTAGGCATTGATTTTTTTGAATGCAGGAGGCAGCGTGAGTGATTTTTTCCTCTATGATTATTTCCATCATGCTTTCTTTTGATATTGAGACTTCTTGTTAGCTCGTCAATGATAGAATCTTTGCTTTTATGATGGTATATGACACATGCTGTGTTGAGGATATTACCAACTTTATCCTCAGAAACACCTAACACTGGTTAAAAAGCACAAAATCTATGACTACCTATTCTTTTATCTCCATAGACTGTGAGGCCCTCAAAATACAAGACTGAACCATTCTTTTTCTTTGCTATTTCCGATAATTCATTTAAATAGGTGTGAAGGCTGCTAACACAGCCAACACAATCTATTTCTTGTTGTATTTTTATTGAAAATCGATCTTGATCAACTATCATTGCGGTCATGCGCTCCTCAGTGGTGAGTTGTTCCAAATCCTATTTTTTAAAAGCTATTCAATACGCCAAAAATTACTTGAAAGAGTCTTTTTGCTTCTGGAGCCATCATACCCTCTAAATCAAGGCCCTTGCCTTCCTGACTTCTCTTTGAAGATTTTACGACTCTTGATGCGACGACTTCTCTGATTTCACTGCCTAAATCGGTCGGATGAGGCTTGAACTTTTTTCGCTGATTTTACCATTGTTGTAGGCGTTTCCTTTATAGGGAATAGGCGAAATATTGTAATATAACTTTTCGATAGACTCTCCTTTTGAAAGTTTTGCATCATTTTTCATTGAATGTGGGCCATTCAGATACTGAGCGGGATATTGTTGAAGACGAGAATTATTCCCAAGAAAACTATCCTTTGAAACCTGAGACTTGGTATGAGAGCTTGTAGGAGAGGAGTCAATCGGAGAATCCGTGGGAAAGAGTTCTTGCTGAATTTGAGCGAGCCTTTCAGGCGAGAGGGATCCTGCTCTTTTCTTGATTGTAATCTAAAAGCTTTTAAGAAACTGGAGCCGACAAAGGAGCGAATACTTTAGATGCCATTACTGATGTATTTATCCACCTATTTGATTGCATCAAATTATGATAATTTTATTTGCTCACTTCAATTTAGAAAAATTTGATTCTATTTTTAATGCTTTATGGATATCAACTAAATATTGATTAAGTTATTCGTATCATCTTTTTAAAAAATGATGAATTCAATCTAGAAGATTCTGAAGAGGAGATATTTTTTTAGGAAATAGACCATCAAAGTGAGGCAAAAATAAAAGTTTCCTTTGTCACATTTAAATACTCGAGCATATCAAATTGAAAGCGAGAGATGAGAGAGAGTTATTCACCTTTCTATGAGATTAAGATTCATTTTGGTTACTTATTCAATAAAATAAATTATCAGCATTTATGACTTATAGAGTTTTATCCAAAAGTAGGAAATTTTATAAATCAGTGGTGCTAACGTTTTCAACAGGGATTTCTCTGCATTGATCAATAGTGATACGCTTGGAAGGTCTTCCTGAGCCGCTTCCGTAGCTTTCAATCTTTTTGATAAGTTCCATATTCTTGGTAACTTTGCCAAAGACAGTGTGTCTTCCGTTGAGCCAATCAGTATTAGCAACAGTGATGAAAAATTGACTGCCGTTAGTGTTGGGACCAGCATTGGCCATTGACAAGCAACCAGTAAAGTGGGAAATCTTGAAGTTTTCATCAGCAAAACGAGCACCATATATACTCACTCCACCAGTACCATCTCCTCTAGTGAAATCACCTCCTAAAGAGAATGAGTAAGGAAACAAGTTGAATGAGTTGGAAAGAATTTATTTGATGGTTGGGAGAATACATACCTTGAATCATGAAGTTGGGGATAATTCTATGGAAATGGCTTCCCTTGTAAGAGAGTTCAATTCCTTGTTCATTTTTGCCTTTGTCACCAACGCAAAGGGATCTGAAGTTTTCAACAGTCTTGGGGACATCTTCACCGAACAAACCAAACTCAACTTCTCCAGCAGGTTGACCATCGATTCCAATTGAAAAGACAACCTGAGGTGAGAATTAGGAAAATGAATCTGGAGACAATTTACCTTATGAGTAATTGTCTGGGTATAGACAGCTGAGAAGAAGAGGGAAAGTAAAACTAAGAAGCTAATTTTGTTCATAATTGCTTAAAATTTTAATTGTTTAGATTTATATTTTTTGAAATTTTTCAAGCTCCTAATATTTTCTTTAGAAAAAACGATAAAAGCGGTTTCCACGTCATTTTAAGATTCTAGATATTTCTTTAACTCATCTTAAAGTTCTGAAAGAGGGAAAAATTTGAGAAAAATAAATATTGCAAAATTTCCTTCTGAGATATATTGTCTTTTTTTTTCCCATTTCGAGAATATCATAATAAACTTGTTTGTATTACTTGGAGGAAAATAGGTAAATATTCGGGAAAATATTTCTGAAATTCATCCCTCAATGAGATCATAGAGAGGGTTCATAAAAACAAGATGATAATTCAATTGCATGATTAGAAAGTTTAGTTGTAATTTGAGCGAATTCTAAATATTTCAAAGAGGGTGAATTGAAGAAAAGGTGTGTATCTAGATGATTTTACAATTTCGAGAAATGTTCGACTCAGAAAGAAATCAACATTTTTTTTTGGTCAGAGCAGATCCAAATTGCTAAGCTTTGAGCTTAGCTCCAGTCAGAAATTTTGAAATAAACAATATGAAGAAAATCGTTTTGATTATGAAAGAAAATCCTAGTCGTTAAGAATTATGAAAAGCTGGCGGAATTCAAAATCAATTATGAAAAATTGTCATAATCAATTCAGAAAAGTTTAATTCGTTAAACCAAAAAGAAAATTTGAAGAAAAGGAAGAGGTTTTCGAAATCTGAATCCTAATGACATCAACGTATAATTCCAAAAAGAACTTTATCAGCCGAGAGACCAACAAGGAAAATAAAATAAATGCCTCAAATGACGGTTTAGATAATGTGACCTCAATCATCAGAAAATTTCGAAAGACTAACAACATGTCTCTCAAGCCAACGATTGTTCAAGAGCAAGAGATTCTTCGACCTTTCCAGAAATCTCAAAACTTGAGCCTCAATTATAAAGACATTATCTTAAACAAGCCTTCAAGTTCTAATGTCGTATCTTATCTCTCAAAAAATCGAGCAGGAGAAAACAAAGAGACTGAGAGAAGCCAACTGTTTCTTCAAAAGGATCGAAGTTACTTGAACAGAGGACGAGAGATTACTTTGAAGGAGAAAGAAAAAAGTGTCTTTGGAAACCTAATTGGAAAGCTTGTAGCGAAAAATAAAACAGCAGTCTTAAAGTCAGATGAGGAAAGCTCTCTTAAGATTATTGAGAAACCGAAGCCTAAAACACCAATTCTTGACGATGAGATTCTATTCGGAGGAGACAAGGGAGATGCAGTCAAGACAAGTTTTCAAGCTCAATGTGATTTGATCCTCCAAGAATATAGTGAAGACATCTTGGATAGTTTACAAGAAAAAATTGTAAGTTGCAAACATTTTTGATTGCTAATGGTTTTAGGATTGCTCTGTAGAAAAGTATTGGTTAAAAAGGCATAACATTTCTACAATGCTCCGAGCAAAGATGATTAATTGGATGGTGGAAGTTCTTTGCTCATACAAATGCAAAGATCAAACATTTTTCCTTGCTGCTCTCCTCATGGACCTATTCTTGGAAAAAACGCCAAAGTAATTTCCTAAATTGTGATCTTGCGAATAATATTTTTGATAGGGCTCTGGAGCTCTCTGATTTACATTTAGTGGGAATAACTTGCATGTTTATTGCTTCAAAGTATGAAGAGATTCATCCAATAAAGCTTGTTACTTTCTATGAGAAAATTTCTCATAAAAGGTTGTCAATTTTGCAGATCAAAGAAAAAGAAATGGAGATTCTCGAGACTCTCGAGTATAAACTCACAAACCCAACAATCTATGAGATGATCACTACGATACTTTTTCAACTGGATTTAAAGAATAGACTGCCTGAAAAGGAACAACAATACCTGGAAAAAGTGTGTACTTACCTTGCTAAATCAGTTATATACGACTATGAAAGCCTGAATAACTTTGATTACTCAGAGATATCAAACTCTGTGATATTTGTGGCATTCAAAATCACTGAAAAGGCTTACACAGACTTTCCAACAAAAAAACTGGTAAATCATTTTTCTTGCTCTAAAACTAATCATACTAGATTGATGCCTTGAAAAGTATAACGAATCCAGACCAGCCAAGAATGCTTTCATGCTCCAAGAGTGTCTTGTCACTTATAAAAAATTTTGACAATTTATATCCGAACCTCAACAACATAAAGAAATTCCATCCACTTGAATTTGAAGAGAATTCAGTGATGAAAGCAACTCAACTTTAATTCACCCTTTACTTGAATTTTTGAATATTGAAAATTTATTTTGCCTCCTAATGTGGGTAAGATATTCTCAAAGATTGAAATATTCGACTCCTCATTTTTAGAGTTGGCAAAATGAAAACAAATACGTCTTTATACGCAAATGAATGATTGGTTTTATGTATTTTTCTATTGTATGGTACTTTGACTTTTGTAATATTTATGACGCAAAATCTTATTTATATTAAATTCAAAATAAAATGTGTTGTTTTATATGTATGCTGATTTCCTTGTCAATATAAATTACCCTTTCTCAGTCAAAAAAGGATTTACATGGTGGATTTGTTCGAGAAGAAGAAATTTAGATGGAATAAACCTGAGAGGTGTGTTTTGAAATAAAGATGATTTTTTTATTGGATTTTTGACTTTGGACAAAATTGTTGTATTTCTGTTTTGTTGAACAATTCTTTTTTTTTTTTTTGAAAATTTGAAAATTTGAAAATTTAATTTTGATTCCTGAAGTTTTTGTTAAATTTCTCTGAAAAAAAACTTTGTGAATTTCAGATTTAATTTTCAATGATGAAATGAAAAAAAAATAATCAAGAGAAAAACTTTCCTCATTTTTCAAATTAATGATTTAAATTTTTTCAATTAAATATACACAAGAACCAGACTTTCATAACCCAGAATAATTCAACACCAGAGCTCACAAAAGAGCAGATAAGTTGAAAACAAACTGCTTTGTTATTTTGATTTCTTTTTGAAACCCCTAAAAGAATTCAGCATTTTCCTTAGGAATCACTTGATTCTGATTTGGATTCTGAATTTTTTTTCGAAATAAACTATAATTCTAAAATTGAAAGCAAAATTTGACTGAACATATTTAAAGAATGAAAAGCAATTTAAATTGAAATTATATCTACAAACGAGTTCCAGAAACACGAAGGGTGTTTCCATTATTTTTTTTAGAGTTTTTGTCAAGCGTGCCTGCAAGAAGATCAACTATTGTTCCCTTTTTCATCAATAAGCAAGCAATCTTTGAATGGGTCGAGCTCTTCACAGATGCAGAGAATAGATTGTGATAGGCATTTATTTTATACCTTGATGTGAGGTTTTATGATCTCATCATGTTTGAAAGAAACTTGGTATCTTTTCTGACATAAGAAGATGGATCTGTCTCGTATCTATCATTCAAAAAAGCATGTCTGAAGGATTAAAAATTAATATTTAATTTAAAACTTGGAAAATACAACTTTGAATTTTAGTTGCTTAAAGATAAGAAGGGTTGTTCATTGGAAATCCCCTTTTCCTGACAAATCCAGTCATTTAGAACTTCAAGCAATTATTCTAGAGAGATAAACTGAGATTCTAAAAGATGGATGAAGGGAAAAGTGCTTGAGAAGATAAAATATATCGATGATAATATTTTTATATGGTGTTAAAACAATAATCGAAAAAGCAGAGTCTTCTTTTTGTAAGAAAAAATACAAGCTATTGAGGTAGTTACAAGAAAGTTATGCAGACTTCTGCTTCACTTGTTCAAGTCTTTTCTCTTGGTCTTTCAATCTTTCAATTACAAGGCCTTTGATATCTTTGAACTCATCAGACAATCTATGATGCCACTCATGAAGAACCATGGTTTGGAAGCCGAGAGCTGTCACTGAGATGGCAAGCCCAATCCAGATTTTCATTTGAGAATTAAATTATTTTTAGAATTATATAAATCCAAATTATCTTGAGGTAATTTGTATGTTAGCTTAAAATTTTAATTATTGGAAGCTTGCGGACTCGTACACAACTGAAATTGAAAAATCTGTGAGCATTGCCAGTCGTCTTACAAAAGCATGCATTTCCTGCAATGGAGAACCAGAAACTGAGTGGAAATGCCTTTGAGATGTTGAGTTTTGCGAATTAATAAGCAAAGCCAGCAAGAGAGAAGAGTTCTGAAAACGAGGAGCTGTGGGTTTAATATTATGAAAAATGGATAAATTTAGAATTTAATTATTGACCTCATAAAATCCTTGACTTTAAAATTCAAAAATAAATTCACATTAAGACAGTAATAGACTTTCAATTTTTGTTGGCCATAATATTTTGGTGTGGCTCTTGGCGTGAAAATGCCTTGTATAATGGATCATTGACCTCGTTTCTGTACTTTGTTTGTCTTCAGCTACCAAACTGAGTCAACTTTACCATGACTGACTTTCGAATAACCAGTAGTTTTTTCCTTTGGAGTTCGGGTGGCGGTTTCATTGCAATTTATTGATTTATTAATTTATTTAGTTTTGCCAAACTAACAGTTAAGGCTTGACATTTATAAATTAAAATTTTTCAAATACGTGGGGTAACTCAGATTCAAAAAGAGGTTTTCCCACTTTATCTTAATCTAAATGACAAGAGTACTTAAGATTTCTAAGGATTTGTACTTAAGAAGAGAAAATAGTTCGAAGTAATTTATTTTGAAGAGATGTTCAAAGAGGACATGAGTTCGAATTTCATTTCAATTTGCTAAAAAAAAAGAAAAAAGTCTGAGAGAAGAGATTGACTTTAAAATGTGGGAAAAAACTTTTCATATCGACTAATACAGCTTTACATGTTTAAAAATATATGAGATACAATTAAGGTTGCGATTTATTAAGTTCTTGTAACTCCTTGTCGTTCTCCTCCATTTTTTTCAATATCTCTCTGAGTTCTTTGAAGTCATTGCTCAACTCAATATGCCAAGGGTAAAGAACTCTTAACTGAAAGCACAGGCCACAACTAGCAATAAAAATTCCAAACCAAGCTCTCATTATCAAAAAATTTTTAATTATGTTTATAAAATCAGCTGCGAATTCGGATAAGAATCATCTGAGAGATACAGGTTTAAATTTTTGTTAATTAAAAAAGAATTTAAGTTTGCAAAAAAACGATGAGAATTTCTACTGATTCTCTTGTTTCTGTTAATTCCTAAAAAAGATCAACCACAAATCCTCTATTTTTAGCATTAGCTCTTTTGCATGTTAAAAAAAGAATTGATTCCTCGATTTGATAAAATTAATTGAGTTTTGTTAAAATTAATTTTCTTGACAAGTGTGCTTATTTTAAAAAGAGATTGAAAGATATAACGATCAAAAATTGAAATCTTTTAAAAATGGCTTCACATCCTTGGTTTCTGCCATCTCGCAAGAAATTCCTTGCTCCTTGTTCTGAACTCTTGCTAGTTGAGACAGGTTCGATTCTAAAGCTTTATATCAGTGATAACGAAAATTCTATTTTTAGAGAGACTACTTAACAAACAAAATTGGAGGCTTTGAATCTTGTTCTTAAACAAATTAATAATTCAAGGATAATCGGCCACGTCCAGAACTTCTTTCAAAACGAATTATATGTTTATTTCGGGAGCCTTTGGACATAATTGAACAGTTCTGAAGCCGATGGCATTGTTAGAACTTCAAAATTTATAGTGACAATCTGAGAAAAGCTCATTTTATTTGCTCAACTTTGAAAAGATTTATAAACTTTCTTTTTTTTAAATTCTCTTTTTCTTGTCTGGATATTATGCAATTGTTAAATCAATCCAATTTTGTTTTTGAACTTCAGGAGAAATCAGAAGATGTTGACTCAGTCAGTTACCTTTCAGTTCACCTTGAACTAATAATAGCAGAACATAAAAAACCCTAAAAATAAATTACAAAGAGGAAAGAGATTGATTGATATAGCCTCTAGGAAAGCTGCTTTTTGAAAGATCCCAATTTTCAAGAAAGCCAACATTTCCGGACAGTTTCAGACTTCCAACAATGTAGGAGATTCAGACAAAGCAGTTAGACTCTTACAAAGTTTTTGTTTTTTAGATTTCTGGAAGTTAAATGTCATTAAATAAAAAACAATCTAGGAAAATTCGAGTGACTTGAAAAAGTTGAATTCGAGTATTTAAATTTATTTTATGGGAAAGATAATGCAAAAATCTTCATAGCTGAAGCCACATCAGGCTTACGATAAACTCAACAATCAAAGCAAAACTTGTCTACTCTTCTTAAAATTGTACAAATCATCTAAAAAATCAGCAAGGTTATTTTACACTGTCACTTTTTGCTGCCTTATCAGGCTTTTGTTCCTCAAAGGTTGGAGACTTGAAAAAGAGAATTGCTATGAGGTCTCAAAAGACTTTCTGCCTCTCTAAATGTAGAGGATGAGAAGACTCATAAGAATTCCAATTCAAACAAAAAATAAAAAAATGTTTTCAAACAATCCTCTTTCTCCTCAAAGTGTCTAAACTAAGATAAGGCTATTCTGAATTGGAGGACAATGAAAATTTAGTAAGAGAAAACACAATCTCTACCAGGTTAATATCTTAGCAACTATTTTGAACACTTTTTGTCATGAAACGAAGAAATTAGATTTTTTTTTTTTGATGAGTAAATAAAATCTCACCAAAATTTTCGCAAGAAAAAAATTCAATTTTGAAAATAGGACACTCCATAATTTGAGAGTTTTTGATGATGAGGGCTGTCAGTAATGTAAAAAAAATATTTGATTTGCTTTTTTTGAATCGCTTGAAATTGATGTAAAAGCTTGAAGCTTGTTAAAAAAGCCTCTTCCAACCCTCTAGAAAAGTTATAGCTGCTTGAATCTTCTCAGACCCAAAGACTGGAAAGAATTAAAATTTTGATCTTCCAATAGAGTCATCTCTGGCTAGCACTCAGTCCAAATGAACGCTTTTCAAAGGTTTTCCTCAGATAAATCTTGAGATGAAAATGTAAATTTTCAAAAACACTTGGAGTTTTAGAATTCAAGTCTAATCAGACTGACGCCTCAAAAAGCTTTTTAAGTAGAGCTTCAAAATACTTGTAAAGCAAAAGAAGTTCAGGCATATATTTATTATAAATATATGTTCAATGAATGGGAAGCTTGAAAGTTCTGATGAAAAACTTATTTCCCAAACATTCCTTTCACTTGATTCTGGATGAGCACAAGAAGTTTTTCAAAGAATCGAAAAATTTGCCAGAGGCATAACAATGCTTTTTGAAAGAAAAAAAAATTGAAGACATAATAAATTCTTGGAGAAAAGATGGGGAAATTCTTTTTGAATAGCACAAAACATATCAAAGTAAAATCATGGACAAAGAAAAGAAGAAAAAGTTACAGAGAAATTCTCTGAACAAAGAAGAAGTGCGGGACAGTAAAAATTCTTTGTGCTCCGAGAAATCAAAAGCTCTTTCCCTGAAGGGATATTCTGCACTCTTCTGAGAGATCTGAATCTAAATTTAAGACTGATTGAAGGATATGAAAAAGAAGTATTTTTTGAAAGGGAGATTTTGAATGAGAATTCTATGATTTCCAAGGAGTTTAAAAAAGAAGTTGTATTTTTTCGAAAATTAAAATAAGATTCGCTGAAAGAATTTTCCAAAAAGACATGGAATAACGCAGAGAAGATAAAATGGAGAGAAAAGCCTGAAAGCAAACGTGGTAAGACAGAAGA
>Ga0182738_1001366_pt1 | contig 30728 bp, 29 predicted proteins | sample eDN5th30CBELigMG_FD_128876 | JGI IMG/M metagenome (GOLD analysis project Ga0182738, IMG submission 128876) | Enriched Miracle-Growth compost microbial communities from Emeryville, California, USA - eDNA 5th pass 30_C BE-Lig MG (version 2)... ...
AACTCCTCTCATTTCAGAAGTTTCAGTTGATCAAGTTTTTCATCCTTATTTTGACAAGAAATATTTAGGTTCGGTTAATTTCTAGATTTATTCCAAAAACAAGGATTTCTCCTTTTGGCTCGCCTGACTTAACTTGTTCTCAAATTCTATTCTTATTTAGTCTATTGCGCATGTTATTAATAAAGATATATAATTATATTTCCAAATTTCCAAATTAATAATATCATCATCCAAAATGTCTTCTAAAATGAGTAAGAGATGTCAGAGAAGTTCTTAAATCTGAATGTGTCGCTATTCCTGGTGCCTTCAATGGCCTTGTTGCTAAATCTGTTGCTGAAAATGGGATGAATTGGTTGTTTGATGCATATTCTCTAATCAAAAACCAGGTTTCAAGGCTTGTTATGTTTCTGGTGCTGCTGTTTCTGCTTCTGCTGGTCAACCAGATATTGGGTAAAGTTCGAGAATATCACAATAATTGATAATCATAGTTTGATTACTCTTGATGGCTTTTGCAAGGTGATAAAGGAAGTTTCTCATTCTTCAGGACGTCCAGTTCTTGTTGATGCTGATACTGGTTTGTGCCAAGACTGTGTATGAATATTTTGAAGCTGGTGCTGCAGGTAACTCCAAAAACTGAAAAAGAGAATAATTTTTGTCAGGTTTACATATTGAAGATCAAGTTTTCCCCAAGAGATGCGGACATCTTGATGGTAAGGCTCTGATTCCTGCTGAAGATATGGTCAAGAAGGTTGAGATTGCAGTCAAGGCAGCTTTGGAATGCTCAGATGGAGAATTTATTATTTGCGCCAGAACTGATGCTGCAGGCTTTGAAGGAGTTCAAGAGACAATTAGAAGATCAAAGATGTATATTGATGCTGGAGCTGATATGATTTTCCCTGAAGGTTTACAAAGTCGTGAAGATTTTGAATTGGTTGCCAAGGAATTAAGAGGATATGGTAAGAAGGGAGGTCCTTTCTTGTTGGCCAACATGACTGAATATGGAAAAACTCCTTATATCAGTTTGGAAGAATTTTCAAAGATGGGATATCACTGCGTGATCTACCCCGTGTCAACCTTGAGAATAGCAATGAAGGCTGTTGACTTGTTCTTGAAAGATCTCAAGACATTGGGAACTCAAGAATCTCTTTTGGACAAGTAAGATTTCAGAAAGTTGATTGGTTGGTTGATTGATAACTTTGTAGGATGCAAACAAGAAAAGAACTCTATGAATTATTGCAATACACTCCTGGCAAAGAGTGGTATTACCCCACCTCTACTGCTGAGACTCAAGAAAAGAAATAATCAAATCAATCTACAAAAATTTGATTCTCTAACTATATAAATATGTATTTTTTAAAAGGTGTAAAAATTCTTTTGAAAAAAATTCACCAAAAAAATGAAATTCTCACTTTGCAAATGATTTCTTCATCATTAGCATCATAAAATCTTCTGATCTGATGTGAGAGATAATTTTATTTTTTAATTCACGCTAAAAATTGCGACTTTAAATAAAAATCTTTTTTAAAACAATGCAAGTTCTTCGAGGAATCTTCAGGTCATCCAAAAGATTTATTAAACCTTCTCTCTTTCTTCAAAAATCATATACTCCAAAATATTTTTGCTCTTCTGAAGAAGCGCCATTTCCTCTCTTTCCCAATTTCGCTCCTCCGGATGTCAAGAAATTAGATGCAGGCATTACCCAAAATCAAAAAGATTATCTTATTCACTCACCTCTCTAGATCTTAAAATTTTGGCAGAATTTGAGGACTATAAAGAAGGATTACGTCTTTTGATTGAAAAGAAGTATGAAATAGCAGAGTCCTATTTCAAGAGAGCTTTGGATGCTGTACAATCTGAGGAAATCGAATTTAATACCAAAGTGATTGCTCATGTGATGACCAAGTAATTGAATAACAATGCAACTGAGTATAAGAAATATTAAAGGTTAGCTTTGGTCTTGAAATTGCAAGGAAAAGATGAGGAGTTGACGAATTTATTTGAAGACTTGTATTTTGTGGTATCATCGGAAGGCAATAATCAAGCATATGAGACCACTTTTATGGCCTTTACCAACTTGATGACTCATTATTGTCATTTCAATCCTAGCAGAGTAATAATTTGAGAATTGGGAAAAAATAATCTTGACCTAGGGAGAAATATTTATTGACACTTTGCTGGAACAACATAATGTGGATCCTATTCCAATTCAATATCTGAAAGACGTTTACTTTTATGTTGGAGTATACTCTATTTTTGAGAGAATTATCCCCTAATAATCCAAAACATTAGACAGTATATTTGGTGAATGGAAATTATCAAAAGGCAATTGAATATTTGGAGGAATGCCTGGCATTGAAACCAAGCCCAATAATTCGTGGTATGGCATTGCATAATGTATCATGTGGATATTGGTGGGATTATTGCAATGTGATTGAAGTGGAGAAGGAAAAGGCAAAGCAAGAATTTAAACAAGCACAGGAGACTGGAGATGTGATAAATGATGGAGATTTCCAAGCAGTGATGAAGAGAATCGAAGAGAGAAATAGACAAATTATCCCCAATTTGAAGAATGCATTGAAATCCTTTGAGCGTATCGAAATTTGAAGAGAATAATCCTTATTATTAGTAAGTTCTCTACGGGGATGATCCAGTCAAATACCCTCGAACTGAAAAAGATAAATTAACTCCTGAAGAATATGATATTATTTCAGCTATCACTAATGAAGCTGTCACAAATATGGACGTTTCTAAATTAGTAACTATTTTGGAGAAATAAGGGGTCTCATAACAATCATTAGAAAGTGGAGGAAATAAAGATAAAGAATTTGTTTTGTGGATTAACAGCTGGTTATATCGGAGAAATGTTGTATCAGATAAACTCAATTCCAGTAATTTGAAGGAGAGATATTTACCGGATAAATTTTCTAAATAGGAAGCATTATTTTGGATAAAACTTTCTTTGCATCTTTCGGTAAAGACAGCGAGTATGCCAAGGACATTGAGAAGCATGGTGCTTCTGGCTCTGATAAATATTGAAGAGAAACAGGTTAGAGAATTTTTAGTCCTCAAAGACTAATTTGTTCCTTAAAATAGTTTGAGTTCGGCGAAAAGCTCTATTTGGATTGTTTGGAATACATGGAAGGAGTAAATATTATTCAAGAGAGAACTGTCTAACAATCAATTTGATTAGATGAAAGTGTACAACAAAATTGTATGTTTGGAGAGCTATGCATTTTTCTTGACAAGTCAAAAGAGAAATTATGAAGCAGAAGGTAAACACATATCGATATGGGTGGATAATAAACTTTATGCTAGAGTATTCAAGGCAAGCAGCTTATTTGAGAGAAGTGATCCCCGAGTTTTATCAAAGAAAAGAATTTTTACAAATTCCTGATTATCAATTAAAGTAAGCAGAGGTGAATTTTTCTCATCAAGTTGAGGAGAAGGACTTTTATGTTGTTGTTGTATTAAAATAAAGGTTAAGATATGGTTTTTATTCATTTTGACTAAAAAGTTGTCTTTTGAAAACCTTAAAACACAATTCACCTGTAATTAACTCGACAAAGATTAAGGGCTAGTTCCTTTGGATGAGTCAGACAAGTATTTAGATTCAGAAATATTTGCGATTCTGAAAATCTGGCTTTTAGCCAAATTTTAGAGGGAAAAGTAAAGCCAGCCAAATCATCTTGTTAATGGAAATTTTATACGGTAGAGAAGAGATTCTGTGAAAGAAATCCCAAGAGTTGTTGAAGTGGGAGATTATTTGAGATGGAAAAAGTCTGAATTCAAACATAAAAATAAAGGTGAAACCAAACATTAGGGACCGGCTAAAAATCATGGAAATTACTGAATTCACTGGATGATAATAATCAGTAAAAAGGAGGCTGGAATCGTAAAGTAAAATAAAGAACTAGAGATTTTGAGGGAATAAGCCAGTATACATGAAAGATGATGAGAATTGAAGTTTGCAATTTTTTTTTTACATGATTAATTTTGCGGGCCACTTAAGATTAAGAATTAAAATTTGTTGAGATGACTTTTAGTTATTAAATTTTTTAAAGCATTCGTTGCAACATTGAGTGAAACTTTTTTCAGTGAAGAAATGCTGAATAAAAAGGCAGATTTCTCTGGTAGGAATTTGTGGGGCTTGGATTCGAGATAAAGAAGGCAGAAATTTGGAAAATGGAAGGAGAGATTTTTTGTGTATGTGAGAAAGTCTGATAGAATATGCACTTGAGGTTTAATTCTAGTTAAATTTCCATTAAAAAATATCAAAACCTTATAAAAATTCACTAGTTTAAACAAATTAAATTATTTTTGATTCCCTAATTGATTGCATTTTCTAACAACAATCTCAACAATGGGCTGTTCAAATATGAAAATCATGCCCCAGGCTAAAATCAGTACCTCCCCCTTTGATGCTGGCCTTATCTCTTTTAGAATCCCCCCAAACCAATTTCAGTCAAGATGCAAGCCCCGGCAATGGGTCAGATACTCCACTTTCCAAATTACAACTTGCTGATCGAGAGCTGCTCAAAACGTTTAACATCCTTCCAGCACATTTTGTCCGCAGAAATTCGGGTCTGGTGACGGATGATTACGAATTTTTATCGCCGCCGATTGGTCGAGGTGATTAATAATGGCTGGGAATTTTTGAAGTTTACATAATTAGGTGCTTTTGGTGAGGTCCGAAAGGCGACTCATAATGCGTCGGGCATTGCTCGAGCCATCAAAATCATCGCGCGACGGCATGCGGATCGAGAACAAGAAGAGGTTTTAATGAATGAAGTGAGTATTCTGAAAAATCTGGTACGAACTCGTCAATCAATGGGCCGAACTAATACGAAAACTAGGACCACCCACAGATTATGAAGGTTCTGGAGTTTTACAAGGATAGGAACTTCTTTTATATTGTGAGCGAATTCTGCGGAGGCGGAGACTTGTTCGAACGCATGAAGCATTCTACTTTTAGCGAAACTCGAGCTGCGAAGGTCATGTGTCAGATTCTGCAAGGTGTGAACTATTTACATCTTCACGGAATAGTGCATAGGTTGGAGTTTTTGTGAGAATGAAGTAGCCTAATCTCATTAGGGATTTAAAGCCAGAGAATATTTTGTTTGAGACTTCAAGCGATGACTCCAATATAAAGATTGGAGACTTTGGTGTTTCAAGAGCTCTCAAGAAGGGCGCCAAACTTCATAGTACCGTCGGGACTGTAAATTATTTCTGAAAAAATCAAAAGCTTATCCATTGATTCTAGATTCTTTACATAGCTCCTGAAGTTTTAAAAAATAGTTATAATGAGAAATGTGACATTTGGTCATGTGGAATTATTCTCTATACAATGCTTTTCGGCCGTCCACCGTTCTATGGCAAAACTGAATCTGAAGTCGAAGAGAAAATTCTGAAAGGAGTCTATTCTTTCTCTGGAAAAGAGGGGCATATGGTTTCAAAGGAAGCGAAAGGATTCATCCAAAAATTGTTGACATATAATCCCAATGACCGTTACAGCGCTTCTCAAGCCCTTAAAGATCCTTGGCTTCTGAAGATTTTGTTCCAAAATAAAAAGTTGACAAAAAAGAATCTCACTCTTGGTCAAGAAATTATGAGAAACCTCGCTCATTTCCACGTATAATTATTTTTTGGGGAAAAAATTTTTTAATTTCGTCGAAAGGCTGGAAGAAAATTCCAAGATGCAGTTTGGGTGTTTTTATGCAATTATTTCTTGGCAGAAAGTGACAAGAAAAAATTGATGAAAGTTTTTGAAGAACTTGATGAAGATAAGGATGGCCTTTTAGTCAAAGAAGAGGTTCTCAAAGGATTCCAAAAATATAATCTCGTCAGTGAACTGACAGAAGAAAACGGAATCGATGAAATCATAAATCGTATCGATAGAAATAAAAATGGTTCCATCGATTATTCCGGTAATACTGAATGAGGGAGTGTAATTGACTGAAATGTCATAGAATTTGTGATTGCGACAGTAAATAGAAAGAAATTATTGGCAAAGAGTAATTTAGAAGCTACATTCAAACTGATCGATAAAGTAAAGTTTTATTTGAATAGCCCAACCAATATTCATCAAATAGGATGAAAGCAAAGCGCTGACAATTGATGAATTGAAGGATTTCTTTGCAGGACAAGGAAATCACGAATGGGACGATCAAGTCTGGGAAGCTTTATTAAGAGAAGTAGATGAAAATTCTGATGGCCAGGTGAGAGATAACTTAAACTTTGAGAGGTTCTAATTTTATTGTCTAGATTTCCTATTCAGAATTCAAGAATATGATGTTTAAGATGTTGTAAACAAACGGAAGAATTTAAACTTGGTCGATTAGCAAAATCAATGAATGATACAATGCGTACATGTTTTTTTTTGAGATGAAATGGAATGGAGTGGAGTAGAGATTTTACTTATATTTATTTTGGTATTTGATGTTCTTTATGACTTTATTTTTTGTAAATACTGACCATATTGGAATGGCCTAAAAGGAGGGAGATTTTAAAGATCTTAGAAATCTCCTGGCGCTTTTGAATGGATGATCGATATGGAAAGTAAATAATAATAATAGTATAGACGTATATATTTGTAAATCTTTTTTGTTTTTGTAATACTATCAAATGGAGCTAGCTGTCTAGTTCGAGCAAAGAAAATTTCCTGTTGTGAAAGTTTGGAAGGCGGCTGGTTAAAATTTGCCTAAAAATTTTTGAAAATTAAAAGAGAAAATACCAGTCAAATTTTAATATTAAAACTAATTTTAGAGGAGACGAATCAACGTCATTCTTCTGGATTTTAAAATCGTTGTAATCTTGAAGAGCTTGGTTGATGTTTCATTCAAGGTCTCCCTTTACATTTTCGGTTGTGATCGAAATCATAATTCTCAAAAAACCGGTTGAAAATTGATTCCAGAGATTAAATTTATGAAATGGCAGTTTTATTTTTATTATTAAAGAATTAATAACACACAACAAGTATGAAGTTAACAACTTGTTGAGGAGGGAGAGTTAAAGGGAGAAAAATGATGAAATACTTTATACAATTTACAAAGCTTTTTAAAAAAAAAATAAATAAATAAATAAGAGAGTGAGAGAGAGCAAAATGTGATTTGTATAAACTACTCATCTTTTTATTAAAACTGCAAAATTTTGTAATTCCCATTTACTTGAGCATCTTTAACATCATGTCTTTAAATTCTTTGAGACTTATCTTTTTAGAAAAAAATTAGTTTAATTTTAAGATGTTATACTCCTACCCTTCCGTCTCCATTGACATCAACCTCTTGCATTAACTCCTTCCACATGTCTTCTTCACTGGCGAGTTCATTTTGAGTCTCTTCTTCGGGATTAGGCTCTTTTTGAGCGAGTTGTTCAGGATTAAAAAATTCTTTAAGCTCATCCGCAGTCAAATATCCATCTCCGTTCTTCAAGAATATGAGAAAAATGATATATCCAAACAAACAAACAAACCTTATCGAAGAGTTTAAAGGCAGCTTCAAGCTTAGCTTGAGAGAGCATATTAATTCTATTGATGGTGGCTGTGACAAATTCAGAGTAATCAACAGAACCACTTTTATTGACATCAATATTTTGAATTAATGTTTCAATATCTTCATCATTATGTGCTTTTCCCATAATTAACTTATAGCCTATAAATGATTAGATATAACAGTTATCGATCCAATTACCTTCTTTAATTTCATCTCTGGTTAAAGTTCCATTTTTATCTTTATCCAAAGCTTTAAACGTCTCTAGCAGTTTTCCCTTATCTTCTTTTGTTGAGAAATATGTAACCAAGAAAATCCAAATAGCTTCTTGTAACTTTCTGCCAGCCTTTTTGATAATGAGCAAAAGAAAGAAATTATTTTTACTCTAAAGTTTTCAAGATTTTTGAGAGTCTTGACAGCTAGATTTTTATTTCCAATAGTGCCATCGCCCAGAGTTTTCGCAAACCAGGAGTGATTTAAAGCATCTTCAGCACTAAGACGCTTTTCAGGATCATACTCCAACAATTTTCTAATCAGATCTTTGGCATCTTCTGAGATTCCTTCCCACTCACTATCTTTAAATTCATAAAGTCCTTTGACAACTTTTTCCAAAATTCTCTTTTCAGTTGAGCCGTAGAATGGAGGATGTCCACAGAGAATAAAGTACATGATGACACCACACGACCAAACGTCACATTTCTCGGTGTATCTTTTGAGAAGAACTTCAGGGGCAACATAATAACACTAGAAGAAGAATTTAATTATGTTGGATGTGAGGGGGAGTTTTACAGTGCCCATGGGTTTCTGGAGAACTTGGCCAGGGGAGAAGACTTCAGAGGTGCCAAAGTCAATGACTTTAAGAACAGAGTCTTCCCCTTTGGTTTCAAAGACAATATTCTCAGGCTTTAAATCTCTAAAAAACCATTGGAATTGATTCGACCCTAATAAAGTACCTATGCACGATTTTATTTTTATGGCAATAATTGACTGCTGAGAAGATTTGGTTCATTAATGAAGCAGCTTCGGACTCAGTAAAGGTGGTTTTCTTGGAGATTTTTTCCAATAATTCTCCGCCTTCATAAAATTCATTGACAATGTATGTCTTTTTTTCATCCTGATAAAATTCGATGATTTTCATGATGTGTGGGTGGTCCTAGAGAGTGTCAATAACAAAATGGGATTTGTGGAGTACAAGAGTCTTGAGGATTTTGATTTCATCAAGCATTCTCGTGTATTGATTTGGCTGTTGACGCTCTTTATTAATGATTTTGATTGCACGAACGATTCCAGTTGTTTTATTGGTAGCCATAATAACTTCACCGAAAGCACCTTGAAAGATGATTAATTATTTCAAAAATTCAGGAAGGGGAACGAAACCTTTTCCGAGAGTAGTGACGAAATTGTAATCACGGTTAATTTCAGTGTGCTTCTCTTTGATCATATCAGAGTGTGTAAGAACAAAATTGTTGGTTTTGGCATTTCTGGTCTTTTGGGGTTCCATGACGACAGTTTTTCGATTGCCTCCAGCTCCAGCACAATTTCCCATACCGAAATGATTGTCTATTATTCTTGAGTTTATTGAAATTTGTTTATTTTTTCGCTTGGAGTTTAATTTTAAGATGAAAAACTAATTCCTTGGGAATTTTTCAACAAGAATTTTTTTACGATAATGTATTTAAATAAAACCAGCTGGGAAAGTTTGAGAATGGTGGTGTGAAAAGAATAGTGATCAGAGAAGATTTTGTGTTTCTTGGGGGAAACTTGGGGGTCTAGGCAGCAAAATTTATTTGCAATAAAATCAATCATGATTGAGGTGTACGATGATTTTTAGGTGTCTATTCAATAAAGGCGGGGGTTTTGTGTAAAAAAATGAAATTTGGAATTTCCACAATTAAAAAATTTAAATGAGAGATGCTGGTTTCTAAATGAAAGGCTAGTCTGATTTGGTGCTATCCAACTAATAGATTTTCCATTCGTTGAGATGGTAGAGGGATAAGGTTTTCGGGAAGACCACGAAAAGAAAGAAAATTTGAAATTGACAAGAAAGGAATAAATGACACACGAATTTTGAAGGGGAGAGAGAGAAGAAGAAGACGAAATGTTCTCATGATGAACTTTTTCATTTTCTCAAGCGAGTTTTTTTTTTGAGACTTGTCAGAAATTTTTTTTTCAACTTTTCTTTTGTCCTGAATTGAATCATATACTGGATATGCCGTTTATATACTCTACGAAGTCTAGAATATGCCAAGCTCTTAATTTACATTTGTTTTTAAAATTCTTTGGTATTTACATTATTTTGCATTCAATCTCTATTCTTCCATCTATCATTCTACGAATGAAGCCTATTATTTTCTGACATAATATTGTACCCTTCTTTATTTTTCGACAACGAGAAAATTCGACAGCCAAAATTTTCCACAAACCCTTCAAAATTTTCTCGAAAATTATCATAATTCTCGAGACATACCCTTTACCTGCCAAATAATGATGAAGAGAGAAAAGTTCAGCATAAAAAATTTGATTTCTGAATAAAATTTTATTGAACTTTGAAGAAAAGTATTCTTAAGTTAGTTCCAAGCGATCTATGCAAGTATCTATTTTACTCTGGGGTCTATTCACGAACTATTGGAAATTTTTTTGCCGAAAATTATTGTTCAATTTTTCCGAGATTTTGCCTGTCGAAAATTGATATTGGGTGTTTTCTAAACATAAAGAAGGGGACAGTATCCCATAATATTTCAGGGTCTCTGTCCTTCTAAACTGACACATTTTTTCAATCAAATTTTCTAAAACTAATAAAATTTTGAAGGAAAATATACCCTGAAGAAATCACGATTTTCAAGTTGATTTGATCAAATCAATTCAGAAAATTTTTTCCAGTTGAAGAAAGACAAATTCCTATTGTTTTATTTTTGATTGCTCTGAATACAATTCCCCAAAAGATGGAGAAGATTAGAAAAGAGTTCTTTGCCCTCCAAGTGTTCGAAGATTTGATTCGGAGAAAAATTTTTCAAAAATCTGTTGGGATTGTTAAAAAATAAACGATTCCAGGCAGAGACAAGAACCTCAAATTCCCTTCTCGAACAGATGCTGTTATCGTTTATCTTTCAAATAAAAAGTGTTTCCCTTTCAATCCCGTTCATGGTGAATGGAATTAAAAAAGACTCAACTAATTCTGAGCTCGAGGCTAAGGAAGTATACCTATTTCTCCTGAACAGATACATGGGGAGGGGGATGAATTGAAACTAAAAATTAAACCGTTTGAGTTTATTCTAAACCAAATAGAGTAAAGTTTTACAAAGATCAGTTTTAATTAGAATAGAAAATGGCACAACTATGACGATCACTCCTGATCCACAGTTGCGCTTTCAATAATTGACAATTTGATTTCTTAATTTGGATTACTGTTCATATTTTGTCTGAAAAAGGAGGGATAAATTTTTGATCAGATTTCATGTTATAATTCTTTATCTATAAAATTCAAACTTTTTGACTGAATTATTTATAATAATTTTCTTCAAAATTCTCAATCTAACCAATCTCCATAAAAAATGAATACAGCTCATAAAACTGATCAAGAAAAGAAAGAATATTTTGATAAAGCTGATGTTTTGGACCAAAAGATAGGCCAACTTGCTGATTGGATAAAGCAAAGCAAACATTTTGTTGTGTTTACGGGCGCTGGTATCAGCACATCAGCAGGCATTCGTGATTTTCGTAGTGGTGTAAATACTGTTCTTCCAACTGGACCTGGTGCTTGGGAAAAATTTGCAACAAAAACGACTGCCAAGCCCAAACTCTCAACCAATATGGCGTCTGCTATCCCGACCCCGTGCCATATGGCTCTTGTAAAATTACAACAAGCAGGTTACCTCAAGTTCTTGATCAGTCAAAATGTGGACGGACTCCACCGTAAAAGTGGTTTTCCCGCAAAGAAATTAGCTGAACTTCATGGGAATACGAACCTTGAAGTTTGTAAAGAAGGCTCCTGTAAGAAGCAATATTTGAGAGATTTTAGAGTCAGATCTGCTCAAAAAGTGCATGATCACGAAACTTCAAGAAAGTGTGAAAGTTGTGGAAAGCCATTATATGACAGTATTATTAACTTTGGAGAAAGTCTTCCTGAAAAGGAATTGGATGATGGCTTCAAAGAGTCTGCAAAGGCTGATTTGTGTCTCGTTTTAGGTTCATCTCTTCGAGTTACACCAGCTGCTGATATGCCAAAAGAGACTGTAAAGAAGGGAGGCAAACTTGTTATCGTAAACTTACAAGAAACGCCTCTTGATTCTATGGCTTTTAGAGTAAACGGATTGATTGATGACGTGATTTTTCGTTTAATGGAGAAGTTAAATTTACCAATTCCTGCTTTTAAATTACCAAGACATGTATCCGTCATGAAAACTGAAAAAGAGGGCAAGAAAGGCTTTAAAATTCGTGGTGTCGATGAGGAAGGCAGCCCTTATTCTCTGTTTCGCGGAACAGTTGTTGCTTTCGAGAATAAAGAAAAGCTACCAGTTGAGAAAGAACCTTTTTGGATATGTCCCTCCAATCAGGTGGATCTTGATAAGGGAGTTATGACAGTGAACTTACTCTTCCAAGGACACTATGGCGAACCTCCACATGAGATTCAGGTGGCATTAGAATCATTGACTTTGAATGAACCAGCGTATTATTTTATGGAGTTTGATCCTTCAAATAGATCCTGGAGTAAAGCTGAAAAGATTATTATTTCAACTCAAAAATTATAAGATGATTTCTGGGATTTTAATTGATATTGAGGTTTTTTTATTGGGATTTAAACAGTTCTTAATTGAGTCTCATTAGACTTGAAATTCTCAAGTGTGAATTGTCTGTCTTCTTTCTGATAATTAAATGATTAAAAATTTGCTATATAAGGTTTTGACAAAAGAAAATTTTATTTGAATGTGCGAAAAAATAGCACCATATCAGACGAGAATTTATTTTTAATATTAAGAAAGGTTTTAAATGATTGATTGAATGATTTATTAATTCCATCTGGTATCTTTTGAATTGAAAAGGACTCTCGTTTGAATTCAAACCAAATATCACCTCCCTCTGAGGTGATTTGCCTGAAATTAGAATAATTCTAAGAAGAGTACAGAATATTAGGATCCCATTTTTTTATCACCAGCAAAAATCATATTTAATCAAGATTCGACTTGATGCAAAAATCATCTCATGAGAGGCCGACTCCATGTAAAAATGAGCCCTCAGATTTAACCAAGACTCTTTTTTCATGTTCTGAAACCATGAATGTGGGAGAATATAGGATTAATGATTGGAGAGAGATGTAGGAGAACAGGTGAAATAGGGGTCTAATTGAAAGACAAGCAAAATAAAACTAATAAATTTTTTTTATCACGAACACAAATTAACTCAAAAAGATGGGATGCAATGTGTCAAGAGAAGAGCGTGCTAACATGCCTCCTCAGCTTCGGAAGGGCAAAGGTTTTGAAACAGGTTCAAGGATAATGAGTTTCACGAGCACTAAATTGATACGATAGATGTCAAAGTGAGTGCAAGTGATTTTGTGGGCACTCGTAAAGGCAAAATCAGCGACAATTATAGTTTTGGAAAGACTCTGGGAACAGGTAGGTTGTTTTGATGTGAGAAGTGACTTAATAAAAAGGGGCATATGGCGTTGTGAAAAAAGCCACACACAAGAAAACAGGTTTGCCTCGAGCTGTGAAGGTTTTGAAGAAGGCATATTTATCGGAAGAGGAGCAAGAGAAGGTTATGAATGAAGTTGAAGTGTTGAGAAATTTGGTAAGGAAAGGAGAGTTTTGGAACTCTAAAGAGTTTAGGATCATCCAAATATCATGAAGGTGATAGAAACTTATGAAGATAAGAAGTATTACTTTATTGTGACAGAGTTTTATGAAGGAGGAGAATTGTTTGATAAGATTGTTTCTTCCCAACATTTTACCGAAAAAGATGCTGCAAAAACTATGAAACAGATTTTATCTGCTGTCAATTACTGTCATAAGAACAAGATTGTTCATAGGTACCTTGGTGGGAGAGAAAATGTTAAAACCATAATTAGAGATTTGAAGCCAGAGAATATTTTACTTGAATCAAAGAAGGCAGATTCGATAATAAAGATCATTGATTTTGGTACCTCTGTGGCTTACAATCCTGACAAAAAACTCAATCAAAAGTTTGGTACTGTAAGAAAATTCAACCTTTGGTATTCAATATTCTAATTCTATTGGACTATAGCCTTATTACATTGCTCCAGAAGTTTTGAAGAAACGATATGATGAAAAGTGTGACGTGTGGTCTTGTGGTGTTATTATGTATATCTTGTTATGTGGTTTCCCGCCTTTTAACGGCAAAACTGATGGTGAAATTCTTCAAAGCGTCTTAAAAGGACATGTTTCTTTTAAGCATGCTGAATTTGACAGTGTGTCAAAAGAAGCCAAGAGATTTGTAACCAAATTGCTTGAGTATAATACCGAGACAAGAATAAGTGCTGAAGATGCCTTAAACGATCCTTGGTTTGTAAAAATGTTGGGCAACGAAAAAGTGGACACGAATCTCAGCAGAAATGTCATGACTAACCTCAAAACATTCAGAGTAACTCGGGAAATTGTTGATGATAATTTACAATGATTTAGGCTGATCAAAAATTGCAAGAAGCGACATGGGTATTTTTGGTGACTTATTTAGCTACACAAGAAGAAAAAAGCGAGCTTTTAAAAACTTTCCAAGCCTTAGATGCCAATGGCGATGGAAAATTAACTCGTGAAGAAATTATTGATGGATTTCATCGTATATTGGAATCAGAGAATCCAGAAGAAGATGCCGATGCTATTTTGAAACAATTGGATAATAACAACAGTGGGACAATTGATTATACAGAATTTGTGGTTGCAACGATTAACAGAAAGAACCTTTTATCAAAAGAAAGATTAGAAACTGCTTTTAAAATTTTTGATCAAGATGGAAACGGATATTTGACGGCAGACGAATTGAGGGAAATATTTAACCCAGGAAATGCCAAGAATATTGATGATGAAGTTTGGTCCCAATGGATTCGCGAAGTCGACGATAACTCAGATGGAAGAGTATCATTAAGTGAATTCAAAGCGATGATGATGAAGCTTGGTAAATAACTGACATTTTTTATGACAATTTTATCTTGGTAACTCTCTATAAAAGAAAATCTATTCCATATCTTATGTACGATTTTTTTGGTGTATTTCTTTGATTGATCATAGGTAATAATAAATGATCCAAACAAAGTTTGAAAAAAAAAAAATTTAACAGGGAACAATGATTTAGGTCATGATTATGATGATAATATTGGATTTATATATGTTAAGCTGCGAGCTGTTTTTTTAATGTGGAATCAAACAATATGAAATTCTCTCAATAAAAGTCAAATAATTATTCGTCGCTTTCTTCACCGTGGTCAGGGGCTCTATAGACTCTGATACCAGGTTTGTAGGCTTGCTTGATGAAGGCGTAGGTACCATCATCTTGTTTAGCCAAGACGTCGGTAAGAGTTTTAACGATACTCCAACTGTCCTTCAATCTGTAGTTGATGGTATTGGAGAGGGAGTTGGTGGTCATATCTTCAACAGTCAAGACGTAATGCTTGCCATCCTTAACATTTTGCTTGGTGACAAAACCGAGCTTAACTTGGTTGCAGTCAGCAAGGAGAGCTTGGCACAACCATCTGCAGATTTTATTGAGATTGTTTCTGAGTTCGGCAGAGATGACGGCACCCTTGTTGAGTTCGTAGTTTTGTTTCCAATCTTGTTGAGGTTGATATTCATTAAGAGCGCAGACCTTAACGAAGGCGGTGTTTTCTCCTTCTTTGACCCAAGCATCGACTTCGGATCTGACAACAATGTTGACCTTGTTATCAAGAGTGAATTTTCTATATCTATAAGCTTTTCTGTCGGGAACTTCAACGGAGGCCTTAAGGGTGGAGATGTCTTTAAGTTCACTTCCCTTGGTGGTGATTTCGAAGAACTTTCTGTTGATGTTGGTAGATTCAATACAAGCCTTCAACAATTCCTAAAAGATAGAGATCAGAGGAGAGTGGGGTTCGGATATTTACCTTTTCATCTTCGGGGAGACTGCCAGCGGTGTTTTCGTTGACACTCAAGATATCAATATAGTTGAGACTATTCTTTTGGTTAGAGGGTTCCAAGAAGATTTGGTTTCCTTCTTTGACAGCAAGGATATCCCAAGGGAAGTTGGAGTTCTTGGAGGTGAGAAGAACGGAGAGAAGAAGATCAGTGGTGTAGATGGTAAGTTCTTCAGTGTCTTGGTTTTTCTTGATTTCTTCCAACAAGAAACGATCAGATCTGGGTCCTGAACTGATGCTGATGGTGTTGGGAAGAGTGAAAGGAACATTTTTCTTGGCATTGGGTTTCCCATCCCAAGATTTGTCGTATTCGGGGATAGCACCAATGATTCCCAAATCAGCAACCTTGACATTAGAGACAGGAGTCTTGTCAAAGTTGGTCTTGTTGGCATCAATGATGAGTTGCCAGTCAGATTGGACGAGAGTAGATTCCTTGAATTTAGTTTTGGTGACTTGAGTTCTGGGATTGTATGATCTGTGTTGTTGTTGTTTAGTGGGCATCTTGTAGAGCTTGCTTTGGGCAACAGTCATAGGTTGTCTAACAGTGGGAGCTTGTTGAGTAGGAACTCTTCTGACAGGAGGCTTCTTATCCTTCTTTGCGGCCATCTTAACTTCGACAGGAACGAAAGCAGCTTCTTCTTCAAGAGTAACAGCTGAAGCAATAGCAGAAGTGGTGGTGGGAGGCTTGTTGGTAGGGTTAGAGATATCACAGAATCTGCCAAGCTTTTCTAATTTGTTGAAAGGAGCAAAAGGGAGGTCTTGCAGAAAGGTTAAGAGAGATCAAATGGATGACAAAGTACTTCTATATTGCTCAAAAACATAACCTTGGTCGAAACCCCAAGTATCTTGAGATCTGAGACTGATTTTAGAGAGAGAAATCTTGCTTTCCATTTTACGCACACAAATTAATTTATGATTCGAGAGATATTAATGATTTTTAATTTAGCTTTAATTTTACCTCAAAAAGATTTGATTGAACGAATAGTGACATGGTTGTGAGTATGTAGGGGTGTATGTGTATTTTTTCAAAGAAAAATTTCAAAAAAATAAGATGAGAGATTTTTGTGCTCAAATCGAAGAGAGTGGCTTTGTAAAAGATGACTGAATGCGAAATCTTTTAATAACTCAGATTTAAGGTGGTTCAGTTCAGAAAACTTTTTCTGATATCGATCTATCTAATATTTTTTTTTCTTTGAACCGAACTTTCTCTAATTATTGAAATATTATGAACTTTGTTTGTCTCTTTTACTTTTGATGTTCAGAATTGAACTCAAACATTCAAAAAGTCTTTTGGATTTTCTGGTTTTTAAAATTTTTCCCCTTTAAGAAATTTCTTCTCCCAATTTTCTTGAAAAATTTTCCCCAAAAAGTATTTTTTCTCTTTTTTTAACAAAATTTTTCCTCTGTATTATGTCTGTTTACAGAACAAGTTTTTCTCAAAAAGAAGTCTCTTCATAACTTCCAAAAGACAAATAAATGAATCTAGAGGTTCAGAATTCTAAACCCTAACGAAAAACAATTATTCTGAAGAAGCACAAAGGTATCATCAATTGAGCGTTTTGGGGAAAATAATTTCGAGAACGATTGAAAAATTTTGGTTGGGGAGGTACTTTTTTTAACTGAAAAAATTTACAAAAGATTCTCTCAATCAATCGGTCAGTTAGAAAAAAAAATCGACGACATTCAATTCGAATCAAATAAATAATAATAAAAAAGAAATTATACATTTTTTTAAAAAGTCAACAGCTTTTTACTCTGAAACACAGATATCGAAAAGCAAATCATGTCTATTCATTCTCATCTTGAAAAGAAGGACACTGTCGAAAACTCTATGACAGAGTTTTTCCGTAATCTATCCGTTCATAACCTTTTTCCTAACCTCTTTCTTAGAAAAGCAAAAGACTATTGATGATAGAAGTACCCTTGCTCTCTCACTTTTCAAACCTAACCTTTGTTTTTTAATTAGCTGATCGAAGCCATCTTGATCAAAAACTCCATGATGTCATCAAAGAAGTGAACGCTGACAAAGAGCATAATGCCGATCAGAGTATAACCAACTTTTTTGCCAGTAAATCCCCCGTCCAAGTTTTTTGTTCTCACCAATTTAGACAAGCTGCAAGAGCAAGAAAACAAGCAAAACGTTATCAACCCTATAAGGAATACAAGTCCTTTTAAAAAAGCCAAGGGTGACCCTAGAACAATTTATAACAGAAAAGACGTAACTGAAAGAGAAAAGGAGCAACTTTTCCTCAGCTATTATGATGATAATATCAAACTTCGAACCAATCAAACTAAACTTGAACAACATATCAAAGAGTTCTAGACTTGATGTATTCAGTTATCTAACTCCCCTGTATTAGATTGAAAACAAAGTTGAGAGTGATTGAAGGAGAATATGTTTATTCAAAGAAGAAATTCCAAGGAGATGAACTTGTGAAGGAAGATTTGATTTTTATTGAGGATTTGAAGAGAGAAAATCAACTTCTTAAGAATCAACTTAGAGAGAATCAACACCCCAAGCCCTCCCTCCCTTCAAAGACTGGAAAGCAAAAGGTTATTGTGAGATCTACTGCTCCAGGAGGTAAAGGAGTCAGCCAAGCTGGAGGCGCTGGATTTGGAGGCAGAGCTAATAGCGATCACTTGAGACTCATTGATCTTTTGAAGATGCAATTGAAGAAAGCAGAAAATGAGATTGAGAATTTGCATCAGCAAATGGCCAAGAGAGGCACTTCTGGAGGACACGCAGGAGCTGGAGCAAGCGATGTGCATGATAAGAACGTGAAGATTGCAACATTACAGCATAGATTCGAGAATTTGGACGGAGCATTGAATTCTCAGAAGCAACAATATGAAAAATTGAGACAACAATATGATGAGATCAACAGACAATTGTATCAAGAGAAGGCCAGAAATAACCAATTAGAGATCCAAGTGAGATCTGCCGAATTGGCCGCTGCGACTGCTAAGGACTTGCAATTACAATTGGATGAACTCGAAAGAGAAAAGAAGATGTTGGAAGCTAAATACAAAGACTTGATTGATGCTCCTTTCTTCAAAGATATCGGCGAAAAGGCTGCTAATCCCGCACGCCTTAGAGTATAAAACACGAAGAATAAAAGTTATTAACATCAATAATAGGAAGCTGAGAATCAATTGACAGAATTGAAGAGTCAATTAAAGAATATTCATGATAATAACACCAACAACGAGAAACAAGTTGTTGAAATGAAGGCCCAGGTTCAATTATTGACAATTGAAAAAGAAAAATACAAGGAAGAAAAGACCAGATTAGAAGCTGTTCTCAAAGAAAGAGAAAGAACTCAAGGTTTCATGGACAAACAAATGGAAGTCTTTAATGTAAATTCTAGAATTTTTTAGGAGGTTATGTTAATAAATCTCTAGATGGGCAATGATAGAGAGAAGGATAACTTTATTAAGGCATTGGGTATGGTGAGATTGAAGGGAGAAGAGCCAGCATGGAAGAGACTTGAATTTATTGAAAGACACGAAGAATTGGATATTAAGGATCCAGTCTCTTTATTGAAGGAAATTGACAGATTAAGACTTGAAAAGAGTGAGATTGCTGCTCAATTAGAGAAGGCCCAAACCTTGCTCCACACTCATTTGGAGATGGAGAAAGAAAAGGAGATTATCCACTCCGCTGAAGTCAACAAGCTTCAATTACAATTGAAGTCTGCCAATAATAGAATAGAAGAACTCGTGAAGCTTGCCGATTTCAGAGCCAGAACCTACAAGGACAACCTTCTTAAAACTGGAGGTGCTGGGTTCAAGCCCTATGATGACGGCGCTTCAGAATTCTCTGATATCACTGAAAGTGAGATTTCCACTAATGAAAACACTTTGGATGTTTTGGTGGGCAACTGTGAATTGGATGAATTGGTTCTTAGAAAGTTGCTTTCTGGCAAGGTTATGGACTTGGATGGTCTCCAAACAATGGTGGCTATCGATTTTTATAACCACGATACTCAAAACTCCGAAATCACTGACGGCCTTAAACCCAATTATAACTTCCAATTAGCCTACAGAGTTAATGTGGATGAACAATTAATCAACTACATGGAAAATGAGTTCTTGAGAGTAAGTGTTTATTGAAGGAATTGAAAACTCTAATAAAATTTTTAGGCTGAGATTTATGCAGTGACGGGATCAGATCTTTCACTTTTGGGAACATGCTATATTTCCTATAGAGAACTTTTGATCAAGAATTATGATGTTCAATACGGAACCTCAGCAGTTGTGAATGTGAATGGAATTATCTACGGAGAAAGAAAATCTGATATTCTCGGTGTTTTGAAGGTGAAACTCAGAATGAGACATCCAATCAGCGAAGCTCTTCATTGGGTGAAGGAAAGAGAAGAATTCTTGAGAGAACACAATGACAACTTTGATGTCAAGATGGATCCCACTCTCAAGAGCAGAAAGTTGATCGTTCAAGTGAACAAGATTAGTGGGCTTGACAAAAAATCTGCTGCTTTTGTCTACTACAAGTTCTATAATCTCAGAGACAATTGCACTCCAACTATCGCAGGCCAAGATCCCATCTTCAATTTCGTTAGCACACATGATGTGGCACAGAACGAAGCTGTTCGTAAATACATGGAGAAGGAAAGTCTCGAATTTGTTGTCTTTGATGATTCAGTGCCTCTCAGAAGCGACCAAGGAAGAACGCCTGCTGCTGCGCTTGATGGCATGATCGGACGTGCAAGAATAAAGTTGAGCCCATTGTTGTTAAATGAGAGCATAGATCAGGTCATTACTATCCAAAACTTGAGAGGACAAAGAGTGGGCAACTTGCACGTGCGCCTCCACTGGTTCGATCAGAATGATCAGACAACATATGCAGGAGATGCTAACAATTTGACCAAGATCTGGGAAGAGAACTTTACCAGAAATGTGACATCCGCTTTGAAGATGAAGGGACAAACCTTGGATAGTGCATTCAGCTTGTTTGATGCAGATGGAGACGGAAGATTGTCATTCGAAGAATTCAGAGAAGGAATTTTGAGAACATTCAAAATTAAAGTGAAGGAAGACGAAATTGGAATGTACTGGAGAAGACTCCGTTTGGTGAATGACCATTTGACTAAAGATGAATTCTTTATGAAGTTGGGACCTTATTTCGGACCTGAAGATCACATGAGAGTCACCCAAAATAGATTGGGCCAGATTCAGGACGAAGAAAACAGACACAGATTTAGCCAACTGGGTCAAATAAACCAAATGTTGAACAAGAACTCTGAGACCATGAAGGCCAAGGTCGTTACCAATCAAGAAATTGTGAACGTCTTGTGCAGAAGATTGGCTTCTTACATCAAGGAGAATAATCAGCCCGTTGACTTTTACGTTTCCAAATTTGATAGAGACAGCAATGGATACCTTTCAAAGGCTGAGATGAGAACTGCCCTGAGCGCTTTGCAGATCAGACTGATAGAATCTGAGATTGATGATTTAATCAATTATTTTGATATCAATCAAGATGGAAGAATTTCTGTTGAAGAATTCAAAGCTTTGATTAATGATGGAGTGACCAGAGAACTCAGACAACAAAGATTAACTCATCAAAGAACTCAAGAAAGCACTGGAGAAGATGCTAGGGAAGAAGTTTACAAGTTTATTGCTGATTACCTGAAAAAGAACAACATGAGCATCTCCAAGTTCACTCTTGATTTGGATGCCGATCGCAATGGAGACATCTCCCGTGAAGATTTCGTGGCATTCTTCAAGAAACTCGGTATGAAGATCGAGCAAAGAGAGCTTAATGCCTTGTTCGAAGGACTTGATCCCAAGAACACAGGTAAAGTGAGCAAGAAGCAATTCATCGAGACGATTTCTCCTTTTGTCAACCAAAAGCCTGTCATGACTGCTGGCATTGAGAAGTCTTTGACTGCCATTGCTGCTTCTATTCAGGAGAAGCGCATGACTCCTCAACAATACTTTAACAAAATGGACTCTGATAACAGTGGATTTTTGGAAAGAAAGGAATTGAGACAACAATTGTTAAATATGGGAATGCAATTCTCTGACATTGAAATGGATAATTTGATAGACTTTTTGGATCACAGTAAGGATGGTAGAATTAATTCCAAAGAATTCATTTCTCAAATTGAACCTTATATCAAGCAAGTCAAGTCCCAATCCTCCAGAAGAATCGTTACCAACACCACGAACAACAAGGTCTTGAACGACTTGAAAGGAAAATGCCACACCATCATTTCCAAGAACCACAGCACTATTCTCCAAGGACTCAACATCTTTAAAGAAAACTCCACTGGACCAGCATTAATCACCAAGGATAACTTTAAGAACGTCCTCACTCAAATGAACGTTGGATTCCTACCTTCAGAAATTGACCTTATTATCAGCAACTTGGTGGACATGAATGGTGATGAGCTCATTCTCTACGAGAGATTCCTCAGTGATTATAACGATCCTCGTTATGCTGGCGGTGATCTTTCAGAATCTCGTGTTCTTTCAACTAGTGGATTTGGCGAGAAATCAGCAAGTAGATTGTCAAATGCCGAAGACATCTTTAGTCGTATCAATAAGGTCCTCAAGGATAATAGAATCTCTGCTAAAGACGCCTTCAAAGTGTTTGATAAAGATGGAAATGGAAAAATTTCACTCCAAGAATTTAGGTAATTATTATCCAGAATTATATTAACTTTCTTTTTAGGGATGCTTTTGCTGGAATGAAGTTGAATCTCAGTAAACAAGAGATTGAAGAAGTTATCCGTCAAATTGATAAGAAGAGAGATGGACAAATAGATTATAACGAATTCATCCAAGCCCTCAAACTCTAAATTGAGATTTTCTCTCTTTTTGATGGATTTTTTTTTAACTTTTTGAATGTAGATTAATTTGCTTTTATAAATATATCTGCTTATTTTATATATATATAGATTTCTCTGATTTACAACATAAACAAATAAACTATTAATCCGAAAAACTGTTTTCTTGAAGTCATTTTATTTGAAATTGATAATGGAAATCATAAATCTGATTTGAAAGTAAATCCCAATTTATTGGATTAATTTGAGGAGGAGAGTCAAAAACTCAAAGTTTGTTTGCACGATACAATGCAAAATATTCGAAATACGCATTTTTACACTCTATACCCCAAATTCAATCAAAAAGGTTCACATAATAGTTCTGGAATAAACATTTACTACCAATTCATTATTCGGCCTTAGTCTTCTTTCTTCTGTAGTTATCTTCTTGGTCAGAATCAGAATCATTCTTTCTCTATAAAAATAGACATTATACTTTATCTCTCAATAAACAATCTTTCTTACTTGATTATAAGAATTATCTCTTTCATTTCTTTCGTTTCTCTCGTTTCTATCATAGCGATCACCACTACGATCATTGCGATCATAGTTTCTATTGTAATCGTGTCTAGATCTATCACGATTTCCATAATGTCCTCCTCTATTTCCATCACCGCGACCACGATAATTATTATCTCTTCTATAATTTCCTCTGTCTCCTCTATCACCTCCTCTATTTTGATCATTATAATCTTTCTTTTGTCTAATCAATTCTCCTCTTCCAGGATCTTCATAAGTTCTAAATTCATCTCTCACTTGTCCTCCACTTTTTCCTCTTCCGAATTGTCTTCCTTCTTCAAATCCAAGATCCCAATCACATCTAATAATTCTATCATCCAAACTATAAGGTTAAGATTAGAGATTTTTCAGTTTTTATTCTCTCTTACGCTGTTCTGTTGATGCAATCAATAGCATATTCAGCTTCTTCACGTGTATTGTATCTATTTTTGTGAGCCAATTACTTTGACAGAATTATTCTTTTACTCAACGAAGCAGAAACCACAAGGTGTGTTGTTTAATTTGTTAAGACCGATTTTGAATAATTTAATTTGTCCACACCTGGAAAAGAGCTCGTAGATGGCTTCTTCTTTGGTATAAATCGAGAGATTGCCTAAAGAAAATATTATAGGTAAAAGATAGAAAAGAGTGTTTGTTACCAACGTAGAGAGTGGAGCTTTGAGAAAGACGTTTAAAGTACTCTTCAGGTGAGAGCTTGCGTGTCTTATCAAAGTACTCTGACTTTGGATGTAAACTTTCGTAAAGTTCTGTTGCCATTTTGTGAAATAAATGAATGCGGAAATTAAAAAGAGAACAAATAGATTTAAAATTTCAGGAGGTATAAATTTTAGATTTTTTTTTGTGAAAGTATTTGTTTGACATTCTTTTTCATATAAATACAAAAGCAAAAAGAAAAAAATCAAATAAAAAGAATGCATTTTTGAGACTAAACAAATAAAGAAAATTAAATAGAGGGATTATTTTCTCACGATACGATATTCCCAAATAATTCCTAATTCAATCTTCTTGTTCTTCATTTACTTTCAAGTGAAATCTTTTGTAAGATCGAGAAAGTATTTTCTCCATCACTTATCATTTCCTATAAGGAGAGATTAAAATGAGAAAATTTGGATATTGATTACAGCAGAGAATAAGGAAACACATTGAGAGAAGGTGATTTGCTGATGATTATAAGGATCAACGACCATGAGGAGTTTTTGAACATCTGGCTGTATGCTATATTTCTCCATATTATTAACCATATCTCTAAATTCTCCCTATTTAAAGATTATTAGTTTCATTTCAAAATATATTCTGGTTTTACTTCATCAATGATACCATTGATATCTCTGTCAGATTTTCTAAAGAGTTGGACAAAGTTTTTGAGGAATTTTTCATGACTCTTGAGTTGGAAATCAAGGATAATCTTTTGGAAGACATTATAATCAATAATTGGTTTTTCCTTTTCATTCATCAATTTCATTTGCTCTTCTCTTGATAATCGTTTCATTTCAGCAGTTTTGGAGGGGAAGATGTAGAATTTTTTGAGTTTAGTAAGAAGAATTTCAGCATCTTCTTGATTGTACATGTAATTTATAATATCAATGCATTCCTCTTCTTGAATTGATCCAGTCATTCTTGAATTCAACATTTCTTTAATTTCTGCGTTATTCTTCAATGGATATCTTGATCTTAAATACATCTGGGAAAGTTAGGTGATTCAAATAACTCATAAACTATACTCTTAAGAGTTCAGAGATGGTGACTTTAACTTGGCCTTGAACGAATCTGAATTCTTCATCACATTCATTTCTGAGGATTTTTCCAAAGACAGCCACATCATTATCTTCAATAGAGAATTTCTTTATTCCATTAATGATTGCGGTTGCCCATTCAATGATCAAATTCTTTAATCCGTATTTCTGATTCAAGTATGTATACATATGTTGCTCCATGGTTTCTCTTGGCAATTTAGCCTCCAAACATCTCTGATCATATTTGGCCTTAGAGGTATAAATTTCCTCGATAACATCCTTCATTTGTTTCAATGTCAAGGCTCTCACAGCAGTCTGTCCAATGTACACATTGGCAGGATTCATCACATTATTACTAACCTTCAATGGCTGTTGTAAAGTATCATTTCCAGCAAATGAATCGTAATTGGCCTTTTGTGGTGGAAGCTCATACCCTTTGCTATTAAAACTAGTTTCAGAAGATTTAAGGGGGGGATGAAATTTTCGTGATATGTACTCTTGAGATTGAGAAGGCAAGGAACCAAATCGATTATTGAGATTTTGTTCGGCATTTTCTTTGGAGTGCCTCACAATAGTGTCAAGATACTTGGAGTTTTCTTCTCTCAGAGAAGCAATTTCTTCCAATAATTCATTTCTTTCTTGTTGGAATTCTGCAATCATTGCTTCTCTTTCATTTCTCAATTTCTAAGTTATTGAGTCTCAGAATCAATTTTAATGTATATACCATATTTTCTTTTTCGATACTTTCAGCAGCCTCAAGAAGCTCAGCAGTAGCGGCAGCATTTGCACCACTAGTAGCGCCAATGTCTCTGCTGTTTTTGTCAAATCCTGATTGGTTTGTATTGTTAAAGTTTGTGTTCACATTCGTTGCAAGATCTTTAAAGATGATGGCATGAGCATCATGAAGACCTTCAAGAATTGAAGAAAGTCTAGGATCCATATTGGCAATAAATTCGATAATTTTGATGAAACAAATCTCATAAAGTGCATATTTAGCCTAGGTCTTGTTATTCTCTAATCTAATCCCAAATTATACCTTTAACACTTGGACAATTTTGAAGGCAGTTTCTTCATTTTCAGCTAATTTGGAGCTCAAATCATGCATGACATGTTTAACGTGATCATCGAATTGTTCAAGAAGAGTTTCATCCTTTTCAGGGTTCTGTTCCATGAAAAGCTCCTTGATACATTGATAGAGAAGTCCAACGGCATCCAAATCATCTCTTTTAATTCCTATTTCACTTTCATCCAAATCCTGTTTCTCTCTGGGATCAAATGAAGCATAATCTTCTTGTCTTGTCTGATTGGTGTTATTGTGTGACAATGAATTCTTTGAATTATTATTTGAAAAGCTTCTTATGGCTGCGAGGTATTAGATGCGATCTAAGCCAATATAGATTACGTGTAGAATTGAGGATCTCCAATCTGGGAAGAGCTCTTATGACTAAATCTTCATCTTCCTAAGAAATTGACAATTCAACTCTAATGGCTATTTTGATACTTTTCCTCTTAAATCAAGGGTGAGACTCTTGAGTCTAGGCAAAGATTGAAGTCCGGGAATAGCTCCTTCAAGCTAAAGGCATGAGAATTTATAACAAGAAAAGAGACGATACATCACGGAAGAGATTATTGGAGATATCGAGAAATTCGACGTGGGAAAGAATTGAGAGGTCTTCAGGGAGAGTTTTGAGGCGATTACCATGAAGGATGAGCTAAATTTCAAGGTAAATCGTGAGGGAAAGATTTCTAAAAGTACTTCTTTGAGTTTTTTGAATTGGCCAAGTCGAGGAAGGAGATTCGAGAGATTAGAGATTTGGCTAAGAGAACGAATTTAAGAGAAATGAATTAATCAAGAGAATACCTGAACTCTAAGCTAATGGAGTCAGTGAGGGGATTTTCTTTGATGAGTTTGTCAAGAGATTCCATAATAAGAAAAGGGCTTTTTTTATTTTGTTTGATGTTTGAAGGGAAAAATTTATTGATTTAATATTTTAATTGGAAACCGTTGATAGTGACTTGTTTTGCCTATAAAATTTTGTAATTCATGCATGAATTTGAAGATATCTCCAAATATTTGCCCAATACTTTATTTCACCTGAAGTGACTTCAATCCTTTGGTTATGAGGGATGTATGAAAAGGAAAAAAGGTGAAAAATATGCTTTTAAGAGTTCGATTGATCAATGGAAATATTCAACAAAATTTCATCATCGTTATTATTTTTATTATTCTTATTATTATTTAATTTTTGCACCCAACACAGCCAATTAAAGGATTAAATCTACTATATGATTTCTTCAAATAAAACCAAATTAATTAGCTGACTCAGACTTTCCTTTTTTGCATTATCAAATCATCATTCATTTATATACATTAAAAATATTGGCTATCTGAAGTGAAAAAAAAATATTATTGAAATACTTGTAATTAGGGGAAAAATTATTCAGAAGGAGGAGGTGCTAACTTATTAAGTTGCTGTTCCAATTCCAATGCCCTTTCTCTTTTCCTTTCCAAAATTTGAACAGCTTCTTGATAATTCTTGTGTGAAGTTAGGAAGTGACAAAAAAGTTTAAATTCTTACTGAAGGAATGCTACCAAGATCACCATATTGATTAAGGGTATCTTCAAGATTATTTTGAAGTCCTAACATCTTTTTATGAAGGAACTCGATCTTTTCATGAGTAATTTCAACTTCGTAAGGATAATTTAACCCCTTTTTCTATTATTTGTAAGGCAAAATATTACTCATCTCTTTCTTACATTCAATTGGCTGAGCTGAGCAGAATACTCTTCATTTTTTGGTCTCAAGATATCATTTAATCTATCTTCAACACTCTTTGCAAAAGTATTATTCTCTTTTCTTTTGCCCTCAACTTCTTTTTGGTAGCTTGCTGAGCTTTCTATGATTGCATCAATATCCTCATCAACTTTTCTCAAAAATTCATTTTCTTCTTTTAAAGTTTGTAAATTGTGCTCAAGAGCAGCTTCTTCATTTATCAAAGAAATCAATTCACTCAATAAGAGATCTTCAGAAGGCTCACGCAACATCAAATCATGAGTAATCTGAGAGATTGTATGGGTGGTTTCTTTCGAGCTTTTTGAAAGATCATCAAAATTGAGATTGATAGCATTCAAAAATTCTTTATAACTCTGATTCTGACTCTCTTTAAAGAGAGTCTCTCCGATTTGATTTTGAACTGCCTCATCAGTTTCGCTCTTCTCAACGTCTTTATAGATCCTGCAAACGATCTTTGCTAAATAACGCATTAGAGACCGATTCAGATTCAAAAAAATTGAATGATATTGGAGGAAAAAAAATACTGGCGAGATAATCAAAGGGAGTTTTATCAAGTCTTCCTTCAGAAAGGAGTTTAGCGATTCGGTCTTTGATAAGTTGTGTAGACTGTGCCATTTGTGTGTCTAGGGTAGCTGTTGAAAAAATGTGAAATCAAATCAAAAATTTTAATTTGATAAAGATAGAATTTGTAAATATTATCTCAAAAGGAGAGGGAGTTTCAATGTCAAAGAGTGATCGTTTGGCCCTTCAATGAAAACAATAGATGATGAGACAAGCCTATAGGGGGGAAAAAAAATTCATCGATGACATACTTTTTTCACAAAAATGACGGCAATTTTTTTTGATTTCTGAGGAGAAAATTACCAATATAAAGAGAGATTTTTGAGTTTAAACCTGTTGAGAAAAATCTGAGAGATAATAGGTATATAAAAATTAATAACAAGGAGATTTTCGAACTGAAATGACAGAGCCTCGTGCTGTTGGAGGATTTAAATATCGGACCATATTTGGTTTCGGCTTAGTGGTATCATGCGTAGGAGTCTATTCTCTCAATCCAAAGTTCTTGATTGGATTATTGATTTCATTCTGTATATATAGTTGGCGTCGGTGGTTACAAAGAGAGCAGGCTTCTGATCCCAATAAGATGAAATTTGAAGAAGAAAGGCTTTTAGAAAGGGAGAAATCAACTAGAAGACCACAGGAATTGTAAATCACTTTTATTTGTACATTTTGAATATCCACACTTCAACTTGCTACATATATCATTATTTAATATTTTTTTATATGATTGAGATGAAGTATTTGAATAGAAAATGTTGTTGTGTCAAGCTCGAGATGTTTTTTTGAAAGATTTGTTCTGATTTTGGTTTATTAGAAATGCAAAAGGGGGATCTTGAAATAAAAGTCCAAAAACTTGATGAATCTAAAATCAGGAATCACTCGCTATGTTAAACTTCAAAAGGGGTGCATTGTCTGTGAAAATTGAATCGAAACCAAATAAAACAACGAAAAAAAAATTCTTTTGATTATTTAAACGGGCTTCAGATCCGGAATAGGTCCTCCACAATTCGACCAGCTATACTGGTCAACACTTTGAAAGTGTGAAAACAAAACTCAAATCTTCAATAGGATTTCTGATAATCGAAGTTTGAAAAGTAGTAAAGCATTTTCCTTTTTATAACAGTGAAACATCACAAATGATTTGAGTCTTCTGATTTTTACCTCATCAATCGAGAGTCTTATAGACAGACTTCACGCAGTTTTTTATAGGTTGAGTGATTCTAAAAACTGAGGATAGAAAGTAGCTGTTAATGAGATGAATAAAAGATGAAAGATTTCGACTTATACAAAATGGATTTTTTTATGAGAGATTGAATATGTAAAAGGTAAGTTTCAATAGAGTTTCGGTTAACTCAAAGATTTCAGACTTTGGACTCCTCTTCAATTTCATTTTTCTTCAGGGCGTGAGGAAACTCCGGATTCTGAACTTAAAATTGATTTTTCTGATGACAATTTTTTTGTCTCTTGATTTTCTTTTTCTCTTCACTCAAATAGTTCTCCATTTTAGCGAGAGAGTGGTATCCTTCTTTCATATTGAACCAAGGATCTTTGAGGGCTCCATGCTAAATCAAGATCAGTATGATTTGAAAGAACTCTTCTTGATTGACACCCATAAAATTTGTCTCAAATTGTCTTATTTAATACCAGAAAAGAGCTGATAATTTTATACTCTGTCGAAGATGTATTCCTTAACACATTTCCGAGTTTTGGTCAGTATAACTGGTCGCGGGCGGAGGACCTATTCCGGATCTGAAGCCCGTTTGGTTAACCAAAAGAAATACATAATAATTTTTTTTATATATATTTAAAAAGAGCAGAAGAGAGAGAATATTTGTTTCAAATCTAGTTAAAAGTTAAGTCGAGCTTTTCTTTTCAGAAAGGGTTTGGTGAAAGCTGAAGATAAGCAAACATCTCTTATGATTCAGGTAGCAAGAGGACAATATTATAATTAATTCTAAGAAGTAATTTATCCCAGAAATTTATCATGAAATATTTTATTCTCAAGATGGAGGGTTTTTGAATATTTTCACCTCAAAACATTTTCTCATTTCTTTTCAATGCCATAAAGAGGGGAAGCCAGGTTTTGAATTGAGCTGTTTTTCCAGATAAGTAAACAGTTTATTGATGATTTCTCCAAGAACAACTCTCAAATAATATTTATGAAAATTAATTTAATGATTATAAAATTCTTAAACAAGGATCCATGCCGAAAAATGCTGGGATATAATTGTTATTGACCCATAAAATTTGATAGAAATCATCCTATTTAATTGAAGTAGTTGTGGAAGAGAGTATTACTTCAGAAATGAACGTATTTGCTTACATACATTTCCCAGTCTTGGGCAGTATAACTGGTCGCGGGCGGAGGACCTATTCCGGATCTGAAGCCCGTTCAATTAACCAAAAGAAATACATATTTATGTTGTTTTTTTTAGAGAAGCCTCAAATTCTTTTTTCATAAGAATAAACCTTGATGGCAGAAAATTTTACTTTTAGAAAAGTTCAACTCAAAAATGGATTTTTGAAACCATATCAAATATTCCTGTCTTCATTTTTTCCCTCCCCTTGAAAAAAATGGAGCTGTTCCGAATAGACTTTGAAAAGCTCTTTACTATGCTTTTGATTGGAGATTGCTCGTGTCAAGTTAATTAATAATTTTCTTGTCTCTT
>Ga0182738_1001369_pt1 | contig 30716 bp, 23 predicted proteins | sample eDN5th30CBELigMG_FD_128876 | JGI IMG/M metagenome (GOLD analysis project Ga0182738, IMG submission 128876) | Enriched Miracle-Growth compost microbial communities from Emeryville, California, USA - eDNA 5th pass 30_C BE-Lig MG (version 2)... ...
CCGTGAACCCATCCCTGGGGGCTGCCACGAAAACATCCTGTTTTCGAGGCTCCCGAAACGAGATACCCCCGCCGGATCCGCAGAGGCTTCTGGTGCTGTGGCGCTCGTCGCGCACGGAAGTCGAGGCATTGAACCGGTTGCAGAATGCGACCAGTTCCCAGAGCACCGTGGCCCGCGCTTTCCGCCACGCTTTCACCTAGTACAGCGCCATCATGGCCACCACCGCGCTCAACAGCTCACGAGCAGTCGAGATGGGCATCTATGTCGTACGCGCCTCCGGAAGAGAAACTGGCACTCTCTTTCGGGCGTCGTTCTGGCCGGGGCTATCCATTTTCAGGATGAGAGGAGGAACAGGATGTTCCGAGTGAGCAAGCCTACAGGGATGTATTTACGTGCGGTCCTGAAAATGGGTAGCCCCGGCCAGAACGACGCCTGGCACCGACGCCTCCTAATCTTTAGCACCAACGCAGCCTTCGCAAGACTCCCGCCTCACACCCTGCGCCGCTGCCGAAACTCCGCGTAGGCGTCGAACACCGCGCGTTCCAGGTGATCGGGGCGGGCCAACACGGCGGGTGCGCCGAGTGCGCGCAGGGCGCGGACGTTGCGCTCGAGACGGGCGCAGTATTCCTGGGCGGCCAGCGACTCATAAGGATCCAGCCAGGAGCGGGCTTCGGCGTGACTGAGATGCTCGGCCTCGGGGCTGGCGAGGCCGGCGATCAGCGGCAGGTGTTTTGGCAGCAGCAGGCTCGCAGCGGAGGCGAGTTGGCCGGCGACGGTGGCATCGTCCAGGTCGGTCAGCATCACGATCAGGCTGCGATGGCGCACCAGCGAGCGGATGCGCAGTGCGGCGTTCAGTGGATTGGACTCCGCCTGCACCAGCTTCGAGGCCGCGAGCATCTCGCGAATACGGATGACGGTGGCGACTCCCCTGCCCGGCGCCAGCGCTGCGAGTGGACGGTCCGCGAACAGCACCAGACCGACGCGATCGTCCTGCGCTATCGCGTGTTCGGCGAAACGGGCCGCAAGGTTTGCGTAATGACCGAGCCGGTCAAGAGCGCCTGCGCGCAGCGCGCTGGCGCGACCGACGTCGATGGCGATCACGATTTCGAGATGTTGGTCCTCGGAAAAATCACGGCTGATCAGCCGGCCGCTGCGAGCAGTCGCCTTCCAGTCGATCAGGTTCTGCGGATCGCCGATGCGATACTCGCGCAGTTGCAGGATTTCCGCGCCAGCGCCGAGCATGGACCGCGAGCGCGTGCCCGCCGTGACCGCACCGAGCCGCCGTGCATCGTCGCGCAGCAGTTCGGGTACAACTTGCAACTTGAAGTCCGGAGCCAGTTTCCGCGTCCACCAGGCAAGCCCGAGCGGCCCGGCCAGGCGCACACGCACGCTCGGCCAACTGAACTCACCCAATCGTCGCGGCGTAATGTGCAATTGCATTTCTGCGCCGGCGCCAGAGGGAACCATCAGTTGCTGTACACCTGAATCGGTTTCGACCACCGGGGGCGCGTCGGGAGCGATTTCAACCGTCACCTCACGATGCAGCTGATGAGTAAACCTCAAATGCAGCGTGGCGGCTCGACCCAGGATGCCGCGCTGATCGATCTGCATCGAAAGCCCAAGGCCGGCACGCGTCGTCATCCAGCCTTCGTAGGCAAGCCCTAGCAGCAACAGCGCCAAGGGCAGACGCCAGGCGCCTTCCAGCAACGGATCGCCGCTCCATGCGCCGATGATCGCGATCAGCGTCGCGAGCACGGCCAACAGGAGAGCGTTTTGTCGAAGGCTCATGGTCAGGAGCGGCTACGCGATGTGCTGATACAGCTGATCGTCGCCGTCGCGCTTGCGGCACACCGCAGCGGAAGAACTGTGCTTGCCAGTGCGCGTATAGCGCCTGGCCACACATGTGCCGACTGAATATTCACCGTGGCACCGGCGTCTGTTCGAGCAGGCGCTGCGTGACGATCTGTTCGGTGACGCCCTCGAGCACGGCCTCAGGTGCCAGCACTAGACGATGTGGGATCACCAGCGGCGCGACCTGCTTGACGTCGTCCGGCGTCACGAAATCGCCACCGCGCATTCCGGCTGAGATTCGCGCAGCCCGCAGTAACGCCAGCACGCCGCGAGTCGATAAACCGAGACCAACATGAGCATGCGCGCGCGAAGCTGCGGCGATATCAACGACATAGCCCGCCAGCTCGGGCGCGACATGAATATCTGCCACCGCAGCCTGCGCTGCTGCCAATGCGTCCGGGCCGACAACCTGTTGAACCTTGCCGGCAGCGTGCGCATCGGCGTTGCCATATCTCGCCAGCACCGCCAACTCGTCGTCGCGCCCCGGATAACCGAGATCGACTCGCAGCATGAAACGATCCAGCTGCGATTCGGGCAGCGGGAAAGTGCCCTCGAATTCGCGCGGATTCTGCGTGGCGATGACGAGAAAATTCGGCGGTAATGGAAAATTGCGACGATCGACCGTGACCTGCCGTTCCTCCATTGCCTCCAGCAACGCCGACTGGGTTTTCGGTCCAGCGCGATTCACTTCGTCCACCAGCAGCACATCGGAGAAGACCGGGCCGGGCCGGAACACGAACTCCTTCTTCTCCGCATCGAACACGTGCACGCCGGTGATATCCGTCGGCATGAGATCGGATGTGCCCTGCACGCGTTTGAACACGCCGCCCATTGCTGCCGCGAGCGTCTTGCTGAGCAACGTCTTGCCGAGACCGGGCGCGCCCTGCAGGAGGACGTGACCGCGAGCTACCACGGCGATGGCCAGCGCACGAACCACGTGCTGCATGCCGACGACGACCGAGCCGAGCTCGTGCTGCAACTGCTGTTCCAACGATTCCAGAGCCTTGCTCATGCGTATTCCTTGATTCGAGTGATCGATCAGGTCAGGCCGGCGCGCACGCGCGTCAGCAGATTGTGCAACTTGGGCAGATCGACGCAGCGCCCGTGCAGCGCCTTTTCGTGCAGCTCGCGCAGCTGTTCGATATCGCCGGCAGATACCGCACCGCGTCCCGTCATCCAGTCCCATACCGGCGCACCATCGAGCGGCAAACCGACCTGGCGACGGATGTCATTGAAGAAATTGGTGAACAGCTGCTGCCCGGCTGCGGCGGGCTTCAGCACACGCGCCATGAATCCGCCGCTGGCGCGCACGAAACTGGTGATATCGATCGGACTCCAGCTGTTGCCCGCGGCGCGCAAACGCTGCGGCCCAAGCACAAACACCAGCCACAAGCCGACCAGCCACCACAGCGACCGGTGCAGACGCTGGTCACCGAAGAACGCCGCAGGATCGTAGAAAGCGACCAGCCCCTGATGCGCATCGTCGACGATGACCCGCCCGCCTGCGCCGCGCGACCATTTCACGATGTTCGCCAGCAATCGCGCGTTGTCCTTCTCGCCCAGCAGCTTGTTGGTAAAGACGCTGCCATAGGCACCGACGATGATCTGTCCCTTGCCATAGCGCACCAGCCAGAGCATCGGCTCGCCGCTGACCGGATCCTGCGCCAGCTCCAGCACCAGATCGCTCGTGCTCGACGCGGCTCGCCATTGCGAGCTCGCATACTCGGAAAGCGCAGCGACCGCTTTCACGTCCTGGAGCAACGGATGCGCGCCGGTGGGCACCATTTCGAAGTGCAACGGCTGCGCCAGTTTCTCGAAACTCGCACGCGGCTGACGCGGCCCGGTCTCTGACTGTTCGCTGGGCGCGGTCTCGTTCTGCGCATCTGGGTCCTGCGCATCTTTGTCGTCCTGCTCGCCCGCCTCCTGATCGCGGTCAGCCGGCTCGTCGGCATCCTGATCGTTTGCACCCGGCTCGTTCGGAGCTGCATCGTCCTGTCTATCCTGCCCGCCCGCGGCATTCGTCGCAGGGGTATCAGGCTGAGCCACCGTAAATTCCAGCCCGGTCATGGCCCCCAGATGCTGCATGAGTCCGGGATCGGCTCCTTCGCCCATGGACCATTCCGGCGTGTCCGACAGACCAGCCACGACCAGCAGCGTGTTGCCCGCGGAAATCCAGTCACGCAGCGGCCCCGTTTCGGAATCGCGGATCGGGTAAACATGCGGCGCGGTGCTGATGAGCAGATTACCGGCCGGCGCAGCAGCGGTGAGCTGCGCAAGATCGCCATAGCGCTGACGCAGCGACAGCGGCTCGACGCCTTCCGCGGTGAGCCAGCGCATCATTCCGAGATAGCCGTTCGGTCCTTTCTCGGTAGTGATCGGCCGCGTCACCTTTTCCTGCGGCGCTGACGGCTTCGGCATCATCAAGGCGTAGAACAAGGCGAACGCACCGATGGCGAGCGCAAGCGTCAGCAAGCGATCCTTCACGATGAGCCCTTTGGCGTCGCCAACTGCGCATTGAGCGCGCGCCCGGCTTGAACAGCCGTTTCGATTTCATCGAGCGCGACACGCGCGTCGCCGTAAAGAAGACGCTCCCCCAATACGGCCACGCGTTGAAAGCTTTCACGCTGATCGGCGGCATCGAAATCAGCACGCTGACTCAACTCGCGATGCGTAAGGCTTTTTTCCGTGCGTAGCCGCCCGGCGTCCACCAAGGTGGCCACCAGCAATCGAAGCAACAGTGACGGCCGCTCTTCGGGTGCAGCCGAGTCGAGATCGGTCAGACTCAGGCGTCTCGGCTCCAGGCCCGTCGCACGATCCGGCATCCGCGAGCCGCGGCGACCGCCACGCCGAAGCAGACCCGCGGCCCGTGCTTCGTTGAACACGACAGCGACAGCCAGCGCGATGACGAGAAGGATCAGTCCATTGACGATGCCATCCCGAACCTTTTCGGGAATCGTGCGCTGCTCCAGCCAACGGCTCAGCCAGGAATCCGAATCCTGCTGCGGCCGGTCGAACACGCTGCGCAGCCATCGTTTCAGGCGCTGGAACCAGGTGTCCGGAAGCTCGGCCCGCTGCTCCTGCCGCAGCGAGTCGAGGATGGGACCGAGCGTCGTCACTTCGATCTGGTTCGCGGCAGCGTCCGGTGGTTGGCGATAGCGATCCGCCAGCTGCTGCAGATCCACCAGGCTGTAGACGGTCAGCGCATCGAGCTGGGCTTCGGAAACGAATGGCGCGTAACCGAGCTGCACCAGCGCATGCTCCAGCCCCGGACACGCGGCATCCAGCTCGCGCAGGCCGACGATGTCAGTGGCCGCGCTTTCGCTGCACTTGGCGACGAGTTCGGCCGCAGACATGGCGACACTCACCGCCGGTTCGGGCTGCGCCGAACCAGCGGTCGACGCCGCCAGCAGCAATCCGATGAGGACGGCGATCCTCACGAACTACGCGACGCCGAGCGCACTCACGCGGGCCGCCAGGTCGCCACCTTCCTTGCGCAGCTTGAGATCCCAGTAGATCGCCAGCATCAGCGCGATATAGAACGGCGTCACCAGCAGGTTGACCACGATGCTCACCGCGAACACGCTGATCAGGGTATAGACGACCAGGTCCTCCATGCTGCCTGCCGCCAGCGGCAGCACCGCGCCAACCAGTGTGCCGACCGCAAGATAGATGACGAACAGGACGATGAATCCCACAGTCAGGATGGCCGCGGTGCGCCACCAGTGGCCCCACACCAGTCGATGACTGGCCGTGAGCGAGGCAACCGGCCCCTTGTGTTCGAGCATCAGCACCGCCCAGCCCAGCATCAGGCTGACCGACAGGATCAGGCCCGGCACGACGAGCAGCATGAAGCCGGCCATCAGGGCGAGGATGAGCAGCAGCGTCATGACAAACATCCACGGCGCGCGCCGCACCGCAGCCCGCAATGCCGCGCCGATGCCAAGCTCGCTGTCGACACCGATCGAATGCATCTTCAGGAACAGCGCGCCGAACACCCACATCGACAGCAGCAGACTCAGCAGATTCGTGAGCGCGTACCCCGGCCGCATCATGGGGCCGAGCATCGCATTCATGTCGGTCGGCGCCAGCGCGGCGCTGCCACCCGTGATCGCGATGTAGATCGTCGGCGGGCTGCCGGCGACGATCAGCAGCAGGCACAACGGCCAGACCACGCCGACCGAGGCCTTGTAGAGCTGGAATCCGGTATCGAGCACGCCGCCGATGGACTGCGGCTGTGCGGGTTGAATAGCCATCGCGATTCTCCCTGTAGCTGACGCCTTCGAATCCTGACCGCCCTGAAGCTGGACGACGCAGGCGCGCGGGACGGATCTTGTTGGTATGCCCGCGCGGCCGGCAGATCATCGCGAAACCCGGGACCGGAGGCAAACCCGGCCCCGGCAATCACCTTATGCCAGCGCCTCCTGCAGATCCGCGATCAGATCCTCGACGTCCTCGATACCCACCGACAGCCGGATCAGCGAATCGTCGATGCCCAGCGCATGGCGCTTGTCCGCCGGGATCGAGGCATGCGTCATCAGGCCGGGATGATCGACCAGGCTTTCGACGCCGCCGAGACTTTCGGCAACGGTGAAGATCTGCAGCCGCTCCAGGAAACTGCGTGCGCCGTCGAGACCGCCCTTCACAAAAAAAGTGACGATGCCGCTGTAGCCATTTTTCATCTGGCGTTTGGCCAGCTCGTGCTGCGGATGGCTCGGCAAGCCCGGATACAGCACGCGCTCGACCTGCCGATGCTTTTCCAGCCAGCCTGCGATCCGCAGCGCACTCTCGCTGGCCTGCCGCATACGCAGCGGTAGCGTCTTCAAGCCGCGCAACGCCAGGAAACTGTCGAACGGTCCGCTGATACCACCGACCGCGTTCTGCAGGAACCCGATCTTCTCCGCCAGCTCCGCATTCGCCGTCACCGCCACGCCGCCGACCATGTCGGAATGGCCGTTCAGATACTTGGTCGCCGAATGCACCACGATGTCGGCGCCCAGTTCCAGCGGACGCTGAACCCACGGGCTCGCGAACGTGTTGTCGACCACCGTGAGAATGCCCCGCTTGCGCGCGAACTCAGCGACCTGCGCGATATCGACTAGGCGCAGCGTCGGATTGGTCGGCGTCTCGATCCAGATCAGCCGAGTGTCCGGACGAACCGCTGCAGCCAGCGCTTCCGGCTTGGAAAGATCAGCCAATGTGATGTCGAGATTCGCCGTGCGACGACGCACGCGCTCGAAAAGGCGGAACGTGCCGCCGTACATGTCATCCATCGCCACGATGTGACTGCCAGCATCGAGCAACTCGAGCACCGTCGCCGTCGCCGCCATGCCCGACGCGAAGGCAAACCCGTGAGTGCCGCTCTCGAGATCGGCGATGCACTGCTCCCAAGCGCTGCGGGTGGGATTGCTGGTACGCGAATAGTCATAGCCCTTGTGAACACCCGGGCTCGACTGCGCATAGGTCGACGTCGTGTAGATCGGCGGCATGACCGCGCCGGTCGAAGGATCAGGCTGCTGTCCGGCGTGGATGCAGCGAGTGGAGAAATGCAGGCGACGATTCGATGAGGTCATGATGAGGTGACTGCGAGTAACGGATGGAACAGAGAGTTGATGTGAACGTGGGTACTGTCAAGCGTGTGTCGGGCTTTTTCGGCTGACACTCTCAGCCGGGAGATTCAGATCGGCATCGTGCCAGACGCCTTTCTGGTCGGGCACACTCATTTTCCGAGATGGCGCATGCATTGCGGTCGTGGTCTGGCACCGCGGCAGACGTCGTTTCTGGCTGGGCCATGAATTTTCAGAGGCCACCGCACGCATTTGTGGTCATGAGCAGCATCGTGCCAGGCGTCGTTCTGGCCGGGCCACCCATTTTCAGGACCGCACGTAAATACGTCCCTGTAGGCTTGCTCACTCGGAACGTCCTGTTCCTCCTCTCATCCTGAAAATGGGTGGCCCAGCCAGAACGACGCCCGAAAGAGAGTGCCAACTTCTCAATGCTTTTCCGGAAGCGCGCTCTCCGAGCGCCACGGCACCCGAAGCCTCAGCGGATCCGTCGGGGGTGTCTCGTTTCGGGAGCCTCAAAAACAGGATGTTTTTGTGGCAGCCTCCAGGGACGGATTCACGGCGGTCCCGAAACGAGACACCCCCGACGGATCCGCACAGTGCCAATCGAAAGCCACTCCGACGCTGCCCCACCGCAACTACAGGCTGCTAATCGAAGCTACGCTCTTCCGCAGCTCACCCAGAACCGCACGCCGCCAACCAAAGCTGCCTGGTCTCTAACGCAGCGAGCCAAAACGAAACCCACTCCTACCGTGATCACGACTACTCAGCCCATTCCCGCACAACCGGGAATCCATCCCAACCAACCAGATGGACTCCCGCCTGCGCGGGAGTGACGGGTAAGCGTCTCTAGCTCTTCATCTGCCGCCGCAGATAATTCAGCACGTCCGAGCGCGTCACCAGTCCGAGAAACTTCTCGCCGTCCATGACCGCGGCCGAGGATCTCACTTCCAGCATCGCCACCAGGTTGTTGACGGAGGTGCTCTTGTCCACCTTCAGGAAGGTCTTGGTCATGGCGTGACGCACCGGCTCCTTGAAGCATTCCGGCCGGCCGAAGGCAAAGCGCAGGATGTCGTCCTCGGTGACCACGCCGATGAGCGTGTCATTCTCCATGACGGGCAACTGCGAGAAACCCGCATTGCGCAGCCGGTTGTGCGCAGTGGTGAGCGCATCGTCCGGCCCCACTGTGATCGTCGCGCGCTCGCCGTGTGGGCGGCCGATGAGATCGCGCAGATCGCCGAACTGCTCGCGGTGGGTGAAACCCTGATCCTCCATCCAGAAATCGTTGTAGAGCTTCGAGAGGTAGCGTGCGCCGGTATCGGCACCGATCGTGACGACACGCTTGGGCTCGGTTTGCTCGCGGCAGTAGCGCAGTGCTGCGGCCAGCAGCGTTCCGGTCGATGAGCCGGCCAGCACTCCTTCTTTTTGCAGCAGCTGACGCGCTACCGAGAACGATTCGGCGTCGGAGATGCTGTAAGCGCGGCGGGTCAGAGAGAAATCGCAGATGGCCGGAATGAAATCCTCGCCGATGCCTTCCACCAGCCACGAGCCCTTCTGGGTCATTTTGCCGGTCTCGATGTACTCGGCCAGGATCGAACCCTGCGGATCGGCCAGCACCAGCTCGACGTGCGGTGCGTGTTTCTTGAAGTAAGCGGCCAATCCCGCGATGGTGCCGCTGGAACCGACGCCGACCACCACGGCATCGAGCTGATGCTGCATCTGTTCCCAGATTTCCGGCCCGGTGGTGTGCTCGTGGGCCTTGGGATTGTCGGGATTGGCGAACTGGTTGATGAAGTACGCACCGGTCTTCTTGGCGATCGACGCACCCAGGTCCTGGTAATACTCCGGATGGCCTTTGGCCACGTCCGAGCGCGTCAGCACCACCTCCGCACCCATGGCGCGCAGGTTGAAGATTTTCTCCTGGCTCATCTTGTCGGGCAGCACCAGGATCAGGCGATAGCCTTTCTGCGCGGCCACCAGCGCCAGCCCCAGGCCGGTGTTGCCCGCAGTGGCCTCGACGATGGTGTCGCCCGGCTTGAGATCGCCGCGCTTCTCGGCCTCCTCGATCATGGAACGGCCGATGCGATCCTTGATGGAGCCGCCCGGATTCAGCATCTCCAGCTTCAGGAACAGCTCGCACGGTCCGGTATCCAGCCGACTCAGTTTCACCATCGGCGTGTGGCCGATCATTTCCAGCGCATTGGCATAGACTTGCATGGACGCTCCGAAGAAAAAGCTGCGGGTTGCTGCCGGGTCCGTACCGGAACGCGGCATTCGCTGCGCAGATCGGATAGGCTGTGCGCGCGATTGTACGTGACCTGCCGCGCCAAATGCCTGCTGTAGATTCCCCACAAACCGTTTCCGACGCACTGCATACCGCAACTTTGCTGCTGTCGCGCAGTTCGCCTTCTGCGCGGCTCGATGCCGAGTTGCTGCTTGAATATGTGACCGGGCTGTCACGCACGTCTTTTCGCGCCGCGCCCGAGCGGGAATTGCCGGCGCATGCGGGCTGGTCGTTTCAGCAATTGGTGAAGCGGCGCCTGAAGGGCGAGCCGGTTGCATACATTCGCGGCCAGCAGGAATTCTGGTCGCTGTTGTTCGAAGTGACGCCGGCAGTGCTGATTCCGCGCCCCGAGACCGAGCTCGTCGTGGAGCGCGCGCTGGAACATCTCGACAAGAGCACCGCAGCTCGTATCGCGGATCTCGGCACCGGTAGCGGCGCCATCGCGCTTGCAATTGCCAGCGAACGGCCTGCTGCGCAAATCGTCGCCAGTGACATCTCGAAAGACGCGCTCGCGGTCGCGATGCGCAATTTGGCGCGTCTGCAGGTCGCCAATGTCACACTGATTCAAAGCAGCTGGTTCGCGGCCTTGCAGGGACCGTTCGACCTGATCGTGTCCAATCCGCCCTACATCGCCGTCGACGATCCGGATCTGGCCCCCGAAGTGCGTCGCCACGAACCGACTCCGGCGCTGATCAGCGGCCGCAACGGGCTCGAAGCCATCGAGCACATCGCCGGCGCGGCGCCGCAATATCTCGCCAGCGGCGGCTGGCTGGTCCTGGAACACGGCTGGAAACAGGCCGTCGCGGTCCGCGATCTGCTTGTGCGCAACGGCTTCACTCGCGTACGCTCCCACGCCGATCTGGCGGGCCACGAACGGGTCACCGAGGGCTGTTTCGGAGCGCCCTGAAAGCGGGCCTTCTCTCACTTCAACGCGGTCATCCTCTCATGCTCGAATTCAAAACTTCCAAAGGCGTCTTCACGGTCCAGCTGTTCGACAAGCAGGCGCCGATCACGGTCGAGAACTTCCTCAAGTACGCCGATGACGGCTACTTCGACGGCACCGTGTTCCACCGCGTCATCGCCGGCTTCATGGTGCAAGGCGGTGGCCTCACTGCCGACATGAAGACCAAGGCGGGCCAGCACGCACCGATCCAGAACGAGGCCACCAACGGCCTGAAGAACAAGCGTGGCACGCTGTCGATGGCGCGCACCAACGACATCAACAGCGCCACCTCGCAGTTCTTCATCAACGTGGTCGACAACGATTTCCTCGATCACCGGCCCGGCAACTACGGCTATGCCGTGTTCGGCCGCATCGCGTCCGGCATGGACGTGGTCGACGCCATCGTGGCGGTGAAGACCGGCAACAAGGGCGGTCACCAGGACGTGCCGGTCGAACCGATCACCATCGAGTCGGTGAAGCGGATCGAAGCGCCGCAGGAATAAGGGCGCAAGACTGGGAGCCGGCTGCCACAGGCCGATGCCTGCGGCAGCCGAGCGAGCGAATCAGCGGAACAGCACGCCGAGCGTCAACAGGTCGATGTCGGTCTCGCCGGTCTTTTCATCGTCGCCGACGTCGAAGTAGCGCTGATACTCGACCCGCAGCGCAAAGCCGGGGCTGACGTTCCAGGCCGCGCCGATACCGGCAAACAGATCCTTGGAGCTGGCCTTCTCCTCGGCCGAGGCGAGCGACTCGCCGGTATCCAGATCTTTGATCTTCAGCCGTACCCGCGTATCGGCGAAATAGACGCCGCCGCGGGCGTATAGATCGAACCTTTCGCCCAAGGGAAGAATGCCCAGCGCAGCCAGCGTCGCACCGCTGCTCAGGTAGCGCACCGATGCATGCAAAGGCATGCCGGTTGGAACCGCCTGGTACTGCGACTTGCCCATGTCGACATAGCCGACTTCGGCAGCGACATAAGAACCCCACCGATAACCGACCTGCGCACCCCAGACGGTGTCACTGTCATCGAGCGAAGACTTGGCGTCGATTCCGCCGAGAATCTCCTCGTCGAACTGCGCTTTGGACGGCAGATCCGGCATGGACACGCCGCCCGACAGGCCGAAATAGAATCCTTCCGCGGCAGCGTTGCCGGCGCACGCCAGTCCCAGCGCCGCCGCCAGCAGTCCCGATGTCATTGCTTGCTTCTTATTCATTCCTCGCCTCTGTAATTCCGTGCGATCATTTTTGCCAGTGGGAACGGGCTCGCGGCCCATCCCGGCGCGCGATTCTATGATTGGTTCCGACACTGCAATATCGATCCGTTCACAACGCCCGGCGCCGTTATCATCGCTTCCATGCCTGCGCGCACCCTGACTCGACGACTCCTGCGTTCATTGCTGTGGCTGTTGCTGACCCTGTTCGTCGGCAGCGCCGCGCTGGTGCTGGCGCTGCGCTGGCTCGACCCGCCTACCTCGGCATTCATGCTGCGCGAACGCTTGATCGCGGCCAACAGCAAGCCCGCGTACTCGATCCGTCATCGCTGGGTGGACTGGCAGCAGATCTCGCCGCATCTGAAACTGGCGGTCATTGCTTCCGAAGACCAGACCTTTCCGGCGCACAACGGCTTCGATTTCAAGCAGATCAACAAGGCACTGGATGATCGCGAGCGAGGCCGCCGCGTGCGCGGCGCCAGCACGATCTCGCAGCAAGTAGCGAAGAATCTGTTCCTGTGGCCGGCGCAGAGCTGGGTACGCAAGGGATTGGAAGCGTATTTCACGCTGCTGATCGAAACGCTGTGGCCGAAGCAGCGCATTCTCGAGGTGTATCTGAACGTCGCGGAATTCGGCAAAGGCGTCTTCGGCGTCGGCGCGGCCAGCGACGCCTATTTTCACAAGAGCCCGGCGCGTCTCACGGCTTACGACTCAGCGCTTCTCGCCGCCGTTCTGCCCAATCCGAAACGTTTGCACGCCAACGCGCCCTCGCGCTACGTGCGCTCGCGCCAGCAATGGATCGTGTCGCAGATGCGCGGCCTGGGCGGCACCAGCATGCTGCAGGCGCTGAACTGAAGGCTCAGGCCTGTACGACTTTCTGATCGATCGCGCCAAAGATGCTGTGGCCGGCAGCGTCGAGCATCTCGATGCGCACACGATCGCCGAACTTCAGGAAGGACGTGACCGGCTTGCCGCTTTCGATCTGTTCCAGCATGCGACGTTCGGCCAAGCAGGCCGAGCCGAGCGAGCGATCGTAGTTCGACACCGTACCCGAGCCGATAATCGTGCCGGCGCGCGCCTTGCGCGTCTTGGTCACGTGCTCGATCAGCCGGGGGAAGTCGAAAGTCATGTCGACGCCGGCCTGCGGCCGCCCGAAAGGCTTGCCGTTGATCTGCACCAGCAGCGGCAGGTTGATCTTGCCGCCGTCCCAGGCCGGGCCGAGCTCATCCGGCGTCACCGCCACCGGCGAGAACGCGGTGGACGGTTTCGACTGATAGAAGCCGAAGCCCTTCGCCAGTTCTCCCGGGATCAGGTTGCGCAGCGACCAGTCGTTGACCAGCATCAGCAGCTTGATGTGACCGCGCGCCTGCTCGCGACCGGTGCTCATGGCGACATCGTCCGTGATCACGGCGATCTCGCCTTCCAGGTCGATGCCGAACTCTTCGCTCGGCACCGGCACGTCCTGGGTCGGACCGAGGAAATCGTCGGAACCGCCCTGGTAGACCAGCGGATCGGTCCAGAACGTCGCAGGCATTTCCGCACCGCGCGCCTTGCGCACCAGCTCCACATGGTTCACGTAGGCGGAGCCGTCCACCCAGTGATGCGCCCGCGGCAGCGGCGACATGGCTTGCGCCGGATCGAACGCCAGCGCGTCCTTGTGCTCACCGCGTTCCAGCGCATCCGCAACCGCTTGCAACTGCGGGGAAATCCGCTGCCAGTCATCCAGTGCGGCCTGCAGCGTCGCTGCGATCTGCGGCACTGCAACGGCCCGAGCGAGATCGCGACTCACCACCACCAGCTGGCCGTCGCGGCCGCCGTTGCCCAGCGTAGCTAGTTTCATTTGAAACAATAATCCTGAAGAACCTCGGGAGATATTAACAGAACGGCCGGCTTTGCCAACGCCGGCCGCCGTGGTCCTTCGACTGGCGACTCAGGTCGGCTTGAGGCGCAACGCGTACAGCGACAGGCGGCTATGGGTCTTCAGCACATCCGCCTCGGTCAGCCCGCGCAGCTCCAGCTGCCGGGTCTCCATCCAGGCGGACAGCTCCTCCGCCGACAGCGGCGGACTGAAATAGTAGCCCTGGTACTGATCGCAGCCGAGCTCGCGCAGGAACTCCAGCTGGTCGCCCGATTCCACGCCCTCGGCGATGACTTTGAGCTTCAGACTGTGCGCCAGCGAGATCACGGCGCGCACGATGGACGCATCCTCGGTGCTGCGCGTCACGTCGCGGATGAAGCTGCGATCGATCTTCAGCTTGTCGAGCGGGAACCGCTTCAGATGGCTCAGGCTGGAGTAGCCGGTGCCGAAGTCGTCGATGGAGATCTGCACACCGATGCGGCTCAGCTGCTCCAGGATGCGGGCGGATTCTTCCGGGTCATACATGACCGCGCTCTCGGTCAGCTCCAGCTCCAGGAACTGCGGCGCGAGATCGGCATCGCTCAGTGCCGATTGCACGATCTCCATCAGCTGCTTCTGCCGGAACTGGCGGGCCGACAGATTCACGGCGATACGCAACGGCATCATGCCCGCCAGCTGCCACTGCCGCGCGTGGCGGCAGGCTTCGCGCAGTACCCATTCGCCGATTTCGACGATGATGCCGGTTTCCTCCGCCAGCGGAATGAAGGCATCCGGCCGCATCAGGCCGCGCTGCGGATGGCGCCAGCGGATCAGCGCTTCGACGCTCTTGGTCTGGTTGGTGGCCACTTCCACCTTGGGCTGGAAGTGCAGCTCGAATTCCTTGGCCGCCAGCGCGCGGCGCAGGCCACTTTCCAGTTCCAGCCGCTCGTGGGCGAAAGCGCTCATCTCGGCGGAGAAGAATCTGAATGTGTTCCGGCCGGCGTCCTTGGCGTGATACATGGCCGCGTCCGCACGGATCAGCAGGGTTTCGATGTCCGCGCCGTCCCGTGGGTACAGGCTGATGCCGATGCAGGGCGAGATGTGGACGTCCATCGAACTCAGGCGGAACGGCTGGCCGATGTTGACGAGCATCCGTCCGGCGATCTGTTCCGCATCCCGCGCGCCCGCAATTCCGTCGACCAGCAGCACGAACTCGTCGCCGCCCAGGCGCGCCAGCGTATCGCAGTGTCGCGTCAGGCCGCTGAGCCGGTTGGCGACTTCCTTGAGCAGTTCGTCGCCGGCGTGGTGGCCGAGCGAATCGTTGATGGACTTGAACCGATCCAGGTCGATGAGCAGCAGCGCGAACTTGTCGCCTGAAACGGCGGCGCGCTCGATCGTGTGCTTGAGATTGTTTTCGAGCAGTGCGCGATTGGCCAGGCCGGTGAGCGGATCGTGCAGGGCCAGGTGCTGCAACTGGGCATTGGCACGCTCCAGCTGCTGCGCATGACCTTTCACTTTCGATTCCAGGTGCGCGTCGTACACCATGGTGATGAGCGTGATGGCGAGCAGCCCGATCGCGGAAACCGCGGCGATCACCGCCAGCCAGCCACTGCCGTTGCTGGACCCGGCGGCAACAGCGCCGATGCAATACGATCCCGGCGCGAAGCGCGATGCCGCCATGCCGGTATAGTGCATGCCACTGATGGCCAACCCCATCGCCACCGCGGCGCACACCCGCATCAGCACCATCGTCATGGTGCGCCCATGCCGCAGATGGAACGCGAGCCATAGCGCCGCAAACGAAGCCGCCATCGCAATGCCGATCGAAGCCGCAAACAACAGCGGGTCATACGTAATCATCGGCACGATCTGCATGGCGTACATGCCGGAGTAATGCATGCTCGCCACGCCGCAGCCCATCAGGATCGCGCTCAGCGAAAGCCGCAACCAGTTGATATGAGTGCCGCTGGCAATGGCCAGCGCGAAGCCGGACGTGGCAATGGCGATCAGCAGCGACAGCAGCATGGTCGGAACGTGATACGTCAGCGCGATGGGCAGCGAGAGCGCCAGCATCCCGATGAAGTGCATCGACCAGATGCCGGTGCCCATGGCCACGCCACCGCCGAGCAACCACGCCTTCGCCGCCAGCCCACGCGAAGTGGTGACGCGCGATACCAGGTTGAGCGCCGTATAGGAAACCAGCATCGCGACCAATATCGACAGGCCGACCAGCCAAGGATCGTAAGTCCCGCGCATGAAGTGTCCGTCTCCCTTTGAGTCGGCTTCTGATTGCCTCTCCAGGCGTTCTCGGCAGCTGGCCTAGCAGCTTGAATGAATTAGGTATTTGCCGCGTTGCGTCATCCACGCCGCGGCGCCTTGTCGAGCGCAACGACTCGATTTCTGAAAGTTCTGTGACACAGGTCGAGGCAGCGAATCGAGCGGCGGCTGTCGGCGCGGTCATGAGTTGCCCGTTCTTGGGGCGGACTGCATCGCATTTCCCAGCGATACCGTCAGCCGAACCCTCAACAGCAACGGGGAGAGACTCGAAGTAGAATCGCGGCATGTCGCAACACATCGGTATCGTCGCTTGCTCTGCCGAAGGCGCAGCGCTGTGCTACAAGACGATTTGCGTGGAAGGCGCCGAGCTGCTGGGGCGGCACGCGCATCCGCAGGTCTCGTTGCACACGCATTCGCTGGCCGACTACGTGAAGTGTCTCGACCAGCACGACTGGGCCGGCGTTGGCGAGCTGATGCTCGACTCCGCGAACAAGCTGGCACGGATCGGAGCGCAGTTCCTGATCTGCCCGGACAACACCATCCACACCGCCCTGCCCTTCATCGAATCGCGGCTGCCGCTGCCCTGGCTGCACATCGCCGACGTGGTCGCTGCCCAGGCCGCCGAGCGAGGCTTCCGGCAAGTCGCCTTGACTGGCACGCGCTGGCTGGTCGAAAGCGAGGTCTATCCGCAAAAACTCCAGGCGCACGGCGTGGACTATCTGCGCCCACAGCCCGCCGAACGCGAGGAAATCAATCGCATCATCATCGATGAGCTGGTGTACGGCGTTTTCGAATCAAAGAGCATCGCGTACTTTCAGCAAGTCATCGCCCGCATGCGACAACAAGGTGCCGATGCAGTCGTGCTCGGCTGCACCGAGATTCCGCTGATCCTCAGCGACGCGAACTCCCCACTGCCCACCCTCGATTCCACACGTCTGCTGGCGCGGGCAGCGTTGCGTCGCGCCATGAGCTCGCCGGCATCGTGACACCATGATGTCGACGGCTCGTGCTTCCGCTTGCATCGATCGTGTTCAGGCCAACCCTGAACCCGGCCAGCGTTGCCCGCTGATGTTCCAGGCTGCAGCGGTCGCGAGGGAACTCTGCGTACCCGCTGCGTATTGAGACGATTGCGCCCACGAATTGCCTTCAGGATTGCAAGATTTTCCAACAATGCACCGACGCGACCTGTTCCGATCCGCCGCCCTGCTGTCCACCGCCTACCTCTCGCCCAGCCGCCTGCTAGCCGCCGAATCGCCCGGGCCAAAGCCCGGCGACTTCAGCTACGCCGCATTGAAAGGTCAGGCACGTGCGCTCGCCGGACGCGCCTATCGCCCTCCCGCCAAACTTGCGCCGCTGAACCTGCAACGGCTCAACTACGATCAGTATCAGTCCATCCGCTTCCGCGGCGAGCATGCGCTGTGGGCCAGCGAGCAGCGCGGCTTCCGCATCCAGTTCTTTCACATGGGTCGCGGCTTCAAGGAGCCGGTGCGCATGTTCGAAGTGGTGGACGGCCATGCCAGCGAGCTGAAGTACGACCCGGCCTATTTCGACTTCGGCAAGAGCGGCGTGAAGGGCAAGTCGCTGTCTCCCGATCTCGGCTTCGCCGGCTTCCGGATCCAGACGGCCACCAACTGGACTTCGGATGTCGCGGCCTACCTGGGCGCCAGCTATTTCCGCGCCGTCGGCAACGACACCCGCCAGTACGGCCTGTCGGCCCGCGGGCTGGCGATCGATACGGCGGTCGACGGCCCCGAAGAATTCCCGCGCTTTACTGCGTTCTGGTTCGAGCGCCCGCCGCCGAACGCACGCCGTGTGGTGGTGTACGGACTGCTTGATTCGCCCAGTGTCGCCGGCGCTTATCGATTCGAGATCACGCCCGGCGCAACGCAGATGATGGATGTGGACGCCGCGCTGTACCCGCGCAAGCCCATCAATCGGCTGGGTATCGCGCCGCTGACCAGCATGTTCCAGTGCGGCGAGAACGATCGCCGCATGGCGAACGACTGGCGCCCCGAAATCCACGACTCTGACGGACTGTCGATGCTCACCGGCAACGGCGAATGGATCTGGCGCCCGGTGGTCAACCCCGCGGGCGTGCGCGTCAGCTCCTACCTGGATGAAAGCCCACGCGGATTCGGCCTGCTGCAGCGTGACCGGAATTTCGAGCATTACCAGGACGACGGCGTGTTCTACGAGCGCCGTCCCAGCCTGTGGGTCGAACCGAAAACGCCGTGGGGCAAGGGCGCGATCCAGTTGGTCGAACTGCCAGCGCCGGACGAGACCTACGACAACATCGTGGCGTTCTGGAATCCTGCAGATCGGGCGCAGGCCGGCAAGGAGATGCTGTTCGGCTATCGCATGTACTGGGGCACGCAGATGCCTACGGCACCCGCGCTCGCATCCACTGTTGCGACACGCACCGGCATCGGCGGCGTGGTCGGTCAGCCACGGATGCATTTCGCCTGGAGATTCGCCATCGATTTCGCCGGCGGCGAGCTTGCGACGCTACCGCCTCGCGCCGAAGTCGAGCCAGTGATCACCGCATCGCGTGGGGTCGTCGAGATCACCTCCGCGCGACCGCTGGAGTCCATCAACGGCTATCGCGCCATGTTCGACATACGGCCGCTGGACGACAGCATCGAGCCGATCGATCTGCGGCTGTTCCTGCGTCGCAACGGCCAGCCGTTGAGCGAGACCTGGATGTACCAGTGGACGCCGCCGAGCCCGCGCGAACGCCAGCTCGCCCTACAGCAGGCCGGCGCACAGACGGAGTAAGAATCCAGCTGTCGTATGCGCGCTGGCATCTCGCCAGCGCGCTGGCTTCAGCAAAATCCCCGTTTGCTCCGCTACCGATCCGGCGTGACCCGGGCAAGCTCGCCCGCGCGATCCCGGCCTCGATATCGGAACCAGTACACGGCAGTAAGGCACGCCAGGAACGGCAAACCGAACAACAGCGTCATGCGGAATGCTGATGTGAAGGCGGTGGTCACAAGTACGGCCGCCATCAGTCCGGCGCCCAGCCAGGTTGTCGCCGGATAACCGTACATGCGAAAACTCAGCGCCGAACCCGCTGCCTGCGCATGCGCTCTCCTGAAGAAATAGTGCGTCACGAAAATCATCATCCAGGTGAACATCGCGCCGAACACGGAAACCGACAGCATCAGGATGAACGCCCGCTCCGGTGAAACCACGCTCACGAGCGTGGCCAGTGCAATGCCGGCAGTCGACAACAGCAACGCATTCAACGGAACGCCGCGACGGCTGAGAACTCCGAAGCGGCGCGGCGCATGTCCGGCACGCGACAGGCTGAACATCATGCGTGTCGTGATGTAGAGCTGACTGTTCATCGCCGACAGCGCCGCCACCAAGATAACGAAATTGATCACACCGGCGGCGGCAGGCACACGCACGGCCTGCATGACCTTCACGAACGGACTCTCGTCGGCACCCGCAGCGGTCCAGGGCACGATGGCCAGCATCAACGCCAGCGTCAGCAGATAGAACAGGATCAACCGCAGCACCGTCGCCCGGAACGCCTGCTTGACCGCCTGTTCGGGCTGCGCCGCCTCGCCGGCGGCGACGGCGATCATCTCGATGCTCAGATAACTGAAGATCGCTACGATGACCGCGACCCAGGCACCCCAGAAGCCCTTGGGAAAGAAACCGCCATGCGCGGTGTAGTTGTCAAAGCCGATACTCTCGGCCGGCACGTGAGCCGGCGCGCCGAACACCACGTAAACGCCAAGCAATATGAATGCGACGATGGCCGCGACCTTGATGAACGAGAACCAGTACTCGACGGCTCCGAATACATTGACGCTGATGGCGTTGACCAGGATCAGCAAGGTCGAGAACGTGGCAATCCAGTACCAGCCGGGAACCGCGGGGAACCAGTACTTCATATACAACGCCACCGCGGTCACTTCGGTGCCCACTGCAAGCACGATGCAGGTCCAGTACGAATAGCGCACCAGGAAGCCGGCCAACGGACCGATGTAGTGCTCGGCATAGGCGCCGAAAGAACCGGACGTCGGATGCGCGATGGTCATCTCGGCCAGGCATCCCATCAACAACAAGGCGATCACCGCGCCGATGGCGTAGCTCACCAGCACCGCCGGTCCGGCAAGACTGATCGCAAAACCACTGCCGAGGAACAGTCCGGTGCCGATCGCACCGCCGATGGCGATCATCGACAGCTTGCGCGCGCTCAAGCTGCGCCGCAGCCCCTGTTCGCGCTCGACGATGTTCTGGAAACTTCCACCCGACGACGGCTGCATCGACGCCCCTGCGAAACATGGAACGTTGTTGTTCGAGGTCGCGGATTGTAGTGGACGGCAGCGCTTGCCGCCCCTTGAGCGGCACTTCCAGCCGGCGACGCGGCGCTCCGCTGTGGCGTGCTGCTCGACGGCCACGCCACGAGGGACGAAGGCCGGAAGGCAAATCAACAAGCCGTATTGCCCTGGAATGCGCGCCGAGATCTGAAACGGCGTCAGATCCGGCAGTAGATCTCCTGCATGCCGCTGTCGTTCGGGTTGTAGTTCGGATCGTCGGGCGTGAAGGTCTCGTCCAGTATGACCGGGCTCACGATCTTGTCGACCGACCAGAGCTTGCCGAACCCGAGCCCGCCCGACGCACTGCCGCCGCGAACCTGGATCGCCCGCAGCGACTCCGTGCCACGCGTAGATACGCCGTAGCAGTACGGCGCCACCACACGCTGCTTCCCGTCATACTGGAACGCCAGCAGCGCCCGCCTGCGGATGGCCTCGCAGTAGATGTTCGGAACGGACCTACCGCGCGCGGAAATCTTCATGGCCAGTGCCCTCGCCTTGCCACGCCAGCATGCACTGTACAGTGCATCCGACGTCGGAGTGACGCGCGAAAAAAAACGATTGAGGCCTGTCGCGCCATCGCCTGCCGCGCGGCGCGGCGATTCGCCGACTATTCTCCCGGGGTATCCCGCGCAAACCACCGCTCGCGCTTTCCTTCTTCTTCGTGCACGTGACGTGTCACGCCAAGCAGATCGCTGCGCGAGACGATACCGATGAGCCGCGGGGACTCGCTGGACTCGATCACCGGCAATCGCTCCACGCCGAGCGCCGCCATGCGGGCTGCAACCGAGCGGCAGTTTTCCGTCGACAGCGCGAATTCCAGTCGGCCGGCCGGAAGCACCGACTCCACCGTCTTGTCGGCATCGGCACGCATCAGCAACGCACGATCGACCAGCCCGCGAACCTCGCCGTCGACCACGACGGGATAGGCACGATGCGTCTGAGCGGCGCCGAAGTAACCGGACAGTGCGTCGCCGACAGTCATGCTGCCCTCGATCGCTATCACCGTCCGGGTCATGACCTCATCGACATAATGCTGCTCGAGCGGGTCGACACCATATTCACGGAAGACATGACGGCCTCGCCGCGCGATCTTCTCCGTGAGAATGGAGCGCGGCATCACGACAACGGTAAAGCCGTAGGCAACGGCGCACGCAAGTAGCGTCGGCAGCAACGCATTGACGTCATGTGTGAGGCCGAACGCAAACACGACCGCAGTCATCGGCGCACGCATCGTGCCGCCAAGCGTGGCAGCCATGCACACCAGCGCCCAGAGGCGCGGATCGCCGCCCGGCATGTACGGGCCGATGAGGCACCCGAGGCCCGCACCAATCATCAACAGCGGCGCCAGCACGCCGCCGGAAGTCCCGGAGGCAAGCGCGACCATCCACATGATCAGCTTGGCAGCGAGCAAACCGGCGACCACCGACAACGCCAGGTGGTTCGACAGCAAATCGCCGATGACGTCGTAGCCCACACCCAGCGCGCGCGGCTCGAAGAAGCCGCCGATACCCACCACCAGGCCGCCCAGCGCCGGCCACCACATCCAGTGCATCGGCAGTTTTGCGAACAGGTCTTCGACCCGATACAGACCAGCCGTCATAAGGGCTGAAAGCGCGCCGCTCGCCAGTCCCGCCAGAACGCACGAACCGAGCGCGGCCAGGTGCGGCACCGCCGTCTCCAGCGGGAACAACGGACCGTCCGCAATACACAGCGGACGCAGGAAAGCAGCCACCGAGCAAGCCAGGGCGACCGGCAACAGGCTTCTGGGGCGCAGCTCGAACAGCAACAGTTCGACCGCCAGCAGCACTGCGGCCAGCGGCGTGCCGAAAACGGCGGTCATGCCAGCGGTGGCGCCTGCCACCAGCAGCGCCTTGCGTTCAGCGGAAGTCAGATGGAATGCCTGGGCCAGCAACGATGCCGAAGCGCCGCCCGTCATGATGATGGGGCCTTCCGCGCCGAACGGCCCACCGCTACCGATCACGATGGCCGAGGACAGCGGCTTCAACGCGGCAATCTTGGGCGACATGCGGCTCTTGCCGTAGAGAATCGCCTCGAGCGCTTCCGGGATGCCGTGCCCGCGGATCTTCTCGCTGCCGTAGCGGCACATCAGCCCGACGATGAGCCCGCCGAGCGCCGGCACGACGATGACCCACAGCCCCAGGTGATGCGCCGCCGGCGAGCGGTCCGCCAGCGACAGGCTCTGGAAATAGAACAGGTTGGTGAACAACCGGATGCCCGCGAGCAGCAGCCAGGCACTGGCCGTGCTGAGCACCCCGATGACCAGCGCAAACAGGGAAAGACGGATCAGCCGCTGATCGAAGGCAAAGTCGCGCTTGTGCACCAGTCATCTCTAACGTGATGAATTCGAAGGGCGGAGTCTACCGCACCCCCGACCATCGCAGTTCAGACGGCGCCCGCAGCTTTCTGGCGCCGGCGCAGCGAGGGGCTTGCCGCAAGCAAGCCCCTCTTCGATGCCGTGCGCCCGAATCCTTACTTGCGCGGAATGATGGGCAACAGCACGTACGATGGGTACTTGGCGTCGTGATAGATCGTCTGTGATGCCTTCTGCATCCGCACGCCGGTGGCCGGGTCCTCACCGGTATTCAGGTTGCGATCGAAGCGCGGGAAGTTGCTGCTGGTGATCTCCACGCGAATGCGATGGCCGGGCAGGAACACATTGCTGCTGGCCCACATGTCGACGTCGTATGCGTAGACCTTGCCGGCGTCCAGCAACGTGGCCGGCTTGTCGTTGCCAGCGCGGTAGCGCGCACGCAGGATGCCGTCCTGGATGTTCTGCGCCATGCCGTCCGGATGCACATCGATCAGTCGCACCACCCAGTCGGTGTCCTTGGCGCTGGTCGCCGCGTAGAGCTTGGCCTTGATCGGGCCCGTGACCTCCACCGCCTGCGTCAGCACCGGCGTGGTGTAGGTCAGCACGTCATTGCGCTTTTCGATCTCGCGATGATCGTGGGTGCCCGAGGGAACCGAACTGCAGCAGACGTTGCCGCCCAGGGTCTTCACCGGATCGGCCGGATCGTAAACGTACTGGTCGGTCGGCTCGTTGCTGGGCGGCTGCGTGGAAAGCACGCCGTCGCCCGCCGCGCTGTTGGCCTTGCCGCTGCTGTGGACGTAGTACTTGGTGTACTGGGTGCGCGCCAACGGCCATTCGTTCTCGTTGCGCCACTTGTTGTCGCCCATCACGAAGATGCTGACCGGCGCGGCCTTGTCCATGCCGTTGTCGATGCCCAGCAGCCACTTGTCGTGCCAGGCCTGGTAGATCTTGCTGGTGTCGACGTTGGCCTCGGGACCGAAATCGACGCTGCCGCCGCCATCGCGCTTACCCAGGTACTTGTTGTGGGTCCAGGGCCCGATGATCAGGCGCTTGTGCTTGTTGCCTGCCTTGACGATGTTGACCTGATCGTCGATCGCGCCGCGCAGGAAGATATCGAACCAGCCTGCCACCACCAGCAGCGGCGCCTTGATCTTGTGCGCGTCCTTTTCGAAGCTGATGTTCTTCCAGTAAGGATCGTTCTGCAGCGGATGCTTGAGCCAGTCGCGATAGTGCTCGGCGGCATGGCCCATGGTGGCGTCCGCCTCGATCACGGGCAGATGATCGTATTTGACGGCGCCGACGTTCTGGCCGCTGTTGCCATAGACCACGCCCGCGCCCCACGGCAACGCAAAGCCGAGATGGAAGGCGCCATCGACATAGGTCCAGCCCTGATGGATCGCCGTGCTGGTCACGTCCGCCGCCATCGACACCAGGTGGGGATTGCCGCGCGTTGCCTGGCTGACCTGGGTGTATCCGAGATAGGAGCCGCCCAGCGTGCCGAGCTTGCCGTTGCTCCACGGCTGCTTGACGATCCATTCGTCGGTGTCGTAACCGTCGTCGGCTTCGTGACGATAAGCGTAGTAAGGCGCTTCCTTGGAAAGATAGCGTCCACGCACGTCCATCATGACGACGGCGTAACCATAGGTCGCATAGCGCTTCGCATTGGCGATGTCGTCCGGCGAACGCATGTTGTATGGCGTGCGCACCAGGATGGTCGGGAACTTGCCCTCGGCCTCCGGACGGTACACATCCGCCGTCAATCCCACGCCGTCGCGCATCGGCACGCGCACGGCATTCTCAACTTTGGCTTGGTACTTGGGCGTGGACAGCTTGGACGCATCCCAATGCGGGAAGGTCGAAACGGCTTCGGCCTTTGCGGGCGCATCGGCCATTGCCGGCGCCTGAACGCCAGCCAGCCCGGCACCGATCAACGCAGAACACAGCAGCGTTTGCGCCAGCCGTGGCGTGCGCTTTCTTGAACCAGATGGGTGCATGCTTCCTCCGATTGCCTGCGGGTGGATGGCGATTCTTTGTGATCCGGGCAGCCCGTTCGTGCATCGGCAGCCACCAGGCACGGCATATGTGCAATGCCGACAACGACTCGCCGCGTGCCACAGGGGGGCTGTTCTGAATTACTTGCGATGTTAAGGTTCGCTACCGGCCCGACACCAATCTTTTCATGGGGACTTACGATGCGGTTTGCTCATAGCTCAAAACACCGGAATGCATCGCTGGCGCACGCCTGCCTGATCGCCGGCCTGGTGTTGACCGTCAGCCTGCCCGCCCAGGCCGCGCAGCCGGTCAAGCCCGGGCATCATTTCTCGTTTGCCGGCAAGCGCCCGACCTTCAAGGAAGCGCTGGTCAAACCCGAAGTCGTGGTCTCCTCGGTGGACAGCGAGGGCCGCTTCAGCCTCAGCGAAGAACTGTGGGATCCCAAGTTCCGCGTGCCGGCGCACTACCACAAGGGCCACGCCGAAACGTTCTATGTCGTGTCCGGCCAGGTCGAGTGGACCGTCGGCGGCCAGACGCAGAAGCTGGGACCCGGCGATCTGGTGCACATCCCGGCGAACACCGTGCACAGCGTCAAGGTGGTGGGCAACGAACCGATGCGCACCCTGATGGTGTCGCAGCCGGGCGGCTTCGAAGAGCACATGTGGCTGCAGGAAAGTCTGACGCCGACGCAACTGAAGGATCCGAAGATCCAGAAGCAGCTGGCCCTGCTGCAGGACTTCCACATGCCGGATGCGAAGTCGCCACTGCCTCCGCAGCCGGTCGAGTATTTTTCGTTCGCCGGCAAGCGCCCCTCGTATCCCGATGACGGCACTTCGGATGTGGCGCTGTCCTCCACGAACAGCAGCGGCCGTCTCAACATCCAGGACGAACTGTGGAAGGTGGGCTTCACCGCCATACCGCACTTCCACAAGACGCACGCCGAGACCTTCTACATTCTCGACGGCCGCGTCGAATGGACCGTCGGCGGCGAAACGCATGTGTTGTCGCGCGGCGATGCCGTGCACATTCCGGCCAACACCGTGCACAGCGTCAAAGCGCTGGGCGACAAGCCGCTGCACACGCTGATGTTCTATCACGCCAGCGGCTACGACCATCACCTGGAAGGCCAGTCGCTGTACTCGGAAAAGGAATCGCAGGATCCGGCCGTCCGCAAACTGCTGCGCCAGCTGAGCGACTTCAATCCCGTCGAGGATTGAGCTCGCCGCCCCTCATTCGGCTCACGAGAAAACCAATGAAACGCACCGCGCCTGTCACCGCTCTGGCACTCGCCCTGACCTGCATCCTCGCTTCGGGCTGCACCTCGACCTCGCAAGTCGCGCAACCAACGACGCCGGCCATTCCCAATCTGGCCGGCAAGATCCTGACGGTCCGCGGCCCGATCGATCCGGCGCAGGCCGGGCAGACGCTCATGCACGAGCACATCTTCATCCACTTCAAGACGCCGACCACGGCCGCGGGTGAATTCGATCAGATGAGCGAGCAGCAGAAAAAGCTTTCGCAGCAGGCCCTGGCGCGTGCGCCGAAGGACTGGGTGGACGGCGGCCACGATCCGGACTGGGCCAAGGGCTTTCCGCCAGGCTGGAACACGCTGGAGGACTTCGATACCCAGCTGTCGGAGATCCTGGAATTCAAGAAGGCCGGCGGCGGCACCATCGTCGATGTCTCCAACTTCGGCCTGAGCCGCGATCCGCAACGGCTGAAGCGCGTCTCCGAGGCCTCGGGCCTGAACGTCGTCATGGGCGCCGGCTGGTATCAGAAGATGTTCCACCCGCGCGACATGAGCGTGCGCACGGTCGAAGAGCTGACGGACATCATCGTGCACGACATCACGGTGGGCGCGCAGGGAACCAACCTGCGCTCGGGCATCATCGGTGAGATCGGCGTGGAAGGCCGGCCGCTCACGGACAACGAAATCAAGAGCACCCGGGCCAGCGCGCGCGCCAGCGTCCTGACCGGCGCCCCGATGTCGTTCCACATGGGCGGCGGCACCCCGGAAGAAAAGCAGCGCATCCTGGATATCGTCGAAGCCGAAGGTGTCGACCTGAACCACGTGGTGATGGGCCACAATGGCACCGGCAACGTGGAGCAGATGAAGCGCATCACCGATCGCGGCGCCTATATCGAGTTCGACTTCATGGGCATGGGCGCGCAAGCCGTGACTCCGCAGGCCACCGAGCGGCTGGCGCAGAGCATCGCTACGCTGGTGAACGCCGGGCTGACCGACCGTATCCTGGTGGGCCACGATGTCTGCACGCAGATGCAACTGAAGAAGAACGGCGGCGGCGGCTTCGGCTACATTTCCAACTCGCTGCTGCCGGCGCTCAAGGCGAAGGGCGTGAGCGACGAGGCCATCCGCAGGATCATGATCGACAACCCTCGTCGTGTGCTGACCTTCGTGGCGCCGCGGCCGTTGCCGAACAAGTGATCTGCTGCCGAACCGGTTCCCCGCGGAGTCCGATGCAGCGCCAACCACCGTGGTTTCACGGTACGAATGGAGGAACAGGAGACGATGAGATCCAAGCTGATGTTGCTGGCGGCAATCGCACTGGCGCCGCTGTGCGTAGGAGCGCAGGAGCTCGCCCACGAAAAAGCGGTTGGCAACCTGGAGGTCGTGGCGACCTTCAACGGCCCGATGCCGACTGGCGTGGCCGTCTCCAACGACGGGCGCGTCTTCGTGAATTTCCCGCGCTGGGGCGATGAGAAGACGCACCCGGATTTCTTCACCGTCGGCGAAGTGAAGAACGGCAAGACCGTCCCCTACCCGAGCGCCGAGATGAACAAGGGCGATCCGAATCGCGCCGCCCAGACGCTGCTCGCCGCTCAGACGGTGGTGGTGGACCCCACCGGCAAGCGGCTGTGGATCGTCGATACCGGCAACGGTTTCGGCGATCTGCGTGAAGGCGGGCCGAAGCTGGTGGCGGTCGACCTGGCCAGCAACAAGGTGGTCAAGACCATCCCGATTCCGCTGAGCGTGGCCGTGCCCGGCACTTACCTGAACGATGTCCGTTTCGACCTCGAACGCGGTCCGCAAGGCACGGCGTTCATCACCGATTCCGGCACCACCGGCATCATCATCGTCGACATTGCGAGCGGCAAGAGCTGGCGTCGCCTGCAGAACCATGCAACGACCCAGCCGGAGCCGGCGTATATGCCGGTGTACGAAGGCCAGGTCCTGTATCGCGACGGCAAGCGCTTCCAGATCGGCTCCGACGGCATCGCGCTCAGCCCCGATGCGAAATGGCTCTATTACTCGGTGCTCAGCGGCCGGCATCTGTTCCGGGTCAGCGTGGACGCACTGGCCGATCCGCAGAAGAGCGACGCAGAGATCGCCAGGACCATCGAGGACCTTGGCGAGAAAGGCGGCTCGGCCGACGGCCTCGAAGCGGATGCCGAGGGACGCATCTACATCACCGATTTCGAGAACAACTCGATTCACCGCCGCAAGGTGGACGGCACGCTCGAAACGCTGGTGAGCGATCCGCGCCTGCTGTGGCCGGATACCCTGGCCCTGGCAGCCAACGGCTTCATGTACGTCACCGCAAATCAGATCGGCCGGCAGGCCCGCTTCCAGGGCAAGGATCTGCGGCAGAAGCCGTATGTCGTGTTCCGCTTCAAGGTGGACGGCAAGCGGATCAGTCAGTAGTCAGCGCGCATCCCCTGCGCACGCTCTTCGCTGCGGCGCCCAAGACTCATTTTTTCCTGGGCGCGCGCAGCGGCCCCTCTACGTCGAAGCGATAACCCAGCCGGCATCGACCGATGCCACAGTGGCATCGGCCGGTGCAAACCAGCGAGGTACACTCTGGACGAACAGGCTCCATATCCTTCAGCGGATCGACCCGACGTAGAACGATGACCTCGCATTCCTCGTTGCCTCCCGCCTCCCCGCAGCTGATCGAGCAGACGTACCGCAAGGTGCTGTGGCGGCTGTTGCCGTTCCTGATGCTCTGCTACGTCTTCAACTTCATTGAGCGCACCAACATCGGCATCGCCAAGCTCCAGTTCATGGAGGATCTGCAGCTGCCCGAGACGGTGTACGGCTGGGCCGTGAGCATTTTCTTCATCGGCTACGTGATGTTCGAAGTGCCGAGCAACCTGATGCTCAATCGCGTCGGCGCGCGTGCCACGCTGCTGCGGATCATGGTGCTGTGGGGACTGGTGTCGGCCGGCATGGCGCTGGTCACGAGCCCCACATCACTTTATGTCGCTCGCTTTCTGCTCGGCGCGGCCGAAGCCGGATTCGTTCCCGGCGTGTTCCTGTACCTGACGTACTGGTTTCCGGCGAACCGTCGCGCACGCATCACCTCGCTCTTCTATCTGGCGCTGCCTCTGTCGGTGCTGATCGGCAGTCCGCTCGCCGGCTGGATCATGAAGACGTTCGACGGCTACGGTGGCCTGCACGGGTGGCAATGGCTGTTCCTGCTGGAAGGCATCCCGTCCGTTCTACTGGGCATCGCTGCGTTCTGCTATCTGCAGGACAAGCCGGAGCGTGCGCATTGGCTCACGGCGGATGAAAAGAATGTCATCGCCGGCGCCCTGGCCTCTGAAGAGCGGCGCAAAGGGCACGGCCATGCGGGCGGACTCGCACAGGTGCTGAGAGATCCGCGCATCTACCTGCTCGGCCTGGTGTCGTTCGCGAGCTATTCCGTCTCGAACATGAACAACTACTGGGCGCCGACACTGATCCGCAACTCAGGCGTGGAAGACGTTTTCCTGGTCGGTCTGCTCGGCGCGTTGCCGCCGATCCTGGGTGCGGCCGTGATGGTGCTGAACAGCCGTCACTCCGATCGCACGCTCGAACGCCGCTGGCATGCGGCCCTGCCGCTGATGCTGGCTGGCGTCGCCATCGGATTGCTGCCCACTTTCCGGGACAACACGCTGATGTCGATCGTCCTCATCGGCCTGCTGGCAGGAGGTCACTACGCAACGCTTGCGGTTTTCTGGACCATTCCGTCGGATTACTTGCCTAAATCCGCGGCCGCGGCCGGCATCGCGTTCGTCAGCACTATCGGCGCGCTCGGTGCGTTCGTGGCTCCGAACGTGCTCACCTGGACGCAGAAGCTCACGGGAAGCAGTTCGCTGGGGTTCTATCTGACGTCCGGATTCATCATCGCCGGCAGCATCACGCTGCTGATTGCGATGCCAGCCCGATTGCTGGCGGAACGCAAGTCCGAGGGCGGCGCGGTTGCCGGCAGAGCACAAGCTGTAACCGGCGAGACCGCAGCCGCCAAATGAACATCGAGGCCTGAAGCGCCTTCAGGCCAGGATCTCCGAGACCTCCTTGTTGGTGTTGTTGCTGTTGACACCCCACGACGGCCTCTCCACGCCAAACAGGCGCAGGGCCGTGTAGCCGACACGCGTCGTGGCCGTCTCAGCCAAGTCGATGTGATAGCCGCTCTTGACCTTGCCGCCCGCGCGGCCGGCCGTGAACATCGGAATACCGTCGAGGCTGTGCGTGCGCGCATAGCCGTGGTCGGTGGTTGCGTAGATGAATACGTTGTCGAGCAGCGTGCCATCGCCTTCCTTGACCTTGGTGAAGGCATCGACGAAGTACGCCCACGACTCCAGCGCCCGACGCGTGAACCACGAAGCGGTCGGCTGGTAACCCAACGCCATGTCCACCGGCTCTTCGTGCGTGGTGGTGTGGTGAGGCTTCTCGTAGCCCGGCTTGATGGCCGAAGAACTGGCATTGGTGTAGGCCATGTTGAAGACGCGCGTCTGATCGCACGCCAGCGCCATCACCAGCAGATCGGTCATCATGCGATGGCGTACTGCAATGGCCTCGGCCTCCTGACCCATTGCCGGGTCCACCTTGATCTCGCCAGGGCGCTGACAGGCGGCGATCGGCTCGGGCTTCTGCAGGCGCTGATCGAACTGCTGCTCCAGGTGACGCAAGCCGGTGAAGTACTGGTCCAGGCGCTGCTTGTCCTCGGCGCCGACCTGCTTCATCAGAGAGTTGGTCTGATCCTTCACGCCCGACAGCACGCTCTTGCGCACCATCACGCGCGGATCCGGCTTGAACTCCTTCGCATTCGGATCCGGGAAGTCCGGGCCGAACAGGCGGGTGTAGAACTGCAGC
>Ga0182738_1001370_pt1 | contig 30677 bp, 24 predicted proteins | sample eDN5th30CBELigMG_FD_128876 | JGI IMG/M metagenome (GOLD analysis project Ga0182738, IMG submission 128876) | Enriched Miracle-Growth compost microbial communities from Emeryville, California, USA - eDNA 5th pass 30_C BE-Lig MG (version 2)... ...
ACCCTCACCTGACCCGCGGGGACATCGAGCTTCACGCTGACGACCTTCCAGGGAGCAACCAGCCCCAGCACCTGCTGATAGAACTCAGTCTCCTGCATCGACGGATACTCCTGCCAAAAACATCCGTTCTACCGACCCCCGGAAAAATTCTCACCCACGCAAATGTCCGATGGACCGGAATTTCCAGGTCAATGTCTCGCAGTGCCAGTTCGTTTCCAAACTGCCTGGTGAGGCCCTGAGTTTGAATCACTGCTGGAGTCATTGAGGAATCTCCTTGAGCACTTTGTTGACGACGCTTTGAATCTGACCGTTGTTGAGACCCAATTGCCGGGCCCGGACGATGGCAGCCTGAACGACAGGTTCGAGTTCACTCTGCCGCTGGGAGATGCTGCTACGGTTCGTCTGCGGCAGAATCATCATTCCTTTTCCGCGAACCCGTTCGACGATGCCGTCTGCTTCGAGCCGGGCATAGGCCTTGGAAATCGTCATCGGATTTACACCCAACCCGACCGCCATCTGCCGGACGCTGGGAAGCATCTCCCCTGGTTGAAGCTGCTTCCCGGCGAGCAGAGCCAGGACCTGATCGATGATCTGCCGGAAGATGGGAACTCCGGAGGAGGGATGGATTTCGAATAGTGAAGGTTGGATCGTCATTCGTACTGTCTTGTGTGTATTGCTACACTAATACACATGTGGCGTGAGAGAAGTCAAGAATGAATCTGCTTGAACAGCAAATGGCGAGCTCGAGGTGACTTCCTGTTTCTATTACCGTGCGGAGAAATCGTCGGCGCTGTTCATCTATCGGGAAACAGGGGACTTTGCAGATTTCGCTGGAGAAAAGGGCGGCCCGACGACGCGCGTGGGGAACCACGATGTCCTGAGCACCAGGATGCCAGCCAGCGTCGGACCGGTGCGGCCATCAGTCTCTTCGGGAAAAGAACCGCAGGTGACCATTTCACAACAAGGACAGGTCAGCCGATGCTGTTGATATTCGATGACGACCGGTTTGATCTCGACATCCCAGACCTGTTGCCGGAGGGGGGAAGAATCACTTCCACTGAGGCTCTCTCCACAACGACGATACGTAATGGGCTTGCAGGGAATGACGGCCCGGCTGCCCAGGACTGAATTCGCCACCCTTGCAGATCTTCGCCTCCTCCTGGTCTGACCGCTGTCTCGAATGGTCAGAGAAGCATGGCTACCATTGAATCTCTTCCCCGGGACAGGTCTCGGCCTTGAGCACCCATTCCATCTGGCGAATGGCATCGTCATGGTCAGTCTGCCGATTGGCGGCGGAGCAGTCGCGCGGCACCCGCACCCGATAATCCCGCATATAGGCATCGTTGGCGGTAAACAGCACGCAGATATTCGTGGCGATTCCGGTCAGAATGACTGATCGGCAGCTGAGATGCTGCAGCAGCACATCCAGCGTTGTGGAATAGAACCCGGAGTGCTTGGGCTTCAGCACAAAAAAGTCATCGCTGTCCGGACGCAGCAGCTGGACGATTTCCCGGCCGTTGCTTTCAGGGCGTTCGCAATGGGCCACCTGGGATTTCCAGTCTGACTGCCAGCGGCCAAAGTTGTCATTGACATAAATGACCGGCGCACCCGCCTGTTGAGCCGATGTTTTCAGCTGCTGGATTTTCTTCGCCATCGGCAGCGCAGACTGCAGAAGCTCATCCGCCTGCGGAAAATCGAGATCGTTGATGACGTCGATCAACAGCAAGGCCGTGCCGGTCGGGTTCCTGTACTGCGCGCGTTTCACAACAGATCTCCCTGAATCGACAGGCAGGAGGATCGAAGATTTGCTTTTCTTCGATCCTCCTGCATCCAGGCTGTCTGTCAAGGAGTCGCACCGGGCCGATTTACAAGACTGGAGCGCTTCACTCCCGCATGGGCTGCGTTCCGCCACGCGGTGAGTTGCGTTTCATCAAGTGAAACACGTGCTGCACGGGCCCAGACGAGAGCAACCTGCTCTCATCGGCAGATCAGCTGTGCTTGCCCCCCATGGCAGGATCACTGGTTCCCCAGTGCCCGCTTTCCACCCGTCCGGCGTAACATTTTTCAAACTGCGGATCGGCCTGCAGGGCAACGCGGATGTCGTACCAGCCGGCACTCTGCTCCACGTTCATCGGCAGCCGCTGCTTCTCGCCCGGCTTCAGAGTGCACTGCAGAGCGGCATTTCCATAAGCCTGATCTTTTACAACTACCGCAGCCGATGCTGACGGGTCGTGGTTTTCGATCACCACATCCACCTGTTTGCAGGGGGTCGCGGTCTGCGCGCCGGCCTGAAGATTCGCATCCAGAGAGATGCTGACTTTCGGCTCGTCGGCACTGCCATGGAATTCCCGGAAGAAGCCGTTCGGGCCGTAAACCCGAAATGCATACCGGCCCTGCTCGAAGTCTTTCAGCGGCCAGGCTCCTTCTACGAAACTGCCAGGTTTGACGGCATAGTTTCGCGCGGTGAGCCCTGCGGCCGTCTGGGCATAGACCAGAAAGGGGGCTCCGGCCGAACGGTCTCCAAACAGATCCTGCCGGGCTTCGAACCGGATCACAAAGTTTTTGCGATCCTGATCCAGCTGACCATCGACCGTCAGCTCATAAGGAAGCGGGCAGGAAGGCTTCGTGCCGGGTTCCTGCTGTGGCAGAGCCGGATGTGACGGGTTGTTCCGCAGCTGTTTGAGTTCCTCATCAGACAGGGCGTGAAACCCGGTGGGAAGTCCTTTGAAGCGGGCATTAAAGATCTGTTCAATGAACGGATCGCGTTCCACGAATTCCGTCACGCCCACGGTCAAATCGACTGCAGGGCGAAATGCCGAGGTGAGATCGCCGCAGACGGTGCGTCGCCAGTCGGTGATGTTGGGTTCCCGAACCTGCTGCCCGGATTTATGGGATGCAAATTTTTCGAGGAACTGGATCACAGACGTGTGATCGAAAACCTGCGAGCAGACGGCCCCGCCCCGCGTCCATGGCGAGGCAATCACCATCGGCACACGAAAGCCGAGTCCCAGGGAGTTGGAGCGCAGGGCGGAATTCGGTTTGTATTTCCGGTCCTGTTCCACTTCCAGATAATCCAGAGAGGTCTCCAGTCCGGGTGAGGTCAGACCGGTCTGCGGGTCGTGTGGATGCGGGGCCTGAAACGGCGGCACATGGTCGTAATAGCCGTCGTTTTCATCATAGGTCAGAATGAAGATCGTCTTCTTCCAGACGTCCGGGTTGCCGGTCAGAATGTTCAGCACTTCCGACAGATACCATTGCCCGAACCAGGCATAGCTGGGGTGATCGGAAAAGCTGCCGGCAGGCACCAGCCAGGAAACGGTCGGCAGCGTTCCGTTCTGCACATCCTGACGGAACTGATGCAGCACATCTCCCTTCGGCACTTTGAGCTGCCGCTGCTCGTCTCCATCCTGATAGACCATGTCTTCCAGTTCACGATAGAACGAGTCTCCGTGATTGGTCACGAACGCCCGCTGATGCAGGTTCTTTTCCCGGGGAGAGAGCTTGTTGAAGTTTTCTTCTGAAAACTCCTGAGCTTCTTTCTGAAGGCGGGCCAGGCTCTCCTGCAGGCTGGCCAGACGTTTGCTGAACTTTGCCTTTTCCTCGCCGGTCAGCTTCGGCAGCTGTTTCGAAATCGCGGCCACTTCTCCGGCCACCGACTTCATGCTCTGGGCAATCAGTTCCCGATGTTTGGGATGAAAGCGGACATTGTACTGGGTGAACCATTCAATCGGACTGCAGCCGAAGTTGCCCAGCCAGGAGCCGGCCTGACCTTTGAGTCCGGTCGGAACCGTCAGTTCATTCTGATAGATCTTCCAGGATACCTGATGATCTTCCAGGCGTTCCGGGAAGGTTCCCCAGTCGGCCCAGTGCTCGTACCGGCAATCTTCATTGCGGACAACTGCCTGTGCTTCAGGGGTCTGAGCCCGGCGACTGGTGCCGGTCCACAGATGCAGGCGGTTGGGCGTGGTGCCGGTCAGCGTCGAACAGAAATGCTGATCGCAAACCGTAAAGGCATCGGCCAGGGCATAATAAAATGGAATGTCTTCCCGGGTATAATACCCCATCGTCAGGGGCATCTCTGCATAATCATGATTGGAAGAGCGCTTCACCTGCAGCCAGCGGTCATGCAGCCCTTTATTCGTGGCATCGGTCTGGTCGGCCCAGCCATGAGGCAGGCAGCCCATCCAGGTGGTTTTGGTGTCCTTGATGTCGAGATGAAACGGAGCGTATCTGTCTCCTTTCACGTCCGTCTGAACCCAGACCGGGTTTCCATCAGGCAGCGGGATGGCACGGCGGTCATTGAATCCCCTGACTCCCCGCAACGTGCCAAAGGCATGATCGAAGGAGCGGTTCTCCTGCATCAGGATCACCACATGTTCCGCATCCAGAAAACTGGTGCCCGGTGCCGGTTCAATGGCAACCGCCCGCTGAATGGATGACAGCAGCCCTCCCTGAATTCCGGCGGCTCCTGCAATCAGTGCGAGGTCCTGCAAAAACTGACGCCGTGTCTGCATGGTGTGCGCTTTCTGTTGAAAACCGGAAGGGATCAGGGAACCGCCTGCCTGAACAGGCTGCACTCACTTCGACAGACGCCAGAGTGAAAAGGCCTGGACCGTTTCGTGAACTCAGGATGTGAACCAGACACCGATCAGCAAAACAAAAGGCCGCTCTGGGCGAGGACAACCAATCCTCATGTCTCTGCTTCGGTGATCACTGCAGATTAACTCATGGCCCGCTTCAGTTCATTCGAGTTTGATGAATTCGAAATGAGAAGGGCGCAGGAATTTGCAGGGACCAGTCCGAGGTTTGCCTGCAGAGAGAACCGGCCGGGAACGTGTTACGCTTCCCGGAAATACGCGGGAAGCCTGTCGGAAAAGAACACTCCGTGAAATTGGTGCCGGTTCGGGTTTGCACCGCAGCAGATGGATGCCGTGCCAACTGCCCGCCTGCTGGAATGAAACTCCCTCCAGCGATCTGCAGAGTTCCTCGGCCTGCACATTCAGAAAACATTCAGAATTGCGAAGTGTTGTGAAGAGTCTTACCAGAAAATAACGGCATCATGACCATGCAGCCGGCAGGGAGGCCGCAGCACGAAGGGTTTTATTTGGGCAGCCAGACCCGAATCAGTGAGACCAGTTTTTCGACATCCAGCGGCTTGGCCATGTAGTCATTGGCACCTGCGGAAATCGCCTGTTCCTGATCGTCCTTCATCGCTTTGGCCGTGAGCATGATGATCGGCAGGCTTCGCAGCTTGTCGATTTTTCGAATCTCGCGCGTGGCGGTCAGGCCGTCCATCTCCGGCATCATCACATCCATCAGCACCAGCTCCGCACACGGGCCTTCTCCCTGCAGGGCTTTGTTCAGCACGTTCAGAGCCTCGCGGCCATTGCGGGCGAGCAGAATTTTCGCCCCCTGCGGTTCGAGAATGCTGGTCAAGGCGAAGACATTGCGAATGTCATCTTCGACGATCAGAATTCGCCGGCCTTCGAAGAAGGCATGACGGTTCTGAGCCAGCTCAAGCATTCTCTGCTGTTCCACCGGCAGGGTGTCGACCATCTGATGCAGGAACAATGTCACTTCATCGAGCAGCCGTTCTGGAGATTTGGCTCCCTTGATGATGATCGACTGCGAATAGCGCCGCAGCTGCTGCTCTTCTTCGACCGACAGTTCCCGGCCGGTGTAAACAATCACCGGAGGAAACGAATAGGCATCTTCCTGACTCAGCTTTTCCAGCAGTGCATAGCCGGAAGCATCCGGCAATGACAGGTCGAGAACCATGCAGTCGAAGGTGCTTTCCTTCAGATGCGCCAGGCATTCTCCCGCATTGCTGGCCCCGATGGTTTCCACGAGTTCCGAACCGATCAGACGCTGCAGTCCGTCGCGCTGAATCGGGTCGTCTTCCACAATGAGCACGCGACGGATCTGTTTTTCAAGCTGGACCTCAATGTGCTCCAGTGCCTGGGCCAGTTCCTCGCGTTTGACCGGCTTCACCATATAACCGGCTGCCCCCATGGTGAGCGCGGAATGGGAATAGTCATTCGCAGAGATCACATGCACCGGAATATGCCGGGTGCGGCGATCCTGTTTCAGCCGGTCCAGCACCGTCAACCCGGAGTGATCCGGCAGGCCGATATCCAGCACGACCGCACTCGGAATGTATTTCATGGCGATTGCAATGCCATCTTCGGCAGACATGGCCAGCAGGCACTGAAACTTCAGTTCATGTGCCAGATCATAAAGGATGCGACCGAAAATCTGATCGTCTTCAATGACCAGCAACACATGCTGCCTGCCATTCAATTCGTCACGGTCATCCTGAATGCGCGGCGTCGAAGACTCTTTCTCCACTTTGGGTCGGGGCGTCGACGGTGCTGCCAGGGCTGCTGGCAGACGGCGTGTTTCGGGACGAATCGCAGTCAGATTCTCGCGGGTGGACCTGGCGACCAGAGCCTCAGGAATCACCAGCCGGAAGACACTGCCTGTGCCGGGCGTGCTGCTCAGTTGAATGGTGCCGCCCAGAATGCGTGCCAGTTCTCGCGAAATGGAAAGCCCCAGCCCGGTGCCTCCATATTTGCGGTTGGACGTGGCTTCCACCTGATGAAAGGCTTCGAATACCCGTTTCTGCTGCTCCTCCGGAATGCCAATGCCGGAATCTTTCACGGCGAATTCCAGTCGGGCCTCCGGAACCCGCTGAATGGTCAGTTCGACTTCCCCGCGCTCGGTGAACTTCAACGCATTCGAGAGCAGGTTTCTCAACACCTGTTCGAGTCGCTGACGGTCGGTTTCGAGTGTCTGCGGACAGTCCGGCAGAATCTTCAGCGAGAGCTGCAGGCTTTTCTGTTCTGCAATCGGCAGGAATGTGCGGTTCAGATCATCGATCAGTCGTGAAAGCCAGACCGTTTCGGTGCGGACGTCCATGTGTCCGGCTTCAATTTTCGACAGATCGAGAATGTCGTTGATCAGATTGAGCAGGTCATTGCCTGCCGAACGAATATTTTCGGCGAACTGGATCTGTTCCGGGGTCAGGTTGCCTTGTGGATTGTCAGCCAGCAGCTTGGCCAGGATCAGTGCTGAATTCAAAGGCGTGCGCAGCTCATGCGACATATTCGCCAGAAATTCCGACTTGTACTGGCTGGCGCGATCCAGCTCCTGAGCGCGCTGCTCAAGTTCCCCCTGGGCCCGGGCCAGCGCATTTTTCTGGCCTTCCAGCACCTGTGTGTGTTCTTCCAGCTGAATGTTCGTGTTTTCCAGCTGCCGCTGAGCATCGCGCAGCGCCATGCTCTGCTCTTCGAGTTCTTCATTCGAAACGCGCAGCTCTTCCCCTTGAGCCAGCAGCTCTTCGGCCTGGCGCTGTGTTTCTTCCAGCAGATTGTGCAGATAAGAACGATAACTGGCCGAGCGGACACTCGCTCCCACCGACTCGGCAATCTTGTTGAGCAACCGACTGGCCAGCGGAGAAGGGGGGGAAAAGAAACCCAGTTCAATCACCGAGTTCGCGACCTCATCCGATTGAAACGGAGCAATCAGCAGTTGTCGCGGGTTGCCTTCGCCGAATGCCGAGCTGCTGGTCAGATATCCTTCCGGCACATCCGCCAGCAGCAGCGTTCTCCGGTCTTTCACTGCCTGGCCGAGCAGCCCTTCTCCCGGCTGAAACCGCTCGAGCATCCGGGATGCCGAGCCGACGCCATAAGTGGCATTGCGCTGATAGTGCCCTTCTTCCCGGCTGAAGAAGGCCCCGGCCTGGGCATTCAGATGCTCGCACAGAAATTTCAGCAGACGTTCCCCCAGGGTGCCGAGCGTCGGGTCGCCGGACAGCGCCACATTCAACTCGCTCTGCCGTTGCAGCAGCCATTGCTCTTCCGCCCGGGCAATCATCGTTTTGCGGACCTGAAAAATCGTGACTCCGGTCAGCACCATCCCCAGCAGAGCCGTAATCAATCCGGTAATCAGGGCTGTGCGGTAGGCGTTCTGCATCTCGTTCTGGCGTTCCTCGCGCAAACGTAATTCTTCCGTTCTCATGGTTTTCAGCTGAGCTCGGATCGACTCCATAATGCTGCGGCCCCGGTCGGTCTGCACCAGAGCGCGGGCACCTTCCACATCATTCGCTTTGCGCAGGGCGATCGTCTCCCCGATCTCCTGAAGCTTGGAATCAACGGCTTCCCGCAAGGCCGGAATCTGCACCTGCTGAATCGGGTTGTCGCTCGTCCGGAACTCGAGATCATCAATCTGGCCGGGCAGCCGGCTCAGGGCCGTCTGATAAGGGGCCAGGTAAGGCTCACTGCCGGTAATGAGATATCCCCGCTGACCGGTTTCGGCGTCTTTCAGCAGGGACAGAATGTTTTCGAGCAGCAGCATGACTTCATAAGTGTGCGAGATGGCTTTCGAATTCCGGGACAGCAGCAGAGTGTTGCGATAGGAATTCGCACCGACCATCAGAAAGAAAATGATGCCGGCGGCCAGCGCCAGCCACAGGGAGAGATGCGTGCCGATACGGTGGCGAACCCGGTTCTCTTGATTGATAAAGGTCATAATGATCGTAAATCTGCGAGACCGGTTTGGAATCAGGGCACTTCCCGTGTTGCACACAGGAAACGGATCATTTCACAGCCGCCTGACAGGCCGGAAGAAAACCTCCCGGCGTGTCTGCTGTCGCTGCAGACTTTCGACCAGAACAGGCTTTTGCTGCCTGACGTCTGCCTGCGGCTGCATCCGGAAGTCTCTGGAAAAAATGGCGAACGTGATTTCGAGCGCCTCAATCTCCCATGAACTGCCTCACATGCACCGCATTTCATTATGCGGCATGTGAATTTCATCCCTCGAACGAAATGCGTGCTGCGCGGACACCGACGGGAACAATCTGCCCCCTCGAATCACCAGAGTACCCGGCATCAGAGCCTCCTGAGAAGTCACCTGGAGCGCCTCACTCTTGCATGGGCCGCGTTCCGCCACGCGGCGAGTGACGTTTCATCAGGAAATACGCACTCTGCGCAGGCCCAAGCCAGAGCCACCGACTCCAAGTCAGACAGGAGTCTTCGCTGCCTGGCCTGTTCCGGATTCCGGCCGCATCAGCCCCCTTCTGGAGACAGGCATTCCTTCAGAATACGGACAGCTTCAAGAATCTGGTTCTCCGTGACATCCAGGTGAGTGCAGGCCCGCAATCGCTGCGGGCCCCCGGCCGGGTTGATCAGCACGCCACGTTCCCGTAATCGCTGCGACAATTCGGCCGCTGTGCCCCAGGCGGGATCGACGTCAAAGAAGACCAGGTTCGTTTCCACCGTTTCAGGATCAATGTGAATGCCGGAAATTTCGGCCAGCCGTGTCGCCAGTGTTTTTGCATGGGCATGATCGACCTGCAGACGGTCAACGTGATGGTCCAGGGCATACAGGCAGGCCGCTGCAGGAATTCCTGCCTGCCGCAGAGCACCTCCGAACAGCTTCCTCGCCCGGCGTGCGCGAGTGATCTCGTCCATGGAACCGACCAGAATCGACCCCATCGGGCAGCCCAGCCCTTTCGAAAAACAAACCGAGACCGTATCGAAATGCCAGGACACCTCGGCGGCAGAATATCCCTGAGCGGCGCAGGCATTGAACAGCCGCGCCCCGTCCAGATGAGTTTTCAATTCGGCTGCATGAGCCCAGCGGCACACCCGGGCGATCTGCTCGAGAGAATAAGTCCGCCCGCCTCCCAGATTGGTGGAGTTCTCCAGGCAGAGCAGCCGTGTGGGAGCGAAATGCAGGTTGTCCGGGCGGACACGTCCGGCAAGATGTTCGAGATCGAGCCGTCCCCCTTCACCGGGAATCGTCTGCACAGACACCCCTGTCAGCACAGCCGGAGCCCCGGCTTCGAAATTGGCGATGTGCCCTCCGGCTTCGATCAGCAGTTCTTCCCCGGCGCGGCAATGTGTCCAGACAGCCATCTGATTGGACTGTGTTCCGGAACAGGCGAACACGGCTGCCGGCTTTCCGAGCAGTTCTGCCATGCGGGCTTCCAGACGATTCACCGTTGGATCTTCGCCCGCCATGTCATCACCCACCTCGGCTTCGGCAATGGCCTGGCGCATTCCTGGCGTCGGCCGGGTGTAGGTATCACTGCGGAGTTCGATGGTGTCTGGCATGATAAACTTTCTTCAGTGCCGCGAACAAAACGATTCAATGGGAGAAGATCTCCCTGCAGCGAATCCATCGACACAGGTTTTGTCACCCGCCTGAAACGTCGTTCATTCATCCTGTGACGAATCGCATGAAGTATATCGACAGCATCAACAGGCTGAAGCTGTAACCCAGAACCGCAAAAGTGATCTCCAGCACAGCCAGCAGTTTTGATGGTGACAGATTGGAAATCGAGCTTGTCCTGACCGCTGAAATTCCGCCAGCAAGCATGCAGAGCGGAAGAATGAGAACGGCGAACAGCATCGCAAAGAACAATTCGCCCAGAGGAGTTCCGGACACGTCTGGTCTGGCAATTTTCTCCACCAATGTGATGAGAAACAGGGCCAGAACCGTCAGAAACCCGGTCTTTCCACTGCCACAGAGAAATTGCAGCAGACGTTCTCTCCCGCCCGGCACCCTTGAATCCAGTGGGGAATCTGTTTCATCGTGAAGTTCAGGATTGTGCTTCATCACCTGATGTATTGCCGTCAGCTCCAGAGATTCAGCGCCGGCTGTCCTATCCCAGGAGGAGTATCAACAGGCTCATTCCAGACAGGGCCACGGCAAACAATGCGCTGAGTGTGCTGACCAGAGTCGATGACCGTTCCCGTTTCCGCATCAAGGCGAAAAGTCCTCCCATGATCAGGATGACCGGCTGCACGAAGGCCACATAGAACAGAAATCCACCGAAATCCTCAAACCGATCTGCAGGAGAAAGTGAAGAACAGCCCCGGACGGAAAGTCCCAGAATGCAGACCGCCAGGGCCAGTGCTCCGGCCATTCCGCTCCCGGACAGGAACTGAAAAAACCGGCTCTCCGTTTCCTGCTCCGACGGGGCGTCATGAGCAACAGGGGTTTCACTTTTCATGGCTGCACTCCCCGGCAATTCATTTGAGCCTGTTCCGGCAACCTGTCAGAATGTCAGGACGTCTTACGAAAAATCAAGCATCAAACGGCCCGAAGTCTCACATGCCCCCCATTCAAGAACCCCGATCCTGCGGGGTGATTCTGGTTTACGGACGCCCTGCCCGGTCCTTTCTGCTGATGCGTCATGATGATCGCTGGGATCTGCCCAAAGGGCACGTCGATCCCGGCGAAACCGATCTGCAGTGCGCCTTGCGGGAAATGGAAGAAGAAACCGGCATCTCCCGGAACGACGTCACCATCGATCCGGTGTTCCGCTTCGAACAGCAGTATGATGTCTCAGGCGGCCGATACGGAGGCAAACGCAGCGAAAAAGTGCTGAAGACTCTGGTCATCTTCCTGGGGCAGGTGGACCACGAACACAAAATTTCCGTGACCGAACACAAAGACTGCCGGTGGTTTCGCTGGAATGCCCCGCATGATATTCAGGAACGAACCATCAACCCCCTGCTCCGCCAGCTGGAGAATTATCTGGCGGAACAGACATTCTGATCCCCGGAGAGTGGCAGAAATTCGGAAATTCGCCGGCCCGCCTGAATAGCCTCCCCACCCCGGTCTGGTTTCCTCGCACGTTGCAGATGTTTCCTCACAGAGACACAAGTCACAGGAGTTTTTCATGCGTCTGTGCCGGTTCATTGATCAGGAAGTGGAATCCCTGGGGTTCTATCTCAACGAAAATCAGATTCTTCCCTTGCGTGATGTGGCGCATTCCGCCGGGTTTTATGAGCTGCCGGTTTCCGGCATGCTCGACCTGCTGCCAGGGGGCGCACATGTCGAACTGGCTCAGAAACTGCAGGCGGCTGTCAATCAGACGGTCATCGAGGAACATGCCCTGGCCACATCGCAGGTAAAACTGCTCACCCCGATCGCCGCCCCGGGCAAAATGATCTTTCTTGCGGGCAACTATGCCGATCATGTGGCGGAAACAGGCGGAACGCCGGAAGATCCGCAAAAGACCTTTCCGTATCTGTTCATGAAACCGCTGAGCACGCTCACGCATCCTGGCGATGCCGTCCGCATCCCGGCCTCCTCCCCGAGCCAGATCGACTGGGAAATCGAGCTGGGAGTGATCATCGGCCGGCCCTGTTCCCAGGTGTCGGCTGCAGAAGCATTGAGTTATGTCGCCGGATATACCGTGGTCAATGACATTTCAGACCGCGGCTTCCGCCCGAACCCTGACCGCACTCCCCGTCCAAAAGATCCTTTCTTTGACTGGCTGCACGGCAAATGGCATGACACCTTCTGCCCGCTGGGTCCCTGCATTCTGCCGGCCGATGAATGTGATGATCCCCAGAATCTGGCCTTGAAACTGACCGTGAACGGGCAGGTCGAGCAGAACAGCAGCACCTCGCACATGACATTCGGGGTGGCCGAAATTCTGGCTTTCGTCAGCAGTCTGGTTTCCCTGGCTCCCGGAGATCTGATTTCCACCGGAACCCCGGCCGGAGTCGGAAAAGCCAAGAACCGGTTTTTACAGGCTGGAGATTCCCTGTTCGCGGAAATCGCAGGCATCGGCACGCTGACAAACCCTGTCGCCTAAGTTCCATGCCGACCGCACAACCGCTCCCTGCAGCAGACGGCCTTCGCCATGGCCTGTGCGCGACACGTATTTTTGCCGGGAGCCGGAGGCTCTCCTCTGGGCCCGCCGGCTGTCTGTTTTTTGCGCAAGTTTCCTGATGAAACGTCACTCGCCGCGTGGCGGAACGTGGCCCATGCGGGAGTGAAGTCCTCTCATTACGCCTGCAGTCCCGGGTTTCAGGGAGAATTCCCTCGAAAAGATTACGGCAGTTCCTGCCACCAATCTGCAGAAATCGTTCGAAAATCGGTCGAAGCGAGAGAATTCCGATTGACCATATTTGCCGGACGTGAGAAATTTCCGCCCGCCTGTCCGGAGGGATCTCTTCGGCAGACCCTATTGGTCTTCAAATTTGGCCGAGCGCAAGACGGATTCCTGTGGTGGACGCTCCGGCAGAACGGAATCGCAAAGGAGTGCAGTGACCGTGAAGAAGTGCAGCCTGTTGGCAGTCGCCGTGGCGACCGTTGGAATGTTCGTTTCGCAGGCGGCTGTTCGGGCTGAAGGTCCGGCCGCTGCCGCTCCCGCTGGAGCCTCGCCGCATCAGATCGGACTGATCGACATGGCTCACATTTTCAAGAACTACGAAAAGTTCAAGGATCAGACCGCCAGCCTGCAGAAATCTGCTGAAGAAGCGGAAGCCAAGGCCCAGGCAATGATGGAAAAAGGGAAGCAGGGTCAGCAGCAGCTGGCCGGCCTGCAGCCCGGCAGCCCGGATTACTCCCGCATCGAAGCCGACCTGATCAAGCTGAAGACCGAACTGGAAACCTTCCGTCAGGTCGAACAGCAGAAGATCGTCCGCCAGCAGGCTGACGTCTACAAGACCATCTATCTGGAAGTCCAGGACGTGGTCAACCGCTATGCCGCATACTACAAGTACACTCTGGTGATCCGCTTCAATCGCGGTGACGTCGCCGAAGCCGGCAATCCCCAGGCGATCATCAACAACATGAACCGCCAGGTGGTCTATTACCAGCCGCAGGACGACATCACCGAGCCGATCCTGAACCATCTGAACGAGCAGTACCGCAAAACTGCGAGCAAGAAGTAAGCATCGGTCTTCCGGCCGGCTGACAATCTGATTCGACTCCAGGAGTGACATCTGGCCTGACCGGCCGCGTCACTCCTGATTTTTTTTGAACCGAGCCCCGTCTGCATCCGTATTCATCAACGGGCAGCGTCTGCACAGGTTTTTCCTGCGCAGAAAGGACGACAAAAACCCTGATAAAATTCGCCCTGCTCCGCTCGCGGACGGGAAATTCCCCTCTTCTGGAAGGTTTTGTTCGCCGGTCAGGGAAATTCCCTGAACGGCAGCGGCTTCGCAGTCGCCTGACACCGGTCAGGAGCCATTTCGGAATGGGTCTTCCATGTTCCACAGGCGATAAAATGGGCATTCATGCGGGGAATCGCGACCATTCGCCTGCACCAGAACCATGAGAATGGCCTAGAATAACAGTCGCCCTGCGAAAACCTGTCGTCACTCCTTCGAAACGAAGCAGGCTCACGCATTGAGCGGCTTTTTTCAGGGCATAAACACGATTCCACCGTCTGCTACCGGACGGTTCCCCCTGATGTTCCACTGGAACAGATCACTTCTATGTTCTTTCCATATTTCGATATCAACTATCTGATCATTTTATCGCCAGCATTCCTGCTGATGATGTGGGCCCAGTGGCGCATTCGCTCGGCCTATGCCGCCGCCATGGAAGTTCCCACGCGCCTGAGCGGCGCGGAAGCTGCGCGCCAGATTCTCGATGAGGCCGGGCTGGATTACGTCGGCATCGAACCGGTCGGCGGAACATTGTCCGATCATTACGACCCGACGGAGAAAGTGCTGCGTCTGAGCAGTGACGTCTACAGTGGTCGAACCGCCGCCGCGGTCGGCATTGCCGCGCACGAAGCCGGCCACGCCCTGCAGCATGCGCAGCATTATGCCCCGCTGGTGATTCGAAACATGGCCGTCCCGGCAGCACAGTATGGTCCGATGTGGTTCATGGGGTTTCTGCTGCTCGGCATGCTGTTGCCGGCATTTTCTGTGGAACTGGCCAAACAGGGTTTCGGACAGATGTTCCTGTGGATTGCCGTCGGAGGATTCGCGGCGGTGGCCCTGTTTCAGCTGATCAATCTGCCGGTCGAATTTGATGCCAGCAATCGGGCCAAGCGTCTGCTGTATGACATGGGAGTGGTCGATGGTCACGGCGGGCAGGCAGTCGCCGGCGTGCTGAATGCCGCAGCCTGGACCTATGTCGCCGGCACACTGCAGTCCATTCTGATTGTGGTGTACTGGATGATCCGGCTCGGATTGCTCGGCGGGAACCGGGATGATCGCTGATCGTTTCCTTTCCTGACAATTTCTCCGGAAAACAAAGACTGACAGCCGTCTCGAAAAAAATCGAGGCGGCTGTCTTCGTCTGAAAGAGAGCGGCGATCAGAACAGGGCTCGCCTATTTCGTGCCGGAGGTGGTGACCGCCGCGCTGGTCGTCGCTGCCACGTCCGTGCCGGGGGTGGCAGCATTGTTGACGCTTTCAGACCGCCGGTTCGGGCTGTCGGCAGGTCCCAGCGGTTCTTCCGAGGGAAGCACCTGCGCGACATCCACCCGATTCTGGTCTCCCCCGAAGGCGGTGATATAACCCAGCACTTCCTGGTAGTGACCATAGATGCGCATGGAGTCAAACTTCGTGATGAAGCGGGTGCGGTCACGGCTGTTCAATCGGGTCCAGGCGACAATCGCCTTGTCGATGGCTCCCAGCAGCACCAGGGCATTGGTGCTCTTCAGCTTGATCTGCGAGAGCAGCGGAATGTCGGGATCAGAACCATCTAGGGCATAGGGCAGGTCAATCAACCCCCCGGACTGGTTCTGCACATCGTCTCCGCCGAACGGGCTCGTCCCGACTTCCAGCGCATTGCCGGTATTGATGGCCTTCTCGATCTTGTCTCCCAGATCCGCCTGATCCGGATTGTGGGTAACCCGCCGTCGCCAGCGGTCGCAATGCACCAGCAGCCCCTTGAGATGAGTCTGTGTCGGGTCGTCGAAACCTCCGCGATCAGAGAGTTCGTCATTCGCCAGCAGTTCGGCCCGCAGAGTGAACAGGGGGGACATTGCCGCCACCACATGCAGGTTTCGCAAGGTGATGATGGCCCGCCGAAACTGTTCGCGGGCTGGATCTCCAATAGGCATGATCTTTCCTTTGCTGCATTCACTTTTTTGACATTCACGTTCCCAGCACCCGGGCAACGTGCCCAGGGCGTGCCTGCACCAGGCAGGTCTCGATTGCTGCCGGTTTCGAGCGTCTCACTCCCCAATGGGCCGTATTCCGTCAGGCGGCGAGGGGCGTTTCCTCAGGAGAAACGCTTGCAGCCCAGGCGAGAGCCCTCTGCTCTTCAGCCGGCAATGACCTCCGTCCGGCACCTGACAGAAGGTCGACTCACATTGAGATCGAACTGCCAGAACTGGACGTTGGTGTCTGGAGTTGAGTCGTCAGCGGGGCCACTTCATCCACCCGCAGGTCGATTTGCGTCCGGATCTGGCGGGCGATGGCGGCGGCCGGCGCGTCGGCTCCTGTTTCGAGCTTTTCCAGTTCATCATCGAGGAACAGTCCGCGGAGTGCGTCAAGTACTGCCACACGTCCCTCTGACTGGCGGAGTTCAAGCAGCTCACCTGCTTCATCCAACTGTCGGGGAAAGGGAACCGGCATCGCCACGGCACTCCCTTCGCTCTGCTGAATGCGGGTGCGCCGCAAGGCACGCAGCCGCAGCGCCAGCATGGCTGCAGCCACCACGGCTCCCCCAATTCCCCCGGTGGCAAACGTGGCTCCGGCCAGTCCGCTCCACTGCAACGCCGTCACCAGCACCGGCAGCACTCCTCCCAGAATGCCTCCAAATCCCGGACCAGAGGCCGGCAGCGACAGGGTGGAAGACGGCGGGGCAGCCGTTTCAGCAGCCGGCAAGAGAGGAGCAGGAACTGGTTCCGGCGTTTTCGACGGAGAACTGTCGGCCGCTGGAACTGAGACAATCGGTTTCGCCCGCGATAAACCGAGCCGCTGCAGCAGATCATCGGCCGTGGTATATCCGGTCACCTGCACGGTGCTGGTGAGGAAGGCCGGAATAGTGGCGATTCGAGCCTGTCCGGCAGCAGCGGACTCGCGATCCACATCGTGCCAGACCACCTGATAATGCTGCGTCAGAGCAGCGCGAAACCCGGCGTCCTGAGCCCAGTCCGCTTTCAACTTCCGGCACCCTTCACACCAGTCGGCCGACCAGATGGCAAGGACCGGCCCCTGCGTCTGCGGCCGGACATCTCTCCCCAACAGTCCCCGCCGATGCCCGGCACAGTTCACCTGCGAGCACTCCAGCGCCGGACGCTGAGCCCGCCATGTCTTCCAGCCCTGCAGCAGCTGCGCGGCGGTCAGGCCATAGCAGCGCATCAGGCGCTCTTCCATCGGCTGTGTCCCGGCCTGCAGTTCGAGCAGGGTGCGGGGTTCTGCGCAGGTCAGCAGATATTCGACCAGGGAGAACCCGCCGACATAGACCAGTTCCAGTGCAGAATCATTGTGCGGATAATTTCGGGCAGTCAGCCAGGCCACATCCAGCTGCGCGGTCTGGAACAGCACCGCCGCCCGGGTTCGCAGCCGCACATGCGATTCCGGCGATTCCATCAGCGAGGAACAGCCTTCATCGAGCCAGCGTTCGACAGGGTGGCGCACCAGCGTGGCCCGCACCATGTGGTCCACTTCATGAGGCAGGACATCCTCCAGCAGAGCCGTGCGGGTGCCGGCAATCTGCATGGTCCATCCAAACACTTCTCCACCCGAAAACTGAAACTGCGTCTGGCCTGAACCTTCGCCAGTGCCGGTCTGGACAATCACAGGACAGGCGACAGCCCAGTCGGCGGGGAGCGGCTGACCTGTCCAGAAGCAGGCCGATCGCACTCGCGCCTGCTCGGCCGCGCGGACCAGTTCGGCATCATCACAGCGGAAGTTTCCGGCCCAGGCTGGAACAGAGACAAACACAGGTGCCAGCAGCAGCGCGACAGGCAGACGGCCCCGAAGCACAGAAATGAACACTGAAAACAGCACCGGAAGCACGGTTGAAAGCAGCACTGAAAAGAATGCCGAAGGCCGCGCCGGAAAACTCTTCATTCCGCCGGACAGGGAGAGAAAGAACTCAGACATGCGCGGCCTCCTGTGAGAGCTTCACGGCGTCGGCACCGGAAAAGACAGCCACCTTCTGATACTTCCCCAGGTGCACCAGTTCCCGCAGCAGGCGGGCAGGATTGTAGCGCGACGGATTCGAATGATTCATGCGCTGCATGCGCATCACCACGGCAGCGACCAGTTCCGAGCAGAACAGTTCTTCGAGATCGGCCCCGGGAAAGCAGCGCGTCAACTGCAGCAGGCGCGTTCCGGAAAGCATGGCTCCCCGCAGATCATAGCGCAACTCCACTCCCAGAAATTCATCGAGCAGCAGCTTGGTCAGCAGGCGGCTTTCCTGAGGGCAGAGCCGATGAAACTGCGTGAGCCGATAGATTTCGACCCAGCCGTGCTGACGGACATAATCCCCGATCCGTTCTTCCGGAGCATGTGCCTGCACTCCCGAGACAGGCCTTTGATGAAACAGGCAGGGATGCTGGCACAGCGTGGTCGATTCCACCCAGATCATCCGCTCCCGCCAGCGGCACAATAAGGCCACATGCGACGGCCCCAGCCGCAACGGGGCCGGTGGAAAGATTGAGCAGGTTCCCCAGCGAATCAGGCGGCTGGTCCAGTCGGTTCCATAGCATGCGGCGATATCGCCCGGCTGAAATTCCATGAAGATGACATTCCCGAGGCTGAGCCTCGCCTGCACAGAAGTGCTGACCAGCCGGCACCGCAACAGACAGCTGTTCTGCGACGGAAAACCTGATCTGTTCAGACAGGCGGACCATGAAATCAGGAGCTGACAGATTTCCCCATCCGGCGACACAGCCGGACCGTTTCTGTCGACACGGAAGCAGTCCGGCCGCAGCAGGTACCACATCGGCCCCGGACACTGCGCCGGCCGCCGGGACCCTGTCGCGGAAGGCAGGCAGCGGCGGAAAACAGGCCACCGGCCTGCGAGAATTTCGCCTGCGGCAGACTGCTCTCTCTTTCCGGGCATGGTCGCGCGCAACATCCCCATGCCCCGGCCGCGCTACAGGATTTCCGCAGGCATGCGCCCAGTGAACCGCTCGGTCATTCACCGCCTGACGGAGAAATGCGGCGAGAGCATCTCACCCTCGTCCCAGGGGGCATTCTGCTGCACGGTGAGTCCCGTTTCAGCCGGCAAAACGCGCGCTGCTGAGGCCTTGGCGCGCGCAGCCTGCTGTGACCTGCAGAAAAGAGGCAAGCCGCAGCCCCCCAACGGCTACCGCCGCCACTGGCCGCAACCATCGGAAAAATTTCACACTGGACAGCGTTTCCGGCAGTATTCACAATGCCTGCTGAAGGGGCCGTAGCTCAGTTGGGAGAGCGCTGCGTTCGCAATGCAGAGGCCGTGGGTTCGACTCCCATCGGCTCCACTTCAAAAAATGGCGTAAGCCGCCAGCAGATCATGAGTTTCGACAGGCCTTCAGTGACATGCTGAGGGCCTGTCTGCTTTTCAGACCAGGCAGAGACCGCAAAGCCCCAGCGAGGCTGTCGCCCGCCTGTTCACTGGGCCAGCGATTTACTGGACCGGGCGATTTCGACAAACGCTTTCACATAGTCGATCTCGATATCTTTCTTGCGGAAGCCCAGGAAGATCTGTTTGTCGACACCTCTCTTTCCCAATCGGACCGGAAGAATTTCGAATCGATGCTGCTGTTCTTTCACCAGCCAGCGGGGCAAGGCCCCTACCCCCCGTCCACAGGCGATCATCTGCAGAATGATGTCGGTCGTTTCGATCAGCTTGTGCCGTTTCGGAATGACCCCTGCAGGTGTCAGAAACAGGCTGTAGATGTCGAGTCGATCGACTGAAACCGGATAGGTAATGAGTGTCTCCTCCGCCAGTTGTTCCGGTTCCACAAACTTCGCCTTGCAAAGGGGATGGTCCTTGCTGACCACCAGCACCTGTTCGTAGTCGAACACCGGCTCAAAGATGAGTCCCTGCTTTTTGAGCGGGTCAGGTGTGACCAGAATATCGATGTCATGCCCATACAGAGCTTCGATTCCCCCGAACTGAAATTTCTGGATGACGTCCAGATCGACATCCGGCCAGGCGGCCAGAAACGGGGCGGCGATCTTCAGTAACCACTGATAACACGGATGGCATTCCATGCCGATCCGCAGTGTTCCCCGTTCTCCCTGGGCAAAGTGCTGAAGTTGCTGTTCTGCTCTTTCCAGCTGGGGCAACAGCCGGTTGGCGACCGCCAGCAGATGCTCGCCCCCCTGCGTCAAGCGGAGTGATCGGCCTTCACGATTCCAGATCTTCAGGCCAAGCGTGTCTTCCAGTTTGCGGATGGAATGACTCAAAGCAGGTTGAGTGACATACAGCGATTCCGCAGCGGCAGTGACCGATCCCAGCCGATCAATGGCCCGAATGATTTCCAGGTGAATACGTTCAATCGTCGCCATGCGCGGACCCCCCTCATCCATGAGTGAATGTTATGAATGTGTGAGAAATTATCATTTTTCATCATGGAAAGAAATGAGTAGGCTTGTCCCAGCTGGTTCGAAATCCGCTTCTCAACCCATGCTCAAGCAGGTCACACCATGATCACAGCCCATAACCTTGGTTTTCCCCGCATCGGGGCCGATCGGGAACTCAAGTTTGCCCAGGAAGCCTACTGGAAAGGTCAATCATCCCTCACGGAGTTGAAGTCTGTCGGAGTAGAACTGCGCCGCCAGAACTGGCAGACTCAAGCCGGGCTCGACCTCGTTCCGGTGGGAGATTTTGCCTTTTATGACCAGATGCTCGACATGAGCTTCACGCTCGGAAATCTGCCGGAGCGGGTGCGCGGTTTTGAAGGTGACCCACTGGACAACTATTTCCGGGTGGCTCGTGGTCGTTCTGCCGCTGCTGCGGAAACCTGCTGCAGTCCAGCAGGAGTGGCCGCTGGGGAGATGACCAAATGGTTCGATACCAACTATCACTACATCGTCCCGGAGTTCCTGGCCCAGACCGAGTTCAAACTGGATACCACCCGCCTCGTCGAACAGATTCGCGAAGCAAAAGCGCTGGGAGTCAACGTGAAGCCGGTCATTGTGGGACCGGTCACATATCTGGCACTCGGTAAAGCCAAAGATGCTTCCGACAAGCTGGCCCTGCTGCCCAGACTGATCATCGTTTATCAGCAGTTGCTGGACGCCATCGCCGCAGAAGGAATTGAATGGGTGCAGGTGGATGAAGCGATTCTGGTGGCCGAACTGGAACCGGAATGGAAACAGGCATTCGAAACCGTCTACCAGTCCCTGAGCGGCAGCAAGGTCAAAATTCTGCTGACGACGTATTTTGGTCAACTGCTGGAGAACCTGCCGCTGGTCACCGGCCTGCCGGTTGCCGGGATACATCTCGATGCCGTCAATGCCCGCGATGAAGTCGCCTCCTTGATTCAGAAGCTTTCCGCTGATCAGGTGCTCTCGCTGGGGGTCATCAACGGACGCAATATCTGGAAGACCGATCTCAATGAACTGCTCGACTGGCTCGAGCCGATCGCCAGGCAGCTGGGAGACCGACTCTGGATCGGGCCATCCTGTTCATTGCTGCATGTGCCGGTCGATCTGGAGAGCGAACAGAAGCTGGACAGTGAGATCAAGTCGTGGCTCGCCTTTGCGAAGCAGAAACTCGAAGAACTGCGAGTGATCAAGCAGGCCCTGACCACTGGCCGTCCTTCCGTGAAAGCCGAACTGGATGCCAATCAGGCTGCGATCACGTCTCGTCGAAACTCACCTCGTGTGAACAATCCTGCGGTGAAAGAGGCCATCGGGAAGATCGATTCACAGCTGGGACAGCGCAAGAATCCTTTCGCAACACGTGCTGACAGACAGGCCGAAATCCTCAACCTGCCGAAGTACCCGACAACAACGATTGGTTCGTTTCCTCAGACTGCAGAGATCCGCAAGACACGCAACCAGTTCAAAGCAGGCAAAATCGACGAAGCGACGTATGTCGCAGCGATGCAGAACGAGATCGCCCGTTGTGTACGCGAACAGGAAGCTCTGGAACTCGATGTGTTTGTTCATGGCGAAGCCGAACGAAACGACATGGTCGAATACTTCGGCGAACAGCTGGACGGTTATGCCTTCAGTGAATTCGGCTGGGTGCAGTCTTATGGGTCACGCTGTGTGAAGCCTCCCATCCTGTTCGGGGATATCAGCCGCCCGAATCCGATGACCGTCAAATGGATCCAGTATGCCCAGTCACTGACCAGGAAGCCGATGAAAGGCATGCTGACCGGCCCGGTCACCATTCTGAACTGGTCCTTCGTCCGCGATGATCAGCCCCGTTCCGTCTCCTGCAAGCAGATTGCACTGGCGATTCGTGATGAGGTTCTTGACCTGGAAAAGGCCGGAGTCCAGATCATTCAGATCGATGAAGCAGCCCTGCGTGAAGGACTTCCGCTACGACGTTCGCAATGGGAGAACTATCTGAACTGGGCGGTGGAATCGTTCCGTATCGCGGCGAACGGGGTGTCTGATGAAACCCAGATTCATACCCATATGTGCTATTCGGAATTCAATGACATCATTGAAGCCATTGCTCGAATGGATGCCGATGCCATCACCATCGAAACCTCCCGTTCCGATATGGAGTTGCTGGAAGCATTCGAGACATTCAACTACCCGAACCAGATCGGCCCCGGGGTGTACGACATCCATTCGCCCAACATTCCCAGCGAAGAGCACATCGTTGGCCTGATGCAGAAGGCGTCCGAGCGGATTCCGACTGAACGGCTCTGGGTGAATCCTGACTGCGGCCTGAAAACCAGGCAGTGGGAAGAAGTCATTCCGGCACTGACCAACATGGTGAGTGCTGCGAAGAAGCTGCGCGCGGCAGTGAATGCCGGATAAGATGGCCTGTCGTAAAACAGGATGGAGTCCAGATCAGGAAACCGGAAGAGTTCCCTGATCTGGACGATTCCTGCCTCCCGGGAAGACGTGAGTCAGCTCTGTCAGCATCTTTTCAGAAGCGATGCGCGAGTGGAGTTCTGCTTTATTCTCTCGGAAATGGAGTCGATTGAGCAATCAGGAATTCATCTCCCAGCCTGGAGGGTTGAATTTGAGACCACTCAGCATCCGTCACACCGCCGGAACAGGGAATTTCCTCGCACTCCACTCTCTGCAGGAACAGAGTGCTGAGACCGTCTTTCAGAATTCCCCGACGATCTTTCCGTCGGCACGGGCTCCGAGATTTTGCCAGGTGCCGACATGGATACTTGAGCTGATGCTTCGGACAGAGCCATCCATCAATGCGGCATTCACGATTCCTGCATGCAAACTGCGCGAGGTCAGAATGGCATAGGTCGCATCCGATGCGGACTTACCTTCTCCGACGCTGATGGCATCAATATCATGAGAGTTAGGCCCGAAAAGTGTGGTAAAAGAATGCTGAGGTGATCGCCCTTCACACCATTCCGTATGCCCGGAATCTTTCAAAGTGCCGCCGGCAACAGGAGGGCTCGCAGGCGGGGTGCTTGTCAGCGTCGCATCGGCATCATTGAACTTCTGATAGGTACGAACTTCAGAAAACATCAACGAATTGCTCATTCCATCCAGGAAATCGCTGGCACTCGTGCGGCTGTTCGGCCCAAACGCCCCGGTCCCGAACTGCCCGGTTGTTGGGTTCCAGGTGAAATACTGACCGATATTGGCCCCGTAGCTCAGCGGCCAGCGACCGCTGCTTTTCTGCTGGCTGTTCGACTCACTTGGGCACAGGAACAGTCCGATTCTTGTGTTGGCCATGTTTTCATTATTAAGTGCTTCACCTGCTGGAAATGGGCCTTTATATCCATACCGATAATCGATCAGATTGGCCATATTTCCCTGATCGATATAAGGGAATAGCCGGGACTGCACAGACCAGCTGGCGACAGACGTCACCGCATTTAATGAATACACCCCAGCTGGGGGAAAGACTGTATAGACGTCAAGATAGTTGTGCATGGCCAATCCCAGCTGCTTGAGATTGTTTTTGCACTGCGACCGTCGAGCAGCTTCCCGAGCCTGCTGAACGGCCGGAAGCAGCAAGGCGATCAGAATGGCGATAATCGCGATGACTACCAGCAGTTCAATGAGAGTGAACCCCGGACGTCGCCAAATTTTTGGCATGAGGAGAGTCTTTCAACAGGAGGGAGAAAATCGAAGGGAAAACTGGGGAAGGAGAGAGTGCGAAGCCTGGCAATCTGTGCGGCATGACAACAGATTTGACGCGATTGCCAGACTCGAACACTGGGGGAGTCGGAGCGGGTCGTCATCCATCTCAGCGATCACGATTGACAGTGGCGCAGATTCTGAAACAAAGATTCAATCTCACATAAACTAGCAACGAGATCCTTACCGACGACGCTGTGGGCCCAAATATTAAGGAATTGTAACAGAGTCGGGGAATTGACTGCAGGACGACAGCTTTTTCAGAATGGATTCCAGACGATGGGAAAGCCTCTGAGGAAAGAACGGCCAATGCCTGCTGCGTGCGGTCATTCCTGTCCAGTGCTGGCTGCGATTTCTTCATCTGCAGATTCAACCAGACGGGCACATCACGGACATAGAACCTGCCTCCCGGGAAGATTTTCGACACAAAAACTGTCACGGGCGATTCCCAAACCCCTTTTGCTCTTCAGGATGTTTTCTGCGGCACCAGCAGCTGGGCCAGGGTTAACGCGAACCGGGAGAGTGATTCATCGTCCGGGAGCGTCAGCCGCAGTTGGGGCCGGCCGGCTTCGTCCCGTTCAATGCTGTCGTTCAGACCTTCGCGCAAGCGGTTCACCATCATGGGATCCGGGGCTGGGCGCTTCTGTTCCGCGATCAACTCGCTGACCAGTTGCAGCGCGGCCCCCACCAGTTGGCCTCCAGCGGCGGCAACGCGTTCCCGGCGTTCTTCCAGTTGCTGCGATTCCTCCTCAATTCGAGACTGCAAAGAACAGTCCATGGGAGCATCGGGAATTTTGCCGAGCAGACGCTCGACCCGACGGCGAAGTTCTTCAATCCCGCTCTGCATCTGAACTTCGTCGACGTCACTCTCGACATCGAGCGCCGCGGCTGCCAGTTCCGCCTTGGAGGCAATGGTGTCCAGGAGACGCTCTTCGAGGGTCTCTTCTGTCACCAGCAGATAAACATGCACAGGGTTTTTCTGCCCCATGCGGTGTGCCCGGGCAATCCGCTGTTCCAGAACAGCAGGATTCCAGGGAAGATCAACGTTGATCACGGTATTGGCGGATTGCAGGTTCAATCCGGTACTGCCGGCATTGGTCAGAAGAATGACCCGGCAGTCCGGATCACTTTGAAAGCGTTTCACCAATGCAGGCCGCTGTTTTTGCGGGATGCCACCATCCAGGCGGACGAACGGCATCTTCAGACGTTCGAGAATCGGCTCGATCAGATCGTGCATTCGCTTCCACTCGCTGAACAGCACAATCTTGCGGTCCGGCTGTTCGGCCAGTTGCTCGAGCAGTTCCGTCAGTTGGACCAGCTTGCTGCTGTAGTTCAGCCCTTCCGGGTTCACCAGTCCGGTTCCATTCGCGCAGAGGCGGCACATCAGAAGCGATTTCTGCAGACGCAACAGGTCCATCTCTGTGAGATAGGCTTTACTGGTGATCTGGGCAATGGTCTGCATGTAACCATAATGCATTTCCACCTGTTCTTCCGTCGGTCGGATCCGGATGACGGAAGTCGTCCGTTCAGGAAGCTGCTGCAGAATTTCCTGACGTGTTCGCCGCAGCAGAATCGGCTTCAGCCGTTCCCGCAATTCGTCCAGTTTGCGGAACCCGAGAACCCGACCGTTGTCATCCACAATGCGGTGTTTGTGAAAGAACCGGAACGCTGGCCCAAGTCGCCGTTCATCGACGAACTTGACGACCGTATAGAGTTCATCCAGCCGGTTTTCCAGGGGAGTTCCACTCAACACAAGTGCAAAGGGACTGCGCAGCGAGCGGACCACCTGTGACGTTTTCGATTCCCAGTTCTTGATCCGCTGTCCTTCGTCGAGAATGATCAGATCCCAGGGAACCTGCTCCACGGCTTCCAGGTCGCGCAGCACCTGTTCGTAGTTGCAGATCGTGAAAAACGTGCTTCCCTGATAGATCTGCCGGCGTTCTTCCGTGCGACCGATGACAATCTCGACGGAGCGGTCTGTGAATCGCTGAATCTCGTCGCGCCACTGTCCTTTGACGGAGGCCGGGCAGACGACGAGCACCCGTTGAATTCCCACCAGTCGGGCGAGCAGCTCCCCGGTAGCGATTCCTTGAATCGTTTTGCCGAGTCCCATGTCGTCCGCAAGAACAGCCCGTCCCGCTCCGGCGGCGAAGGCAACACCATCCATCTGATAGGGAAGCAGCGGCTGCTTGAGCAATGTCTTGCGGAGTGGATGCTGCTTCGGATCGCGACGGATCTCGGCTGTCTTTTCCTGAAGTTGCTGCCGCAGCAGTTCCCGTTCGATCCATTCCTCCGCATCGGGATAAACAAGGACCTCATGTCCGGCCCGCTCCAGTTTTTTCAGACAGGCCACGGCAACCGAGGCATCGCCAAGCGGTTCCTTCGCCCACTGGCCGATGATTCTCCGGACATCGTCAGGGCACTCGTCCGGGAGTGTGAAGCGCAGGGCGGCGGTGCCACGGTAGGCGATCCACAGCCATGCTTGCCGGATGGCGGGACGGCACCGCAGATCCCGCTTGCTGAATCGCGTCTTGACTTTTTCAAGAGCGTGCAGGATGTGCTTGCATGTCCCCAGATGGTTCGTACGGAAGTCTGGGCAGGAGCAGTAGACTTCTCCCGGCGATTCTCCTAGCAACGAAACGCGGTAAGTTTTTCCGGACTGATGGCTCGTGAGCGTGTAATCGCACCAGGGAGTATCGGGATTTCCGGAACGCAACGTCATCCGTTCCTGCTTTGCCCGCTGACGACGTTCGTCGAGCGCCCGATCGAGGAGCTCCTGTTCCGTCAGCAATTCGAAGGGAACGGTTTCATCAGGGGGGGCGGAAAGGCCCAGCGGGAGCTTCTGTTCCAGCAGCAGATGGAGCGCTGCTCCCGCATGGACACAGGGAACGTCACATTGATCGCAGCGCAGATGCAATTCCTGCGTCCGGGCGGTCATCTGCGTCAGAACGACGATCGCTTTCCCTGCGGGAACCACTTTGTCGGGAATGCTGACGCGAAAGAGATCCCCGGCCAGGTAGGTATGATCTTCAGTGTTCAGATCCCAGCGTTTCCCGCCATTGTGAAGGAGTTGCTTTCCCTCTTCACCCAGCAGCCGGCAGGCCTGGATGTAGGTCAGACGCGCCAGACGGTCGCGGAATGAGATGTGCTTTTTGCTTTTGCTCTGTCCCGCGCGAGGTTTGTCGTTCGTGGCAGATTTTGCACGGGCCAAAGAGACCGTAGTACGCGGCCTGGACGCTTCCTCCCTGCCTGGCACAGATGTTCAACAAGCCGCGTGATTCTATCTGGGCCGGCATGTCAAATCCATCGCGTGCCAGGGCTTTTGCCAGCTGACATTTGGCATTGATGCGTAGAATGGGTGAGCTTGATGGAGATCCCGGTTTGTTTCACGGAGGTTGATTCATGGCTTCTGCCTGCGGCGGGAGCTTGCTGACATATTTGTCGCAAGTCCCTGATCCACGTGGGCGTAACGGACGACGTCATTCTCTTTCCGCCATGCTGACGGCGGTTGTTTGCGAAATTTTGTGTGGCAATCGGAGTTATTCGGCACTGGTCGAATGGCCCCATGATTTGCCTGTTGACGTCTGGCACTGGATGGGATGCACGCGACGCCCTTCCAAACTGGACTGCTTCCGCGATCTGCTCATGAGGCTCGATCCAGAGGCCCTCGAAGAGAGCCCCCGAAAGTGGACCACGGAAGACCTCAAGCTCTCAGCCTGTGAAGACGAACTCTCCGCCACCAGCCTGGACGCGAATCTGCCAGCCAGCGGCGTCGTAGGCCAGGGAGGTTCTGGCTCCGAGGGGATCGATCGTGACGCGGGTGCGGCCCGGCGGCATCGTAAACGGTGGTCGATCGCTCGCCCAGGGGATTGAGAGAGGAGACCGGACGGTTGGCCGGATCATAAAGGGACGTGGTACGCTCCCGGAGCGGATTGATGGTGGCCACCTGGGTGCGGTTGGTACGGCAACCACTCGCCAACCGCACAAGCTGCTCCCGAGTTGTCAAAGAACTGATCGCGAGCGATGATCGCCGCTCGATGCTGGATTTCGCTAAATCGCTCAACCTGTCATTTATACACAAGTTTTTGTTGCGAGAATTCAAAGGCTTGCCAGGCCGGTGTGAAGTCGAGTGTCCGGCGGAGGCCGATCCAGATGGTTTGGGGGCCGGGTGGTGGTTCACTCGGGCGGTTGTTGTACCCGCCCAGTTCGGCCACCAGCCGTGTGAACGCCTTGAGTGTCGGCGGACGTTGGGGGGTGGTGACTTCGTGAGCACCCCTCAGGTTGGTTCCCACTCTGCTTTCGTAAAGGCCACCTCACACGAGGAACCGGGAGACTCCCGGCTCAGATGCGTGATAAACATCACACGCCAGGCGATGATCTTGTAGAACGCCAGGCAATTCTTCAGCCGTGGTCATGTCTCCAGCTGAATCTCTTCGACTTTGCAACTCGTCTTGAGTGTGCGGAAGTAAACCTCGATCTGCCAGCGGGACTTGTAGTAGTCCACAATCTGCCTGATCTCTTTGGCTGTCCCGATCGGCAGCGTGGTGATCAGCAGCCAGTGAACGTCCGTGCCATCCTGGGGACCGTTCACTTCTTCCACCAGGACGATGTTGCAGGTCACCTGCGGCAGTCGGGAGCGGGCATGCGGTGGCTTGATCGTCACCTGCAGTGCACGAATCTCCAGATGGGCTTCACGAGCCGCACGTTTGGGGGTGGGCGGGAGTGCCAGAGTTTGGCGTGTCCGCACCCGTGCAGCCCGCACCTCGTCTTCCACCTTGCGGTAGGCGGCCGGCCCGCCTGCGGGGTCTTTCTGAGGGAGGGAGCGCTGCTCTTTGACGCGAATGAGAAACTTGGCTGGAGTTTCCTGTTCCTGGGCGTCGAGAAAGATGTCGTAGATGTCCGCCTCGCTGTCGGCGACGCTGACAATCTGTGTCTGCGGGCACTCCTCCACCAGCTGTGAAGCCAGGCGAAAGCCCGTCAGCCAACGGAAGCTCTCCTTGTCCTCGATCGGCCAGTTCACCCGCTCATCGGTCTTTCCCAGGCTGTCCGGGTAGCGGTCAAACTGCTCTTCGGCGACGATCCCCAGGCAGACTCCCTGCGGGGTCACGGCCAGGGACGTGTGATCATACAACCCGAAACGATGCGGCTTGTTCAGACAACCGGCATCGTGAGGCGGATGGGACGTGAAATCCAGCTCCGTGGTATCCTGCACGACGAGCACCACCGGCTGGGCCTGCATCCGCCGCAGAGTGGCTGCCCGATGCGGTTCCAGAATCTTCTCCGGCTCGACAGCCGGGTTGTCGAAGAAGCGATAGGCGGCCAGCGTCTCGCTCCAGGTCTGACAGGCGGCATGAATGCTCAGCTGCGGGTCAACAGCCAGAGTTTCCAGGACGCTGCGACTGCGTCGATTCAAACGTTCGTCCCCCAGGTTGATGCCGTCCAGCTCCCGCCCAAGACTCTGGTCCATCACGTGCTTCCATGCCGAACAGACAGTTCTGAAATGTCAGTGTGGCATGCGCAAATGCCGTGCCGGATTGTTGCGAAATCCTGAGGGCACACCAGATAATTGTGTATAAATGACAGGGTCTGGACCGCACCTACATCGGCGGGATCGAACGGGGAGAACGGAACCTGGCCCTGCGGAATCTGGAGGTCATCGTCCAGACGCTGGGATCACGCTCTCAGAGCTGATGGCAGGGCTGTGAGCGGGAGAAGCAGGGGTCAGGAATGAGAGATCAGCAGGACGGTGGCAACGCGACCATCGAGAAGATGCGGAGTGCTTTGAGCCTGTTCGAACGTCAGCAAATCCTGACTGGAAACGATCGCTCCAGTTCCCTCGCGGCAGAGATATCTCAATTCCACGGTCTGCAGCAGTTTCCGGAGTTGCTCCACTTCATCGGCTTTCAGCTCTCTCTCCAGTGGTTCCTCAAAATAGGGTCGAGACACGTCCGGGTCATGCGGACTCATCTCTTCATCAAAAAACTGCAGCGCCGCCTGGATGATCGCGAGGTGTCGCTTTGTCAGCAATGAGGTCTCCTTGTCGTTGAAGGTTTCAGTTCAGTGACGAATCCCGTTTGACGTTCCGACGGGAACCGGATTTGGGCTGGGAATACTGATACAGACCGGCTTGATTCGCGGACAGGCAGCGGCCGCTGGCCCAGGTTCGCAGCTTTTCGATGCTTTCCGCAGCGGTCACAGCGACGGGGACGATGTACCGGGAAGCCTCAACCAGAGAGACTTCCAGTAAGGCCGCGAGTCGGCAGCAGGCCCGAATCTTTGCTCCTGTCCACTGATCGTCAGTGGGACGCTTCTGATCTTGCTCGATCTCAAACTGGTTGCGGTAGAGAGTCCAGATGGCATCTTTCTCACCCCGACTCGGTAGGTCGAGAAAAAACAACGCATCAAAGCGGCCACTGCGGGAAAATTCCGGTGGCAGCTTCGAGATGTCATTCGCTGTACAGACAACAAACACATCCGAGGTGTGATCGTTCAGCCACGAGAGGAATCGGCCGAACATTCGTTTGTCATGAACTCCGCCGGCGAACCGGTGGTGCAGCTGCCCGGGTTTGAAGAACAGCTGGCCTATGTCGATCTCGATGCTCTACCTGCGATGTCCCCGGTGCCGCAAGTTTCCGCAGAAGCGGAACTGCTTTCAGCCCTGACGCTGGGCCTGCAGGATTACCTGCGCAAATGTGGTTTTACCGACTGTGTGCTGGGCCTGTCCGGC